>Ga0302320_10000342_pt1 | contig 108342 bp, 86 predicted proteins | sample Bog_T0_3_FD_202130 | JGI IMG/M metagenome (GOLD analysis project Ga0302320, IMG submission 202130) | Peat permafrost microbial communities from Stordalen Mire near Abisko, Sweden - Bog_T0_3 | ecosystem: Environmental > Terrestrial > Soil > Wetlands > Peat | place: Sweden: Abisko, Stordalen... | reverse complement strand
ATTCACAGAGAATCCTCCTTACTCTGCGAACCAAGCTATCTCGGAAGCCTCAAACGTTGGATAAGCGACACGCGGATGCGTCCGCCGCCGCCGCGGCTTCGTTCATGTCGGCTTGCGGCAAGGTTTTTCAGAACGCCCGAGATTGCTCCTGGCGTACGATCAAACGTGCCCTACCTCAAATCGTGGTTCACCGGAGCCCCTGGCCATGCTCCAGCGCGCTGATACGGGCAATCGAAAGTGCTTCAATGCTCATTACCCATCGCGGCAAGTTCGAGGCGTCGCAAGAGTGACCAGAATGGAATGGTAATACGGCCTGTAATTTACTTCTCGAAGAAGTTGAACACGTTGAAGGTTTCCGCAATGTGCCCAATGATGGCCGGCCCATCCTTGGGTCCGAACTGCTCCTTGAATTCGACCGGCGTCATGTTGGAGTTGAATACGAGCTGACCCTTGTTCTCATCGATTGCGTCGAACAGCTCGAAAAGGCAGTCAGTCTTGAACGTCGTGTAGCTAACTTTATCGATCTCCTCAAGGAACAGGCACGGGCGATACCCCTTCTGCACGGCCGAGTTCGCAAACGAAGCCCATTTTGCCTCCGAATGGAATATTGGCAACGCACAGGGGTAGAATGCAATGCAAACTGAAGAGGGTCTCGGGAACATCTGCGAAGTCCTCCGCGGGCCGGGCTTTTCTGAAATGAAAATCGAGTGAACGAGGAGAACGCCAAAGCCATGAAAGACAGGAATAAAATTTCCCGACGGTGGTTTCTCTCCGCGGCCGCCACCACCGCCGCCACCACCTGCATCCCTGCCGCCGGAGCGATGATTCTTGCCGGCGATGCGGCCGAGGCGTCTGCTCAGTACACCCACGTGGACAGTTCCCACGAAGCCGTCACGCCGGTTCCGGTAGTCGTGGAGAATCTAGGCTACCGGCTGATGATCGATTCCAGTAAAGGTTCGATCATTTCTTTTCGATCAAGCCATGGCGCCGGCCGCGAGTTACTGATTCTCAACCATGTGAGTTTGCCGCTCTTCAAAATTGAGTTCATGGACGACCATTTCGAGTTCAGGACCGTCACATCGGCTGAGGCGAAGCACGTGTCGGTCAAGAAGGTGAACAACGGCGGCGAGGATATCGTCACGATAGACTTTGCAGGCATTGCCGATCTGCCCCTCGATGCGCGGGCCACGATTCGCTGTCCCGCCCACGAGTCGCTGATGTATTGCAATCTGGAACTTGACCATCGCAATCCGGAGTGGATCGGGCACATCCAGTTTCCCGTGATTGAGGTGCCATTCGATCCGCCCTGTGGCGACGATCCGGGGTTCATCCTCGTCTCCAATCAAGACGGCCAGCTGGCCACTCCGGTGAGTCCGACCATGGCCATGTCCACCTGGGGAGGAAACGAGCGCAACAACCCTGAAGTATGGCGCTTCAACAACTATCCGGGCCAATGGATCTCGACCCAGTTAATGGCCTACTACAACAGTGCTGGCGGGCTCTACATTGCGTGCGACGACCCCTCGGGATTGCCGAAGTTTCTCAGTCCCTTGTTGGAGGACGAAGGCGTCACCATGGGACTGGGCCATTTTCCCGGCACGCGCGGCCCCGCCCGCACCCGCATGTCCTACAACGTTGTGCTCGGCGCCTTTCAAGGGGATTGGTATGTGGCCGCCGAGATTTACCGGAACTGGACAGCCGAGCAGCCATTCTGCCGCACCAAGATGGCCGAGCGCAGCGACATCCCTAAGTGGATAGCGCTGTCACCGGTGGCCATCGCCTTTCCCCTGCAGGGACATGGCGACTGGGATGGCCCCGCCACCCCCAATCCAGACTACGTCCCCGTGACCAACGCGCTTCCGTTTCTTGACAAGCTGGCCAGGGAATTCGAAAGCCCGCTGATCCCCATCGTCTTCAACTGGGAGAAGAGCGGGCCGTGGGTGCAGCCTGACGCATTTCCGCCGGTTGGCGGCGATGCGTCCATGCGCGAGTTTATGGCTGCCGCAAAGGAGAAGGGCTGGCACCCCATGATCTATGGAGACGGCTTGTGCTGGGTCACATCGCAGAAGAACACCGGCTACGATGGCATGGCCTATTTCCACGATCACGAGGGCGAACAGGTATCAGCCCGTTCATGGGACGGAAAGTTGATTGAAGACATCTGGCCGTGGCGCAAGAACTACGTGGTGTGCGTCGCTTCGGAAAAGGGCCGTCAGGCAATCCTGGGCATGACCCGCGGTATGGCGGAGCTTCATCCGGATATCGTCCAGCAATTCGACCAGGGTCCCGGACCGCGTGCCTGTTACGCAACCGGCCATGGGCATGCTCCCGTTCCCGGACCGTGGATGGCATCGCAGTTCAAAAGCATGCTCAAGGCCGACCGGGACGAAGCTCTCTCCGCGAGCCCCGGCGTGGCCATGTCCTGTGAAGGTGCGCCGCCGGAGATCGGCCTGCAGGAGTTTCAAATCTGGGATGCGCGCGTCAGCTTATGCCCCTTGTATTCCTTCCTGTTTCACGAGTACGCCAACGGTATTCAGGGCTTCTACACCAATCGCGTAAGCGATGAAGCACTGCGCGCATCGCTGGCCAGGGCCATCGTCACCGGGTACATGATGATCATGACTCTGCGCGACAAGGGGCTGATTGAATACGACTGGGACCAGACCTGGAGTCGCGCCATTCCGGACCAGCAGGCCATCTACGACTGGACCAGGAGGCTCAATCAGTTTCGCGCCGGAGTGGCGCGCGATTACCTGATCTACGGGCGCATGCTGCGGCCGTGGGCCGTCAGCAACGTGACCCAGCGGGACCTGGGATGGGGCAGGGAACCCCTGGTGCCTTCCGCGACATGGCAGGCCCAGGATGGGCGAATCGGCGTAGTGCTGACCAACTTTGCCGACCTGGGCGAGACACCGCGAGTGGAGTTGCAAGGCGACGGCGAGAAGCACGTGACCCTGTATCTCGACGGAGAGAAGACGGAGCGTACCCTGCACCTGCCCACCTTCATCGACCTCGAGATGGAGCCGCGCTCGATTGCACTGATTGAAGTGAAGTAGCTCTGCCTACGCCTGAATGGGGCGGATGGCCCTGCCAAAAATCGTCCCGTAGAGTTGGTGAATCGGTAGCGGAACGATTTCCGATGATTCAGACCCGTTGCTCAAACAAATCAACATCTCACTGCGGCGCGCTGATACGGGCAATCTGGACCGCGGCGAGTCAAAGTGAATCGGGGTTGCACTGCATGGCAGCATCTGAGTCGCCACCCGAATCAGCGCCGGGAGAGTGGCGCGATCATCACCGCAGGATCAGCTTCCATTGGCGCGAGCGATTTAAATCCTTCGTCCTCATCCGCGGTCACCTCAGCGTCGGCATGGTATTCTTCACGGCGGAGGTGAAGCTGAACGGCCAAACCCTGCCGAAGTTCCTAGCGGCGCACTATCGCACCGGTGTTATCGCCACGCTGAGGGAGGGACAGAATTCGCTGGAAATTGTTGTCACGCCCGCACTCCGCAATCGTTTCATGAGAATGGCCAATAAAGGAGACCCCCACTATGAGCAATTCAAGCGAAAAGACGATTCAATCCTGCCTCCCGGCTTGCTGCGTCCCGCCGAGGTTTGGCAAATAAGGAACCAATGAACTGCGAGCTCATTGCCCACGAACAAGAACAGCGAGCAAGGCGGTTACTTTACCCAACATCACCCCTCCAAAAACGCGACCCGAAGGAGAACGTTCGGCTTATGCGAATTCAGATTTCGGCCCTTACGCACTTAGTGAGTGCCCTGACATTGTGCTTCGGCGCAACCGTGGCCCAGGCCCAGAACGCCTCTCCATTGCAGGTGAACGTCAACTGGGGTAAGACAATCATCGTGTCCCGCTCCACATCGACCTTGCAGGTTGTCACCAATCCCATGCTGAACCCGGGAGCGCCTATCCACAATGGATCGTTTGCGGCATTGAAAGCGCTTGGAGCCGACTACGTGCGCTTTGTGCCGTGGCTGCCGTATCCCAGGATTGCGGTGGCGGAACTTGAACCTCCGAACCCGGGCAAGACCTGGTGGGACTTCACTCATATTGACCCGGTGACCAAGGACTTTCTGGCCGCGACCGAGGGACATAGCACCATCATCAACTTCAGCACCATCCCGGCGTGGATGTTCAAGACCGATCAGCCGGTGAAGTATCCTAACGATCCAAACCAGGTGTTCTGGGACTATACGCAGGGCACGGAACTTCGCGATCCGAGCGGCAAGGAACTCGGTGATTACTTCGGACGCCTGGTGAGCTGGTACACACAGGGCGGATTTAATGATGAGAACGGCAAACGGCACGAATCCGGCTACCACTACACCTTCCCCTATTGGGAAGTGCTGAACGAAGTGGAGGAGGAGCACGATACCACGCCGGAGGACTACACCATGCGCTACGACGCTATGGTCGAAGGCATTCACAAGGTAAGTCCGCAGACGAAGTTCATGGGATTGGCACTAGCGCGCGCCGGGCTCAATCCCAAGTTTTACGAGTACTTCCTCAACCCGAAAAATCACAAACCCGGCATTCCGCTGGATTTCATTTCCTACCATTTCTATGCGCATCCTACGCTGGCGCAGGGCCTGAATGAGTGGCAATACACGTTCTTCGATCAGGCGGATGGATTCCTGGCCACCTCGGGATTCATCCTTATGCTGCGGGATCGCCTCTCGCCGGAAACAAAGACGGATGCGGATGAGTTGGGTGTAATTCTGCCCACCGACTACCTGGAGATCGCGGCATCGAAGGCGCTGCCCGACAAGATTCCACATCTTTACTGGAATGCGGCCTCCGCGCTCTACGCCTATCTTTTCATCGGCCTCTCCAAGCAGGGAGTGGATGTGGTCGGCGAGTCGCAGCTGGTTGGGTATCCGTCACAATATCCCAGCGTTTCAATGATCGATTACAACAATGGCAACCCCAATGCACGCTACTGGGTACTCAAGCTGATCAAGGATAACTTCCATCCCGGCGATACACTCGTGGCTACGACCAATCTTCGCGGGGCTCCGCCTGATATCACGGCGCAGGGGTTCCTGACGCCTGCGGGCAAAAAGATTCTAGTGGTGAATAAGCGGAACTACGAAGTTACAGTCAAACTGCCGGAGGGATTCGAACATGCACGGCTCTCCACGGTGGACGAGCAGACCGGAGACAGCGAACCGCGAGTAGGTACAACAGATGGCGCCGAGTTGAAGATGGCTCCTTTTGCGGTAACCGTAGTGCAGACGCCGTAGTATCCCGCTGAATGAACTGAAGTCCAGCAGGGGTGCCGACGCCGTCAGTTACCCTTGTTTGGGTTGCGTCCATCAATACCTCATTCCCGGCGTTCAGGTCGGAGCGAAGGTCCAGGTGGATAAATCCTCATGCACCGTCGGCAAGAACCAACAATCCCAAGTATTCTTGCTAGGTATTGTGCCACCTGCCCTAAGTCTGTGTTTTCCCGCATCTCAATCGGGAATATTCGAAACCATTCTGCCTATGACTTGGGACGCCTATAAACAAATACCTCCAGCAACTCGCTTCGTTGCAAGCCACTTCCCGGAGAGCAGGCAGGAAACTATAAAGCGATCTCGTTGTCTCGAAGCTCCATTAGCTGCTGTCGCAGATCCTGCGTCTTCTTTGCAGCGTCGAGCTCAGATCCATAGTCTGGATCATTCCCTAGTATCGATTCGACGTGATCTAGCAGCCTCTCGATCTCGTTTGTTCTGTTCTTGAACCAGTCTGTACCCAAATGCTATAAATCTTCCAGCCGAGATTCATCAGAATCTCTTGGTGCAAGCTGTCCCTGTCTCGTGCTGAACGCCCAGAATGATAACTCGCACCGTCACATTCGATTCCAAGCAAGAACCGCCCCGACTTGCTTGGGTGCTGAACTGCGAGGTCAATGAAGAACCCGACAACCCGAACCTGGGGAACAACGGCGAAGCCCTTTTCCTTAAGCACGGCCCCCAACAGACTTCTCAAAGTCGTTCGATGGCTGTTCGTCGCTTTCGTTTCTCATGTGAGCGATCAGCCTATCAGTACCACCTCATGCGGTTGATCCGTTCCTGAATCTGCTCATTTTTCAGCAGGACGCACATATCTCATTGTTGATGCCAGTTTCTTATGGCCCATCATCTTCTGTACCGTGCGGAGGTCAACACCATCGCGGAGCAGCTTCGTGCAGTACGTCGCTCGAAATTTGTGAAGGAACCACCGTTCGCACTCCCGTGACCTCTTCGAATTCTGCAGTAGGCAGTCGCCGCCGGATCCTTGATGGAGATCAGATGTCCGGCTCGATTCTGCGGAGTCGAGCCGGACATCCGCCTTTTCACGACGCAAATATTTGCCACAAGTAGGGGATTTACCTTACTCGTTCTCGGGCGCCCGAGGTTCATAGTAGCGACAGCCTGGGGCCCGGCCAGTGGCGGAGGAAAGGCGGAAAAGGAACTCGCGTCGCACGAGTTCCTGGAAAGGAGCTTGCTTTTGAACAAACAGCAAACATCTGCCTTGCCGCATCTGGTCGGTGCCGCGATCATCGCGGAGTCCACCGGCTACTCGGTCAAGATCGTCTACAAGAAAGCCGCCAGCGGCCGCATTCCACATCCCTCTCGTCGCCGATCGAGCGGCTGATTATTTTATGGCCTGGGTAGACACGGACCAGCCCACACTTGGCGCCCTTTAGTGTCGACCTCAAGATAACTTGAAAACAAGTCTGAAATTGTACCTCTGGGCTCGGTAGGACCCTGTATGAACTTTCGCAATGATTCGCATCTCGCAGAACCACGATTGCTGTACGACAAAAGGCGCAGCAATCCAACTTTCCATCAGTATCCGCAGTCTCGATTACCTCATCGCCACCCGGAAACTGGCTACCCACCGCCTAGAGCCTGTTATTAACTTTGCGGCGCTGCATATTGCCCGAATGCTCAAAACCCGCGTAAAACGGGGCGTTCGCGAGATGTGGCACGGAATGCATTCGCGGTTTCGCTCAGAATCGCAGTCACTTCGCGAAGGCCGCTCTGATTCCATTGGGCTTACGGGCGCAAAGTTAGTAACAGGCTCTAGGCAAGAAGATCATGGTGTCGTATGGCACGCTCGTCCAGTTTGCTCGTAGCGATCACTTTGACGACATGGCCAGTGAGCCGGAGGGCAAAGCCGCATGATCACTTCGCGGTGGTCAACAGGTCCACCACGGACTGAGTGTGCTTGGGGACAGATGGCTGTACCTGGCCGCCATTGCCAGACTCTTGTGGCCGGCAGCCTCCATTATTTGCCTGTCCGTGGCTCCTGCCATCGCCAGCCACGAGCAGAAAGTGTGGCGGTTGCAGTGCCAGACGTAGCCCGTGATCACAGCCTCGGCCAGTGCTGGGTGGAACCACCCACCGGTATCGAGATCCTTGGTAGTTGACAGGAACACAGTATCAGTTCCCTTCTGCCCCGGTCGGCGCAGCGATTCAATCGCTGCGATAGCCTCCACATTCAGCCGCACAGTGCGTGCCGAGAAGTTCTTCGTAACCGTGAGATCGATGGTTCGCCGCTTCAGGTTCACCATTGACCACAGGCAGGGGTACAGCTCCGTCAAGCGCATTCCGGTGTGCACAGAGACCACAAACTCCGCCAGATGCTCCGGGAAGAGGCGGGCGATGGTGGCATATAAGGTGGCATATTCCTCGCGGCTCAAATAGCGCACCCGACCCATCGGCTCCTTTCGATGCAGCACCTTCCTCGCGGGGTTGACCAACACCTTGTTGTTGGAACCGCCCACCTTGTATGCAAGGGAGATTAGCGATTTACATCTGTTGAATGTGGCTGCTGTACTACACTGCTGTTCCAGCCAGCGCCGCAAATCCGTTGGAAGGAGGTCAGCGGCAATTTCCTTACCCATCCCTGCACGGATGATCTCTGCCCGGCTCTTGTAGTTGCGGAGATCCTTGTGGTGGGCGACGTGTTCCAGAACATCATCGAGGAGATCACCCACGGTGACTCCGCGTGTGCTCCTGAGGTTTGGGAGTTTCCTCCCAGCCGCTGCGTCGGCCTTTCGCGTCTGGTAGAGCGTGATTGCGGCCCCTTTGGCGCCTACCTTCTCCCGATGCCGGTGGCCCCCAACAAAATATTCGATCCACCAGACACCGCTGCCGGGAGTCCTCTCAAATACCCCCTCCGCTTCAAGTCTTCCTTCTGCCGCTTCGTCGCTTCCTTTGGCATAAGGACCTCAATGAGCCTACGGATACCACGTATTTGTCGAAAACCAAGTGCCCCCTCTAGTGCCACCGATCGAAACAATGCCTCCTAATCTAGTAGGCTTATATACGTATAAGTATATTATTTTGTTGGTGCCCGGAGGGGGACTTGAACCCCCACGGCCTTGCGGCCTGCGGATTTTAAGTCCGCTGCGTCTGCCAATTTCGCCATCCGGGCTTCTTGAACCTGCGCTATATTCTCCAACCTGCCGATTCCATGATACCGCTGTTCGCTGCACGATTCGCGCGGCCGGGAACTGCGTGGCTGCTCAAGCGAGAGGCGACCCGGCGGACGCGGCTGTGCGGGGACAGGCAGTACGACGGGTTGGCCCTGATGGCATGAAGATTGTTCTCGCTCTATCGTTCATGCGGTCGAGGTTCTGGCTGCTGTTGACGCCTTTTTCGACAGCGTGCGCTCATCGCGGCAAAGCTCAGCCGGGAGCAACTCCAGTCTGACGGCTTCCGGAATCTTCCGCACACCGGCCGCGAACGTCCACCGATCTCCCAGATAGAAGTTGACCACCGAGCAGCACAGGATGGCGATCGAGTTCGCGGCCAGCACGGGCATGCGCAGGCCCTCGACCAGGATGCGCATCAGCGCGAGATTTCCCAGCATCGAAACCAGGCCGTTGGAGACATGAAAGCGCAGCAGTTGAGCCAGGAGCGCGGAGCCGTCGTTGCGGCCACGCCAGGTGTAGTTGAGGTGCCAGACAAAGTTGTGCAGGAGCGTCATTTCGAGGGCGGCGGCCGAGGCGCATAGATAATGCCCACGCGTCCAACGGTTGAGCAGGGCCAGTGTCCCCAATTGCACAACCATGCCGACGGCTCCTACCAGGTTGAACCTGACCCATAGCATAAAAGCGTTCATGGCAAGGGCTCCCGGCGGTAGAGCTCGGCTGTGTGGCGGATGGCGACGAGAATCACCATGGCGAACATGCTCGCCGCAGCGATGGATCCTCCCAGATCGAACAGCAACATCGTGTGCCCGAATACGGTTGCGTATGGACTGCGCAACAGTGCCAGGTTGCCGATGACGAGCAGGATGCGAATCTCCGTGGGACCGAAGATGCCCTGCGAGAGCTCGAAGCGCTTGAGGGTGTAGGTGGCGAGGTAGCTCTCGCCGGCGAGCAGCAGGAACGCGACCAGCATAGAGATGGCGATCGGCCAGTGCACAAACCCAGAGCAGCCAAGCCCGCACATCAGCGCGGCCGAGCCGAAGATGTCCACCATGTGATCGACGTAGAACCCGTAGCGCGGGCGCTGCTGCCGGCGCACACGGGCCAGCGTCCCATCCATGCTGTCGCCCAGCCAGTTGAGCGCCAGACAAACAATGACGCCGAACAGCGCATAACGATTGAATCGCGCCAGCGCATAACAGAGGCCGGCGCAGATTTGCGCGGCGAGTCCGAGGACGGTGAGTTGGTCGGAGGTGAGCCAACGCGGCGCGCGTTCGGCCATCCATTGCAAAGCGCGCTTCTCCATTCCCGCGGTCAGTGCCTGATTCACTCTGCGCGCCGGCGCAAATGCCGACGCGTTGTTTGCCGTAATTGAATGCGTATTCATCCCCATGTCCTTTCCGATTGACTGCCTTCGTTGCGCCGTTCCGCATCTCGATTGAACTACCGACGCAACGCATTACAAACAGATCGCAAGGTAAACTCGAGCGACTCGCGCGGCACGCTCTCAACAAACGGCCCCACCGCCCAGCCGAGGCCGCGTGGAATCGACCGCGTGAGCGAGACCGACTCGATCTGCATGGTGAGGCCGCCGTCCCACTCCTCGTAAGTCCAATAGGTGTTCAGCCGCCAGAGAAAGCCGTGCTCCTCTTCCGAGTTCAGCGTGCGCTCGGCTTTGGTTCCGGCTGCGTCGATCTCGGCGATGCGCGTGCTGCGCGAGATGCTGTATCCGTGGCGCGAGTCGAGGCGTCCAAAGGTGATGTCGTAAGCCGTGTCCATGACCACGGTGATCACGTGCCGCTGACGCACGCGCATCGAAGCATGAAAACGATCGCCCGCTTGCATGAGGACTTTCGCCTGCATGACCTGCGGCGAGAAGTATTGCGGATAGCTGTTGAAGTCCTTCATCAGGCGCTCGAAATCCGCCGCAGAGGCCCCCGGAACGAACGCGGTCCCGCGCCAGTGGTGCAGCATGGCTCCCGGCAAATCCGCAGAGGTGGAGGGCGTGAGCTTCTCGACAATCAGTTCTCCCTGGCGCAGTCGCGTCTCACCCTGTTGGCCCAAAGCCGCCGAGGCGAGAAACCCGCTTTGCGATTCGTGTTGACGCGCCAGCCGTGCCTCAAGCGTAAGAATGTATGAGTTGAAAGCGGAAATCGCCGCGGGAGTCGGCTCCGCCGCGGCTGGTCCCGAGGCAACCAGCAGCAGCAACCAGAAGAGGGCCGTAATCCTTCCGAAATCCGTCATTGACCGCTCGCTCATGCTCTGCACTTTGCTCTTTGAAGGCCCTTGAATGCAATGCATCGAAGCTCATTTGTGGCAAATTGATTGTCACCGTACAAGTGATTGCGGCAGTGCAACTTCTGAAAAGTTGTACATCGTTCAATTGCCGCTTATTTCCCTCCGCATCGGATACACTGGACGGTAAGACATGACCGACCAAGAGCCAGCCCGGCGCTATCGCTTCGGAATCTTCGAGGCAGATGCAGCCACCGGAGAGCTTCGCCGTCGAGGGATTCGAATCAAGCTGAACGCGCAGCCCTTCCAGGTGCTGCTAATCCTCCTGGGCCGGCCCGGCCAACTCGTCACGCGGAAGGAAATCTGCCGCGAGCTTTGGCCCGAGGGGACCTTCGTGGACTATGAGCACGGGGTCAACTCCGCGGTCAATCGCATCCGTGAAGCGCTTGGCGACACAGCCACCAATCCGCGCTTTGTCGAGACTCTGGCCCGGCACGGCTATCGATTCATTGCTCCCTTGGAACGAATCGATCCCAGCGAGGACTCAATCGCCACAGACCAGACAGCAAATTCTGGAACGCAGGCAGCGGTTCCCGCCGAGCAGACAGCCCCCGCAGTTGAACCTGAAACCGGACTCCTCCACCGTATTCTGGCCACGCCTGAGGAACTTCCGAAAGCCTCCCATCGAACGGTCAAGACCCTCTTCGTGCTTTTGCAGTTGATGTACGTCGCCTTCTATGTCGGGGCGCTGGCAAACCTGGCAGAGATTGAGGACCTCTTCGCACCACTGCCTAAAGCAACGCTGGCATTTAATCTTCTGATCGTCACCGCGGCGGTTCTGATTCCCGTGCGCGCGTTTGTGCTCACGGCGGTGCTCTTCCGCGCGCCCGGAACACGCGAAAAAGTCCTGAAGCTCTGGCTGTTTCTGCTCGCCTTCGATGAGTTGTGGGCGCTGTCGCCTTTCCTGCTGCTGCATCACATCAACTTCGGACTGGCGCTTTCCTGCACCACGCTGCTGGTCTATTCGCCCTTCGCGCAGCGCTCGCTGGTGCTGATGGGCGCGGGCGGAGTGGAGAGCGAAGTCTCCGCGGCATCCGGCTGAGCATCAGGCCCTGCAAGCGCTCCAATCCTTCGCAAAGGCCAGGCGGCTCAACGGGCCGTAACCGACCCCAATTGCAAGAGCCCTATTGCGTCTTGCGGAAGCAGATGTTCTCGCCGTCCAGCCGGTACTCGGCCGAGCAGGCGTCTCCGCCGCAGATCATGGCCTCGCCAGCGCAGAGCTGGCGGCGCGTGATCAGCCCCATGGTGCCGCAGCGCGGGCAGGACATCACGGCGACGTATGGGTTTTGCGCATGGCCCATCTTCGCCTGGTTTTCCAGAACGAAAACCGTTCCGGGGTCCATTCTCTCGGGAATCCATTCTTCCAGAAACTGCAAGTCGGCTGACATCGTGCCCTCCAGTGAGGTTGATGTAACCCGAGCCGCATCCGAAATGTCCGGCGGGCCCTGTTGATGAACAACAGCAGGCTGCGAATGGCTCTTCGGAAGCTGACTTGCCCCCGGTCCAAATCAGTGTCTGTTGCAAATGCCGTTCCCGTCAACTGCAATCGCACAGAGAGAGTATCGAAGGTGGTACCCTGTCCCACGTCATGTGGATCGAGTTACCGCGACGCGCCCATCCCGGCGCTGCCCTGCGCACCGGTTGCCGCATCGATGGCGCGATAAGTTTCTTCGTTGCGCAGGATGGCCTCAACGTACTCGCGGGTCTGGGTGATCGGAATCGACTCAACAAACTCGTCGATGCCGCTGTAAGGACCGGCCGACTCCCAATTCAGCACGCGCCCATCGCCCGCATTGTAGGCGGCCAGCGCGTACTCCTTGACGCCGCCCACCGTGTCGAGCATCTCGCGCAGATAGCGGCATCCCAGCCGGATGTTGGTCTCCGGGTCGAGCAGCTGGAAGGTCTGGAAGTGACTCATGCCCTCTTCGTGCGCCATCGCCTTGCCGGTTGAAGGCAGCAGCTGCATCAGCCCGTAGGCGTTCGCATAGGAGATGACCGAAGGGTTGAATTCGCTCTCCTGGCGGATGAGCGAGGCCACGAGATAGGGATCCAGGTTGTTCTTCGCCGACTCTGTTTTGATGGTCTCCCACCACGCCTCGGGAAACAGAATTCGCCAGTAGACCAGCGGGATCGACTTGATGGAGGCCGATGACGCGTACGGAAGCGCATTCTTCAGAGCCCGCATGGCGCGGTAGGTCTCGCCGTAGGACGCATAGATCTGCGCCTCGGCCAGCGCGCTCCACGAGGACGAGTCCGGATCGGCGGCAATTTCCAGCGGGATGTATTCGTTCAACCCCGCGTTGGCCAGCAGGCGGGCCTTGGCCAGGTGCGGGCTGTCGGAAGGAAAGCTCTCCTCGAGCAGCGGCACCGGCGGCGCCTGCATGCGGTCAAGCTGCGGCTCGGCCACCTGCTGCGTACTGCCCAGCGTGGCCAGCCTCTGCCGCGCCATCTGCGCATAGAAGAAGTGCTGATAGACGCGCACCAGCGTGCGGTAACTGGCCACCGCATCGGCCGGCTTGTGGTCCAGCGTCTCGTACAGGCGCCCGCGCCAGTAGATGGCGCTTACAGTCTCCTTATCGCCGGGATAGAGCTTGATCTGCTCATCGAAGAGCCGCGAGGCATCCGCGTAGAGCCCCTGGCGGTAGCTGAGCCAACCGGCGCGCCAGTGCGCCGCGGCCGCATCCGTGCTTTCGGGGAAATGCGTGGCCATGAAGCTGTAGGCCTCGACCGCCGCTGGAAATTCGCGCAGCAGCAGGTACATGTTTCCGGTAGAAAACAGCGCCTCGGCCAGCCACGGGCTATGCGGGAAGCGCGTCTTCATCTCGGCCACAATCTGCTGCACGCCGTCGAGATCGGTGCGGCTGCGCGCCATTTCCATCAGCAGGTAGAGCCGCCGTGCGCCGTTCTCGTCGTTGCTGTCCGCAAGGGCCTCGGCCTGCGCCGAGGTGAGGCGCTTCAACTTCAGGTCGCAGGCCGCTTCGGCCACGGCAAATCCGTTGCGCGCCGCGGCATCCAGCGCCGAGGACCGCGCCAGAGAGCGATACTGCTCCGCCGCCTCGCCGTAGTGGCCAGCGTGGTAGTAGGCGTCGCCCAGGCTGCGCAGTTCAGAAACCGTGAGCGTGGATTCAGCGCCCATGGCGGTCAGCTTGGCGCGGGCAATCAGCGCTTCGGAGCTGAGCGGATGAGAGAGCAGCAGCCGCTTGAATGCCTGCTCGGCCTCCTGCGTCCGCCCCAGCGCATTCGCAACCTGCGCCTGGGCCAGCTCATAGCCGGGACGCCCCGCCGAACCTACGCCAGCAGTCAGCACCCGCTGTGCCTCCGCCGCGTTGTTCAGCGTCAGCTCGACATTGGCCTCCAACTCCGGCACCTCTGCATTGAAGATGCTGTCGGGATAGCGCACGGCAAAGCCGCGAAGCTGGGCTTCGGCGGCTGTTTCGTTGCCGGCCTGGTGGTCCGCCTGCGCACCCAGAAAATCGGCGTAGTCTGCCAGTTCCTGGCCTGCCTGGCGCGCCAGCCGCAGGTTCTCGCCCGCCTCAGCGAAGCGCTTGTCTACCAGGTAGGCGTGGCCCAGCGCAAGGTAGGCCGCGGCTGCTGCTTCGCCGGTGTGTGCGTGCGCGTATTTGGTAACGCCGGCATAGGCTGCCGGGGTGCGCAACGTGGCCAACTGCTGGGCCATGGGCCGCAACTCGGTCGAAGCCACAAACGCCTGGCGAATGCGCGCCGTACGCGCCCTTCTGGACGCGCGCGTGCCCGCACTTGAGCCCTTTTTAGACTTTCGGCCCTTCTTCGTGCTCTTCCTAGTGGTTGCCGCGGAGCTCCTGGCCGGCGCCGTGGAACTGCCCGCCTGCGCCGATGCGCTGCCCCCGGTCTGGCCCACGACAGGAGAGACAGCCAGCAGCGCAGCCAGTACGCAGGCCAGACAGCGCACCGGGCACGGAGCTGAAGTTGGGGAAATCGTGACCGTCATATTCTCACTTTATGCTGCTTTGCCTCGCCCCGCGCATGCGGGAACCACCGCCGTTACCGCAAAGTACACCATGGCGGGAACGCGTGCCGACCTGGAACGCCGATTCCGGCGCCGCATGCCCCTGTACGATAGACTCCGAATCAGGCCCGCCGCTCCTGCGAGCCCACCACGCCCATGCCATCCGTCATTGAAGTCTCCGGAGTCCGCAAGACCTACGGCGCGACCGTCGCCGTGGACGAGGCTTCTTTTGGCGTGATGGAAGGCGAGATCTTCGGGCTGATCGGTCCCAACGGCGCCGGCAAAACCACCACCATGGAGTGCATTGAAGGCCTGCGCAAGCCGGATCGCGGCAGCATCAAAGTCCTTGGCCTAGATCCCTTTCGCCAGGTCTACAAGCTGCAGGACCGCATCGGAGTGCAACTGCAGCAGGCGCAGTTGCAGAAGCGCATCAAGGTGTGGGAAGCGGTCGACCTGTGGGCCTCGCTGTACGGCAAGAAAGCCGCGGATGCCGAACGCCTGCTCGAACAGCTCGGCCTCACCGAAAAGCGCAGCGCCTGGTTCATGAATCTCTCCGGAGGGCAGAAGCAGCGCCTGTTCATCGCCCTGGCGCTCATCAACGATCCGGAGGTCGTGTTTCTCGACGAGCTCACCACCGGGCTCGATCCGCAGTCGCGACGCGCCATCTGGGAACTGGTGCGCGGCATCCGCGAGCGCGGCAAGACCGTCTTTCTCACCACCCATCTCATGGAAGAGGCCGAGCGGCTGTGCGACCGCGTGGCCATCATGGAGCACGGGCGCATCATCGACATGGACACGCCTGACCGCCTCGTTGCCCGCCATTGCCCGGAGCGCACCGTCGTTCTCGCCACCGCTGACCTCGACGCCGCCGAACGCTTTCAGGCTATCCCCGGAATCGTCGAAGTCAGCTCCACAGATCGGCAATTCAACCTGCGCGGACGCGGCGACGACTTTGTGACTGCGGTGATCCATTGCCTGTCGGAGAGCCGCATCCGCGTGACCGACTTTCGCACCATTCTTCCCAACCTTGAGGACGTGTTTCTCAAGCTTACCGGCCGCTCGATTCGCGAATAGGACCTGGCAATGATGCTGCGCGGGCTCACCAAACTGACCTGGATCGAGATCAAGATCTTTCTGCGCGAACCGCTGGGCGCAATCGGGACCATCGTGGTGCCGGTGCTGGTCTTTGTGGTGCTTGGCCGGGTGGCCAGCGTCAAACAGGCGCCGGCCTCGATGGCGGTCAGCGGATTCTCGGGCTCAGGACTGCCGACGCTGGCGGCGCTGCTGATCTCCATCAGCGCCGTGCTTTCGCTGGTCACCATCATTTCCATCTACCGCGAGGGCGGAATCCTGAAGCGGCTGCGCGCCACGCCGCTGCGGCCGCAGACCATCCTCACCGCCCACGTGCTGGTCAAGCTCATCCTCACCGCCGCAACCCTGGCCCTGATGCTGCTGGCGGGCAAGCGCTACTTCCCTGCCGGGGTCGATGTTCCCTGGTTCTCCTTTACTATTGCGCTGCTCATCAGCACCGTGAGCATCCTGTCGATCGGCTTTCTCATCGCCAGCATCGTGCCCACGGCGCGCTTTGCCCAGCCCATCGGCGCCATCGTTCTTTACCCCATGATCGCCTTCTCCGGGCTGTTTGTACCCATCGACCGCCTGCCTCCTGTGCTCCAGGCGCTGGCGCGGGTGCTCCCGCTTACCTACGCGGTGAAGCTGCTGGAGGGCATCTGGACCGGCGAGCCATGGACGGCCCACCTGGGCGACGTGGCGGCGCTGGCTCTCTGCTTCCTGGTCTGCACGGCACTCTCGGCGAAGGTGTTTCGCTGGGAATGATGCTGCCAGCCCCGGTTTGGCCTGCCCTGCCCCGATCCGGTAAACTCTTCTTTTACCGTCCCCTCTACCACCACCCCAACCCGCCCTTGAGGATTTCCGCAACCAACCGCCATGGCGACCATCCAACCTATTGCAGGTGAACTCGAGCCGCATCCCGACGTTGCCCTAGTGGAAAGGGTCCGTGGCGGGGATGTCTCGGCCTACGATACGTTGGTCCGCAAGTACGAGCGGCAGATCTTCCGCATTGCGCAGCACATTACGCAAAACCGCGAAGACGCCGAAGACGTGATGCAGGACGCGTTTCTGAAGGCGTACGAGAAGCTCGAACAGTTCCAGGGGAATTCAAAGTTCTACACATGGCTGGTGCGGATTGCAGTGAACGAAAGCTTGATGCGGCTGCGCAAGCGGCGCACCGGCAAGATGGTCTCGATCGACGAGGACATCGAAACCGAGGAGGGCTCGGTGCCGCGCGACCTGGCCGACTGGGCGCCCGATCCGGAGCAGAACTACACCCAGGCGGAACTGGGGAAAATCCTGGAAAAGACCATCAAGGGATTGCCTCCGGGCTTTCGCGTGGTCTTCGAGTTGAGAGACGTGCAGGGACTGTCGACGGAAGATACCGCGGATGCGCTGGGGCTGAGCATTCCGGCGGTGAAGTCGCGCCTGCTGCGTGCCCGGCTGCAACTGCGCGAGCGGCTGAGCCGTTACTTCCGCCGCAGGAAGGGAGCTGAGAAATGACCTGCACCGAATTTCTCGCTCTGCTCGACGACCTGATCGACGACGAAGTGTCCCCCGAGATGCGCGCCGAGCTGCAGAAGCACCTGAAAGGCTGCGGACACTGCGAGGTCACCCTCTCGACCACGCGGAAGACCATCGAGATTTACCGCTCGCACGAGATCTACGATCTGCCCGCAGGGCTGCGCGAGCGGCTGCACGCGGCCATCATGGCGCGGTGCAAAAAAGGCTGCTGAGCAACTTCATTGCTCGCAGAGGATGAGCAGCACGTAAGTCCTTTCTTTTCGAAAAAACTCCGCAAGAGCTTGAAATACGTAAGTCCTTTATTTTGTTGGGACTTCCCAGGCATTGTTTTGCGTAACATGCTTGTTTTCATAAGGATGCGCCAAAATGGGGGGAGGGGGGTACCCTATGTAGCAAAATACAGTGGGAAAACAGCGGCGTTTTGGCGGCGTATCTGGGCTCCATGGCTGCTCATTTTCCCCTTCTTGAAACCATTGTGCGCCGAAGGAGCGAAATCATACGCAAGGCAGGGATGAAAATTGAGGGCGGCTGGGATTTCTGGATTCACGCGCTCGGTTGACCTGAGGTTCGTGGGCTCCTGCCCTAGCGCCAGAAAAAAAGCGGAAGGATGGCGCACCCTCGCTTGGATGGCGGGGCAACGGGTGGGCCACCCGCCGGGTCGAAGGGCGGGGCACCCGGCTGACGGACCGCGCCGCGCCGCGTCAAGCATCCTCAGCTTCCGATTCAGCACGAATTCTTCCGATTCACAGCCCGTTCAAGCGCCTTTGGCCAGGGAACGCATCACAAATTCAGGATCGGCGGCAATGACGATAAGAAGGGCGCGCGCGGATGCTTCGGGCTGGCGACGGCCGGACTCCCAATGTCTCACCGCATCCACCGACAATCCGAACCGATCCGCAAAACGTCCCTGGCTCATGCGCAGGCGCTTGCGGAGGCCCCGCACGTCGACTGTCTCCGGCAGAGTGATCTTGTATCCCTTGCGTTCTCCTTCCATGTAGGCGCGGGCGTCAGCGGTTCCTTGCGCCATCTCTTCAAACAACTTGCTCATTTTTCCCCCCTGTAATCCGCAAAGAAACTCTTCGCCATTTTCGCCAGCGCATTCTGCTCGGCCTTGCTCAAATTGCCCTTCTCCGCTTTGATATAGACGGTGATGAGGAAGATCGGAAGGTCCTCGCCGCCGTGCAAATAAACGACACGCGCGCCGCCCCTTTCTCCCATGCCGGGGCGCGCGAAGCGCAGTTTACGGTAACCACCCGTGCCTGGCATCAAGTCTCCGGATTCCGGAGAGGCGGCGATCGTGCGAACGATCCTTTCCATGTCCGATTCTCTGAAAATCGCTTCGGCGGCTCGAAGGTACATTGGTGTTTCGACCACCGTTTGCATGGAACTACTGTATGCCATTGGCATATAGTAGTCAATCCATTTCCCTTGCGCGTGGAACATGAGAACAAGACATTCTTCTCATGGCTGGAAAAGACCCTCAGCGGAGGCGTCAGTCAAGGCCGACCGATGCCAGGGTTCTCCCGCACGAGCGGTCTTTGCTCGTGTGGGATGACGGGAGGGAGGCGCGTCGGCGCTCGAAGCGGGGCGGAGGCCCTTGACGGCTGCCGCAGCTGAGGGATACGCGCGGCCTCAACCGCGCCGGGATCGGCCGTCTGATGAAGGAGAGGAATCAAGGCCCGCTGGTTGAGGTTCGTGGTCCCCCACCCTCCCGCCGTGGCGGGTCGGAAGGCGGGGCACCCGGCCTCGCTTAGATGGCGTGGTAAAGGGTCGGCCACCCACCCCTTCCACTTCTCAAAAAGCTAGGCATGGGGCATCCGCCTTTCCAGCTTGCCGGGGCTGGGCCGGCCGCCGGCAGAGGCGCGGTCGGCCGCGAGAAAGAAGCTGATTTTTCCGCTGGCAATTCACAGTCCTTTCTCAGATTTTTCATATACGCGCAACCGGCGCGTGGGAGTCTGAGGGGCTGGAGGGTTTCAACATGAGAAGTTGCTTCATCGTGGCACCAATCCTGGCCTTGGCGCTTACGGCCACTTCCCCAACACGAATGAACGCGCAAGAGAATAAGCAAGATGCGACCACTCGCGACGACCAAAACCACGATCGTCACCGTGGTTTCGAGTTCTGGCCGGGCACTTTGGTGCTGAGCCGGAGCGTTTATGAAGGGAACGCCTCGAGCATCACCATCGGCGAAACACTGCCTCTGGGCTGCCAGGGCGGTTCGACCGGGCTTACGGTGGAGGTTCCGACAACAACGGGCGGCACGACCGCGGTGACGGTGCCCTGCGGTATGGCGACGGATAATGGCGAATACCCGAATAACTTCGATACTCATAACGTGTGGAACAATGCCAATTCCGACGGGAGCTTTGGCGTTACCTCACCCATCTTCCTGGACAATGTCACGGGGGACGGCGAATGGCTGGGGACCCTCCCCATCCCCACCGATCAGATGGTGACCAGCTTCAGTTCGAAGTCCGAGCTGGCCCTTAACCGCTCGGTTGACGGCCGGTCGATCACATTCATGGGCTACCGCGGCGGGGTTGGCTGCGGAGGCTCCGAGGTTTCTCCCACCAGCCCGAATCTTCTCGACGTATCGGCCTCCAACACGCCGGGCGTTTGCGACCCGACAAATCCCGTGATCTCGACGTTTGTGAGCAATCCGGTTGTTCCCGCGGCCTATTACCGTGCGGTTGCCGAAGTGGATGACGATGGCAATGTGAGCTTCACCGACGGAAACGCCTACAGCGGGGACAACGGCCGCGCGGCAATCAAGGGCGGCGACGGCTTGTACTACATGGTGGGGAACGACAACTCCGGCGACCTTTCGAAGAAACAGATGTCGACGACCTACGATGGAATCGATCTGTCGAATGCAACCGGCGCAGAGTTGCTCTTCCCCGGCCTGACCCCACCGACCCCGCCGAACATCGATATGATCGGACGCCTGGAGTTCGGCACAGATAAGCCTGGCAAGGACACAAACTTCCGCGGTCTGACCATCTTCAACAACACGCTTTACGTCAGCAAGGGCAGCGGCGGCAATGGCATCAACACCGTGTACCAGGTGGGCGCGGCAGGGACGTTGCCAACGGGTTCCGCTACCGATCTGGCAGCTGTGCCCATTGCCATCCTGCCGGGATTCCCCAATACAGCGGCAAGCACATCGATCGCGTTTCCCTTCGGCATCTGGTTCGCCGACGCGAACACTCTTTACGTCTGCGACGAGGGCGACGGAACGCTGGTGACGCCCCCGGTGAATGGAAATGTGGCGGACGCGCAATCGCTGGCCACTGCCGGGCTTCAGAAATACCGGTTGATCAACGGCACTTGGGTCCTCCAGTACATTCTGCAGGATGGTTTAAATATCGGCGTGCCATACGGCATCGACCACTATCCGGCCTCGATCGACCCTGCGACCGGCGGTTGCCGCAACATCGCGGGACGGCATAACTATGACGGAACAGTCACGATCTTCGCCATTACCTCGACGATCAGCGCCAATGGCGATACGGGAGCAGATCCGAACAAGCTGGTCAGGGTCACGGATCGAGTGAGCGACACAACTCTGCCCACGGGAGACTGGTATTTGGGCCACTTCCGGAACGTGCGGAGCGCCAGAGCGGGCGAGGTGCTGCGCGGGGTTGCGCTGGCGCCCGACGACCAGGACTGGTGGTAAGGCGCCAACAGCGGAGCGTGAGCCGCGACGCCGTCGCGGCTCATGCCTTTCCTAACCCCGGCGGTGTCTCAAGAGCGCCGTACACAGCACGGGCTGCGAGACGGGCGATTTCATGCCGGCCCTACGGGACGGCCAGGGTTGGCCGGGGTGGTTGTACCCCGGATTTCATCACGGGGCTATTCTCATGCACTCCCTCTGGGAGGCTTTGAGGCCTGTGCCCACCCGGCCTTCCGACGGTGGGACTGTCGGATGAGGTACCCCGCGGGCCAGATCGATTTGAAAGTCAGTTGATCAAATAGAAGGAATACGCAATGAAACCAGCACCGCAAAGATAATCCAATGCAATTTCCCACCAAAACCACTTCGGTTCCCTGGCGCGGTAGACCCAGCCGTAGAAGCGGACCCACGCTTTGCCCATATGGATGAAAACCGAGCCTGCGCAAAAAAACAGGATCCCCATTATCAAGAAAAGGTACGACGTTTGAGATGGGTCCAAGTCATGCCGCATGAATCGGTCCCACCTCCTTCCAAACTTGCCTGGCACCCCAGGGTTGGACTCCGGACCTGTGACTCCACGGACCTACCTCCAAATCCGTTCTACTTCGCGCTTCCTTTTTCGCTCCAGTCTTCGACTGCGCCTAGCTTCAGGTCTTTGAGGCTTTGCTCGATCTTGGATTTGTCGCCTACTTCGATGATGAGCAGGTTTTCGGGGCGGATGTACTTGGCGGCGGCGGCCTGGGCGTCGGCGGAGGTGACGGCCTCGATCTTGGCGGGCAGGCTGGTGTAGTAGTCGAGCGGGAGGTTGAAGAGCCAGAGGGTGCTGAGCTGGCCGTTGACGCCGTTGGCGCTTTCGAACTCGCCGGGGAGGCTGCGGATGATGGAGTTCTTGGCCTGGCGCAGCTCGACGTCGGTGAGGGGACGGGTGTGGATGCCGTCGAGTTCCTTGAAGAGCTGCTCGGTGGCCGGGGCGGTGACGTCGGTGCGGACCTGGGCAAATGCGATGAACGGGCCGGTGCCGCGATAGAAGCGGAAGAAGGACTGCGCGCCGTAGGTGTAGCCGTGCTCTTCGCGGAGGTTCATGTTGATGCGCGAGGAGAAGAGGCCGCCGAGCATGGTGTTCATGACCGTGGCGGCAGCGTAGTCGGGCGAGCTGCGCGGCATGCCTACGCCGAAGGTGAGCAGGGCGGTCTGCGGGGAGCCAGGCTTGTCGACGAGGAGGATTTTGCGGTCGGGGACGGCGGGAGCGGGCGGCGGAGGGGCGGGCGCGGCGGAGCTGGTCCACTTGCCGAAGGATTGCTCGGCGAGCTTGCGGGCTTCGGTGGCCGTGACGTCGCCAGTGAGCTCGAGCAGGCTGCCGCGGGGGCCATAGTTCTTCGCGTAGAAGCCGGCCACGTCGTCGCGGGTGATGGCGTGGAGCGAGTCGGCGGTGCCGAGGGCGTCGTAGGCGTAGGGGTTGGCCGCGCCGTAGAGGTTGAGCGCACCGGCGCGGAAACCCATCTGCACGGGGCTGTCCTGCTGTTGCAGCAGGCCAGTGAGGCGGCGCTGGCGGACACGCTCGAGATCGGCGGCGGGGAAGGCAGGGTGCTGGGCGGAGTCGGCCAGCAGATCGAGGCCGTGGGTGAGGTGGCGCGAGAGCAGCGAGATGGAAAGGCCGGCGCTGTCGGTGCTGCTGCCGGAAGACAGGTCGGTTCCGAGCATGGAGGCTTCATTGGCGATCTGCTCGGAGTTGCGTTTTTCTGTGCCCTCGGTGAGCAGCGCGGCGGTGATGCCGGCGAGACCGGGACGGTCAGGCGGATTGGCTGCGCCGCCGGCCAGCGTTTGCAGCGAGACGGCGACGATGGGCAGCTCGTGGCGCTCTACCAGGTAGACGGTGAGGCCGTTGGCCAGCGTGAAGACGGTGGGCTTGGGTAGCACCAGCGGGCGATCGGGGCCGGGCGCGGGAGGCGTGGAGCGCCAGGCCTCGGCGGCTTCGAACTCGGGGGTGTGCTGGGGCTTGACGACTACGGTGGCGTCGGTGTCTTCGGGGCTGCGCGGCACGTCGTCGAGGACCTTCTTGCCGGGAACGCCGTAGACCACGACGCGCTGATCTTTGCCGAGCGTGGCCTGCGCCACCTTTTGCACGCTGGCGGGGGTTACGGCGTCGTAGCGGGCCAGATCCTTGGGCAGGTAGCCGGGGTCGCCGGTGTACTGGTTGTAGTAGTTGAGCTGGTCTGCCACGCCGCCAAAGCCGCCGAGTCGCTGGAGGCCGGAGATGAGGCCGGTCTCGATCTTGTTACGCGACCACTCGACCTCTTCGGCGGTGGGGCCGTGGGCGACAAAATCGTCGATGATCTTTTCGGCTTCGGCTTCGAGCTTCTCCGGCGTGACGCCGGGCTTGGCGATGAACTCGCATTGGAAGGGCGAGGTGAGGGCGAGGTTGTTGTCGTAGCAGTTGGCAGACTGGGCGATCTGCTGCTTATAGACCAGTTCGCGGTACATGCGGCTGGACTTGCCGGAGCCAAGCACGTGAGCGGCGATGTCGGCGTCGGCGTCGCCGGGCGAGAAGGCAGGCGGGGCAAGCCAGGCGAGGATGACCTTGGGCAACTTCACTGTGTCGGTGACAACGGTGCGGCGCTCGGCGGTGATGGGCGGCGTGGCGACTGGGGTGACTTCAACGCTGGGGCCGGTGGGGATGGGGCCGAAGTATTTTTCGATAAGGGCTTTGATTGTTGCGGGATCGTAGTCGCCGGCGATGGCCATGGTGGCGTTGTTGGGCGCGTAGTACTGGGTGAAGAACTCGCGCACATCGTTGAGGCGCGCGGCTTCGACATCGGCATGGGAGCCGATCACGTCGGCATAGTACGGATGCGTCTTGGCGAAGAGCTGGTGGAAGACCTCCTCGTCGACGATGCCGTAGGGACGGCCCTCGCCCTGGCGCTTCTCATTGCGGACAACGTCGCGCTGGTTGGCGAGCTTGGCGCGGTCGAGGGTGTCGAGGAGGAATCCCATGCGGTCGCTCTCGAGCCAGAGGGTGGTTTCGAGCTGGTTGGCGGGGACGGTTTCGAAGTAGTTGGTGCGATCGAAGTCGGTGGTGCCATTGATGTCGGTGGCGCCGGCCTGCTCGAGGTACTTGATGTGGGCTTTTTCGCCGACATGCTTGGAGCCCTCGAACATCATGTGTTCGAAGAGGTGGGCGAAGCCGGTGCGGCCGGCGCGCTCCTTCATGGGGCCGACGTGGTACCAGATGTCGACGGAGACGATGGGCAGCTTGTGGTCTTCGTGCAGAAGGACCTCGAGGCCGTTGGGCAGCTTGTAGCGATCGTAGTGGATGGCCGGCGCGTGGGTGGCGGGCTGTGCCGCATGGGCGGCGGGAATGGCGAGGGCGAGCGCGGAAAGCAGGATGACGCCGGAAACAAATCGCATGGCGGGGTGAACTCCTTTGGAGGGTTGCGGAATGGCTGGATCTGGGCCCAGGCGGAGGAAGCTTCTTGAAGCGGGGCAGAATTCTCTTCGCACCAAGGATAACGCAGCGATGCCCTGTAGGGGTAATCGCGGGAGTGCGGCGATGGGGGCTCGATTTGGGCCGGCAGTGCGCGAGCGGAGCGCTGTTTCATCTTTCGGCAACAACTTACCGGCGTAAGGTGGGTTCAAGCGGGTAGGCGAACTCTGCGTCTATTGAGATGGGTGCAGAAAGGCCTTCAGCCAGAGGACGGGACAGCAGCGGAAAGGAGCCTTCCCCCATGGAACGAATCAAAGCAGTCGTGGCGGCAGCGCTGTCGATCGGCCTTACCATGCCTCCTTTGCCGGCCATGGCGCAGAGCGGGCCGGAGCCTGCAAAGCACTCCTCGACGCGGCCTGCCTATCAGTCGAACCAGTTGCGCGGCGACGAGCGGATTCTGCACGCGCTGAACCGCTTCACCTTTGGCGTGCGGCCCGGCGACCTGGAAGCGGTGCGGGCGATGGGCCTGGGCAAGTGGTTTGCGCAGCAGTTGCATCCGGAGAGGATCGAGAACGGCGAGCTCGAATCGCGGCTGGCAGAGTTCCCGGCGATGCAGTGGAAGACGGAAGACCTGCTGTACAGACTGCCGAGCGGGGCCATCATTCGCCAGACGGCGGCAGGCAAGCTGCCCATGCCGGAGGGCGGCGCGCTGCACGCCGTCTACACGGATGAGATTGCGCGGTACGAGGAGCGGCAACAAAAGAAGGAAGAGAAGAAGCCGGAGCTGGCTGTGGTGGCGAGCAGCGCCGGGATGCAGGCGCGGGGCATGAAGGGCGATGCGGCCGGGATGGCGCAGGATGGTGGACCATCGACGGCAGGCGATGGCGCGCAGATGAACACGATGGCCGGGGCTGACCAGGCCGCGCCGCCTGAACCGCAGATACCGCCGGGACAGATCGAGCACATCCTGGCTCTGGCTCCGCAGCAACGCGTTGTGCGGCTGGCGGGGATGCAACAGCCGGATCTGGATGTGTTTCGCAAGGCGCTGAAGGGGCCGCAGCGCGCCGCACTCATCGCGGGCATGAACCCGGCGCAAAAGGAACTGGTGGCCGCGCTGGAGAGCCCGAATCGCGTGGTGGCCGAGGAGCTGGCCGCGCAGCGGCTGACGCGCGACATCTATTCGAACGCGCAGTTGCAGGAGGTGATGACCGACTTCTGGCTCAACCACTTCAACGTCTACCTGCGCAAGAACGAGGAAACGCCCTACTACCTGGTGAGCTACGAGCGCGACGTGATAAGGCCGCTGGCGCTGGGCAAGTTTGAAGACCTGCTGGAAGCGACGGCGCACTCGCCGGCGATGCTGCTGTACCTGGATAACTCGAGCAGCATCGGGCCGGATTCGATTTCCGCCGAAAAGGCGAAGATGGCCGCGGCACGCAAGCCGGACGCGCAGAAGAAAGCGCCCGAGGGGCTGAACGAAAACTATGCGCGCGAGCTGATGGAGCTGCACACGCTGGGGGTGAACGGCGGGTACAAGCAGGCGGATGTGACGCAGGTGGCGCGGGTGTTTACGGGCTGGACTGTCGATCGTCCGCAGCGCGGCGGCGGATTCAAATTCGACGAGAACCGCCATGAGCCGGGAGCCAAGAAAGTGCTGGGCAAGAAGATCAAGGAACATGGGGAGCTGGAAGGCCGCGAAGTGCTGCACATGCTGGCTTCGCGGCCGGCTACGGCGAAGTTCATCTCGCGCAAGCTGGCGATCCGGTTTGTGGGCGACGAGCCGCCGCAGGCATTGGTCGACCGCATGGCCGCGTCGTATATGTCGAGCGGCGGAAGCGTTACCGCTGTGCTGCAGACGCTGTTCCACTCGCCAGAGTTCTGGTCAGACAAAGCTTATCGCGGCAAGGTGAAGACGCCGATTGAATACGTCGTCTCCGCGGCGCGCGCCAGCGGAGCAAGCACGGACAATCTGCAGCCGCTGGCCAACGCGCTGCGCGACATGGGCATGCCGCTCTACGGCGCGGTGCCACCCACGGGCTACAAGTGGGAGGCTTCAGACTGGGTGAGCACCGGCGCACTGGTCAACCGCATGAACTTCGCGCTGTCGCTGGCGGGGAACCGGCTGCCGGGGGTGAATGTGACGCTGGCTGCACAGGCCGAGCCGAAAGCCACGAGGATTGACGACGGCGCTACGCAGCGCATCGCGACGCAGGACGCGGGGAGTTCCTCCGCGACGGGTATTGTTCCTGCGCCGGAGGCCGAGGAGCAGCGGCTGGAAGCGCTGCTGATTGCGGGCGGGCTGAGCGAGAGGACGCGCGCGGCGGTGCTCGACCAGTTCCAGGCGCAGAGCGCACAGGGCCAAACGAATGGAGCGACCATTCCCGCAGCGGTTCGGCCGATGAATGCGGCGAAGGCCGCGGCGGCTGCGGAAAAGCAGGATCAGTTGTTAGCCGGGCTGTTGCTGGGCTCACCGGAGTTTCAGAGGCGGTAGGGCAGTGGTTAGTGGTTAGTGATTAGTGATTAGTGGTTAGTGGTTAGTGGTTCGTGGTTCGTGGTTAGCCGGATGACGCTGCCGGCTGTAGGACTTGCAAAAAGGTGAGGTGCAGCATGCAGACCAACCGGAGATTTTTCTTGCGCAACGGCGCATTTGCCGTGGCCGGCACCGCGGCGCTGCCCAGCTTTCTGGTTCGCTCGGTGCTGGCCGAAGCCGCAATCGCACCCGGACGGCGGCTGGTGGTCATTTTCCAGCGCGGCGCGGCCGACGGGCTCAACGTGGTGGTGCCATATCGCGAGAAGAACTACTACGCGATGCGCCCCGGCATCGCCATTCCTGAGAAGCAGGTGCTCGATCTCGATGGCTTCTTCGGGCTGCATCCCTCGCTTGCGGCATTCAAGCCACTTTACGACCAGGGCCATTTGGCCATTGTGCACGCGGCGGGCTCGCCGGATATGTCGCGCTCGCACTTCGATGCGCAGGACTTCATGGAATCGGGCACGCCCGGCGTGAAAAGCACAGAGGACGGCTGGCTGAATCGCGCGCTGCAAGAGGAAGACCTGCGGCGCCGCCAACAGCACACGGCGTTTCGCGCGCTGGCATTCGGTTCGCAGGTGCCGCGCACGCTGGCCGGCAGGGTTCCGGCCATTGCGCTGTCGAGCGTGAACAGCTTTGCGGTGGGCGGCCGCGGCGCCATCCCTTCGCCCGCATCCAATGCCTTTGAAGCCATGTACGGACAGAGCGGCGACAGCATACTGCACGCCACCGGCGAAGAGACATTCGAAGCGGTGAAGATGCTGCGCGACGCCAACCCGGCGCAGTACAAGCCCGCCGCGGGTGTCGATTACCCGACGTCGGAGTTCGGCAAGAACATGATGCAGATTGCGCAACTGCTCAAGGCGAACCTCGGCGTCGAGGCGGCCTTCACCGACATCGGCGGATGGGATACGCATCAGAACCAGGGCAGCGTGAACGGGCAGCTTGCCGATCGGCTGCGCGATTTTTCTTCAAGCATCGCCGCGTTCTGGCGCGACATGGGCGACGGCGCGGAGAACATCACGCTGGTGACGATGTCGGAGTTCGGGCGTACCGCGCGCGAGAACGGCACCGGCGGTACCGATCACGGCCACGCCAATGCCATGTTCGTGCTGGGCGGGCAGGTGAAGGGCGGCAAGGTCTACGGGCGCTGGCCGGGGCTGGCCGATCATCAGCTCAACGAGGGGCGCGATCTGACCGTGACCACGGACTTTCGCCAGGTGCTGGGCGAGGCCGTCCAAAAATCGATCGGCGCGAAAAACTTGGAGATGATCTTTCCTGGAGCGCAGATACAGCCGAACCGGTTTCTGCGCTTGATTTAGAGCGCGTTTCCAACGTGCGCGATCACCCGAGCATGAAGGTCTGGCGAGGTCGCTGAGGGCCGGGAGGCCCTCAGCACAGCCGGTCTGGAGACCGGCGGTACAATACACTCCATGTTCCCTGCTTCTCAGTGTTTTGCGTACATCTCCATTACGTCTTTGCGCAGGTCGGCGCGGCTGGATTCGCGGGTGTAGAACATGTGGCCGCCGGGGTACTCGCGAACCGCGACGCGTGCCGGGTCGCCCATGACCGGAATCTGGTCGACGGTGAGCACCGAGCCCATGAAGGGGCAGGAGAGATCGTTCCAGCCGTGGACGATGAGGACGCGCAGCTTGGGGTCGGCGGCCACGGCCTCGCGCAGGTCCGGAACTGCGCCGCGGCGCAGATCGCTGCCACCGCGATCCCACTGGCGGCTCACATCGTAGGAGAGAGCGTTGTAGCGGGCGTCCACCTTCCAGCCGACGGTACGCGTGACAAAGTCGACCATGGCCGAAGTGACCGGGGCAATGATGCTGGCGAGGATAGGATCGTTGGCGCGCTGCTCGGGCGCAAAGGGAAAAGGATCGAAGGACGTTACGTTGGAGTCGTAGACGGAGCCCAGCTTGCCCTGCTCACGCCACGCTTCGCGCAGGTATGCGCCGGTCTCGAGGCGTCCGCCGGAGTATTTGACAAATGCCGGGTCGAGGCCGCTGAGCTCGGTGACGCGCTGAATCATCTTCTGCTGCGCGTCGGGATCGGAGCGGCCCTTGAGCAGCGTTGTGGCATACTCGCCGCGCGTGTAGGCGATTACATCGGCCATGGTTTGGGCGTTGAGCTTGTTGCCGCGCTCCAGATGGGCCGCGGCGATGGAGGGCAGCGTCATCATCCACGGCACGGGTGACAGGTCGCCGCCATCCTCGATGCTGGGATTCAGATAGGGTGATACGAGCACCACGCCGTTCATGGCTACGCCCAGTTGCGACTGAAGGTAGTGGGTGATGCGCGGGCCGCGATAGCCGCCGTAGCTCTCGCCCACCAGGTATTTCTTCGAGCCGAGGCGGCCGTTTTTCACGAGCCAGTCGTAGACGATGCGGGAGAGATACTCGATGTCCGGCTGGGTGGAGTAGAAGAGCCTTTTGGCGTCGGCCTCGGGCACGCTGGAGCGGCTGAAGCCAGTGCCCACGGGGTCGACGAAGACGAGGTCGGTGAAGTCAAGCCAGGTACCGGGATTGTCGGTGAGCACGGCGGGATCGGAGGGACTGTCGCCCTCGTTGCCGACATTGAGATGCTTGGGGCCGATGGCGCCGAAGTTCAGGAAGACGCTAGATGCGCCGGGCCCGCCATTGAAGGCGAAGGTCACCGGGCGGCTGTCGCCCTCGACGGTGTAGGCCGTCAGCACCACCTGGCCGGCGGTCTTGCCGTCGGCGTCGCGCACGGGCAGCGCGCCTACGGTCACGGTGTAGCGCAGGGTCTTGCCGTTGAGTTCAATCGATTGCTGCGTGTGCGCGTCGGCGGGCAGAGGGGGCAGCGAACTCTTGTCGGTTGTGCTCTTGTCCGCCGCGGCTTTGTCTCCGCCGGATTTGTCGCCGGCGGCCTGGGCATCGCCGGCGGCGGGCTTGTCGCCGCTGTGCTCTTTCGCGGCCTGCGCCGAGGCCGGGGCGGTGGAGAATCCGAGGCAACAAAGCGCGCACAGGACCAAAGCTATGTGCCGAAAAACGGATTGAATGCGGGGAGGTTCCATCTGGATACGATACAACCTGCCGGGTTGGGTCTGGCAGTCCCCCCGCCGCATGGTTTAACCTCAATCATGGTATGAAACCTACGCATGCGCTTCTTTTTTCCGCTTTGACCGTGGCCCTGGCAGGGGCGGTGGCCGCACAACAGTCCACCCCCGTGCCGGCGGACAAGCCGGCTGACCTGCCCGACGCGCCGCAGGCAACGGCAGCCGCCATGGTGCATCCGAATGGGCCGACGGTGGTGATGGATACGTCGATGGGGCGGATCACCTGCCAGTTCTTTGAGCGGCAAGCGCCCAAGGCGGTGGCCAACTTCATCGGCCTGGCCGAGGGCACCATCGACTGGACCGACCCGGCGACCAAGAAGAAGCAGCACCACAAGCCCTTCTTCGACAACACGACCTTCCATCGCGTGATTCCGGAGTTCATGATCCAGGGCGGCGATCCGACAGGCACCGGGACGGGCGACCCCGGGTTCAGCTTCGACGACGAACTCGATCCCAACCTGAACTTCGACAAGCCGGGCAGGCTGGCGATGGCGAATTCAGGGCCCAACACCAACGGCAGCCAGTTCTTCATCACCGAGGCACCGTACGACTCGCTGAACCAGCACTACACGCTGTTCGGGCAGTGCGACGACTCGAGCGTGCTGGTGGTGCAGACCATTGCCCGCGTGCAGCGGGATGCAAACGACAAGCCGCTCACGCCGGTGGTGCTGAAGAAGGTGACCATCGTGCGCGAAGGGCAGGCGATGCCGCCGCCGCCGGCCGACGCAGCGCCGGCCGCGCCCACCGTTCACTCGGCGCTGCCGGCCGCGCCGCAACACTAATTGAAGATTTCACACATCCAGGTCTGAAAATCCAGACCTGGGGCACCCGACGATTTCACACGTCCCGGCACCCGGCTGATCAGGGCTGGGAAATTACAAATCCGAATTGAACCCAGGAGTCATCATGTCCCTAGCAGCAGGCACCTACGCCGTCTTCTCCACCACCGAAGGCAAGATCACCGTTCGGCTCTTCGAGACGGACGCGCCCATCACCGTCAAGAACTTCATCGAACTGGCCGAGGGCCAGAAGGAGTGGACGCATCCGACCACGCGCGCCAAGTCGACGAGCAAACTGTTCGACGGAACCATCTTTCACCGCGTCATTCCCGACTTCATGATCCAGGGCGGCGACCCGGCGGGCACCGGCATGGGCGGTCCCGGCTATCGCTTCCAGGACGAGACCAAGGGCTCGACACACAAGTTCGACAAGCCGGGCAAGCTGGCCATGGCGAACTCGGGGCCGAACACGAATGGCTGCCAGTTCTTCATCACCGTTGCACCGACCGATTGGCTCACCGGCAACCACACGATCTTCGGCGAAGTGGTGGAAGGCCAGGAGATTGTGACCAAAATCTCCCTGGTTCCGCGCGGCGCGCAGGACAAGCCGCACAAGCCCGTAGTGCTGGAGTCGGTGGCGATCGAGCGGGTGGAATAGATCAAGCGGTCCGAACCGCGCCGAACCCCCAACCCAGGTTGGGGGTTCGCTGTTTGCGGGCGAGGTTGTATCATTCCTCATCGGACAAACAAGCGTTGCCTGCTCGTCCTCCGGCCTTGCGTGCTCGACCCGCGGGCCGCTTCACCGACCTTATTGCTTCGAGCCATCAACATGGAGTCCCGCCGCATGCCTGCTGCAACTGCTTTGCGCCGCCTGATTCTCGTCATCGCCTTCAGCCTCTTCGCCTCCACGCCGCTCATGGCCGCCGACACTCCGGCGCTGCACCGCGGCTACTACTCCGACCCCGCGCTGCATGGCGACACGATCGTCTTCACCAGCGAGGGCGATCTGTGGTCAGTGGGCATTCACGGCGGGCAGGCGCACCGGCTGACCAGCGGCGCGGGCACCGAACGCAAAGCCACCATCTCGCCGGATGGCAAGACCGTCGCCTTCCGCGCCGACTACGAGGGGCCGTCCGAGGTCTACACCATGGCTATCGACGGCGGGTTGCCGCAGCGCCGCACCTGGGGCGGCGACTCCGAGCCCGAAGGCTGGACGCCGGACGGGCGGCTGATGATCGCCACGGAGCGCTTTGCCACGCTGCCCGGCGCGCAGCTCGTGCTTGTGGACGAGCACGGCGGGCGGGAACTTGTCCCGCTCGCGCAGGCCGCAGAGGGCGCTTACTCCGATGACGGGAAGACGCTGTTCTTCACGCGGTGGTTCAGGCAGTGGAGCGAGACCAAGCGCTACAAGGGCGGATGGGCAGAGAACCTCTGGAGCTTCGACGGCACGCACGAAGCCGTGCCGCTGACCGCGGACTTCGCCGGCGCATCGACCAATCCGATGTTCTGGAAGGACCGTGTCTACTTCCTCTCCGACCGCGACGGCGTGATGAACGTCTACTCCATGGACGCGCAGGGGCACGGGGTGAAGGAAGAAAGCCACCAACACATTTTTGATGTGCAAGGCGCATCGCTGAACGACGGGCGGATTGTTTATGCAAGCGGCTCCGACCTGTGGCTGCTCGACCTGGCGACGGGGCATGAGGATCTAATTCCCATCACGCTGGTTTCGGACTTCGACCAGATGCGCGAGCACTGGGTGAAAAAGCCGACCGACTATCTGACGGCCGTGCATATTGCGCCCGACGGATCCAGCGCCGTATTCACTGCGCGCGGCGAACTGTTTACACTTCCGGCCAAAACCGGGCGCATCATCAAGGTTGCCGGAGACTCAGGCGTCCGCTATCGCGAGGCGCGGTTTCTGCCCGACGGCAAAGGCATTGTGGCGCTCTCGACGCAAAGCGGGGAGACGGAGTTCTGGAAATTCCCGGCGAACGGCGAAGGCGCGCCGGAACAGTGGACGCACGACGACAAGGTGCTGCGCTGGGAAGGCGCTCCCTCGCCCGACGGCCACTGGCTGGCGCATCACGACAAGGATCAGCAGCTGTGGATCTACGACATCAAGGCCAAGACCGACAAGCGCATCGCGCAATCGATGAACGGCGATTACGCCGACCTGAGCTGGTCGGGCGACAGCCGCTGGCTGGCCTTTGTCGAGCAAGCCAACAACATGTTCGCGCAGATCAAGATTCTCAACGTGGAGAGCGGCGCTACGCAGACCATTACGTCGGACCGCTACAACAGCGTCAATCCCGTGTGGAGTTCGGACGGCAAGTGGCTCTACTTTCTCTCCGACCGCAACCTGAAGTCGACCATCGGCGGGCCGTGGGGACCGCGCCAGCCTGAGCCGCACTTCGACCACTCGGTGAAGGTCTACGAACTGGCGCTGGTCACGGGGCTGCGCTCGCCGTTCCTGCCGACGGACGAGTTGCATCCGGAATCGCAGGAGAAAAAGGATGAAGAAAAGGCCGCCGAGGACAAAGAGAAGGAAGCCAAAGCCGTAGCTGAGGGCAAAAAAGCCGCCGGCGCCGACAAATCGGCAGTGGAAAAGAAAGAGGACAAAAAAGAAGAGGAGAAGGACAAGAAAAAGCCCGCCGAGGTGAAGATCGACTTCACCGATCTGGCTGCGCGCCTGGCTGAGGTTCCCGCGCCGGCCGGCAACTACGGTTCTCTACAGGCAACGGAAAAGCGCCTGTGCTGGCTCAACGCCAGCGACGACGAGGGGGAGCACCTGACGCTGCAATGCTTCGACATCGCCAACAAGGGCGACGAAGTGGAACCCGTGCTGGCTGAAGTAAAGGGCTACGAGATCTCCCTCGACCGCAAGAAGACCCTCGTTGCCAAGGGCGACAATTTTTACATCTTCGACTCGGACGTAAAGGGCGCGGCTCTGGGCGATCCGAAGGCGCTGCCCAAGGCGGCCATCGACCTGTCGCACTGGAACCTTTCCACCAACCCGCGCGAGGAGTACCGGGGTATCTTCCTGGACGCGTGGCGGCTGGAGCGCGACTACTTCTACGACCGCAGTATGCATGGCGTGAACTGGGAGGCCATGCGCGACCGCTATCTGCCGCTGGTGGATCGCGTGGCCGATCGCGAAGAGTTGAACAACGTAATCGCGCAGATGGTGAGCGAGTTGTCGGCGCTGCACACGTTCGTGGTGGGCGGCGATGCGCGCAAGCCTTCCGACAGCGTGGATATCGCCACGCTGGGCGCGATTCTGCGCCGCGACGAAAAGGCCGGCGGCTATGTTGTCGAGCACATCTATGTTCACGATCCCGATTTGCCCGACCAGGCACCGCCGCTGGCGCGCCCCGAATCGCTTGTCAAGGAAGGCGAGGTCATCGTGAGCATCGATGGCCAGAACCTGCTCAACGCGGGGGACGAGCGGTCGCTGCTGCGGGGAAAGGCCGGCCAGCAGGTATTGCTGCACGTAAAGCCAGCCAGCGGCGACGCGCGCGACGTGCTTGTGAAACCGATCAGCGACCACTACGACTTCAACATGCGCTACGCGGAGTGGGAGTACACGCGCCGCACCACGGTCGACGCCGGCTCCAACGGCCAGATCGGCTATGTCCACCTGCAGGCCATGGGCTCGAACGACATCAACCAGTGGGCGCGGGAGTATTACCCCGTCTTCGACAGGCAGGGGCTCATCATCGACATGCGCCACAACCACGGCGGCAACATCGACTCTTGGCTGCTCGGGGATCTGCTGCGCAAGGCGTGGTTCTACTGGCAGCCGCGCATCGGCAATCCGCAGTGGAACATGCAGTACGCCTTCCGCGGTCACATCGTGGTGCTCTGCGACCAGGAGACGGCCTCGGACGGCGAAGCGTTTAGCGAAGGCTTCAAGCGGTTGAACATGGGCAAGGTTATCGGCACGCGCACCTGGGGCGGCGAAATCTGGCTCTCGGGGAGCAACGTGCAGGCCGACAACGGCGTGGCAACCGCCGCGGAGACCGGCGTCTACGGCCCTGACGGCATCTGGCTGATTGAAGGCCACGGGGTCGACCCCGACATCGTAGTCGACAATCTGCCCCACGCCACTTTCTCCGGATCGGACGCGCAATTGCAGGCGGCCATCGATCTGCTGAAGCAGGAGATCAAGGACGATCCGCGACCGGTTCCGCCCCATCCGCCTTATCCTGACAAGTCGTTCAAGAACCCATAGGGCTGTGACCGCGTGATTGCGCGCTTTGAGGTTCGTGGTTTCCCACCCTTGCGACGAAGGTTACAAAAAGCAGGTTCTTCGACTCCGCTGCGCTTCGCTGAGAATGACAGCAAGGATGGGGCACGGTGATTGCGTAACCACAAACAGTCAGTACGATGGTGTGTAATCCCGGCGAAAACCATTGCGGGCCCGGCAAGGGGAGTGTTAACCTCCGGTTACTGGGGGAGGGATTTCATCTCCCCTTTTGCTGCTGCCGCAGCTCACCGAACTGTTCTACTTTGGGATTGAGGATCTTCGGATCGTGTTCCGCTGCCGGGTTCTCTCGTGTGTACGATTTCGCGATGTGTCCAGGCAGGGGTTCCCCGCGCTGGCACGGAGTTTTCCTGGCGCGGCGCTGCTGCTGGTCGGCTGCCTCCTGTCGGCCTGCGGATCGGGTTCTCCGCCGCGCCTTGCGGTCACAACGTCATCGCTTCCCACCGGCGTGGTGGGCAAGGCCTACAGCGCGACGCTTGCCGCTAGCGGCGGCACTGCAAGCTACTCGTGGTCGATGGGCAGCGGAGCCCTGCCCGCCGGCCTGTTCTTTACTGCAACCTCAGGCGTCATTTCCGGCACCCCGACCGCCGCGGCCAACACACATCTTTCGTTTACCGTCACCGATTCCGGCAACCCCGTTCAAACCCAATCGGTCAGCCTGGTGCTGACCATCGCACCGGTTCTCGCGGTGACAACCTCATCGCTGCCCAGCGGAATCACGGGGACAGCCTATAGCGCATCGCTCGCCGCAAGCGGCGGCACGCCGGGCTACACATGGTCGGTGACCGGCGGGACGCTCCCCGCCGGCCTCACGCTGGCTCCATCCACGGGCGCGATTACGGGCCCCCCAACCGCGGCTGGGAGCACATCGCTCAGCTTCACCGTGACTGACTCCGGCAATCCCGCGCAAAGCCAATCGGTCGTCCTGACGGTTTCCGTCCTGCCGGCTCTGGTTGTGACCACCGCTTCCCTGCCCACCGGCGTGGTGGGAACGGCCTACAGCGCATCGCTTGCCGCCAGCGGGGGCACAGGAGGCTACACCTGGGCGCTGACCAGCGGAACCCTCCCCGCCGGCCTCGCCCTGAATGCCTCCACGGGTGCTCTTACGGGCACACCGACCGCGACGGGCAACAGTTCACTCACGTTTTCCGTAAGCGACTCGGGCAATCCCGTGCAGACCAAGTCGGTGAGCCTGATACTGACCGTTGCGCCCGCTCTCGCCGTGACCACTTCATCGCTGCCCGGCGGCGTGGTGGGAACAGCCTACAGCGCATTGCTCGCGGCCAGCGGCGGAACCACCCCCTACATGTGGTCGGTGACCAGCGGGACCCTCCTCGCCGGTCTGTCCCTGGCTCCATCCACGGGCGCCGTTACAGGCACGCCAACCGCTGCGGGAACTCCGCAGCTCACGTTTACCGTGACTGACTCCGGCAAGCCCGCGCAGACCCAGTCGATCAACGCCAAACTGACCGTGGCGCCGACTCTTGTTGTCACAACCTCATCGCTGCCCGGCGGCGTCGCGAACATAGACTACAACGCTTCGCTTGCGGCCACCGGAGGCACGGGAGCTTATACGTGGTCGCTTACCGGCGGAACTCTCCCCGCCGGCCTCACGCTGAATGCTTCCACAGGCGCTCTTACGGGCACTCCGGCCGCTACGGGGAGCAGGCCACTCACGTTCGCCGTCACCGACTCAGGCAATCCCGTGCAGACCAAATCGGTGAGCCTGATCCTGAGCGTGGCGAAGCTATCTCTGACTCTCTCGCCCACGCCGGCCACGGCGGTGAGCAACCAGAACATCTCCGTCACCGCAACAACGAACGACCCCGCGGGTGTCAGTTGGACGGCAAGCGGCTCCAACTGCACCGCCGCGGCTTGCGGCACGTTTAGCGACGCGACCAGTCTGTCGGGCACCGCCGATACCTACATCGCGCCGGCGACCGGCGGCAACTTCACCGTGACTGCCACCAACTCCAGCACCGGAACGCTCACTGCCTCTTTCAGCGTTGCTGTCACCGGTCTGACCGCGGTGGCCACCTATCACAACGACCTCTATCGCGATGGAGTGAATTCGCAGGAGTATGCCCTGACTCCGGCAAGTGTCGGCTCCGGCGCCTTCAGCAAGCTCTACTCCTGCACCGTCGATGGTCCCATCTATACGCAGCCGCTCTGGGTTCCCAACCTGACCCTCGGCTCCGTCAAGCGCAACGTGGTGTTTGTGGCCACGCAGCACGACAGCCTTTTCGCTTTCGACGCCGACCTCAACGCCAACCCCTGCACGCCGCTGTGGCATGTGAGCCTGATTGACCCGACCCACAGCGGAACAGGCAACGAAACCCCGGTCCCATCGTCCACATCTGGATTCCTGGTCGGCCAGGGCAACGGCGACATTGCCCCGGAAGTCGGCGTCACGGGCACGCCCGTCATCGATCTCTCCACCAACACTCTCTACGTCGTGTCCAAGTCCGTAGACACTTCCGGGCCCACGTTCTATCAGCGCCTGCACGCCATCGACTTGCTCACCGGCAACGAGAAGTTCTCCGGACCGACAACGATCTCCGCCACCTACCCCGGCTCAGGCGACGGGGGGCTGATCACCACGTTTGTTCCGCAGCAGCAGAACCAGCGCCCCGGCCTGGCCCTGGCCAACGGCATCGTCTACATCGCCTGGTCCTCGCATGAAGACACGCAGCCCTACTACGGATGGGTGATCGGCTACAACGCCGCCAATCTCTCCCAGGCCGCCGTGCTGAATGTAACGCCCGATGTGCTCGCCGGCGGCATCTGGATGTCCGGCGGAGCGCCGGGAGTCGATTCCAGCGGCAACCTCTACCTGATCACCGGGAACGCCCTTTTCGATGCCAACGAGTTGTCCGCGCCCAACAACGACTACGGCGACTCATTTCTGGAATTGAGCAGCACCCTCAACGTGGAACAGTACTTCACGCCCTCGGATGAAGTATCCGATGCCAAGCTGGACGCCGATTTCGGATCAGGCGGTCCAACGCTGGTCGACCTGCCCGCCAATGGCGCCAACCCCACTCACCTGGCCATCGGCGGGGGCAAAGACAACTACCTCGTCATCGTCAATCGCGACGACATGGGAAGTCTCGGCAACTGGAAGGCCGTGCAAAATTTTGCCCTTCACAGCGGCATTTATGCCACCGGCGCTTACTGGAACTCCACCTACTTCCTTGCCGGCGGCGGCGGATTTCTGCTTGCTTACGCCATGAATCCGGCCACCGCTCAACTCAACGAAACGCCCACCTCGATGTCGGCCACCAAGTTCCACTTCCCAGGGGCCACGCCGTCCGTATCTTCGCAGGCCGACAACTCCAACGGCATTGTCTGGGCCCTGGACAGCAGCCAATCCTGCACTCCCGGCGGCCCAGGCTGCGGGCCGGCCGTGCTCCATGCGTACGATGCGACCAACCTTGCCAGCGAACTCTGGAACAGCAGCCAAGACGCCAGCAACTCCGCGGGAAATGCGGTGAAATTCACCGTACCAACCATCGCCAACGGCAAGGTGTACGTGGGCACGCGCGGCAACAACCGCGGCGGCGCGCAAAACAGCACAACGGTCCCCGGCGAGCTGGACATCTACGGGCTGCTCTCCAACTGATTTCTCTGCCGACCAGCGAGGCGATCAGCCAGTGGCGCACAGGCGCAAAATCTCCTCGCCAAACCTCTCCGCCTTGGCTGCGCCGATGCCATCGATCCCCAGCAGTTCGCGCGGATTGCGCGGCCGCGCCGAGGCCAGCGCGACGATGGTGCGGTCGTGGAGCACCACGTAGGCGGGAACCCGCAACCGCTTCGCCTCCGCCGCCCGCCACTCCCTGATGCGCGCGGCCAGGGCCTCGTCCCCGGCCTTCGGCCGCGGCGGTTCCGCGGCAGGCGCAGGCTTCGACATGGCGGATTTCTGCGCCAGGGTGTTGCCTGCGGGTCCTGCTTTCCGTTTGCGCGCCGGAGCCGCGCCGCGCCGGGCAAACTCTTCCACAACTCCTTCGGAAATCAGAAGCTCCAGCGGGGTTCCGCGGCGCAGTTCCAGGCCCGCATCCGTAAGGCGCGCCTTGCGGAAGCGAATCATTTCCCCATCCTTCTCGAATTCCGCCTCCTCGATCTCGATCAGCCTGGACTGCACCATGGCGCCGAGCAGACCCTCGTACTCATCGCGGCTGATGCGGCCCACCAGGTCGAGTTTCCGCTGCAGGGTTCCCGTGGCGAGATAATCCGTGCCGCGAAGTTCTTCCACGATGCGCTGCGCCAGCTCGCGTTCCTGAAGCGACCCGCGCCGAAACTGCCGCAGCACCGCGCCGGCCGGATCGCACACATCGCACACGCCACAGACCAGCTTCGCGTCCTCGACATCGCCAAAGTGCCTGACCAGCGCCGACATGCGGCACTCATTGAGCTGGGTGTAGCGCAGCACTTTGGCAAACTGTTCGGCGCGAAACTGCGCCTGCACGGAGTAGGTCTTCTTCCAGCCGGCGACGCCCACGGTGACATTGCCGCCAAAGTCGCGGCGCGCCCCGCCGTGAATTTCGAGCTTTTCGAGCGCCTTGTCGAACTCTTCCTCACCGAGCCGCGATGCGGCGCGCAGCTCCTCCAGCGGGCGCGGGTCCTCGCCCAAAGCGCGAAACACCTGCGCCAGGTGCTCTGAAGGCGGGTAATCCCTGTTCAAGAAGAAGTCGTGCGTCTTCTGATCCGCATAGCTGTGCATGAGGAAGGTGCGGCTCATGGAGCCGTCGCGGCCGGCGCGCCCGATCTCCTGGTAGTAGCCTTCGAGAGTGGCCGGCAGCCCGGCATGAATGACGGTGCGGATGTCGGCTTTGTCGATGCCCATGCCAAAGGCGATGGTCGCCACCACTACTTCCAGTTGGCCGGCCTGGAACGCTGTCTGCACCTGCTCGCGCGTCTCCGCATCGAGGCCCGCGTGATAGGCCGCGGCGGCGATGCGCCCGGCCGTGCGCACGGAGTCCCGTAGACGCGACGGGCTTTGCGACAGCTCTTCTGCCAGCCGCTCCGACTGCTTTCTCGAAGTCGCGTACACAATCGCCGGACGCCGCTCCGGCGCAGCCAGCAGGCCGGCAATCACCCCGGCGCGCTCGGGCACGGGAAGCTCGACCACCTCGATGGCCAGGTTGTCGCGGCGGAATCCATGAATGAAGAGCGCCGGGCTCGCCATGCCGAGCTGGGCAACGATGTCCTTCTGCACATCGGGCGTGGCCGTGGCCGTCATGGCCAGCACAGGCGCGGGGTCGCCTTCGCCGCGCAGGCTGGGCAGGTGCTGGCCCAGCATCCGATAGTCGGGTCTGAAGTCGTGGCCCCACTGGGAGATGCAGTGCGCCTCGTCAATGGCGACGAGCGCCAGCTTGCGCTTGGCCAGCATCTGGGGAAATCCCGGCACGCGCAGGCGCTCCGGTGCGATGAAGAGGAATTGCAGCGAGCCGTTGAGGTAGTCCACACAGGCCTGGCGGGCAACGCCGCGCTCCAGGCCGGAGTGAATGCGCGCCACGCGCAGGCTCAGGGCCGCGAGCTTGGCCGCCTGGTCTTCCATGAGCGCAATCAGCGGGCTGATCACCAGCGCCGTCCCGCCCCGCGCCAGCGCCGGCAACTGGTAGCAGAGGCTCTTGCCCGCGCCGGTCGGCATCACCAGCAACAGGTCCCGCCCGGCGACCGCAGCCTCGCACACTTCAAGCTGGTTGGCCCTGAAGCAGGAAAAGCCAAACACCGATCGCAACAGTCCGGCCAGATGGTTCGAATTAGAGAGTGTCGTCAAAACAGAAGGGGCACACGCTTCCGCGGATTCCGAATGACCCGCGGAGAGTCTCCTCCAACTCTACTAGAGCCGGGTCTGCGGAGAAGCCTACAAGCCGTACTCGCGAATCTTCGCGTACAACGAGCTGCGATGAATGCCCAGACGCTTGGCCGCGCGGATGATGTTTCCGGTCTCCTCTTCGAGCGTTTGCAGGATGAAGTGTTTTTCAATCTCTTTCAGCGTGCGGTTGCTCAAATCCGGCACAGGCGCAGCGGGCTGGTTTGCCGGACCTTCGAACTCCAGGCCCGTTTTGTGGATGACGCCATCGTCGGAGAGCAGCACCGCGCGCTCAAGCACATTGCGCAGCTCGCGAATATTTCCCGGCCATGGGTAGTTCTGCAATGCCGCGCGCGCATTGTCAGAGATTTGCAGCGGGCCGCGCTTCATGTCGGCAGCCAGCGCCTCGACCAACTTGTCAGTGAGAATGGGAATGTCCTCAGGCCGTTCGCGCAGCGGTGGAATGCGCAGGCGCAGGCTGTTGATGCGGAAGTAAAGATCACTGCGGAATGTGCCCTCGTCGACCAACTTCCTCAAATCCCTATGCGTGGCAATCATGATCTGCACATCGGCCTTGCGCTCCAGCACATCGCCGAGCCGGTGAAACCGCTTCTCTTCCACCACCTTCAGGATCTTGGCCTGAATCTGCGGATCCATATCGCCGATTTCGTCCAGAAAAAGCGTGCCGTGATTGGCCGCCTCCAGGAATCCGATGGTGTTGCTCACCGCCCCCGTAAAGGCTCCCTTCTGGTGGCCGAACAACTCCGACTCCAGCAGCTCGCGCGACAGCCCCGCGCAGTTCAGATCCACAAAGGCCTCATTGGAGCGCGGGCCCATCTTGTGGAGCGCCCGCGCCAGCACGCCCTTGCCCGTGCCTGTCTCTCCCTGAATGAGCACGGGGCTGTTGGCTTCGGAGACCCGTTTGGCCGCTTTCTTCAGGGCAAGAATGGCCGGGCTGGTTCCCAGGAACGGATCGCGCTCATAGCGTTCCCGTTCCAGCCTGTTGGTCACTGTCTTCTGCAGATTACGGAAGTTATCCAGGACCCGGCGCAGCATGGTAATCAGCAGATCGATGTCTACAGGCTTGGGAATGAACTGGTCTGCGCCGTTCTTGATGGCCTGGACCGCGAGGTCGATGCGCACGTGGCCGGTAAGCACGATCACTGGAACCCGGATGTCGCGGAGTTTGAGCCACGCCAGCAGATCGAAGGCCGTGCCGTCGCGCAACTGGTAGTCCGCCAGAATGATGCTCGGCTGCGCCTTCTGAATCTCAAGGATCGCGCGCGAGACGCTATTGGCTTTAACGACCTCGAATCCATGGACTTCCAGCCCGATCGACAGGACCTCGAGCAGTGAGTCGTCGTCCTCCACCACCAGGACCTTTTCCTGCATCGTCAACCCCTTGCCGCTGCCAGCCCTGCAGCGCCTGTGCTCAACTTCCCGGCCCGAGACCGCCGCGGCGGCCAATTGTCGCCCGCCCGTACCACCAGCGCCCGCACTGCCTTCCCTTTGCTCCTGCTCAGCGTGTCCAGACTATAGTCCATCCATTTCACGATGTCTAGAATTCCGACAAACACTGTTCTGAACCTCAACATCCTGGCCTTTTCCGGGCAGAAACCCTCTTTTGTAATTTGAACCTAAAGTACTTAATTAAAACAATTTACTAATGATTGAGCGTTTCTATTTTCCCTGGCACCCGGATTGCCGATCAGGTTACCGGGAGCAGCTCGTCTGTCTGGACTGTTCCCCGGCAGGAAACGCATATGTACCCCAATTTTTTCCGGTTTTATCGGCCAATTCAGACGCTTGGTTGCCTGGGCCTTCTTACCCTTCTCCTCAACGGCTGCAACTCCATCAACTTCACCGGAACAACCACGGGCACCAAGCAGCCGGAAGCCACTGCCCCGACCGTGACGACCCAGCCCGCCAATGCAACCGTAGCCATGGGCCAGGCTGCCACATTTATGGTCACGGCCTCCGGCACGGGCACACTTACCTACCAGTGGCAGCTGAACTCCGTGAACATCGCCGGCGCGACCTCGGGGAGTTACACCACGCCGGCTGCCAATGCCGCAGACAGCGGAGCGACATTCGACGTGGTGGTCTCCAACTCCGCAGGCAGCGTTATCAGCAACGCCGCGACACTGAGCGTATCCGAGCCCGCACAGCCGAGCTACTATGTGGCCACCAGCGGCAGCGACAGCGGCGGCGGCACCGCGGCGAGCCCGTTTGCCACGCTCCAGCGCGCCCAGAGCGCCATGCAGCAATCCACGATCAAGGTCACCGAGATCAACGCCGGGACCTACTACCTGACCAGTCCTCTGGCACTCACCGCGCTCGACCAGGGAGAGACCTGGGAGGCCGTTGCGGGCGCGACTGTGGTGCTGAGCGGGGGCCAGTTGCTGACCGGCTGGGCCAGCGAGGGCAACGGCATCTACTCCACAACGGCCGCGCAGCCGGTGGGTCTCGACCTCGAAATCGCGGGCGCGCGCCAGCTTCCGGCCGCGCTCGGCTACGATCCGCAGCGGCCCTTCATCACCGGCTGGCACGTGCTGAATCCCACGCAGCCGAAGAATTTCGGAGTCACCTTCACCGTCGATCCGTCCGACCTGACCGCCTCCGTCAAGCCCGGAGCAAGGCTGCAGGTGCTGGATTACCTGCGCTACACCGACCAGTTCACAAAGATCGTCAGCGTGGACGCGGCCTCGAACACCATCACCGTGGCCGACCAGTTCAACACCGGAACCAACTTCCCAGGGATCAGCGGCAGCTGGCGGGTGCTCGCCGATCCCAACGATCTGGGCGCTCCGGGCGAGTTCGCCTACGACGCGGCGAACTCAAAGGTTTATGTCGAGCCGGGCTCGGAAGACGCGCTCTCCGCCGGCCCGGTGGTCGCGGCGCAACTGAGTATGCTCATCACGCTCAACAGTGTCTCCGGCGTCACCCTCAGCGGGCTCACCTTCGCCGACACTACGTCGGACAAGTACTGGTACTCGGGCATGTTCAACGACAAGCTGGCAGCCATCGTGGCCGCGGGCGTGAGCAACAGCAGCATCACCGGCAACACCTTTGTGAACGTGGGCAACGGCATCTCGCTCATCGGCTCTTCGAACAACACCATCAGCGGCAATGGCTTTGAGCAGTTGGGCGGCAGCGGAATCTTCGTGAGCGCCAACAGCAATCAGAACGCGGTCACCAACAACACCATGACGGGCCTGGGCAAGATCAACGTGGGCTCGACCGGGGTGCACATCGAGAACAGCGCCAATAATCTCATCGACAGCAACACCATCGACGGGGTGGGCCGCTGGGGCGTCGATCTCTATCCGCTGGACGGGGTCTCGCTCACCGGCAACACCGTCTCCAACAACGTGATCCGCAATACCAGCCAGCAGACCAACGACACCGGCGCCATCTACTCTTACGCTGGAACCAGCGCCGGCTACGTGAAGGAAGACACCACCATCACCGGCAATCGCATTGAGAACATCGGCGGGCTGCTGCGCAACGCCTCGGGGAATTACGTGGCCGGCTCGACCGAGGCTATCTACATGGACGACCAGGTCAGCGGCGTGACCATGAGCAACAACGTGGTGGAGAGCGATGGGAGCGGGATGTTCCTCTGCCACGGATGCGTGAGCAACACGGCAACCAACAACGTGGTCATCCTGCAGCCTGCGGCCTTCTACGATCGCGGCTCCAACGGCCTGACCTACTCATCAGGGGCCATGAACTGGAACGGCGAGACGCGCGTCGATCTGCTGCCGTCTTATTTCCCATCGAGCCTGGCGACTACGACGATCGTGGTCGGGCTCTCCGGGCAGGCGTCGGGCGGCGCGGCGGCAGCATTCAACGTGGTGGCGGATGGCGTGGTTATCGGTTCCGGGACGGCCACGGGCGCGGTAAGCGATTTCCTTTTCACCGCGCAGCTCGCGCCGCACCAGGGGCACCGCATCGCGATCACGCTCACCGATGGCGCCGCGACAGGAACGCCGACTGCGACGCTCGGCAACCTTGCCCTGTTTGTGAACAACACGGCGGTACAGCTGGTTGCGCCCGAGGCAACGGGCAACTACGGGGCCTATGGATTCATCGTGGGCGGGGACAACCTGGAGGTGACCAACTTCTCCTCCCAGCACAACATCGTCTATCGCAACGGGGGCTCGGCTCAGGACGTGTTCGACTGGAGCGACGGCGGGTCGTATCTCGATCCCAACCCCGGCGTGATCGACGACAACGTGCTCTTCCAGAACGTCGCCAGGGCCGGCGATACGGTGATCGGCGCGCAGGGTGCCGACGCGCACTCGCTGCTCGCCAATCCGGGGTTCACCAATGCACAGGCGGGAGATTACACGCTGCAGCCCAACTCGCCCGCGCTGGCGCTGGGCTTTGACCCGAGCGGCGTTCCGCTGGCGCCGTAACAGGCTGGGGAAATATACGCAGGTTCTGTTAAAACCGTTGAACGACGCACCTCATGGGCTAAACAGGCTGCGGAAAAAGGCCAGTTTTCCGGAGAACAGTCCGAAAAGCGTACCTCAGGGGCTAAAGCCCACGTGGATTCGATTGGCTTTTTGCCGGGGATAAATCCCCGGCCTACCACCCGAATGAGTTTTTCCGGAGCCTGTAAAGCCCACGTCGATTTGATTCGCTTTATGCCGGGGATGAATCCCCGGCCTACCGCCCGAACAAACTCTTCCGGAGTCTGCCGAAAGCGGCCTCAGCGCCGCGGCTCGCTGATGGGAAAATCGCCGCTGCCTGTCTCGACCGGATCGGGTTCGAAGCTGGGTACGAGGCCAAGACGCCGCCAGAAGCGCTCGAGCAGCGCGACCGTCTCCGTACTGGTCTTGAGTGTGGTGCGCAGCAGGATCTTCGTGCTCTGGCCCGAGGCCAGCGTAGCCGCCTCGGCCACAATGGCGATGCAGCGATCGGGCCGATAGGTGCAACTGGCCAGGTCGGCGATCGAGAGGCGCGTGCTGGGCGTGGCGAGAACGGTGCGCGGCGGCGCCATGCGGTCCAGCAGGCAAAAAATCTCCAGCTTCGACTCCAGTTCATCAGGCACGCAGTCGATGGCCAGGTCGGCCTCGCGCACTGCGTCCTCAATGGTGGAAACGAACGCCACCCCGGCGCCCTGCTCATTTCCGAGAGCTTGGGGGCCGAGTTGCTGCCGCAGCCACTCCTGCGCGTGATGCAGATTCCGCGGCATCACGTCTTCCAGCAGCACGCGAAAGCCCGCCCGCGCGGCCGCCAGGGCCAGCCAGCGTCCCAGCGGACCCGCTCCGATGATGGCAACTGTTTCAGGCAAGGGGAGCTTACTTCACGGCCAGGGCTTGCGCCACGTCCTCGGCATTCGGCTTGGCATGAATGAGGTGCTCGGCCACGCGCGCGCGCTCCTCGGGAGTCAGCGTTGGGATGGTCGCCAGTACCCGGCGCAGGGTTACGGCAACATCGTCAATGTAGTTCATCAACCGGATAGCTTCTCCAGACAGCGGCATGGGTACCCTCGAAGGTTGGAAGTGCTCTTCCTATTGTAGGGGGTGGGGTTGGGATGCGTGAAGGCGGGGGGCCAGCGGCTCGGATTGGGTGCAGGCCTCAGGCCTCATGGATAAAATACCGGCATGAGCGATTCACCGGAATCCGTGGCCCAGGCCTTCGTCTGCGCAATCAACCGGCAGGACGTGGACGCGCTGGCGGGCTTGATGGCCGCGCAGCCCCGCTTTGTGGATTCGCTGGGCAACGTGGTCGAGGGACGGGAAAAGATGCGCGCCGGTTGGGCCGGCTACTTCAGAATGGTTCCGGACTACGCGATCGCCGTGGAAGAAACCCTGCGCGACGGGCCTGTGGTGCTGATGCTGGGCGTGGCCGAAGGAACGTATGCCCCCCATGGGAATCTTAAGGCCGAAAACCGATGGAAGACGCCGATCGCGTTGCGCGCGCAGGTGGAGGACGGTCTGGTGGCCGAGTGGCGGGTCTACGCCGACAATGAGCCCATGCGCGAGCGCATGAGGAGAAGCGGGTAAGTGCCGCGCAGAAATGCAAAGGAAGCTTTTCGATAGATGAGTCAGACCCCTGCGGCAAGTTACAAATGATTCCCGCAAGTTACCAATAAAAGCGCGGAAACAACAAGCCGCACCTATTGCTAGGTGCGGCTTGTGGCCTTTCGGCCAGATGTGTCCCGAGTTGCTGGCCCTGGCGCGTTGCGGGCGCGCCGGTCATGGATTACTCCATGCTCGACGCTTGGCGTTCTCTGCTTCGCACAGATTGCTCCGCGCTCCGCTTCGTCCGCCCCATGATGGCCACCGATTTGACTCGGCGCCCACCACTTAACGCCCTGCGTCTCCCGCAGATTGCTCCGCGTTTGACACTTTGCGCCCGTGCTGGCCGCGGATCACTCCGCGCACGGATTGCTCCGTGTTCAGCACTTTAGAACTCCGCTCCGGGGTGTGGATCGCTCCACACTCGACGCTTAGCGCTTCCCGCCGCACTCGGATTACTCCTTGCTCGACGTTCCCCGCTCTGCTCCGCGCCCGGATTGCTCCGCGCACGACGCTTGGCCCTCCATGCCGGTCTACGGATTGCTCCGTACTCTGACACTTTGTGCCCTGGTGCCGCTCACGGATTGCTCCATGCGCAACACCTGAGTCCCGCACCGGACACAGATTGCTCTGTGTTCGACACTTGACGCTCCGTTCGGTTCAAGGATATCTCCCTGCTCCTCACTTTGCGCCCTGTGTTGCTCACGGATGCCTCCGTGCTCAACACTTGGAGCTTTGCATCGAATCCGTAGATCTCCGGCCTCGACACTTATCGCTCCGCACCGGTCGTGGATTACTCCACGCTCGACACTTGGCTCTTAGCGTTCTTCACGGATTACTCCGCGCTTCCCACTTAGTGCCCTGTGCTGCATCCGGATTACTCCGGTTACATCACTTGCTACTCCGCGTTTGGACCAGTTGGCAAGCTTGTTAATCGTCACGAATGAAGATGCTCATGCCTGCCTGGCAACCCGGAATGAAAGTAACTATGCTCCTTGCTCTCTTAGGCTGTCAATGTTATGCGGGGATATATTTCTGTGGAAATCATCTGGTTTTGGTGGAAATCTGCCAGCGCTCTGCGAGAGCTTAAGTTAGCGGTTTTGCATTGCACAAAGAACGGTGCTATATGTCAGCGGACGAAGCGATGAATCGCGGCCCCCAGCAGGGCTAGATTGAAGGCTGCGTGGGCGGCCATTGAGGGCCACAGCGATCCCGAGAGCGTGCGGCAGAGGGTGAAGACCCCTCCCACGCATGCCATGAGGACGAGAGCCACGGCGGCCGAGGCCAGGCGCAGGTGGTAGCCGGCGGCGTCGCGCCAGAGGCCGTGAATGCTGAGGTAGACAAGCGCAAACAGCACCGAATTGACAACGGTGGCGAAGGCCGGGCCAAAGCGCCGCGTGAAGGACTGCTGGATGAAGCCGCGGAAGAGAATCTCCTCGCCCACCGGGTTGAGAAAAATGGCAGGGAGGGAGTAGACGCAGAACAGCTCCAGGGGCGAGAGCAGCCCGCGCATCTCTTCGAAGTGGAGATAGTTGCGGATGCTGATGCACCAATTATCGGGTGAATCGCCATAGACGGCCATTCCCAGCGCGAAGAAGGCCAGACCGCACGCCGCGCCAGCCAGAACGCTCAACAGCATGGACCCCGGATTCAGGCCGCGCTCGGTCAGGCCGATCTGACGCCGGCCGCTGGCGGTAAGGAACAAAAACGGCACTGCCCACATGGCAACCGACTGTAGAAAGTAGAGCTCCTGCAATGAATAGGGGCTGAGGATGGCAAAGAAGCGCACTCCCGCGAGCACGACCAGAATCACCAGCGACGCAAGCCAGGGCGGCCCCAGGAGGTCCGTCCAGATGGGCTTGAGAAAGGCCAGTTGCGGCGTGCTTGAAGCCGCTGGGGAGTTCATAAGGACGGTTCTCTCCGGGGCTGCGCGTCAAACTTGGCCGGCGGCAGCTTCAAGGGCATTTGGGCGAATCTTGCTGACAAGCGTACGAGCGGGAAGAGGGAAGGTCAAATGCAATCGGGCGCCCCACCCTCCCACAAGGAATGGACCGCCCTTTTGCATCCTCCTCGCAAGCGGGGAGATCTTTGTTCTTCGTCCGGGCATGCGCCCGCGGCTCCGGCCACTGACCGCACAAATTCCCGCGTCGAGGCTTGTGCCCTCCCCGGTCTCAAAAGCGAGACCGGGGGCACCCAGTTTCATACAAGTTCAATCGGTCAGGTACCTAGAGGGTGCGCTTGAAGAGCGGCGTGGCGATAAGAAGCGTGCCGATGCCGAAGACAAACAGGAACAAGAGATCGTATTGAATGGCAACGAAGCCGCCGTCCTTGAGCAGAACAGCTTTGAAGCCGTGGACGCAGTACGTGAAGGGATCAATGACGGAGATAGCGCGAAGCCATGCGGGAAATGCGGCGATGGGATACATGCCTCCGGAGGGATAAAGAAGAAGCGTGTTCAGGACACCAAACATGGCGCGCGGAACCAATGGGTCGTCGACGCGCACCATCATGAGAAACATCATGCCGTTGAAGGCAATGGAGGTGACGACGATGAGGCAGAGGATTTCGAGGTCCGCCATGGGATGAAAGATGACTCCGAGACCGGCCATCAGAGAGCCGATGACTGTGAGGGAGATACCGGCCAGCACGGCCTTCATAGACCCGGCAATGTTCATGCCGAAGACTAATTCAAACTTGGTGATGGGAGTTACCAGATAGCCCTCGTGAACTCCGCGCGCCTTGTCGTCGATGTATAACATTCCGCCACCGATCATGACGGAGATATACATAGCAAGGGCTACGGTGAGAGGGAGAAGAAACTTCATGTAATTGACATAGGGATAGAGCTCGACGATCTCGAGCGCAATGGAGTTAGCGAGACGCGGCTGGATGACGGGGCTGGTTAAAGCGGCTACCACGAGCTGCATTTCAGACTCGACCGATCCTGACATAAACTGGTCGGAGTTATCGACGACAAGACCAAGCTGGGGCGCGTCCTGCGAGTAGACGCGGCGGGAGTATTGCGCAGGGATGACAACAGCAGCGTCGATTTTCCCGGTGCGGACGTCTTCGCGGGCCTGCAACTCGTTCTGGTACTCGATGGCCGTGAAGGTCTTGATGTTGGCAGCGATGGCGTCAAAGGCTTCGCGCACTTTGACGGCTTCCGGGCCGTGGTCGTAGTCGACGACGCCGACGCGGGCGCCGACGATCTTGCCGCCGAAGGCGTTGCCCATGATGACCAACTGCATGATCGGCATCATCAGCGACATGATCATGAGCGTGGGCGAGCGGAAGAACTTGCGCATCTCGCGCTCGATAATGGCGAACATCCTGTTCATGGCTGGGCTCCCGGGCGGGGCGGCAACATAAAGACGGGCGGCTTGACCTGCTCGTCGCGCAACTGGCGGCCCGTGTAGTGGACGAAGACATCGTCGAGAGTGGTGTTCTGGACGCTCAAGGAAGTTAGCGTTTCACCCAGCGAGGCAGCTAACTCGACTAACTGCATGGTCGTTTTGGAGCCTGAAGAAGTTAGCACGCGATAGAAGCCGGCTGACTCGGCCTGCACGCTGGTTACTCCTTCCAGGCCCTCCAGACGGGCCTTCCACTCGGCGGTCTCCCGGTCGAAGTGGACCTCGACGACATTGGCCCCGGGGACGTTTCGTTTCAGTTCAATGGGCGTGCCCAGAGCTACGAGGTTACCATGATCTACGATGGCGATGCGGTCGCAGAGCTTGTCGGCCTCTTCCATGTAATGGGTGGTCAGCAGCATGGTGAGGTGCCGCGTCTTGCGCAGGTTGTCCAGCATCTCCCAGACGGCGATGCGCGAGACCGGATCGAGCCCGGTGGTGGGCTCATCGAGAAAGAATATCTGCGGATTGTGGACCAGGCCGCGGGCGATTTCAACGCGACGCCGCATGCCACCGGAGAGAGTCTTGACCTGCGCGCCGCGCCACTTCACAAGGTCTACCGCCTCAAGCACATCGGCGATGTTCTTCACGCGCTCGGCCCTGGGGACGCTATAGAGCTTGGCGTAGATGTTAAGGTTCTCTTCCACGGTGAGGTCGGGATCGCTGGTGAGCGCCTGGGGGATGACGCCGATCATGCGGCGGACATCGTCAGGGTCTTTGGCCACGTCGTGGCCGGCAACCAGGGCCTTGCCGGCGGTGATGGGGACCAGCGTGGTCATCATGCGGATCAGCGTGCTCTTGCCCGCGCCGTTGGGGCCGAGCAGGCCGAAGATTTCGCCATCCGCAACCGAAAAGCTCACGCCTTTGACAGCCTCGAAGCTGCCGTAGCGCTTGACGATGTTCTCGACCTCAATCGCCGGCGTGGGCGGTTTTGCTTTTGGGTCGAGGGCAGTGGCGGCGGTGGTCATGGTTGCACCTGATTGCAACCGCGAGTTGCGATTGACGGGTTGTGCAGCCGGCGAAGTTCAAATCGATCGGCCGAGATTGCCTCAGGGGCTAAAGCCCGCGCCGATTGGATTGGCTTCATGCCGGGGATAAATCCCCGGTCCGCCCGAATGAGTTTTTCCGCAGGCTGTAAGGTGGTGCGTCGGATTGAGGGCGCATTTGGCACGAGGCCCAGAGGGTACCCCGTCGTGCCGTGGCGCAGTCCGAGTTGCTTGATTTGCGACGGCGTCATGGCTTCACCAGCTTGGCCTTGGGGATGTAGACTTCGGCCGTCATGCCGGGAACGAAACGCTCGCCGGGATTGTCGATGAGCAGCTTCAACTGGATGGTCTTGATGTCGCGCTTGCGGCTGCTCACATCGCGCTGGGTGGCGAAATCGGCTTCGGCCGCCTTGTTAATGACCTTGCCCTGCAGGGCTGTTCCCGAGGGCATGACAACGCGCAGCGAATCGCCCAGTTGCACCGCATCGGCTTGGGTCTCGGGCAGCGGCGCATAGACCCATGTCTCGGTCAGGTCCATGATGGTCACAATGGTCGCGCCCATGGTGACAACTTCTCCCTGCCGCGCGGCACGCACGTTGACCTTGCCGCTAACGGGAGCGAAGATCTGCGAGTAACCCAGTTCCACCTTGGCCTGGTCGGCCAGGGCGCGGGCGTTTTCGACTTCGCCGCGGGTGGAGTCGACGGTACGGGCAGCGACGGTGGTGAGCATTTCATGGGCGCGGGCCTGGCGCAGCGATGCCTCGGCGGCGCTGACGTTGTCCCTGGCCGCATCCACGGCGGCTTTGGCGGCCTGCAGGCTGGTGGCGGCGTCGTCCTTGGCCTGCTGGCTCATAATGCCCTGCACGGCCAGCGCCACGGTGCGGCTGGTGTCGGCCTGCTGGTGCTCATAGTTGGCCTGGGCCTGGGCCAGCGTGGCTTTGGCCGAGCTTAACTGCGCCTCGGCATTCACCGTGGCACTGCCTGTCTCGCCGCGGGTCTGGCGTTCCGTCTCCACGGTCTCGCCCAGCTTGTAGCGCTGGCTGGAGGCGGTGGCCTCGGCTGCCTGGCGCGCGGCCTTCAGGTCGTCGCTCTCGATGACGGCGATCAGCTGACCGGCCTTCACGTCCTGCCCCTCGTCGACCAGCAGCGTCTGGATGCGCCCAGGGATCTTGGCGCTGACCATCACCTCGTTGGCGTCGACGGTGCCGATCAGCTGCAAATCGCCGCTGGGGCGGACGGTGGCAAAGTACCAGATCAGCGATCCGATGGTGAGCAGGCCCAGGATGAGAAAAACTCGGTTGCGTGCGTTCAATTGTGCCTCGCTTCTAGTGCAGACGTTGTTTCAGCCTGGATATTGCTTTTGCCCCTTCCGGCGTTGTGGAAGGGATCGCCGGGCAGCTCAATGTGTTCCGGCATGGGAGTCTCTGCCAGCACGCGCGCCGCCATGCGGGCTCCATGCTCGCGATCGGTGAAGACGGCCTGTCCCAGAAACTCGACGGCCACCTTGCGGCGGAATTCGAGCGCGGCGGGTTGAAGGGGATCGGCGTCGACAATCAGGCGCATCATGGGCGCGGAGAGAAAGTAAAAAACATTCGGACCCAGCACCGCGTACATCAGCTGCGTGCTCTCCACCGCGATCAGCTCGCCGTTGCGAATTCCCTCTTCCGCCACGACCATCATGCGTTCGCCCATGGGCTTGAAGAGCCTCTCCACGAGCGGGCTTTCCGCGCCCGTCTCCACCTGGCGGAGGCGGATCATCTCCTGCTGCATCAGCCTCTGGAACACAGGCTGGGAGTAGATGCGGTCGAAGTGATTGAGGGCGATGCGCAGCAACCGCTCGCCCGGCGAGCAATCCTGCATGAGCACCGACATGCTTGCAGCGGCCATGCGTGCGGCGACTGTCTCCAGCGCCGCGGCATAGAGCGCGTCCTTGCCGCGGAAGTAGTAGTAAAGCAGCGCCTTGTTGACGCCGGCGGCCTCCGCGATGCGCTCGGTGCGTGCGCCGGCCAGACCATTGGCGCTGAATTCGCGGGTGGCGGCTTCGAGAATACGGGCGCGGGTCAGGTCGGCGCGTTCGGCCTGGGTGCGGATTGAGATGGGCTCGGGCATTTATTAACTAACTGGTTAGTAAACTACAGGAAAGTCAGCGTAAGTGCAAGCTCTTCCGGAACGCGACCGATAGATTTTTGGTAAATGATTTGGATTCAGTTCGATGCAGGGGATTCTGAGGACCGGGAGGTCCTCAGGACAGCCGGCCGGGAGGCTGGCGCTACCCTTCTCGGTCCCCCGTGCTGGGCGCCGATTCCGCCGACCCGACGCGGACGTGCAGCCACAGCAGCCCGGCCAAAACGGCCAGTCCCGCAGTCAGGGTTAGAGCGGATTCCCAGCCGATGCGCTCGGCCAGCCAGGGCGTCAGCGCGGGCGAAACCATGCCGCCCAGGTTGCTGCCGAAGTTCATCACGCCGCCGGCCACGCCGCTCCGCCGTCCGGAGAGTTGGGTCATGGTGGCCCAGAACGGGGCCTCGGTGCACTGCACCAGCACCGAGCAGGCGGTGAGCGCGGCCACGGCCATCATGGGCCGGGGCGTGCGAGCACCAATGACCAGAAACACCGCCGACGCGCACAGGGCAACCATGGGAACGCTGCGCCGCCCCCAAGTGGCTCCCCAGCGCACCACGGCCAGGTCGGAGAGCACGCCGCCGAGGGGGATGGCGAAGACCGTGGCCACCCATGGAAGTGCGGTGAGCCCGGCGGCCTTGACGACATCGAAGTGGCGCACCTGGACCAGGTAGAGATAAAACCAGAAGACGAAGATGTATCCCAGGTAGCCTTGCAGCAGGTAGCTGGCGCAGAGGAACCAGAAGCCCGGGTCGCGCAGGGGGCGGGGAGCGCCGGCTGGCAACTCCGCCGCGGCGGGAGCATGGGGCGACGGTGGATGGGTTTCTCTTCCGGCCGAGTCGAGTTGCCGCGGCGCAAAGAGGCCCCACAACAGCGCGGCGATGGCGCATGTGGAGGCAGCCGCCAGCAGCGCCACGCGCCATCCATAGCGGCTGGCGATGGGCGCCAGCAACAGCGGCGCAACCGCCGAGCCCACGCCCACGGAGGCCAGCACCAGGCTGTTGGCGCGCGCCTGCATGCGCGGCGGCGTGGTGACGGCGATGGTCCTGCCGGAGGTGGGATAGGTGGGCGCCGCGATGACGCCGAAGGCGGCGCGGATGGCCCAGAGCTGGGGGATGACCAGGGCCAGTGCAAAGCCATGCCAGGCGACGAAGGCGGTGAGGGTGTTGAGCAGCGCCCATCCCAGGCAAAGCGCGAGGAAGAGACGGCGCGCGCTGACGCGGTCGGCCAGCGCGCCGGAGGGCACCTGGAATAGGGTGTAGCCGACCAGGAAGGCGCTGAAGACTGTGCCCATTTGCGCCTGGCTGAGGCCGAATTCCTTCATCATGCCCGGAGCAACGATGGTGACGGCGACGCGGCCGATGTACCCTGCCGAAGCCACGGCCGCGAGCAGGAGCACAATGCGCTTGCTCATGGAGGCCGGCGCAGACGCCGCGCGTGGCCCGTTCACTGAATTCCCTTGTGGAAGATGAGTTCCGAATGGCCCGCCACGACGTAGTCCTGGAGTTCTCCGACGGATTCAAAGCCATTGCGCCGGTAGAGTGCCTGGGCGCGCTGGTTGAAGGACGAGACCAGCAGGAAGAGGTGCCTGCGCCCGGCAAAATGCTGCTCGGCGAAGCGCAACAACTGCGAGCCCACACCGCATCCGCGCGCCTCCGCCGCAACCGCGAAGGTGGCGATGTAGGGCGACCCTCCCAGGCCGTATGGAGCGAGCAGGATGAAGCCGGCGCGCTGGCCCAAGTCTGCGCGCCGAGCCACAAACAGATCGGCGCCGGGCCGAGCCAGGACTGCGTCGCAGGCGGCAAGGTCGCGGCCCAGCGTGGTCCATGGCTCCGACGAAGCCATCACGCCGGCGCACCATCCGTAATCTTCCGGCACGGCCGCCGCGATGTGGATTGGAATCTCCATGCGGTCCTCAAAAACACGAGCATCATAGCAGCCGTCGCGACGCGCGGGCTGGATGGCCGCGGCGTGGTTCGCGACTACGCCATGGCGCGGAAGATCAAGCTGCGTTGGGACGATGCGCTCAATGCCTGGGACGTGCATGGCGTGGGCGGGTTTTGGAGCATTTTACTGTCGGGCGTTTATGCCGACAAGGCAATCGATCCGGGGGGCGCGTTGGGGCGACGATGGCGAAATCGCGATGCCCATTCACGGATGGGAAACCGGCAAAGAACAATCCGTCTGGCCGGACGTTTGCCGGCCAGACGGACCCAAAGCGGACTGGCTCTATAGCCCGCTCAGGCGAAAAAACTGATGGGACGCGGCTCGATGGTTTCGCTGGACGAGGCTGCGGGTTCGCTGCCTGCCTCGTCTTCCAACTGCTCCCGATCGTCCTCGGAGGCGTCGTCCTCGGATCCGCGCGCAGACTTGCCGCCGCTGGGGGAATAGGTCTCGTCGCGGATCCGGGATGACTTATCCACGCGTTCCATGGGCGCGGGGTCAAGTTCCGCGAGGACGGACCGGGCGAGAGGCCGCAGGGTCAGGTTGGTGACTGGACTGATTCCCATTTTTCCTCCTACCTGCTGAGCTTGCCTTGCACAAAATATCGGCAGGTCGGGGAAGAACTTTAATCTATCTCTAAGATTGTACGAAATCGGGACAGTCGGCCGGCGCGGCTGAGTTTTTATTAGGAAAACAGTGCCTAACCGTGGGATGAGAGCGGCGGAGGTGGGGGCTAAAACAAGCCGGGCAACACTTCGCCGGCGTTGCCTTCCACCACATGCGTAAACGCGCTTGCGTTAAGCGGCTTCTCCGGCCCGACGTAGACCGTCCGCGCGCCGTGCCGGCGGGCCCAGTGGACGAAGTTCGCCGCCGGATAGACCGAGCCGGAGGTGCCCACGACCAGCATCAGCGTGGCCTTGTCGATCTCCGCCTGGATGCGGCCCATCTCCAGCGGAATCTCACCGAAGAAGACGATGTGCGGGCGCATGCGCGCCCCGCAGGAGCAGCGGCCCACCGCGCTCAGACTCTTGTAGACGGTGTGGTCAACAACGGGAGGCTCGCCGCACTCATCGCCGCAGCGCGACTTGGCCAGCTCGCCGTGCATGTGGACGAGGCGCACGCTGCCGGCGCGTTCGTGCAGGTCGTCCACGTTCTGCGTGCAGAGAAAGAAGCGGTCGCCGAGGCGGCGCTCGAGATCGGCAAGCGCATAGTGGGCCGGATTCGGCTGAGCTAGCGCGCCCTGGGCGCGGCGCTGGGAGTAGAACTCCCAGACGAGGGCTGGATTGCGCTGCCAGGCCTCGGGGGTGCAGACATCCTCGATGGCATGGCCGGCCCAAAGACCGTCGGAGGCGCGAAAGGTGGGAAGACCGCTCTCCGCGCTGATGCCCGCGCCGGTGAGCACGAAGACGCGATCGGCGGCGGAGATGCAGATAGTCGGCATGGTCTTTTGTAGCTGCTAGCTTCTAGCCTCTAGCTTCTAGCTTTTAGCTTCCGGCCATTGCGTGCCGATTTTGACTTTGGCGGCAAACCGCATCAGCAACCGCGGGCATGAAGACCTAGAGGCTAGAAGCTAGCGGCTGCCATTCTACGGCTCCAACAGAATCTTGCCGGTCGTCTTGCGGGCTTCGAGGTCGCTCTGGGCCTGTGCGGCCTCGACCAGCGGATAGATGTGCTCGGTGCGCAGCTTCAGTTCACCCTTGGCCGCCCAGGCCAAGACATCGCCGGCGCGCCACTCGAGTTCCGCGCGCGAGCCGATGTAGTGCCACAGCGTGGGCCGCGTGATGAACAATGAGCCTTTGCCGCTAAGCTGAATCAGGTCGAAGGGCGGAACGGGCCCGCTCGACGCGCCAAACAGCGCAAGCAGGCCGCGTGGGCGCAGGCAGTTCAGGCTACCCTCGAAGGTGGTCTTGCCCACCGAGTCGTAGACCACGTCCACGCCCTTGCCGCCGGTCAGGCGCTTCACCTCCGGCTCGAATTCTTTCTCGGTGTAAAGAATCACGTCGGACGCGCCGGCCTCGCGCGCCAGTTCGGCCTTCTCCTTGGTTGAAACCGTGGCGATGACGCGCGCGCCGATGCGCGTGGCCATCTGCGTCAGCAGCAGACCCACGCCGCCAGCCGCCGCATGGATGAGAGCCGTATCGCCGGACTTGAGCGGAAAGGTCGAATACACCAGGTAGTGCGCCGTCATGCCCTGCAGCATAGCCGCCGCCGCCTGCTCCATGTTCAGCCCGGCGGGAATCTTCACCAGGCTCGCCGCGGGAACCAGCGCGTACTCGGCATAGCTGCCCAGCACGCTCACCGACGCCACCCCATCGCCGGCTGCAAATCCCGTTACGCCCGGGCCAAGCTCTTCCACCGTGCCGGCGGCCTCGCTGCCGGGAGTGAGCGGCAGCGCCGCCTTGTAGACGCCCTTGCGGAAGTAGATCTCAATGAAGTTGACGCCGGTGGCCTCCACGCGGATCAACACCTGCCCCGGTCCCGGTTCGGGTATGGGCAACTCGGCCAGCGTTAGAACCTCCGGCCCGCCTGTCTGGTGAATCTGAATTGCTTTCATGTCAGGGCCAGAATGCACCCTGAGGCCCGAATCCTGCAAGCGCCGCACACCGGCAGGTAGACAAGTGTGGCGCTCGCAGCGCTTCTGCCAAACGCACCAAACCCCGCCCAGGCAATCCTCCAAGCGGGGTTTGTCTATTCTCTATTCCCTGTTCCCCGCTTTATCAGTCCCTGTCCGAGAGCAGGCTCTGCTCTTCGGGGGAGATGAGGCGGACGAGGCGGTCGACGGTGTAGGGCGCGCGGCTTTGCATGGTGTGATAATGACGCACCTGCAGCTCGCCGAGCAGACCAATGGCCGCCATCTGGATTCCCGCCACAATCAGCACCGCGCCCACCACGAAGAGCGGCCCGTGCAGAAGCATCAGGCTCTGGCGGGGATGCATCAGTTTCTCGCCCAGCAAAATCGAGGAGATGATGCTGCCCACCAGAATGCTCAGCGCTCCGAACCCACCGAAGAAGTGCAGCGGCCTGCTCATGTACTTGAGCAGAAATCGAATGGTCATCAGATCGAAGAAGACGCGGAAGGTGCGCCCGATGCCGTAGTGGCTCTGACCCCGCTCGCGGTTGGCGCTGCGGATGGGAATCTCGCAGATGGATGCGCCATACCAACTGGCCAGGGCGGGAATGAAGCGGTGCATCTCCCCGTAGAGCGGAATATTCTGGATCACCTCGCGCCGGTAGGCTTTGAAGGTGGTGCCGAAGTCGTGAATGTCCACGCCCGACAGCCTGGCCATGAGCCAGTTGGCGCAGCCGGAGGGAAACCGGCGCGTCACAAGATTGTCGGTGCGCGTTTTGCGCCAGCCGGAGACCACGTCGTAGCCTTCTTCAAGCTTCTCAAGGAAGGCGGGAATATCGTTGGGGTCGTGCTGCAGATCGCCGTCCATGGCCAGGATGAACTCGCCCGACGCGTGGTCGAACCCGGCGGCCAGGGCCGAGGTCTGGCCGAAGTTGCGGCGCAGCTTGACCACCAGCACGCGGCTGTCGACCGCGGCAATTTCTTCCAGCAGCTTGTAGGATCGATCGTTGGAGCCGTCGTCGACAAACACCATTTCAAAACTGTCCGCGACCTGCTCCATGGCCTGCTTCAGGCGCGCATACAAGGCGGTAACATTCTCTTCCTCGTTATGAAAAGGAACGACAATGGAATACTTCGCCATGATGCCAGTATAGATGCATTTTTGTTTTATCGGATCACCTCTGTGCCGGCCTGGGCACACTCAAGTGTTAAGAATGGGTGACAGTTGAACGTGGAAAGCCATGCTGGACTAGCGTTCCAGCTCGTCAAGCATGGCTTGCATCTCGCTCAACGCATGGCGGTTCCCGCTGCGCGCGGCGCTGGCGATACCGGCCTTCAGGCGCTCGACTGCCTCGGCAGTGCGGCCGGCTGCGGACAGCGTCTGCGCCGCCATGAAGTAGCCTGCGGTGTAGTCGGGGTCGTTGGCGAGCAGCGTGTCGAACTCATCGAGAGCAGCCACCGTCTCACCGCGGCCGGCCAGTTCCATGGCCACGCCGTAGCGCGCGAAACTGTTCTTCGCATCCAGCGCCAGAATCTCTCTCAGTCCCGCAAGCTTGTCCATTCTGCTCTTCTTTGGCGCGGCGGCTGGCGCCGAATGCCCGGTGGGGATTTGCACAGATGGCCCCTGATTGCCGAAACTGGAACTGGATGCCTCTAGCGCGAGGACCCGTTCCAGGCCGGCCGCCACTTCCATTCTACGCGGCGTCTGCGCAAACGGTCCCATCGCCACGCAACGGAGTGAACGCAGCATGAGTCCCGCCCAAGACAATCCCGCCGTCCGCACCATTGCCAGCACGCAGTCGGAGATGACCGAGATCATCCTGCCCAACGACACCAACACGCTGGGCAACCTGCTGGGCGGGCGGCTGATGCACTTCATCGATCTGACCGGCGCCATGGCCGCCTATCGCCACTCGCGCACCAACGTGGTGACCGCGGCCATGGACCACATCGACTTCATCCGCCCCGTGCATCTGGGCGACCTGGTCACGCTTCGCTCCAGCATCAACCGTGCTTTTTCCACTTCCATGGAAGTGGGCGTGAAGGCGTGGGCGGAGCACACGCGCACCGGCGAGGTGGTGCACGTGGCCAGCGCCTACCTGGTTTTTGTCGCCATCGACGACCAGGGTCACCGCGTGCGAGTTCCCGAGGCCATCCCGGAGACGGCCGACGAGCTGCGCCGCTTTGAAGGCGCCCTGCGGCGGCGCGAACACCGCGAGGCCGAAGTCGTGCGCCGCCAGCAGGCCAAACTCGAATCCGACGCGCAGGAAGAATCCTGAGCGCACCCGGAGCCATCGAAGAAACGTTCGTTCCCCCGCAATTAACCCGGCCGTCACCCCAAGCCGAACGCATCATCAAGGAGCAACAACCCCATGGCCCACGCCCCCAATATGCCCGCACCTGTCGCCCTGCCCGGCGTCTCAAAAATCGTAGCCGTCGGCTCCGGCAAAGGCGGTGTGGGCAAAACCACCGTCGCCGTCAACCTGGCCATCGCGCTCTCGCGGATGGGCCAGCGCGTCGGACTCATCGACGCCGACATCTACGGCCCCAACGTGCCGCTCATGATGGGCTCGGCGCAGCAGCCGGCGGTGGGTCCGGGAAACCAGATCATCCCCAACCTGACCCACGGCATCAAGACCATCTCCATCGGCTATATATCTCCCGGAGACAAGCCGCTGGTGATGCGCGGGCCCATGCTGCACCAGATCATCCGCCAGTTCATCCAGCAGGTCGACTGGGGCGAGCTCGACTACCTGATCGTCGATCTGCCTCCGGGGACCGGCGACGTGGTCATCTCGCTGGTGCAGACGGTGCCGCTGACGGGGGCGATCGTCGTCTCCACGCCCAGCGACGTGAGTTTGCAGGACGCGCGCAAGGCTCTGGAGATGTTCGCGCAGGTGAACGTGGAAGTGCTGGGAATCGTGGAGAACATGAGCCACTTTACCTGCCCGCATTGCCACCACGAGATCGACATCTTCTCCCGGGGCGGGGCCGAGCGGACTGCAAAGCAGTTCGACATTCCGTTCCTCGGGTCGATTGAGTTGGTGCCGGCCATCCGGGAAGGCGGCGACCGCGGACTACCCGTGGCGCTGGCCGGGCCGAAGAGCCCGCAGGCAGCGGAGTTCTATGCCGTGGCGGAAAAGCTGATGGTCCGCGCCGAGGAAGCCGCGGCCAGCGCCACCGATGTGATCGAAATCAGCTAACCACCACCTGCGGTGGGGCAGACGCTCGCTTTTCGCTCGCAGCGGGTTCGTGGCCATCTGCCACCCAGGCCGTGCATGATCGAAAAAGGAATCGATTTGAGCGACGAGATTACGATTCGGCCCGTCCAACCGGGCGATTTCCCGCAATGGAAATCACTCTGGGACGGCTACAACGCTTTTTACGGGCGCAAGGGCGCGACTGCACTGCCGGAAGAGACGACGCGCATGACTTGGTCGCGCTTCTTCGACGAGCAGGAGCCGGTGTATGCGCTGGTGGCGGAGCGGGAGGGCCAACTGCCCGGGCTGGTCCACTACATCTTCCATCGCAGCACCATCTCCATTGCGCCGACTTGCTACCTGCAGGATTTGTTCACCGCGGAGGCGGCGCGAGGCAAGGGCGTGGGCCGCGCGCTGATCGAAGAGGTCTATCGAATCGCGCGAGAGGCTGGCTCGGCGCGCGTTTACTGGCTCACGCACGAGACCAATGAGACGGCGATGAAGCTCTACGACAAGGTGGCGGAAAAGTCAGGCTTCGTGGTCTACCGCAAACCGCTCTGACCCCGTTTTCTTCAAGGGCAAAGAGCGAGCGAGGCCCAAGCCCCGCTCGCTTTTTGTCACTCCTCGAAATCTAGCGCCAGTGCCCTTCAATCAGCACCCACTCCCCATGCCGGTGAACCCAATGGTGTGCGGTCCAATGCGCGCCCGGATGCGGGGGACGCTCCCAGCGGCCCGGCGTCCAGACGTATTGGCCGCCCTCGTAGCGGTGATAGCCATCGATCCAGACAAACCCCCGCTCAGGGGGCGCACCGCGCACTTCAACAACAGGAGCCGGTGGACCTACGCGAATCGCCACCTGTGCGAGCGAAAACGCAGGGCACAACGTGAGAGCGAACATAACTGCCAGTGCAATCTTCTTCACCATGAATGGAATCCTCCAGGGGTCAGCGTGATCGGCGGTGGTCTTTCATGCCGGCTGGTTGATGGATTGAACGCAATTCGACGCAATAAGTTGCGCGCGCCGACCGGGAATCTCATACGGACACTTGTACCTCTCCGGGTCTCCCGAGAGATGTTCCGGATTGATCTATCGATTTTTTAGAGTGTGTGCCGGGCGCTGCAAAGTCCGAGGCGACCTGGGGAAGGATTCCGATTTTGAGACATTGAAAACCCGACCGAGTTCCCTGCCCTCACACTGCCTCAATCTCTTCGGTCAGCGCTTCGGCGGCGGCGATGCAATCGGCGCGGCTCACATCGAGATGCGTGACCATACGCACCGCGTCCGGACCCACGGAGTTCATCAGAATCCCGCGCGCCTTCAGCCGCGAGGACAGTTCCGCAGCGCTGCGTCCGCCGGTCAGCTTGAAGATCACGATGTTGGTCTCGACGGCATCGAGATCGATCTCAGCGCCGTCGATGTGAAAGAGCGCCTCGGCGAGCAGGCGAGCGTTGGCGTGGTCCTGGTGCAGGCGCTTCGGTCCCTGCTCGAGCGCCATCAGCCCGGCCGCGGCGAGGATGCCGGCCTGGCGCATGCCGCCACCAAGGGCCTTGCGGTAGAGGCGCGCGCGGTCCATCAGCTCAGCGGAGCCTACGAGCATGGAGCCGACCGGCGCGCCCAGGCCCTTTGACAGGCAAAACATCACCGTGTCGAATCCGCAGGTCAGCGCACGCACATCCACGTCCAGCGCGACAGCGGCATTGAAGATGCGCGCGCCGTCGAGGTGCGTGGGGAGCTTGCGGTCTTTTGCGCCGGCCCAGATCTCTTCGAGAACCGGCACGGGCGTGCAGCCGCCGCCGGCCAGGTTGGCGGTGTTCTCGATTTCGATGAGGCCGGTGGCGGCGCGGAAGGCTCCCCGCGGATAGATGACCGGCTCGATGTGCTTCCAGGTGAGGATGCCGCGGTCGGCGGGGACGGCGCGGACGAGGCAGCCGGAGAAGACAGCGGTGGTGGCCATCTCCCAGTCGAGGATGTGCGCGCGCGACTCGGCGATGACTTCCTGGCCGGGCTGGGTGTGGAGGCGGATGCCGATCTGGTTGCCCATGGTGCCGGTGGGCACAAAGAGCGCGGCCTCGCGGCCGAAGACTTCGGCGGCGCGGCGCTCCAGAAGGTTGACGGTGGGGTCCTCGCCGTAAACGTCATCGCCTACCTCGGCGGCGGCCATGGCGGCGCGCATCGCGGTGGAAGGGCGGGTTACGGTGTCGGAGCGGAGATCGATGATTGCCGACAAATTCTCTTTCCTTCCTCAGCGCGTTTCAAAGAAAGCTTCGTGCCGTGCGGCTGAAATCCCGCAGGGGCTAAAGCCCTTTGTCTTTTGGGCGCTTTTTGGCACGACTGAAGTCGTGCCCTGTTACAAAACTTCTTGCCAATCGCGGCCCGAATGAACTTTTCCGCAGCAACTGTGGCACGGCCGAGGTCGTGCCCTTTCAAGACAGCGGCGAGCCGGAGGTTCCTATTCCATATTCCCTATTCCGCATTCCCTGTTCCCCGATCCCTGTTCCCTGCCTTTATGGGATCTGCGCCATGGGGAGCTCGATGATGGGCGTCTGCTTGCCGTTTTTGACTGCGACTGCCCAAAGCCCATGGAAGTTGGCGCGCAGGCCGGGCTGTGCCTTCAAGAGTGCGCTGAGCACGGCGGTGGCTTCAGTGCGAATGGCTGCCGGATCGGTGACGCCGGTGGAATCGTAGGTGACGGCCAAGTCGGCCTGGCGGAGGCTGGCATCGAGGCGCACGCCATCGATCTTCCAGGTACGGTCGCCGTCCTGGAGCGTGTAGGGGAAGGCGTCCTGCGGGGAATTTTTGATCAGCGTCTGCTCCTGGCCCAGCTTTTCCATGTTCGGCGAGGAGAGAAAATCGACGGGGACGAGCAGGTAGCGGGCGGCCTCGTAACTGAACCACGCGGGCCAGTTGTTGGTTGCCTGCTGATCGGCCTTCATCAGCTCGCGTGCGCGCGACCAAAACCAGACGCCGTCGTGGCCGTCGAAGCTGCCCTGGCGGACGGAGAGCCCGGCCAGGCGCCACACGGCCGGCGACGCGGTGGTATCCCACGCCAGCACCAGGCCAATCTGCCCGGCCATGGCAGCTCCGGCCGCGTCAGCCAGGATGACGGCATAGCGGCCCGGGGGCAGCGAGCGCATATTCATGGTCACGGTCAGCGAACCGCTGGTATTGGAACAGAAGAACTGGGTGTCGGCAGGGGCAGCGAGTGTGCCGGCGTCCAGCAGGTAGAGGTTGCGCAACTGCAACTGCCCGCCCTTGACCACGGGCGCACCAAGCTCTACGGATTCACGCATGCCTTCCCAGTCGGCGGCCTCGGCCGGCAGCAGCGCCGACTGCAGCGATGCGAAATCCTGTCCAATCACGGCCATGCCCAGGCGGCCGCCCATGGCGGTGAGGGCATTGCGGTCCTGCGCAGACATCTCCGCCTGCGTGGTGCAACTGACGGCGCGGGCCGGCGCCGGCAAAGCAAGCAGTCCGATGACAAGCAAGCAGACAGAGAAAACCCTCGCGCAGAGGCGCATGATATTGAACATCCTCTCCGGCGCGCGAAACTCTTTTCGAGCGTCCGCGAGCCACTGTTAGTCTAGTACAGTAGAACGGCAACGATGCGCCGGGCGCGGGCTCTCTCCGGGGACCGTCGGCCGGCGCACCGGGAAGGAGGGCTGAGCGCCATGCGAAGGACGACCCCGCCGAGCGGCCCATCCGCATTTGTCGCCCTTTGTTCGGCACTGATTCTGGCTGGAGGGTTGCTCCAGGGCCAGACGCCGGCCGCGACCCAGACGCCCGCCGCAAAAGCGCCTGCATCGAGCTCTACGCCCAGGCCCACGCATATCCGCAAGCGCCCCAGCCCTGCGCATCCCGCCGCCGCGCTTCCCGCCGCTCAAGTAACTCCCGCGCCCGTGACACCCGCCGAGCCGCCCAAGCCTGACTGGCCAGCCTATGCGAAGCCCGCCGAGGCCTCCGTGGTGTGGGACAGCCATGGCCTGCACATCACCGCCGCCAACTCCAGCCTGGAGCAGATTCTCAAGGACATCGCGACCTCAACGGGCGCAAAGATCGAAGGCCTGGGCGCCGATCAGCGCGTCTTTGGCGACTACGGCCCCGGCCAGGCGCGCGACGTGCTCGCCCAGTTGCTGCAAGGCTCGGGCTACAACGTCATCATGATCGGCGACCAGGGCCAGGGCGCCCCGCGCCAGGTTCTGCTCAGCGTGCGCCAGAACGGCCCCATGCAGCCCTCCGCCAAACCCGCCACTACAGCCGCGAGCAACGAGGAAGACGAAGCCGAGGAGCCGGCCGCCATCGTGGAGCCTGTCCAGGGCCGTCCGGGCTTCACGCCCGGCGTTCCACCCCGCTCTCCGCAGCAGATCATGCAGGAGATGCAGCAGCGCCAGCAGCAGATGGGTCCCCAGGGCCAGCCCCAGCCGGGCCAGCCCCAGCCGAACAACCCGCAGAACTGAAAAAGACAGGGAATAGGGAATAGGGAATAGGGATCGGGGTTCAGGAGCCGCGCATCCTCGCACCCGCAAGGAAATCCGGCGGCGCAGGAACCCGCAGCCTGCTGACTGGAATGGCTTGCTGATTTTGAAGAGGAACTGCGTAAGTACGGCCTATCTATCTTTATCCAAGAAGCCCAGCCACCCTCTGTTGCCCGCAGGAAACCCGCTCCGGAGCCGGGGGAACTAATCGTGCCAATTGAAAACTATTCCCTATTCCCTATTCCCTGCTCCCTGTTTTTCTCACACTCGAGCGACGCGGGCGCGCGCCTTGACCACGACGCCTTCGTGCCGCGGGCGCACGAGTGCGAATCCGGCGCGCAGCACCGCGTAGGCTGCGAGAACGCCAAACGCCATCGAGCCCATCGACGCTGCAATCAACATGACAAAATTCACCAGATCCGTCATCGCACCCACTCTGCCTCACTCGTCCTGGAATCGCGACCTTGCGCGTTCATGGCCTTCGCCTGGCGCGAAGTTTCCGGTCCCAGGGGGAAATTGCCTTTCCGATTCTCGCAGAACCTGCACCCTTTCGACCGTTCTCCGTATTGATCAATGGGATACCTCCAGCCTGATCGAACCGTTTTTGCCCGGAAGCAGCCATTCTGGAACGATCTTGCCTCAGGTCCGGTGCATTCCTCCGTGCAATCCTGCACACTTGCCGCTGCCGCCGGGCCGGACTTTCTTTGAGGACTGCGCGGCGCGGGGATTTCGGAGATAATCGAACCAGCGCTTGCGAAGGAGAAGCTCATGTCCGACCCGAAGATCGCTCAAAAGGGCCCCTATCCCGTCGAGGTAGAGGCCGGCAAAAGCTACTATTGGTGCTCCTGCGGCCTGAGCGCCAACCAGCCTTTCTGCGACGGCAGCCACAAGGCGACCGATCTGACTCCCGTGAAGTTTGATGCCACCGAGTCCAAGACGGTTTACTTCTGCGGCTGCAAGCACACCGCCAGCCCGGTGTTCTGCGACGGGAGCCACGCGAAGCTCTAGTCCCGCATTCCTCACGGACAGCGCGACGACCCAGAATTCAAGGCTTAAAGAAGCCTTTGAGGACCGGGAGGTCCTCAGGACAGCCGGCCGGGAGGCTACAACTTCCGGCGGCGCTTCAATTTCTGGCGGCCTGTGAGCAATGCAGGCTATTGCTACCGCAGCCCGAATTGCCAGGCGTGGCGCGCCAATTCATGTGAAGGCCCCCGTCAAGTATCATGGTTAGAGGTCTGTCTCCAGCGCTGCGATCGAGCGTTCGATGCCTGCTCCTTGTTGACCCATTGCAACCTTGCTCCCAGAGCCGCTCGATGCCAATAACACACATCTCGGTGCGCGGGGCGCGGCAGCACAATCTGCGCGATATCAACGTGCGCATTCCGCGCAACACGCTGACGGTGGTCACCGGCCTGTCCGGCTCGGGGAAGAGCTCGCTCGCTTTCGACACGATTTATGCCGAGGGCCAGCGCCGCTATGTGGAAACGCTTTCCGCGTATGCGCGCCAGTTTCTCGACCAAATCGAGCGGCCGGATGTGGACTCGATCGAGGGCCTGTCGCCGGCCATCTCCATCGAGCAGAAGACGACCAGCCGCAGTCCCCGTTCCACCGTGGGCACCATCACCGAAATCTACGACTACCTGCGCCTGCTCTACGCCTCGGTGGGCACGCCACATTGCCCCAACTGCGGGCGGCCCATCGCGCGGCAGACCGCGGAGCAGATTGTGGCGCGCATCCTGGAGCTTGGCAAGGGCGAGCGCGTCACGGTGATGGCGCCCATTGTGCGCGGGCGCAAGGGCGAGTTCAAGGATCTGCTCGATCAGCTCGACCAGCAGGGCTTTCGCGCCCGCGTGGACGGGGAGATGCGCGATCTCTCTGAGCCGGTGCTGCTGGACCGGCGCAAGAACCACACCGTCGAAGCCGTCATCGACCGCATCCTGCTCAAGCCGCCCGCTCCGAACGCGCCAGTTCTCACTGCCGCGTCTCCCGCGTCGGGCAAGCCATCGGTGGAGAAGCGGCTGGAGCAGGCCGTAGCCAAAGCTCTGCAATTGGCCAACGGGCTGGTGCTGGTGACCGTGGCGGGGAATGAAGAGCAGTTGTTCTCGTCGTCAATGGCCTGCCCCGACTGCGGCCTGGACGTGCCCAAGCTGGAGCCGCGCAGCTTCAGCTTCAACTCGAGCTTCGGCGCATGCCCGGAGTGCCACGGCCTGGGCTCGCTCTACGACCTTGATCCAGCCAAAGTGATCACCGACTGGTCGAAGCCGCTGCTCGATGGCGGCCTGGGCCCGGGATCCGCTTCGCAGTATCTGCTCAAGCTCATCCATCTGGCCGCAGACCGCTACAAGATCGAGCTTAAGCTGCCATTCGAAGACCTGCCGCCAAAGCAGCAGCACATCCTGGTCTACGGGCCGCCGAAGGGCGAGGCGCCGAGGACCGGCTTCCACGGCATCCTGAGCTTTCTGCGCGACACGATCGACGAGGCGCGCAGCGACGGCTACCGCGAGTACATGATGAACTTCATGTCGGCCACGCCCTGCCCGATCTGCCGCGGCAAGCGGCTGCGGCCGGAGTCGCTGGCGGTGAAGATCGGCGGGCTCTCCATCGCCGACTTCACGGCTCTGCCGCTCAACCGCGCGCTCTCCGCGGCCATCAACCTGAGCTTCACGGCGCGCGAGTTGCTGGTGGCCGACCGCATTCGCCGCGAGGTGGTGGAGCGGCTGGAGTTTCTCTGCGCCGTCGGCCTGAACTACCTGGCGCTCGACCGCAACGCGGCCACGCTCTCCGGCGGGGAGGGCCAGCGCATCCGCCTGGCCACGCAGATCGGCTCACGGCTGCGCGGCGTGCTTTATGTGCTCGACGAGCCTTCGATCGGGCTGCACCAGCGCGACAATATGCGGCTGATCCAGGCGCTGGAACGGCTGCGCGATTTGGGAAATACAGTGCTTGTCGTCGAGCATGACGAAGACACCATCCGCCACGCCGACTTTGTGCTCGATCTCGGGCCGGGCGCGGGACGGCTGGGTGGGCAGGTTGTCGCGCAAGGGACGCCGGCCGAGATCATGGCTTGTCCGGAGTCGCTCACCGGACGGTATCTCTCCGGCGCCGTCACCATGCTGCAGCGCGCCCACCCCCGGCCGCTCACCGGCAAGTGGCTCACGGTGACCGGCGCGCGCGAGCACAACCTGCAGGACGTGAACATCCGCATCCCACTGGGCGTGATGACGGTGGTGACCGGCGTGAGCGGCTCGGGCAAGAGCACGCTGATCAACGACATTCTCTACCGGTCACTGGCGCAGACCATCTACGGCTCGCGCGAGGAACCGGGCGCGCACGACTCGCTGACCGGCGCAGAACAACTCGACAAGGTGGTGCGCATCGACCAATCGCCGATCGGGCGCACGCCGCGCTCGAACCCCGCCACGTACACGCAGGTGTTCTCGCCCATCCGCGATCTCTTTGCCATGCTGCCCGAGTCGCGCGAGAGGGGCTACAAGCCGGGGCGCTTCAGCTTCAACGTGACGGGCGGCCGCTGCGAGGCCTGCCAGGGCGACGGGCAGCGGCGGATTGAAATGAACTTCATGCCCGATGTGTACGTGCAGTGCGAGGTGTGCAACGGCCGCCGCTACAACCAGGAAACGCTCGCCGTGAAGTTCAAGGGCTACTCGATCGCCGATGTGCTGGACCTGACCATCGAAGACGCGCTGTCTGTGCTCGAAGATGTGCCCAACGTGCGCCAGAAGCTGCAAACACTGGTCGATGTGGGCCTGGGCTACGTGCACCTGGGGCAGAGCGCGACCACACTCTCCGGCGGCGAAGCGCAGCGCATGAAGCTGGCGCGCGAACTGAGCAAACGGCAGACGGGACGGACGCTTTATCTGCTCGACGAGCCGACGACGGGACTGCACTTCGACGACGTGCGCAAGCTGCTCGAGGTGCTCCATCGGCTCGCAGACCTGGGCAACTCGGTGATCATCATCGAGCACAATCTCGACGTGATCCGCAATGCCGACTGGATTCTCGATCTCGGCCCGGAGGGCGGAGAGGACGGCGGCCGGATCGTGGGCCAGGGCCGGCCGTCCAGGATCGCCGCCACGCCGGGCTCCTACACCGGGCAGTTCCTCACCCGCTACTACACATCGGCGAACGGCAAGCTCTCCGCGGTCGAGCTGGACGATGAGCCGTTCAACGCCATTGATCCTGAGCCAAGCGAAGGACCTGCATTTGCGGGCGAACTCGCCAAGCCGGGCGCCCCATCCTTTCGACGCTCTTCAGTGGAAAGGGTGGGAGAAAACGACGCTGAAAAAGCGCGTCCCAAGCGCGCCCGCCGCAACACTCCCGCCGAAGACGACCTGGCCGCCACACGCGCCAAAGCCAGCCTTCCCGCGATGGAGCAGGCCACCGCCTCCGGCCCCCGGCCAAAGAAGACGGGCCGCGCATGAGCACACTTCCCGAGCACGACCCGCTTCTCCCGGACCCTCGGGCTCCGCAACGGGAAGACGAGCTGACGCCGGAAGAGGTTTTGAAGGCCGTGCATGGCCTTTTCCCCTACACGGTCCCGGAGCATGTGCCGCAGGAGGAGGCTCCGCGACCGAGCAAGCTCAGACACCCCGAAGCCTGGGAAGGACTCGAAGCTCTGACGCCGGGGGAACGCCGTCCAAATTTTCTAGATGTGCTCATTCTTGGCTTGATGGCGCTGCTGGGCCTGCTGGGCGCCAGCCTCCTCATCCGTTCCGCCATCCATTTCCATCTCTTCGGCGTCTCGACCATGCAAAAGGCCCTTTCCGATGTGCACTACACCATCGGCAGCATGGCCGCGCTTTACGTTATCACCTTCGGCGCCGCGCTGGTCCTTTTTCCAATGCTCTGGGGGCAGGGCCTGTTTGCCGGCATGCACTGGAACGCGCACACCGCGGTGCGCCGCTTCAAGCCCCTCTTCGGCGCGGCCTGCATCTGTTTCGTGCTGGCCATGGCGGACGAAATCCTGCTTCCCGGCCCCACCAACGCGCCCATCGACAAGCTGTTCGACAACCGCGCCGCGGCCTGGCTTCTGTTCGCCTTCGGCGTCACCGTCGCGCCTTTCTTTGAGGAGTGTATCTTCCGCGGCTTTCTGCTTCCCGCATTCTGCACCGCATTCGACTGGTCGGTCGAAAGGGCCGCCGGGCTCACCCCGATGCCGCTGGACCCGGAGGGACATCCGCAGTGGTCCGTGGGCGCCATGGTCTTCGCCTCCATCCTGACCAGCATTCCCTTTGCCTGGATGCATGCGGAGCAGACCGGCTACTCGCTGGGCCCCTTCGTGCTGTTGGTGGCCGTCAGCCTGGTCCTCTGCTGGGCGCGGCTGGCCACGCGCTCTCTGGCGGCCAGCGTCGTGGTTCATGCCTCGTACAACTTGCTACTCTTCTCGCTCATGCTCATCGGCACCAGCGGCTTCCGACACATGGACAGGATGTAAGCGGCAGGGGTCGGGGATCGGCGAGGTCGTCAGGTCATCATAAGGCCAAGCCGGACTCGAATTCCTATTGTTGCGCAGCCGCGGATGCTCTTGCCCCGTGAAAAAGCTTGCGGTTAATGTCCGGCCAGAACTCCTTGGCCACAAACGCAAGCGCATCCACCGACACATCGATTCCCCATGCGGTACCGGTCGAGCCAAGACTGCGCTCACGGGAGGGATAGTAAAGAGTTGAAAGGCCGGCGGCCGCGCCTGCGCCGATGACTTCGCTGGCGTTGAAGACCTCCTTGCCGGCGTCGGACCGGGTGACGACGGCGCGACTCAGCGCATAGCCGGTGCGCTTCAAAAAACCGCCCCGGCCCAGCGTGTAGTAGCGCGTGTCTTCACGGGTGAGGGCGGGGACCACAAACTCGACCATGTAGTTTTCCGCGGTCTGGTCGACGGCCGTATGCCAGAAGTAGCGGCCGTAACCGGCTGCGCCCTGGCCAAACTCGGGAGTGGCCTTGGTCGCCATCGAGTAGCCGGCAAGCATGGCCGGGACAAAGATCGAGGAGTAATCGAAGGAGTCTTCGGTGCAGGTAATGAACTTTTCTTTCGCGGATTGCGGGGGGAGCTTCTCGTCCGTGCTGATGGCGCGAAAATTCGGCACAACCCCCAGGATGCGTTTGGTCTGCTGAGGCGGTGCATCCTGCTTCGGCGTAGCCTGCCGAGGGGCATCGGGCTGCGCGCCCTGACCACTCGCAGTTCCCGCATTCTGAACCCCGGGAGCGGGGCGAGGATCTTCAGCGGTCTGCTGCGCAGCCAGTCTCGTCCCCTGGCCGAATACAACAAACGCGGCCAGCAGAACGCCGCGGAAAACGAAGCGGACATGGATTGGCCGCCTTGGAAAGAGAAAATAACGGAGGGAAAACTTCCCGGGGGAGAAAGAAGTTGATTCCATATTTGTTTAGATTCGCGGAAATCGAAAAGGACGCCTACGACCTCGGAAGAAAAGCAAAGCTTCACTCCGACTCAGGCCCCTTCCCGTCGAGCGGCGCGGGATCCAGAGGGTACGCTGCCGCGCCCTTTCAAAGCAGACGAATCCACCACACGGCCGAGTTTTTATACAGGTTCTATGGGCCGGTCAGCTCGGCCGCCTGGTAGTCCACTTCCAACCCCCAGTTCTCCAGGACATAGTTCTTGCCGTGTATCTGGCCGTTCCCGGTTGCAATGGTGACCTTGCGCGAAAGCACATCCTTAACGTACGCGGGCCGAGCAGATTGCCCCACGGCGTTGGCGATGATGGAAAGCAGCTGCGGCTCAGTCGTGGCCGGTGTCTGCTGCGCGGCGATCAGCGCCGCGGCAGCGGGATTGACGCTCCCATTCTGCACCTTGATGTCAAAGCACAGGGCAAGTGCAAGCTCACTGGTCAGGCCATAGGACGTGGCCAGCGCGATGGCCGGAGTCATGTATTGCGTGTTCACGAGTTCAAGCTGCTTGGCCTGCACAACCGGGTTCGACCCAAAGGCGGCAAACATGCCGAGCCAGGGCTGGGCAAGGGATTGACCGTTGACGGTGATGGAATTTGCCCAGGCAAGCTGATTGGCCGGCGTGTCTTGCATGATGGCGAGCAACGCCGGCGCCTGGTTTCCGAACGCGGCCGCAACAATATCGGGGTTGGTGGCGTTGATCGACAAAATAATGTTCTGCACTTCGCCGGCTTGCATGGTAAATCCGATGATGCCCCAGGTGAGCAGCGCGCCGTCAAAATTGCCGACAGCAAGGGTAAAGCCCTGCCCTTCGAAGCTGGCGGTCAGCTGCAGTGCCCGCATGGCGACCGCCGGGACACTGGCGGCCATCAGGCTGCCCCAGGTCACGTCATCCACCGTGCCGGTGGCAGTCATGGCCTGGGCAGTCTGGAATCCCGATACTGCATTGACGGTGTGGCCGCCATAATCTCCGTCAATTCCGCCGGTGTCGTACCCTTGGGAGTTGAGCTGTGTCTGGATCTGCCGGACCACATCGCCAAATGCTCCGCTTCCTTGAATGGTTCGCATGGAACGTCCTCACATTCGAAGAATGACAGTGTCTTGCCTGGGAAATAAACCCCTGGATTTGGCGCCGCGTGGAACGAAACGCAAATCCGAACGCCCGATCATCCCGATCAGCACCCGCGCGCGGCCACCGGCTGATCCTTGGTCCTTCGCGCCCTTGAATTCGGAGCCGGGGGCGTGGCGGAAGTGTAGCATTTCGCGAGTCAACTGCGGCTGTCTTTCCCCTTGATTGGATAAAATCGAATGCAATGACCGCCCCTACCCACGCCCAGCAGCTTCTCGCCCTTCTCGCCCGCATCAGTTTCCGGCTTGGCCAGTTCACGCTCTCCTCCGGCGGCACGAGCGACTACTACATCGACTGCCGCACCACCACGCTGAACGCCGAGGGCGGACGGCTCACCGGGGAAGCCATCCTCGACCTGCTGCGTGAGAACAAGATCGACGCCGAGGCAGTGGGCGGACTGACGCTGGGCGCAGACCCAATCGTCTCCAACGTGGCCACGGCCAGCGCCTGGCGCGCACAGTCGAATCCCGCCGCGCCGCTGCTCAACGGCTTTCTGGTGCGCAAGGCCGAGAAGGCGCACGGCACCGGCCGCCGCATTGAAGGCTTCTGCCGCGCGGGCGCCCGTGTGGTCATTGTCGACGACGTCTGCACCACCGGCGCCTCCACCATCAATGCGCTGGAAGCCGCGCGCGAAGCAGGGATGACGGTTGCCGCCGTCGTTTGCATCGTGGAGCGAGAGGAGGCCGGGGGCCGGCCAGCCGTAGAGGCTGCCGCGGACGGCGCGCCATTCTTGAGCCTTTTCACCGCCGCGCAAGTCCGCGCCGAGCACATCCGCCAGCAGTAGCGCCGGCCTGGGCCCGAGCCCGGTCCATCTAGTCAGCGTGATTGAAATGGAAAGGGCCGAGCCGCATGTGCAGGATCGGCCCTTGGTTTGAAACTGCCTCAAACCCGTGGGCTCGCAGGGCAGACGGAGTGCGCGGCCGGGTTACACTTCAGCAAACCGATCGAGCAGCGCGGCCTGAAGCCGCAGCCGGTGCACACGAATGCGATCGGTGTAACTGATGAGGCCGAGATTGCGGAAGCGGTTCATGAAAAAACTGACCCGAGACCGGGTTGTACCGATCATCTCCGCCAGTGTTTCCTGCGTGATGGGAGGAATCATGGCTTGCGGTTCCTCTCCCTCCGGCTTGCCAGAGTCCGCCATCAGGAGCAGGGTTCGCGCCAGCCGTCTTTCGCTGGTGTTGAAGATCTGATCCACCAGATCGGACTGGGTGCGCAAATTGCGCTCCAGAAGGTAGGACAAAAACCGGTCGCAGAACTCGTGCTCCCGGTGCATGATCCGGAGCATATCCTCTCTCTCAACCTTGATCGCGGTACTCCGGTTCACGGCTGTCACTGTCGCTACGCGCAGTCCATTCACACCGGCAAGCGACTCCTCACCGAAAAAGTCGCCAGGGGAGAGGAGGAGTACGGTGGCCTGTTTGCCCTTCGCCGAGACAATGCTGATCTTTGCACGGCCTGTCAGCAGACAGAAGACCGAGTCCGCCTCGTCTCCCTGGTTGAAAAAGAACTGCTCCGTTTCCGCTTCAACAATTTTTCGTCCAAGTCCGACGCTCGAAAAGAAGGCGGCGGGATCAAATGGTTTGTCATTTCTGGCGCCCATCATCATATTCCCTCCATGCAGGCTGTCCATTCAACGAGGAACACTCATGCTGGGGAAGCAACCAACGTTGAAATGGGATTTGAGACCTTGGAGCCACGGGTCAGTTACCGCGGCTCCATTTCAACTCGATCCCGGCACTTAGAGCGGGACGAGAGAAGAGAATTACCGATTGCAAAGTGCGATCTTCAAGATGGAAAGCATCCCTGAAGACACTTTCGAGGACTGCGCTCCCTCTGGTTCCGATCAAGGATGCTGTCTTGCGCATCAGCGCGACTCACACAGCAGTGCGACGCCCGGTGATCAGGTTGATGAGCAGAACGATCAGCGCGACCACCAACAGAAGATGGATCAGGCTGCCGGCGACGTGCAAGCTGAAGCCGAGAAGCCACAAGATCAAAAGAATCACAAAAATTGTCCAGAGCATCGTTTTCCTCCCTCTTGTCTGGGCAGGCGCCTGAGTCGTGGATTGCTGCTCACGCGCCTGCAAGTGTGGATGAACGGCTGCTATTCCGCAGCCCGGGCCTGTTGCTTGGCGTTACGCACTGCATCGAGGAAGGGCTCGGCCGAAGGCGGCGCGGGCACATCGCCACGCAGAAGCCTGCGGGTTGGGATCTCGGCGCCGTAGATGGCCTCGGTGGAGTCGTCGTCGCGGCGAATGGCTGCGCCATTCAACGTGATGCCGGCGAAGATGCCGCGAGCGCGCGAGTAGGTGAGGATCTCCGTATTCAGCTTCCAATCGGTATCGGCTGATGCATGACGCCCGACCGGGCCCGCTGCCGCCGATGCATCGCCGCCGATCTCGAACTTGCTGCCGATCAGACGGTCCATCCCCTTGTCGCCCTGGATGACCATGACCAGATCGATGCCTTCCACACCGATCTGCAAGCCCCAACTTCCGCCGGTGATGGCGAAGAACGCCGGGGCGCTCCATCCATCGGGCGTGCGGCAAGTAGCTACGCCGCGTCCGCCCTCGGCGCCGAAGACAAAGCCGCCCTTTACAAGGTGAGGCACCACGGCGATGCATCGGGCATGCTCCAACACCTCGTCCGGAATGCCCTTGTCCGGCGCGGCCATGACCTCATGCAAGACCGCGCCCGCATGCTGCAGCCGGTCTTCGCTCGCCTGGGTGGTGGTTTCAGCCCAGGCAAAGCCAGTGAAAGCGAGGATTGCCGCAGACAACAATAGCTTTTTCATGTTCTCTCTCCTAGTTGTTCTGAATTTTGAGAATGGTTTCGAGCCGTGCGTCACCCGTAGCCAGTGGACATGGCTCAGCGATTGCCAAGTTGTCAGGATCGTGCGCAGGATGGTTTCGCGGTTCGTAGTTGCCCAGGAACTGCACAAACCTGAACTGCTCAGATTACCGGCAGGCGGAATTGGTTGCCTTGCTCTGCTGCCGATTGCGCCGGATCTCATTTCTGGCCGCGCGCACTGTTTCCTTCACGCCACCCCAGGTCTTTTGCGCCTTGCCCTTGACCTCTTGCGCCAGGCCCTCGACCTGTGCGCCGGTGTCGCCCGTCCACTCGCCCACCTGGCGCTTGGCGCGGCCGGCAACTTCGTTGATGGCGCCCTTCAGCCGGTCCTTGTCGACCATCTGCTGCCCACCAAACGCCAATTCTCTGGCACTATGCATAGCTGAAGTTTCCTCCGGGGATTGTCAGGCTGATCTTCTGCCTGCGCTTGTTCCATCGCAAACGCCGTGCCATTTTCAAGGTCTCCGCATAATTGAGTGAAAATGAGTGGCTTACACAACAGGAAGTGCAGCGTCCAGGTTGGAGAGACTGTGTAATTCTTACTCACAGTGGCAAGGATTTCCCCATCTACCCGCCGCACAGTCCCACGGCTGCCGCCGACCCGCTAATCTATTCATTGGCGCCGCACTCGGCGCATTGCTCCATGGATTTCTACGAGAAAATCCGCACGCTTCCCACGCAGCCCGGCGTCTACCTCTACGAAAACGCGGAGGGCGAGGTGATCTACGTCGGCAAGGCGAAGAACCTGCGCGCACGCGTGCGGTCCTATCTGCTGGAGGCAGCGCAGGCCAACGCCAAGACCGGCTCGCTGATGCGCGAGGCCGTCGACCTGGATTACATCCTGGTGGCCAACGAGCACGAAGCGCTGGCGCTTGAAAACAACCTCATCAAGCAGCGCCATCCCCGCTTCAACATCCTGTTGCGCGACGACAAGACCTACCCGTACGTGAAGCTGACGCTGGGCGATCGCTATCCTAAAGTCTTTGTGACACGCCGCCTGCGCAAGGACGGCTCCGCCTACTACGGCCCCTACTTTCCCGGTAACCTCGCCTACCGCATCGTCGAGCTCATCCATCGCAGCTTCCTCATCCCCAGCTGCAAGGTCGATCTGAGCCGCTACCATCCGCGCGCGTGCCTGCAGTACTACATTCATCGCTGCCTGGGCCCGTGCGTGGAAGGCTTCATCACTCCGGAGGCTTACGCCCACGCGGTCCGCGACGCGCAACTGTTTCTGGAGGGCCGCCACGCAGAGCTGGAGCGTACGCTGGAAACGCGCATGCTGGCCGCCGCGGAGGCGCAGCAATTTGAAGCCGCCGCACGGCTGCGCGATCAGCTCTCGACCGTGCACCAGCTACAGGAGAAGCAGCGCATCGCCACCGCCGAGCAGGACGATGACGCCGATGTCTTCGGCTACCACTTCGAGGCTGGCTCGCTGGCTGTCAATCTCTTCCACGTGCGCAAGGGCAAGATCGTCGACCGCCGCGAGTTTTTCTGGGACGACCTGCCGGAGCTGCTGGAAACCTCAGCTGCGGAAGAGGGCGCAGAGGAGGAAACGAATGCCACGCTTGAGAGAGCTTCAAACTCTGAACCCGAATTTCACGCCGGCCCGGTCTTCAGCGCGCTACTCAAGCAGCTCTATATCGACCAGCATTATGTCCCCCGCACCATCCTCGTTCCGGTCGACTTCACAGATCGCGAGACCCTCGCCGCCCTGCTCAGCGAACGCACCGGTCACCGCATCGAACTGGCCGTGCCGCAGCGCGGCGAAAAGCGATCCCTCGTCGATCTTGCCGGACAGAACGCGAAGCAATCCTATGTGCAGCGCTTCCGCGTGCTGGAACCCAGCCGCAAGGCTATCCAGGAAGCCCTCGCCGACACGCTGATGCTGCCCGAGCTGCCGCGACGCATCGAATGCTTCGACATCTCCCACATCCAGGGCGCGGAGACGGTGGCCTCGCTGGTGGTGTGGGAAGACGGCAAGATGAACAAGCAGCTCTATCGCAAATTCAAGGTGATGAGCGTACTGGGGGTCGACGACTTCGCTTCGATGCGCGAGGTAGTCACGCGGCGCTACCGGCGGCTGCTGGAGGAGAGTGGAGCGACGGGCGAAGGGGCCGCTGCCGCGGAGGAAAACGGCAAGAAAGAAACGAGCGGGAAGAAGGAACCGAAGACGCTGCCCTCGCTCATCCTCATCGACGGCGGACTGGGCCAACTGCACGCCGCCGCAGAAGCTCTGGAATCGCTCGGCCTCACCTCGCAGCCGCTGGCCTCTATCGCCAAGCGCGAAGAGGTGATCTATCTCTACGGGAACGAAGACGAGCCCATCGTGCTCGACCGCCGCTCGCCGGTGCTGCATCTGATCCAGCTCATCCGCGACGAGAGCCACCGCTTCGCGGTCGGCTACCACCGCCAGCGCAGAGCCATGCGCGACCGCGATTCCGAGCTGCTGAACATTCCCGGCGTCGGCACGCAGACGCGGCAACGGCTGCTCTCACACTTCGGCAGCTTGCGGGATGTGCAGCAGGCCACCGCGGAGTCGCTGGCTTCGGTGGTCCCGCGCAAAACCGCAGAGGGCATCTGGCAGCATTTCCACCAGGCCGAGCCCACGGCCTGACCGGCGCCCCATAGCACTTACGTGCCATTTGAAATCAAAAGCCAAGTGTGCTACGGTCATTGCAATTCCAACCATTGAACGACGCACCACTTTCCCTGTGATCGAATCCGGCGGATTCCCGCGTGGTTCAGCGGAGCTCCGTATTGGCCCGGACGACGTCCGCGTTTGCATTTCTCCCGTTTGGCCGAAGTCGCAGCTGCCAACAGAATCCTGGCTTAAGAAAATGAAAGGTGAGTATGAAGAAACTTGTAGCGATCCTGACGCTTGTTGTTTCCATCACCTTCGCCCCCGCGCAGGTGTCTGCTTCCACTCCGGGGTCTGCCCTGGCAGGCGCAAAGAAGACCTCCGAGCCCGCAACACAGACGCAGCTCTTCAAGGCGGCCCCGGCGAATGCGTCCCTCAATGGTTCTCCCAACAAAGACCATACTTTCCAGGTGAACGACGTGAAGGGCCTGCTGTTGACATGTATCGCACCGCAAGTTGAAACCAACCCCGATACCGACCTATTCAACAGCTGCACCTTGGCGCCAGGGCGCACACTCGACGATGTGATGCACACCTTTATCCAGGCGATCCACTTTGAGCTGGACCAGCGCCAGAAGGAACGCGACGAGTGGAACAAAGACCTCGAAGAGAGATTGGCCCAGAAGCCCGCACAGAAGTAGCGCAGGGGTCGCACCGCGGCAAACGCGCTCGTCTTCCGCAACCGTGCCTGACGGCCCCCGCAAGAAGGAGCCAAAGACGCTGGCCCACCCCAGGTGGCTCGGCGTGATGAAGGCTCTGGGCATCAAGCTAACGCCCCACGCCGCCTGACGCTCTCTGCTCACCCGCAGATCCCAACACAGACCGCGCCCCCCTTCGGCGGATTCCGCCTCCGGCTGGCGCCCGCCAACCGCGCGGGTCAATTCTCCACAGCATCTAACGCTTCCCGCCGCGCCGCCGATAACCAGCGTGCAAGAGCATTCGCCCTGTGCCGTGCGTCCGCGGCGCGGTGAGGGGGAGGGGCGGGCGGTGAAGGCGTTCCCGAGTTCTTCGAGTTCCCTCACGAATTTGCTTAGGGAATCCGAATTACTTTGGAAACAAAAAATGATTCCAACGCAGATTTTTCGTCCGCTTTTCACGATAACGTTGCCGCAAACTCCATCCTCCCGGCACCTTTTCCCTTGAGGAGAGGGGAGCCGAAACGGATGGCAAAACAAGAAGGGGGTCCCATGACCGGAAAAATACTGATCGTCGAAGATGAACCGATTGTCGCCCTTGACCTGCAGCAGGAGCTGGAGCAGTTTGGATGCGAAGTGGTGGCGCTGGCGCAGAGCGCGGATGAGGCGCTGATGGCGGTCGAGGAGACACAGCCGGATCTTGCCCTGATGGATCTGCACATCTTCGGCTCGCTGGACGGCATCCAGACGGCGCGGTTGCTGCGCGACGCCTACCAGGTTCCGTCCGTCTTCCTCACCGCGTACAGCGACGACACCACCATCGGCAGGGCGGTACGGGAGATGCCGTACGGGTACCTGACCAAGCCCTTCCAGACGCGGGAACTGAAGGCCACGCTGCAGGTGGCGCTGCACAAGGCGAAGGTAGACGCGGGCCTGCGCAAGGCGCATGGCAAAATGGCCTCGACCGTCGACGGCATGCACGAGGCGGTGATTGCCGTTTCCCTTTCCGGCGACATCCAGTTCGTCAACGCATCCACGGAGCGGCTGGTCGGCTGCACGCGGGAACAGGCCGCCGGCCGGCATATTCGCGACGTGGTGGATCTGCGCGATACGCGCAACCGTCCCATCGCCATCCCCGCGCGCCACGGCCTCTCCAGCCCCGTCGAGGAGTTTGGCCTCTCGCTGAACCAGCCGGGGACGAACCCTGTCCTGGTGGACATGGCCATCTCGCCTTTCAGCGACAGCACCGGCATGCAGACGGGATACGTGCTGACGCTGCGCAAGGCCGATGAGCGGGTCCGCTCCCAGGCGCTGGAGGAAGCCTTCAATGCTTCGGACCTGTTCGAGCTGGCGCCCATGGCCATGGTGCAGCTGGATGGCAATGGGCGCATCGTGCGCGTCAACCAGGCCCTGGTGCGGGAGTCCGGGGTGGCGGTGGAGAGCCTGATCGGGCGCACCCTTACCGGCCTCAGCATGGATCCCGATCCGCGCATTGCCGGGAAGCTGATGCACAAGCTGCTCAAAGGGGGCGCGGCGGTGACCACCGCCCGACCCGCCAGCAGCAACTGAACACCCAAACCCGGCCCAGCGGCGGCCGTCGCGTGTTCGCCTTCCCCCGCCGGCAGTCTGCTTGCCGTTTCCAAACCGCCCGTGCGGGCAACGCACCCCAAAGCCTCAGGAGGCCGACGTGTCCCACCCGGAATGCAAATGCTCATTCGACGCCGCCGGCGCCGGTTGGCTCCCCGAATCCCTCCAGTCCGCGGAGTGCTCCGCGGGGCTGGCCGCCGCGCTCTTCGAAGGCAATCCGGAGATGGTTCTGGTGGTGGGCGCCGACGGCCGCATTGCCGGCGCCAACTCCCGCGCGCTGGAAGGCTTCCGCTACGCGCGCCACGATCTCGAAGGCCAGCCTGTCGAGTCGCTGCTGCCGATCGACGTTCGCGAACGTCATGCCGGCCTGGTGCGGAACTTCATGGAGCGTCCCACGGTGCGGCCCATGGGGTCGTGCATGAACCTGATGGCCGCTGACTCACGGGGCAGGCACTTTCCGGTGGACGTGATGCTGCGTCCCGTCGAGACCGCGGCCGGGACCTGGGTGCTGGCCGTATGTCATCGCCTGGATACGACCCTGGCGCGCGCCCAGATGCGGATTCACGCCCTGGTGGACAACCATCGCGACCACGCCATCAATCTGCTCGATGCGGAGGGCCGCATTCTGACCTGGAATGAGGGGGCCCGCCGCTTCTACAACCTTTCCGGGTCGAAAGTGCTGGGAAAGTACTACTCCATCCTCTTTACTGAGCAGCAAGTCGACGCCGGAGAGCCGGAGAAACACCTGGAAGGGGCGTCCCGGTCCGGGGAAAGCACCCGCACCTCGGCCTGGCGGACCAGCGGAGACGGCGCTCCGATCTGGACGGAGACGTATCTGACCTGCACCAGGGAACCGTCCGGCGCGGTCCTGGGCTTTACCGTCGTGCTCCGCGATTTGACCTCGTACAAGCTGGCCGAGGATGCTCTGCTTGCATCCAACCGCGCCCTGATGGAAAGCGAGCAGCGCTTCCGTCTGCTGGTGGAAAGCGTCTCCGATTACGCCATCTACATGGTCGATCCGGAGGGCCGCGTGGTGACCTGGAACGTAGGGGCCGAGCGAAGCATCGGGTACAAGCCGGAGGAGGTGCTGGGGCGGGACTTCTGCATGTTCTTTGTGCCCGAGGATGTGAAGGCGGGCGTGCCGCAAAAAGAGCTGGCGGCGGCAAAGGAAAACGGCCATTACCAGGCGCAGACCTGGCGGCTGCGCAAGAACGGAGCGAAATTCTGGGCATTTGTGAACATGACCGCAATCTACGGCTCGGAAGGCGAATTGCGCGGCTTTGCCAAGGTGACGCGCGACATGACCGTGCCCAAGCAGCTGGAGGAGTCGCTGGCAAAGCTGGCTTCCGATCTTGAAGCACGCGTGGCGGAGAGAACCAGCCAGTTGGAATCCACCGTGAATGAGCTGCGCAGCAAAAATGTCGAGGTGGAAGCCCTGGTGGCCATGGTCTCTCATGACCTGAGCGAAAAGGAGGTGCTGCTGCGCGAGGTCTACCACCGCGTGAAGAACAACCTTCAGGTGGTGCAAAGCCTGCTGAAGATGGGGGCGCGCTCGATCGGCGCGGGCGATGCCCTACAGGTGATCGAGACCGCCATCCAGCGTGTCCACGTGATGGCCATGGTCCACCAGCACCTGTACCAGATGCCCGACCTGGCCGCCCTGTCGCTCTCTGCCTATCTTCGCGATGTGGTGGAGGGAGCCATCGCCGCAAACTGCGAGACAGCGGGCCAGGTGCGGTTGAAAGTCAATGTCGATGAGATCCCCCTCCCGCTCGACCTCGCTGTCCCCTTCGGCCTGTTGGCCAACGAACTGGTATCCAATTGCATCAAGCACGGGTTTTCGCACGGGCGGCGGGGCAACATCTCGATCAGTGCCCGAAGCGTTCCCGGCGCGGTGTGCTTCGTGGTTCAGGACGATGGAGCCGGGCTTCCGCAGAACTTCGACGCCGGCAAATCGTCGTCCATGGGGCTTAAGCTGGCCGCCAGCCTGGCCCACCAGCTGGGCGGCCGGCTGGAGTTTACCTCGAGCAGCGGATGCAGGGTTGAGTCCGAACTGACGCGCCTGGCGCAGCAGCCAGCAAGCCCCGCGCCGGCTCCCGCGCCCGCGCGCGTCGACGTCCACGCCCTGATGGGAGAGCGCAAGCGGAGGACGGCCCTTGCAAAGAGCCTGAGCGGGCAGTTCATCGATCCTTCGCGCTATCTTTCCTGAGCGCCGGCCGTCAGGCGGCAGCCACAAAGTCTCGATGCCGGATGTGGATGCGCTGGCCGCAGCCGTGGCAGTCGAAGTCCTTGCTGTTGGCTACGCTGCTGACGGCGATGCCGCACGACGGGCACTTGCCCTTGAGCGCTCCCAGGCCGACCATGGGGCCGAGCAGCGGCGCAAACACGGCGGCAAGAATCATGGGAATGCCCAGAATGGCGCCCAGGCCGGTGAGGCAAAGCATGGTGCCCACGATGACCAGGATGGGCACGGCCAGCATGCCGAAGAGCAGCCCGCCGAATGCGCCCGGCGCCCCGGACTTTTCAGGCTTCTCCCGCACCTCCGGCAAAGCCTTCGTCTGGAGTTGATGCACGCTCGCGGCCCCGCAATCGGGACAGAACTTCCACCTGGACTCGATCCCCAATCCGCATTTTGAACAGTGACCTTCCATGGCACGGCCCTCCTTCAAGCCGCAGAGCATCCGGCTCAGGACAGCGCAGGAAACAGGTAGATGGACACCCCGGTCTCACCCGCCGAGCGGGGCATTTGCCAGACCACCCACCCAAATCGTGCCCGAATCGTCTGCAGCAGGAGAAGTCTAGTCCGCCGCGACCTCGCTGCCGGTGATTTCGATCACTTCTCCCAGGCAGACGCGCCAGCGCCCCACTATGCGCGCGTACAATCGCCGGGAGGACATCCTGCCGCTTTTTCGAGGCGTTTGGCGGTGAAACCGTTTGCGCCACAAACAGCGGGCGCAGCCTGCTCCGGAAGGCCGGAATGTTCAAGGGATGACCGCGAAATCAAGAAAACAATCAAGGAGAATCGATGCGCGCCTTTAGAAAACTCAGCTTTCTCTTCCCGGCCTTGGTGGGCCTGGCCATCTTCGGATTCAGCAACCGCGCCCAGGCGCAATCGGCTGCAGGCGCGACGCCGCCTCCGCCCCACGCCAAGGAGATCCACCTGAAGCACGTGCTGGTGATCGCCGAGACCAGGGGCTTCGAGCACGACTCCATCTCCTCGGCCATGGCTGCCGTCTTCAACATGGGCAAGGAGAGCGGGCTGTGGGATACGGAGATGCGCACGGACACGGAGCTGCTCACCAAGAAAAAGCTCGAGAGCAACGCCAAAAACCTCGACTACTTCGACCTTCTGGTCTTTGCCAGTACGACCGGCGAGTTGCAGATGGACGACAGCCAGAAGGCCGACATGCTGTCGTTCATCAAGGACGATGGCAAGGGCTTTGTGGGCATTCACGCAGCACTGGACACCAACTACAAATGGCCGGAGTACGGCGAGATGATCGGCGGCTGGTTCGACCAGCATCCGTGGATGACCTTCAACGCGCCCATCGTCAACGAGGACCCGAGCTTTCCGGCAGTGCGCCACTTCCCGGCCGCGTTTGTGAAGTACGACGAGATTTACCAGCCCAAGGCCTGGTCGCGCGACAAGGTCAACGTACTGCTGAGCCTGGACCCCACCAAACTGAACTACGAGAACAACCCGCGCATCCACCGCACCGACCACGACTTCCCGGTGGCGTGGAGCAAAATGTACGGCAAGGGGCGCGTGTTCTATTCCACGCTGGGCCACACCGAAGAATCGTGGAACGATCCCGACGTGCGCAAGATGTACTTTGAGGCCATCAAGTGGGCGCTGGGCATGACGGAGGGCAGCACGGCCACGCACCCGCGGCCGGCGAGGTGAGGGTGAGGGTGAGGGCACTGGGTTGTTCTCGTCGGCCCAAGATCATGACCAGGCAGATTGGCGAACGCTGGGCGACATTCCGGTGCTCATCATCGGGCCGCTGCGGAAGCGCGTTCAAACGCTACTTGATCTGACGCCTGCAACGCGAAACCACGCAATTGCTTGAACGGCCGAGAGCACAACGACGATCAAGGTGCGACCGGCGATGTGCGCAGGGCCGTGGAGCGCGCGGTCTACCACGTACCCGTGCCAGGCGTATACCAGCAGTCCGCCTGTGGATGCCGCCCACACTTGCCGCGGAGTCCAACTGCGTGCGCCAGACTTCCAGAGCAGGAGGAGAATGAGAGCGTCGAGCCCTGCCGCCACCATTGCGGTGACCATGGCCGGCCAGTGCAGGATAAAAGCGCCTATCCCGTAGAGCGAGACGAACAGTGAGCCGGCCAGGAAGAAGATGGCCGCAATCCATACGGGCGCAACGCTGACGTGTGGTTTGCCGGACATGGGCTGCGACTCGGGCGGCGGGCGGCGGAATGAAAACGCAGCCACAACGAGCCCGGCAATAAGGACTGCGCACACCGCGATCTGCGAAGCAGAGGCGCGATGCGTTGCAGTCCGGTAAAAGTAGGCCCCAATCGTGAGGGTGCCGAGCAAGTAGAGCAGAGCTGCAACGGCAAGCCCCACCCGCCCGAGCCACGGATGCGCGGATTGTTCAGGGAAGAGGGACTCCGTCATGCCGACTGGAACCGCCATGCTCCAGGCAACGTGCCCGGTGATCACAGAAATTGCCCAGAACGGCGAGGTTCCGAGTACTGGCCAGAAGCCGTAGGCGAGAATGTGCAGATGCATGAAATCCGGGTTGAACAGGGACTGATCGACGACGCCCTCGGCAAGAAGTCCGTAGGCCACGGCAAGGGCTACGAACGCCGGCCAGCCCCGGCCGCTGCGTCGCACCAGTTCGCGGATCAGCAGCGCGCCGCAGCCGTACGTCAAGGCAAGAAGGGGGAAAGGGCCCAGTTGGGTGACGCGGAAATCGCCCAGAAGGTATTCGGCTACCAGCGGCGCGAGCAGTCCAAGGGTCAGCGCCGGCGCCAGACGCCGCAACATACCTGTTGCCCTGACTTGTTCTGACATTCGTGAAGAATAGCCGAAAGAAAGGAATTTGTCTACAAGTAGATTATATTTAGATAGACAAAGGAGCGTCATCTTGGACTCTTCAACCTTCGTTCGATCGGAACGGCCTAGCCGCAACTCGCCGTCCCTGACCAGCATGGGCTTCCTGCTGCATCTGGCGCAGGCTCGTCTCCGCGATGCAGTGATCGAAGCCATCGAGGGGAGTGGCCTTCACCCAGGCCAACTGGCCGTGCTGGGCGCATTGGCAGACCGGGGCGGGATGAGTCAGAGGCGGCTCGGCGAACTGATCCAGATCGAGAAATCGTCGATGGTTTTGTTTCTGGACGCACTGGAGGCAGGAGGCTGGGTACTCAGGAAGAGTGACCCACAGGATCGGCGAGCCCATGTAGTTCAACTGACGCCCGAGGGCGCCAGGAAATTCGCTGGACTCGGGCCGCGGCTGCTGGCGGCACAAAACCGCTTTCTCAAGCCGCTAACCGCGAAGGAAATCGCAAGTTTGAGCGGGATGCTCAAGCTTCTGGCCGGCGTGCACGAGAGCGACGACGATCACCAGGTTGCCATGGTTTCGGACGGTACGCCTCAGGCATTTCGGACGCGGTCCCGGTAGACGCGGCGGGCGGTCAGCGCGCCTGATCGTCGTGCAATTGGACGCAGCCAAGGCCGCGCCAAAGCGCGGAACTCTCCGAGGCCTGAGCCCGTACAATCGACTGAAGAGAATATTCTGATAGAAGAGACACCACTCCCAGGAGCAAGCGCTTGACGCAGTTCCCTTCGCCCATTTCCATGCGAACGCCGTTGCGCCCCGCTCTGCTGCTCGCCGGTCTGTTTGCAGGCCTTAGTTTCCTCGTTCACTTCACCGCTTCGCTGTGGGGCGGGCATCTGGGCTACGGCTTCTTTCGCGATGAGCTCTACTTCCTCATGTGCGGACGTCACCTGGCCTGGGGCTACGTCGATCAGCCTCCGCTGGTGGCCTTGCAGGCGCGCGTGGCCGAGACGCTCTTTGGATTGTCGCCGACCGGCATCCGCACCTTCAGCTTCCTGGCCAGCGGCGCGATGGTCGGACTGACCGGCCTGATTACCTGGCAGCTTGGCGGGCGGCGCAGCGCACAATTTCTGGCCATGTCTGCGCTGCTGGCTGCGCCTGTCTTCCTGGGCACGGGAAGCTATCTCTCCATGAACGCCTTCGAGCCGTGCTTCTGGATGGGCTCGCTGCTGGCGGTGCTGCGCATTGCCGACGGCTCGGCCGGCCCGCGCTGGTGGCTCGTCTTCGGACTGCTGGCTGGGCTGGGCATCGAAAACAAGCACGGCACCGTGTTTTTCCTCATCGCGCTCGTGGTGGGCTTGCTGCTCAGCCCGCAGCGGCGCATTCTCTTCACCGGGAGCTGCGCCGCGGGCGTGGGCGTGCTGCTGCTGGTGGCCCTGCCGAATTTTCTCTGGCAGTGGGTTCACCACTTCCCCACGTATGAATTCCTCTCTACGGTCTCCCACTCGGACAAGAACCTAAAGCTGGCGCCGCTCGCGTTTCTCATCGAACAGATCAACATCCTGATCTTCACCACCGCGCCGCTGTGGATGGGCGGCCTGGCGTGGCTGGCCTTTGCCCGCGCGGCGCGGGCCTGGCGTTTTGTGGCCTTCACCTACCTGATCTTTCTGGTCTTGATGATGGCCATGCATGCCAAGGACTACTACGTTGCGCCCATCTATCCGGTGCTGTTCGCCGCGGGCTCGGCTGCGTTCGCGCAACTGACGCGCCGCGAGTGGCCGCTGATCGCCTATGGGGCTAGTTTCCTCCTCGGACTGTGCTTTGCCACCGGGCCGATCGTGCTGTCCATTCTGCCGCCGGCGCGCTACGCGGCCTACAACGCTCCCTTCCGGCTTTTGGCGTCGGACATGGGCCGATCGGAAAAATTCACGAGCCCGCTGCCGCAGATTTTGTCCGACCGTTTTGGCTGGCCGCAAATGGTGCAAGGGTTCGCCGCGCGCTACAACGCGCTGCCGCCCGATGTGCGCGCCCATACCGGCATCTTCTGCGGCAACTACGGCGAGGCCAGCGCGGTGAACATTCTGGGCCCAGCCTACGGCTTGCCGACGGCTATCAGCGGGCACCAGAACTATTTCTACTGGGGATGGAACGGGTACACCGGCGAGTCGATGCTGACGTTGGGCAGGGACGCGAAGGATTACACGGACAACTACGAGGAAGTGGTGGATCTGGGCCCCTTCGACGCGGCGTGGACCATGGACTTCGAGCACCTGCATTACTTCTGGCTGCGCCACCGCAAGCGCAGCTACGCCGAGGACTGGGCGCAGGTGAAGTACTGGTATTAGGCTCTTCCGGCCAGAGAAGCGCACGTGGCTCACCCCGGCGCCCTGGCGCAGTGCCCGCCGGAGCGAATCCGATCTGCACCCTAAGCTCAATGGATCGTTCGGCGACCGAATCCACGCATCGCTCTGCTCTGTCGGTTCTCAAGAGATTCCCAAAGAAATTGACGGAACGCGAATGAGAATTGGGTTGCGCATCGTTCTTAATAAGTGAATAATGCTGTCTGTTCGGGCCCTACGTTCGCCCCCCAAGAGCAAAGGAGCCTCGCATGTCACTCGATGTCGAAATCCTCTCCTCGACCCTCTTGAGCCTTGTGCAAGGGGATCTTCAGGAAGCGCTCAACACCAACTGCTTCCCCACCTTTAGCACGTACTTCATTGACCACGTAGACGTGACTGCGGGAAGCCTCTCTGTGACGACCGCAGGAGTGGCGCAGCTCAGCTTTCCGGTCAACGTTTTCATCGTGGATCAAACCTCGGTGGTGGCGAATGCGAACGGGACTCCGCCGGGCGCGCTGCCGCCGGCCCTCGGCCAGGCGACCATCGGACTGGCGCTCTCTGTCTCGGGGACAGTGCTCTCGCTGGCTTGCAACTCGGTTGCGCTCGGTTCTACGATATCGGCCTTCCTGGGAGCTACCGAAACAGCTACCGTACAAACGCAGCTTCAGACGCTGATCGGCACGGTCGGCAACATCGACCTGAGTTCCATCTTCACCAAGCTTGGGCTTCCCACGCCGACGACGTCCACGATCGTCCAGTCCGGCAGCGACCTGTTCGTTCGATTCGATCCATCCGGCTCACCGGTGGATAACCTGCAGAAGGGACAGGACTGGTGTCTGTTTCTCGATAGCGCCACGCTGATTACGCTGATCGAGGGCTTCATCAATGGACCCATCGGGAAGATCTCGCAGGTTACAAGTCACACGACAACGGCAACCTGGGCGCCCTCCGGCACCGTGCCCCACATCAACGCCAACGTGACCGGGAAGATGAATGTCCCCGATCCGCTGAAGGGCGACTTCACAATGACCTTCGGAGTCGACTTCGGCGTGCAGTCGCTGATCCCCTTCCCGGACGCCGACCTGGTGGAGTTTGTGACCTGGAGTTTCAGCATTTCAACGGGCGTCTTCTTCATCGACAGCGCGATCGAGGCCGCGGTGGATGCGGGCTTCAACCCCACACTCTTCGGAGGAACCGCGATCGGGCCCAACGAGTTTTCCATGGAGCAGAGTCTGCCTCCACTTAAGTTGGGTTCCGCGTCCTTTGCCTATACCTCGGTGACGGGACTGGCGGCCGGCATGGTGCTGGGAGGACCGGTGGCCGGCATTCCAGCGATCAGTACCGCGATCGTAAGCTTCGATGTAGGTCAATTCCCGAGCGAATTCACATTGATTGGATTTTGCGAAGGGGGCACGCCGCCGGCTACTCCAGCGAACGTATCCGTGACGGCCGCGGCGTCTTACAGCGGCGCGGGAAAGCTGTGCGCGGTTTCCATTCTCTCCCCGCCCACGACCACCATCGACCTTACGCCCTATCTTGGCCTGTCTCCGGGGCCAGGGACCGTGACCGATTCTGGCAGCATCACGCTGAGTTTCAATGCGATCGTTTCACAGGCTGTGGCCACTGCCGCGCTGCCTGTCGAGCTGCTGGTTCAAACGACGCGTGGCGTTCGCTGCGTGAACTTCGGAATTCCTCCAGCACCGCAGTATGGCACCGACGGCAACGTCACGAACTACCACCAGATCACCATCGACAATTGCCCGATTGCCGTGGACCCATGGTTCCAGATCTTCCACGCATACAACCCGCAGTGGACGCCGGACCCTCCGCCCGACTGGGTGGACAACATTGTGGAGGTCGCCGGACTGCAAAGTTCGCTGATCACGGTCACCGGCATCCAGACCGCTGAACTGGTGACCTTCAACCAGGCCTTGGATGGCGGCCTGAGCGTGGTGAGCGCGGGGGCGCTTGGCGCCGCCACCCTTCCGGCGGTGCTCGCCTTCCGCAGCGTGGATGAGCAGGCGGGCTTGGTGCGCGCCAACCGGGGCGCGCTGGGCGCGCTCACGACGTCCACCATGCTGTTTCAGCGCGTGGCCACGCTCGATACGCCGGGAGCGGTCTCGCATCAGCTCTCCGGGAGCCCGCAAGGCGCCAGCGTTACCACGACTTTTGCGAACGGCACCACGCAAACGGTCCTTGTCGACGCCCTGGGCCTTTTGCAGTCAGCGGCCAATCAAGTAGGAACTGGCGGCGCTCCGGTGGGGGCTGCCGGGGCTGCGCCTCCATCGAATGCGGCTCAAGCATCCGCGCCCGTTGGCACTCCGGTCGCAAACCCCGCTTGGCCGTTGAATCTGCCCGGCCTGGTCAAAGTCCTTTCCGTTCCAGGCTTCGAGACAGCGCCCGTCGCAGTGGCGCAAATATCCGACGGAACCTACCTTGTGGTGGAACGGGAAGCCAGCGGCGCAATTCGAGTGGCTGGGCTGGTCCCTCGCTGGCCGGATATTCCGCCGGTTTCAGGAGGATGGGCCATCAGCTCCGCTACGGGCGACCGGGTCGCGGTGTTCACCGTTCGCAGCGCGGCGCAGACCTGCTGTTGCTGTGGGCCGGCGACGCCGAACTAGGACCTGGTAGAGCGTCTCGTTGACGCAGGTCATTCCGGCCACGGGGATGCCGGGGCCCGAGATGATTGGCCGGTCCAAATGGACGCGGTTCATGCTAATCTCTGTTCACCGCATGAGCCAGCTTCCCTCCGCGCACCCGCCAGCCCCGCCCGCCGACCTGCCTCGCGTTCTCGGCGCAAGCCAGGCCACGGCCATCGTGGTCGGCACCATCATCGGCAGCGGCATCTTCCTGGTTCCGCGCGAGATGATGCAGGATGTGGGCTCGTCGGCGCTGGTCTACCTGGCATGGATCGTGGGCGGCCTGCTCTCGCTCTTCGGCGCCATGACCTACGCCGAGCTCGGCGCCATGCTCCCCTACGCGGGCGGCGAGTACGTCTACCTGCGCGGTGCCTACGGTGATACCACTGCCTTCCTCTATATGTGGACCTGGTTCGCCGTCGCCAAGCCCGCCTCCATCGCCGCCGTCACCATCGGCCTGGCGCGCACGCTCGGCTTCTTCCCCGCCTTCCATTGGCTCAGCACAACCGTTCCCGGTCCAATCCCTCTGCTCTGGTCGCAGCTGTTCGCCATCGCCGTCGCATGGTTCATCACCGGACTCAACTATCTGGGCATCAAAAAGGCCGCCGACTTTCAACTGGTCTTCACCATCCTCAAGGTGCTGCTCATCCTCATCGTCGCCGGCCTCTGCTTCGCCGCCACTTCGGGTTCGCTTTCCAACTTCACCACCACGCTGCCGCACGCCGTCGGCGGCCTCTCCGGCTTTATGTTGGCGCTCATCGCCACGCTGTGGGCCTATGACGGATGGAACGACCTGACCATGGTCGCCGGAGAAGTCCGCCGCCCGGAGCGTTCCCTTCCCATCGCCCTGATCGGCGGCCTTTTTATCGTCGGCTTCCTGTTCATGGCCACCAACGCCGCCATCCAGTACATCCTGCCCGCCGTCGAGATCGCCGCCAGCGAGCGCCCCGCCGTCTCCGCTCTCACCGTCGTCGCCGGCCCCGCCGGCGCGGGCTTCGTAGCCGCCGCCATGGCCCTCAGCATCTTCGTCACCCTCAACGGAACCATCATGTCCGGCGCGCGCATCCCCTACGCCGCCGCCCGCGACCGCCTCTTCTTCCGCCAGTTCGCCCATATTAACCCGCGCTGGCAGTCGCCCTCCACCTCGCTCATCGTCCAGGCCCTCATCTCCACCGTGCTGCTTTTATTCTTAAGCCGCTTCCAGCAGTTCTTCGAGCTGGCCGTCTTTGCCGAGTGGCTCTTCTACATGCTCACCGCCACCACCGTCTTCGTCTATCGCCGCCGCCGCCCCAACGCGCCGCGACCCTACCGCGTCTCGGGCTATCCAATCCTGCCCGCTCTCTTCGTCGTTTGCGCCACCGCGGTCCTCATCTTCAGCTACCTGGGCAACCTCAAAGGCTCGCTGCTCGGCACTGCGCTCATCCTGCTGGGCCTGCCGGTGCTATGGCTTGTCAAGCGCATCTATCCGGGGCCTTCCGCAGCGTTGGAAGGGCAATAGAAACTCTGGTTGGACTACGCGCAGCTCGCTTGAGTGGCTCACGCAATCCGCGCCGCAAACCCCAATCTGATCGCCCATGCGCGCCTTGCAACCCTCCCCCCACCGAGTACACTGAACCGAAGCAGCAGCCGGAAGCTGTTTTTTCATGAAGATGCCCGCATCGGCGCACGGTATCATCAGAATTAGCAGGAGTTACCGCCTTTGCGAGTTGGCCTATTCACGCGCGAATTTCCTCCGCAGGTCTACGGCGGGGCTGGAGTCCACGTCGACTACCTCAGCCGCGAATTGGCCAGGGAGATTGAGGTGGAGGTGCACTGCTGGGGACCGCAGCACGCGGATGTGGGCAACCTGCACGTGCGCGGGGCCGAGCCTTGGGCGGAGATCTCCGAGGGCACCGACGCCAAGTTCAAGGGGGCGCTGGAGGCCTTCAGCCTGAACCTGACGCAGGTGAAGGCCCTTGAAGGGATCGACATTGTCCACACCCACACCTGGTACGTGGCCATGGCCGGCTACCTGGCCAAGAAGCTCTACGGCATGCCCTTTGTGCTGACCACGCACTCGCTGGAGCCGCTGCGGGCGTGGAAGTCGGAGCAACTGGGCTCGGGCTACGCAATGAGCTCGTGGATGGAGGAGACCGCCATCCACGACGCCGACGCCATCATCGCCGTTTCCCAGGGCACCAAGGCAGACATCCTGCAGGCCTATCCCGACATCGATCCCCATCGTGTTCACGTCATCTACAACGGCATCGATCTGAACGAATACCAGAAGACCACGGACACGCAGGCGCTCATCGACTACGGCGTCGACCCGTCGATCCCCTACGTTCTGTTTGTCGGCCGCATCACACGGCAGAAGGGCGTTACTCACCTGGTGGACGCCATGAACTTTCTGCCCGCGGATACGCAGGTGGTGCTGTGCGCAGGAGCGCCGGACACGCCGGAGATTGCCGACGAGCTGCGCGCCAAGGTGGAGGAAGCGCGCACGCATCACCCCTACCTTGTGTGGATCGAGAAGATGGTGACCAAGAAGGAGGTCATCCAGCTCTACTCGAACTGCCGGGTCTTTTGCTGCCCGTCGGTCTACGAGCCCTTCGGCATCATCAACCTTGAGGCCATGGCCTGCCGCGCGCCCGTGGTGGCCAGCGCCACCGGGGGCATCAAGGAGGTGGTGGCCGACGGCGAGACAGGCTACCTGGTGCCTTTCGATCAAGACCCCGTCACCAGCTTTCCGCGCGATCCGGCGGCCTTTGCCCGCGACCTGGCCTCACGCATCAACAGGCTGCTGCGCAACCCCGAGGAGTGCCGCGCATTCGGCGATGCGGGACGCCGCCGCGTGGAAGAGATCTTCAGCTGGACCGCCATCGCGCACCAGACCATCGACCTTTACCGGCGCCTGATCGAAGAGCACAAGGCAGGTGCATAACCTCACCCGGCCTCTCGATTCCGCGGAGTCCGCGCAATGCAGGGACCGGACGCACAACCCGAACACGAATCTCAACGAAAGAACGCAACACTCCCATGACAGTCACCAAATCGGACGGACGCAAGCGCGTCGTGATTGAAGCAGTCTCTCCCGCTGTAGACGGCGGCCGCTTCCCCGCAAAACGCACCGTGGGCGATCTGGTCCGCGTGGAAGCCGACATCTTTACCGACGGCCACGACGCCATCGCCGCCTGCGTGCTTGCGCATCGCGAGGGTTCCGATCACTGGACCGAGATCCCCATGCAGGCCATCGTCAACGGCAACGACCGCTGGGCGGGCGCATTTCGCGTTGCCGAGCTGGGCCGCTACGGATTCAAGGTGCAGGGCTGGGTGGACCACTTTGAAACCTGGCACCGCGATCTGCTCAAGCGCATCACGGCCGAGAGCGATGCCGCGGTCGATTATCTGATCGGCGCCAATCTGGTGGCCGAAGCCGCCGCCCGCGCCGCCGGCGGGGATTCGGTGTGGCTGCTGCAACGCGCCTCCGTACTGCGCACCGCCGGTGAGCTCAAGGTCCTGCGCGTCCACGCCACAGATCCGCAGCTTCATGAGCTGGCGCTGCGCTATCCCGACAAGCGCTTCGCCACCGAGTCCGATCGCGAGTTCACGCTGGTGGTCGATCCGGTGCGGGCGCGCTTCAGCGCATGGTACGAGCTGTTTCCGCGCTCTACGGCAGAGGAGCCCGGCCGCCACGGCACCTTCGCAGACTGCGAGAAGCGCCTGCCCGCGATTGCAGAGATGGGCTTCAACGTGGTCTATCTGCCGCCCATCCATCCCATCGGCCGCTCCTTTCGCAAGGGCCCGAACAACAACCCCGAGGGGCAGCCGGGCGATGAGGGCAGCCCGTGGGCCATCGGTTCGGCAGAGGGCGGCCACAAGTCGATTCATCCCGCGCTCGGCTCCCTCGAAGACTTCCGCCGCTTCGTCGCCAGCGCCCGCGCGCTCGATCTGACCATTGCGCTCGACATTGCCTTCCAGGTCGCGCCCGACCACCCCTACGTGCGCGAGCATGAAAACTGGTTTCGCAAGCGGCCCGATGGAACCATTCAATACGCCGAGAATCCTCCCAAGAAATATCAGGACATCTATCCCTTCGACTTTGAGAGCGAAGACTGGGCCGGGATGTGGGAGGAGCTGAAGAGCGTCTTCGATTATTGGATTGACGAGGGCGTCAGCATCTTTCGCGTCGATAATCCGCATACCAAGGCGTTTCCCTTCTGGGAGTGGCTGATCCCGGCGATCAAGCGCGACCATCCGCAAGTTCTCTTCCTTGCAGAGGCTTTCACACGCCCCAAGATCATGTACCGGCTGGCCAAGCTGGGGTTCAGCCAGTCCTACACTTATTTCCCGTGGCGCAATGGGAAGGCCGAGATCGCTGCCTATCTTACTGAGCTGGCGCAGACGCCGGTGCGCGAGTTCTTCCGTCCCAACCAGTGGCCCAATACGCCCGACATTCTCACCGAGTTCTTGCAGATGGGCGGCCGCGCGGCCTTCGTCATTCGCCTGATGCTGGCCGCCACGCTGGGCTCGAACTACGGCATCTACGGGCCGGCATTCGAGTTGCTCGAGCACGTCCCGGTGCGCCACGGCAGCGAGGAGTATCTCGACTCGGAGAAGTACGAGATCCGCCACTGGGATCTTGATCGGCCCGACAGCCTGCGGCCGCTGATGGCGCAGGTCAATGCGATTCGGAACAGCAACCCGGCGCTGCAAAGCGACTGGTCGCTCAAGTTCCATCCGACCGACAACGACCAACTGCTCTGCTGTAGCAAGGAATCCGACGACCGCTCCAATCTTGTAATCACGGTGGTGAATCTCGACCCGCACCACACACAGAGCGGCTTTGTGACGCTGCCGCTGGATGAACTGGAGATTCCCTTGGACCGCGCATACGAGGCTGAAGACATGCTCAGCGGCGAGCGCTACCTGTGGATGGGCCCGCGCAACTACGTCGAGCTCGATCCGGCGCGGCGCTCGGGGCACATACTCAAAATTCATCGCCGCATGAAGATCGAATCGGACTTCGAATATTTCCTTTGATGGCGGGCTGAGTGTCCGAAATTGGGACACACCACGGACTGGTACGTCTGTGACGGGTGCGGCTTTCAGCGGGAAACAACCTGCGTTAAAATAGACCTGCAATGCCGTTCCCGATCAAAACCTGTGTCGTCTGCGGAGAAGAGTTCGAACTGCGGCCCAACAAGCCCGGCTTCGCCAATCGTTGTTATGAATGCAGCGAGCCCGAGGCCGAAGCGGAGGCCGGCAAGCCCGTTTCCGCCGTTGACGCAACCAAGGGCGACAGCGGATTGAACGCCGAGCGCCGCCGCGTGATGCGCGATCTGCTCTACCGCAAAGAGAGCTGAGGGCCGCGACGAAGCTCATGCGAGCGAAAGGCGATCGTATGCCCCACCGCAAGGGGCCGCTCTCCTGATCTACCATCAGGAGAGCCATGCCCGCCAAACCCCGCCTCGGACAGAACTTCCTCAACGACACCCAGGCCATCGAGCGCATCGCCGCCTCGAACGGCGATCTTTCGGGCCGCACCGTGGTTGAGATCGGCCCCGGAGCAGGCGCGATTACTTCTGCTCTTGTGGCGCGCGCGGCGCATGTTCTCGCTGTCGAACTCGACGCTTGGCTCGCCGTCCATCTGCGCACGCAGTTCGCGCCGGAGAAACTCACCGTCCACCAGCAGGATGTGCTTGGCTTCGATTTCGCGGCGGCGGCGGCCCAGGCCGGCCGGCCGCTGCTGGTCTTCGGAAACCTGCCCTATTCCATCACTTCGCAAATCCTGCTGAAACTTGCGGCCAGCCATGCATCGCTCGACCGCGCCGTGCTGATGGTGCAGCGCGAGGTGGCCGACCGCGTGACTGCCCGGCCCGGCTCGCGCGACTACGGACTGCTCTCGGTCACGGTGCAGATGTATGGGCCGGCTGAAAATCTCTTCACGCTGCCGCCGTCCTCATTCTCGCCGCCGCCCGACGTTCACTCCACCGTCTTCCGCTGGCGGTTCGCTCCGCGGTTTGCGGAGCTTGGCGTGGAAGAGTCCAGCTTTCCTGTATTCATCCGCAAGGTCTTTGCGCAAAAGCGCAAGACGCTGGTCAACAACCTGCGCGCCGCGGGCATTGCCCCTCCCGCCATCGCCGCAGCACTCGGTCAAGCCGCCATCGATCCCCGCGCCCGCGCCGAAGCTCTCTCGATCGAAACGCTCGCAGCGCTCTGGCGCGCTCTCCAGGTTACAAGTTCCGCTTGATAACTTTCCGGCTCCCTCGCCAACTAAGACAGCCACGGTCTCTATCTATCAACCTAAAGGTGGATGGCGAGAAAACTCTTCGCAACACTTATTCAAGGCTTGTGTCTCCATAAGTGCGAGCGCGGACCGGCACAAAGCAGCAAATCAAAACCGCCGCCTCCCAGGGAGAACCACGATGAAAGTCTCTTTACTTGGCGTCGGACTTCTGGCACTCACTTCCACCCTTGGTTTTGCTCAGGCTGCACCCGTGCCCATGCAACGCCACGCCGCAATCATCAACCAGCGCCGCGAGCACCAGCAGCAGCGCATTGCGCAGGGCATCGGCAGCGGCCGGCTCAATGCCCGTCAGGGCGCCCGGCTGGAGCGCCGCGAGGCCTCCATTGGCCGCCAGGAACACCACATGCGCGTAGCCGATCATGGCCGTCTGACCCGCAGGGACCGCGTCCGGCTCAACCACCGGCTCAACCGCACCTCGCGCGCTATCTACCGCAACAAGCATGGCCGCCTGCGTAACTAACCCGCAGCAGGAATCCATGACGCCAAAGGCCGCTTGTAACTTGGGCGGCCTTTGCTGTTTATGCAGGGTAAGTAGCTCCTCCAATTCTCGCTAAGTCGCCGAATGGTTCGGAGGTTAGACATGGAAGGCTCAACTTACAAACTCTTCAGACAATAACTCTCCGCTGATGTGTATCAAGAAACAATCGCGACCCCCACTTCCCAACTGGTAGGGACTTCAAGATGCGGAGCGCGCGAGTGACCGGCTCGCTTCCCGAGGGGACGGGATACGCGTGCGGCCGGCCCGATCAGTCTTCATGCGCCGCAAACGCAAAACGGCCGCGGTTTGAGAGTTCCACCAGGGAGCACCCGATCCGCGGCCGTTAATCTTCTTTGCGCTTCCCGATGCAAGGACCGGGACTTCAGCCTCAGTGGTGCGATCCTCCGCCGCCGCCACCACCGCCGCTGGCGTGGGGAGCCCCGCCCCCGCCTCCGCCGCCGCTAAAGCCTCCTCCGCCACCGCTGCTGTGGGGAGCGCCGCCACCACCGCTCGATGCGTGGCTCGCCGAACCGCTCGTTCCGCTGTGCTGGCTGCCGGTCGAGCTCTTTCCTCCCGAACCCCGCGCCTCCGTTCCGGACGGGTATCCTGGCCGGCTGGGAGCGAAGGTCGGTCCCGGTCCGCGTCCCTGACCGGTCTGCGGCACTCCACCCACATTTGTGACCACGGTGCGATTCACAAAGCTTGACGCCGAGTGGTCGTACTGCGGCCGCGGATTCAGCGGATGCATGGGCATGGTCGTATGTCCGGCAATCGTAACCACGCCAATCCTGTCCCTGGGGGGCAGGGGGCCGGTCACGCCGGCCATGCGGCGGTTGATGGGGAGCAGGCCGGTGCCGCCTCCAAACGGACGCCTGGGCGGATTGGGACGCGTGGGCGGCCGGTAGCCGCCAAAGCCCCTGCCGATGTTGGGGCCAAGATAGATGCCGCCGAACCACCAGGGATTGCAGCCTCCCATTCCCGGCGCCCAGCCCCAGCCAAAGTCGTCGTACCAGTTCCAAAGGCCGCACTGGTAGGGCAAATAGCCCCATGAACTGCCTGAAACCCACATGGTTCCGTAGCCAGGCGTGTTCATCCAGTAGCCGTTGCCGTAGGGGTCCCATGCAGAATTCGACGCTTCATAGGGCGACCAGATGTTGCCCTGTCCGGGCACGTTGTACCAGTTGCCGTTCGCGTCCAGATCGTTCCAGGCGGGGTTGTTGCCGTCGGGATAGTCCTTGGTCGCGCCGGTCGCGGTGGCGGCTTCCGAGGTCAGCGCCTGGTCGCGATCGGAGTTCCACGAATCCCAGGAATCCGGCTCGACGGTCTCGTTCAGCGAGTAGCGGCTGGGGTCGTTGGCGCTCAGGGCTACGCTCTCTCCGCCGTGCAGGTCGACCGTGACCGCACTGCCCCGCTCCAGGTGCGCATTGCCCGAAAACACAGCCAGTTCTCCCGGAGGATTGTCGAGGCTCACTCGCAGCACGGTGTAGCTGCTGGCTGTCACCAGGCTGTCGCCGAATTTGACACGGATGGTTCCCGCCTGACCGCCGCCCTGCAGTTCAAAGTAGCCCAGGCCCCCGTCCACATCGATCTCGGCTTCGCCGCTGGTGCCGCTGCCGCGCAGAACAGCCAGGGTAAACGCACTGTTGGGAGAAAGGCGCGCCACGCTGCCGTCTTCAAACTGAATTTCGGCCCGCCCGTCGTCGGCGGTGGTGATGGTTGTGCCTTCGAACAGCGGCGCATTGGCCACGGCCGCGGCGGCGATCACCTGCTTGCCCTGCGCGATTTGCACCTGGCCGTCCACGCTGCCAAGGCGCACCGCGCGCGCGGCCGGCGCCGCATCGTCGGCCCGCAAGCCGGGCGCGCATGCCAGCGACAGCAGCGCCAAGGCCGCGCCTCCCAGCACCCAGGCGAACGCTCGCCGCCCGGTCATTCCGTCCCGATTCCCAACGCTCTGCCGATTCACGCTCATGGAATCCTACCTTCCCATCGCTCCCGATCCTGGCCGCGATTCGCCCCGCGGGGCTGCCCATCTACAATTGGACACTTCCCTAACAGCAAAGTTACTCCAAAATTCCATTTTCCGGTGGTATATCAGTCGGTTCGGGCCATCAGCGTCCTGGCCCGCTTCCTCACCCGGTCCATCACCGCAGGGTCGTCGGCCAGGCGCTCGAGTATCCCTTGAATCGAGCAAATCTGCTGAATTCGCCCGTCCGCGGTGGCCTCCATCAGGAAGCCCATCTCTCTGTCCAGGCCAAGCGGGTCGTGCTGCAGCAGGTTTTCCAGCCGCGCCCCCTCCACAATCGTGCTTGCCACGGCTACCAGCGACTCGCCCAGCCACTCAATTCCTTTTTCCTTGGAATAGTTGAACGTACACTGCCCGCTCCCGTCAGGCCCGCTGTAGCTGAGCTTCTTCCATCCCTGGAAGGCCACCTTCATATGGCTGTCGCACGCTGAATGGAAGAGGTTGTACTGGTGAGCTACTTGAAAGACGCGCCCGGCAAACTGCGCGCTCACCTTGATGTCGCGGTCCACATTCGCCGCTTCAAGACCCTCTGCCGGGTCGCTGGGCGCATTGCCCCGCTCCGAGCGGAAATGACCGGTTCCATCGGGATTGAGCGTCAGAACCCAGTGCGCCGGCCTCAGGCCCGGATTGGAATAGTCCATCTGCAACACAGGCCCCGGATCGCCCAGGGCCGGCATCGCAACTGCCAACGCTGCCACTGCCAGCCACGAGGCCCTCATCGCACCGCTCCTTGCGCCGCCAGCGTCTGCGCCGTATGAATGTGGCAGATGGCAATGGCCAGCGCATCGGCCGCGTCGGACGGCTGCGGGACTTGCTTCAATTCCAGCAGCCGGGCCACCATGAACTGGACCTGCTCCTTCTTGGCCAGGCCGTAGCCGACGACGCTCGACTTGATCTTGAGCGGGGCATACTCGGCCACCGGCAGCCGCAGCGTGGCCGCGGCCAGCAGCGCCACGCCCCGCACCTGCCCCAGTTTCAACGCGCTCTTGGCATTCACTGAGTAGAAAACCTCCTCGATCGCCACCGCATCCGGCGTCCACCGCTCCAGTTCCCCGCTCAACTCGCGGTAAACCTGCTCCAGCCGCTGCGCCGTGGAAAGCGCCTTCTTCAGCCGGATGGCTCCCATGGCCTTCAGCACCAGCCGCGGCTGCCGGCCGGCGTCGTCCGACTCAACCACTCCGAATCCGGTCGTCTCCGTGCCGCAATCGATTCCGAATACCCTCATCGGGTCCAAGTCTATCGCACCGGCGGTCCTGAACGCAGCCCCCAACGCAGCAGCGGCCCGGGCAATCTGCCCGGGCCGCTGAGGATGTTTCGATTGCGCTGAAGTGCTCTCGTCAAGCGCGTGGGGCTACGTTCCGGCTTACCGGCGATCCGGCCCGTGGCGCTTTCTTGCCGCTCAGGGCGTGGTGAAGCTGAGCGCCGTACCCGCCGCGTTCCCGACCGAATTTGAGCCGACTACCTTGAAGTAGTAGGTGGTGGCCGGTTGCAGGCCTGTCAAGGTTACGCTGACCGCGGTGGGCGTTGCGCCAGAGATTCCGCTGGTCTTGGTCGTAGTGGTGGTATTCGCCGCCGAGGTGGTTCCATACGAGAACCAGTACGATGTGGCGGCATAATTTGCGGTGATGGTTGCATTCAGCGTGGCCGCGGTGGCGGTCAGGCTGGTAGCGGCGGCGGTAGTGACCGTGGGCAGGGCGGTGATGGTAATGGCGGCCGACTTGACGGCGCTGTTGAGGTAACCCGGCGCAATGGCGATCGCTTCGATGGTTTCCGTCGTGCAGACTGCGATGGCTCCCGTGTAGAGGGTCGATGAGGACGTAGGCGTGGTCCCGTTGGTGGTGTAGTAGATGGCGGCGCCGGAGGTCGAGTCCGTCATGGTCAACGACTGGGCGCCCTTGTAGCTTGCCGTGGCCAGGGAGAACGCCGGTGTAGCCACCGAGGCCTTCGAATTCGAGCTCGAAATGGTGTAGACCGCCGAGGAGGCCGCGCTGTTCAGGTAACCCGGGGCCGTGGCGATGGCCTCGATGGTCTCGGTCGAGCTAACTGAAATCGCGCCGCTGTACACGGTGGACGAGGTCGTTGGGGTAACGCCGTTGGTGGTGTAGTGGATGGTCGCGCCGGAAGTCGCGTCGGAAATCGCGACAGACTGCGTGGAGGTGTACGTCCCGCCCGCAACGGAGAACGTGGGCGTGGCGACCGCCGTGACCTGCGGAGTGGTGAAACTGAGCACGGTCCCCGCTATGTTCCCCACCGAATTTGAGCCGACTACCTTGAAGTAGTAGGTGGTGGCCGCTTGCAAGCCCGTCAAGGCCAAGCTGACCGCGGTGGGCGTCGCGCCGGAGATTCCTGTGGTCTTGGTGGTGGTGGTGGTATTGGCCGCCGAGGTGGTTCCATACGAGAACCAGTACGATGTGGCGGCATAGTTTGCGCTGATGGTTGCATTCAGTGTGGCCCCCGTGGCAGTCAGGCTGGTGGCAGCTGCCGTGGTAGCCGTGGGCGCGGCGGTGATGGTAATGGCGGCCGACTTGACGGCGCTGTTGAGGTAACCCGGCGCAACGGCAATCGCTTCGACGGTTTCCGTCGAGCCAACCGTGATGGCTCCCGTGTAGAGGGTCGATGAGGCCGTGGGCGTGGTCGCGTTGGTGGTGTAGTAGATCGCGGCGCCGGAGGTCGAGTCGGTCATGGTCAACGACTGGGCGCCCTTGTAGCTCCCCGTAGCCAGGGAGAAGGCCGGCGTCGCCGCGGGCAGCGTTACCGTGTAAGCCGCGGAGGCGACCGCACTGTTGGAGTAGCCCGGGGCCGCGGCGATGGCTGTGATGGTCTCGGTCGTGCCAACTGAAATCGCGCCGCTGTACACGGTGGACGAGGTCGTCGGCGTGGCTCCGTTGGTGGTGTAGTAGATGGTCGCGCCAGAGGTCGCGTCAGTCAGCGTGACCGACTGTGCGGTGGTGTAGGTCCCGGACGCCACGGAGAATGCGGGCGTGGCCGCCGCCGGCAGATTGATGGTGTAGGCGCCAGAGGCCACCTGGCTGTTGTTGTACCCGGACGCCACGGTGATGGCTTCGATGGTCTCGCTGGCGCCGACCGAGATGGCGCCCGTGTACATCGTCGATGCGGTCGTGGGCGTGTTCCCGTTGGTGGTGTAGTAGATGGCTGCGCCAGAGGTCGCACTGGAGAGGGTGACCGATTGCACCGAGGTATAGGTTCCGACCGCGGGAGAGAATGCGGGGGTTGCGGCCGTTGGTTCCGAGATGGTTTCCGTCAGGCTGCTGCTGGCGCTCGAGCCAAAGCTGGAGCTGCCGCCATATGCGGCGCTCACGGTGTGCGAACCGCCGGCCAGGCTCGAGGTTGCGAAGATTGCCGTTCCCGACGTACCAAGTGTGACGCCCGGCTCCGCCGTACCATCCAGGGTGAAGACCACGGTCCCCGTGGGAACCGTGCTGCCGGAGGAGGGGGTCACAGTTGCCGTAAAGGTGACGGAGGTTCCCGTATTGGCAGGATTGGCGCTGGAGGCCAGCGCGGTGGTGGTTGCGGTGGCTGCCGTGCCGCCCATGGAAATCTTGCTGATAAAGGCGTTCGAGCCCGAGGAATTGACCGCCATGTTGCTGTATTGGAAGGCGCCCGAGGTCACCGGAAAGTTGCTGGAGTACGTGGCCCCGGCAATGTAGATGTTGCCCGCGGAGTCCAGCGCCAGACCGGTTGCATCGTCTCCGCGGTAGTAGTTCATGTTGCCGAACGGAGTGCCCGACCCGCCCAGGTAGGTGGAATAAGCCAGCCCCGTGCCGGCCGGATTCACTTCTGTGACAAACGAGACAAAGCTCCGGGTGCCCGCACCCTTGCTGGTCGACTGAATCGCTCCGCTGGTGACGGGGAAGTTGGTGGAATAGGCCATGCCCGTGACGTATGCATCGCCGGAGGCATCGATGGCCAGCCCGTCGGCCGAATCCCCCTCGGTGTTGTAGGTGCTGATCTCCACGCCGCTGCCGCCCAGCAGTGTGGAGTAGATCAGGGCCGTGCCTGTGGGGTTCAGCTTGGTCACAAATCCGGTGGTGGCGTCGATTGCCGCCGCATTGTTGGTGGTCTGGAAGGCGCCCGTGGTCACGGGGAAGTTGGTAGACATGGCGTAGCCCGCCACATAGGCGTCGCCGGAGATGTCAACCGCCAGCCCAGCTCCCGCCGCATCCTCGCTGCCGCCCAGGAAGGTGGAATAGAGCAGTGCGGTGCCGGTCGAGTTCAGCTCCGTGACGAAGGCCGCGGTCTGCTGCTCCGCGCTGGCCGGGTTCGTGGTCTGGAAAGCGCCCGTGGTTACGGGAAAATCCGATGAACCCGCCGATCCCGTCACATAGACATCGCCGGAGCTGTTCAGAGCCAGCGCGTAGGCGGAGTCTCCGCCGTCGTATTGACCGCTGCCGCTCAGGTAGGTGGAAAAGACCAGCGCGCTGCCCGCCGGGTTTAGCTTGGTCACAAAAGCTGCCGACGCGTTGTTCTCAGCGGCCGTGTTCGTGGCCTGGTATGCGCCGGAAGTGACAGGGAAGTTGGAAGACTGCGTTGCTCCCGTCACATACGCGTCGCCGGAGCTGTCCAGGACGAGTGCGTAGGCAATGTCGCCTGTTCCGCTTCCGTAGCTGTTGCCGTTGCCGCCCAGGTAAGTCGAGTAGACCAGCGCCGTGCCGGTCGAGTTGAGCTTGGTCACGAATGCGCTGTAGCCGCCGTAGCAGGACGGACTCGCGGTCTGGTAGGCACCCGAGGTGGTGGGAAAGTCGGTGGCAAAGGTGTGTCCCGCCACGTATGCGTCTCCTGAGCTATCCACGGCCAGCGCTGCGCCTTGCGTGTTGCCGCTGCCACCCAGGAAGGTGGAATAGACCAGAGCTTTGCCGGTCGAGTTCAGCTTGGTCACAAAGGCGTTGTATGTCCCGCTCGCCGCGCCCTGGTTGGATTGCTGATAACTTCCGGAAGTCAGCGGGAAGTTGGTGGAGTCGGTCTGGCCGGTCACGTAGGCGTCGCCGTTCGCGTCGACGGCAATGGCCAGCGCTTCATCGCCGTCGTTGCCGCTGCCGCCCAAATAAGTGGAATACGTCAGCACCGGGTCGATGACGACGGGGCGCGTGTGGTCGTAACCGCTCAGGGAAAAGCTCACGGTGTGACGCCTGCCCAGCGTAAAGCGGCCGTCGATCCACTGCCGGCGTCCGTTCTGTTCCTGGTAGACGACCGGCCTGTGGAAGGCGATATCGCCGTTCCCGGCCGAGAGAATGAGGTCGCCGGCGCCGTCCACCTTGAGCTTCGACACGCCTGAAAATTGCAGGCGAATGGCCCGGGGATCGGCTTGCGGAGCGACCACAAAATCGTATTCCAACTGCTTCTGGTTGCCGTAATAGAGCAGATCCACGCCGGGATACACACCGCTGTACCGGACTTTGGCGTACATCGGCAGACCCGTGCGCCACGCGGTCGGATCGCTGCCGACAAAATAATTGGCCACGCCCGGCAACTTCTCTTCACCCGCTGGGCTCGCGCTCGCGCTGGTATGGCCTGCGAGCCGCATGGTCACCACGTCTGTCTCGCGCGCGCAGCCGGCCAGGTTTACGTGCCGGCCTCCGCGCTGCGCAAGCGAGGCAGGCTGCCCCGCGCACTCCGCCTTGTCCAGCGCCAGCACCGCCGCATCGCCGGTTAGAAACAGGCCATAGCCGCTGCCCCTTGAGATGAACCGCACCCTCTTGTCCGTCTGCCCTGCGTTGGCCTCAAACGTAAGCGGAAGCTTGCCGTAACTCTCGGCCAGCATAGCCTTGTCGATGTTGGGGTTCTTTGAGGACTGGGCCTCCGGCTCTGTGCAAAGAGCTTTGCTTGAGATCATCGCAATGAGCCCTGCCAAAAGCAGAACCTGCACCGGCGTACCTTTCACGCTTGCGGACATAAGGTTTTTCCCCTGAGGATCCAAGCGGCGGTTCTGGGGCCCAAGCCGCGCGGATTCTTTGTGATATGTCCTATGTGAAGGTAATTAGCTTGGTTCAACAATCACTCCTTCGGATCAGTGGATGATCCCAATGAGCCATATCCCTGACCCGACAGGGAATCAATGCGGTTACTGCGGTAATAGACTACTGATGTAATTCAAGACAAATGGCTTGCGTTTCGCCACGGCTCCTCGATCCACCGGCTTCTCAGTTCAACGACCGGCAGCTCTTGGCTCCGTCTCGCCGGTGAGATCGGCCACTCCAAAGCGGGCCTTGGTAATCCCCGCCCGCCCATGCTCCGCGCTCTGACGCGCAACATGAATCCACTCATGCAACATGACCCTGGCCAGCGCGCCGGCCATCATCCTGTCCCGCTCCTCCTTGTTCAATCCCTGCGCCTGCGCCCCAAGGACCTGCCCAATCTGCGTGCAATCAACATGGATGAACGGCGCAATCCGCCCATTCTGCCGCGTGACCCAACCGAGGGGGACCGAATACGCGGTTCTTCTCGGCAGCGGTTCCAGCCCACAGTTCCCGTGGAGGAACACAACGATCGAGTCCTCCACCAGCAGTCCATGGCTTATCGCGTCTCCACGCACAATCTCCACCGTCTCCCCAATGCCCTCGACCTTTTCCTCCGTCGCAGTCGTGCGCAACGCGGCAAACAGCGCCTTCCATTCCGCATCCTCCACCGGACGATCGGCAAAGATCACCACCGTCGTCCGCGCGCCCACGGCCGGCGATTGGTTCACGCCGTCCTGTGCGCCTGCCTGGCAGCCGAACCATGCCCCTACCAGCAGCGCAATGGAAAAGACGTATGAACCCGGCCAGCGACGCCGTCCCAAATTCTCGGTTGTGCCGGAGCGCGGTTTCCGTTGCATGAGGACCATCGTCGCTGCCGCGGACCCCGCCGGGAAACCCGTTTCTTGCCGGCAATTCATTTTTTGGGGAAGAACCCTGAGGCCCTTATCCGATCCCCACGCAGCTTCTCCGCGGCACGCCCTCGGCTGGTTCCGGGCCGTTCTCGATTTGCGCTCGGCTCGTCTCATTCCCCGAGTCTGCGCCGCGGCTGTACATCCGTCCAATAGATTGATAGAATCGTTTCCATCTGAATTAGAGATGGATGCCATGGAAGTCCGCCAGTTGGAAATCTTTCGCACTCTCGCCGAGGAGCTCAACTTCACGCGCACCGCGGAAAAGGTGCACACCGTGCAGTCCAACGTCACCGCGCAGATCAAGTCGCTGGAAGAAGAGTTGGGCGTGCCCCTGTTTGACCGGCTCGGCCGCCGCGTCACCCTCACCGACGCCGGCCGTAACTTTCTGCCCTTCGCCGAGCAGGCGCTTGCCGCCATGCAGCAGGGCCAGCGCGCCGTCCAGACAGGAGCCGAACCCAGCGGCCCGCTCCGCATCGGCGCGCCGGAGAGCGTGCTCACCTACCGGCTTCCGCAGGTTCTCCGCGTCTTCCGGCGCCGCTTCCCCCACGTCGAGCTCGTATTCCGCCCCTACTCCGATGCCTCGCTGGCGGCCAAACTCGAAGCCGGAAAATTCGACATGGCCATTCACATGTCCGGCGCACCTCTGGCCGCGTCCATCAAGTCGGTTCGCCTGCGCACGGAACGCGTTTTTCTGCTTGCTGAACCGGCGCACCCGCTTGCCAACAGACGCACCGTCAAAGCCGACGATCTGTCGGGACAGAATCTCCTGCTCACCGAGTCAGGATGCGGTTACCGGCTCAAGCTCGACCAGCACCTGGCACTCAAGAACATCCGTCCAGGGAACATCACGGAGTTCTCCAGCGTTGAAGCCATCAAACAATGCATTGTGACAGGCATGGGCCTGGGTTTGCTTCCCGCCATCGTGGTCGCACGCGAACTCCGCCAGCGCCAGATCGTAGCCCTGCGCTGGGCCGGTCCATCTCTCGACATCGCCACCTACGTCCTCTGGCACAAAGACAAGTGGATCTCGCCGGCCATGGCCGCCTTCATCGATCTCGTCACCGAGAAATTCGAACACTCCGAAGCAGGGGATCCATCCTGCATCGCGGAGAGCGCGATGGCCAGTTAGCCCGATCCTGGGACTGGGGAAGGAACAACAGTTCAACCTGCATGCACCAAAGACAACAGCGGCCTGAGCACTGTGCTCAGGCCGCTGCCGGTGGACTGTTGGGATTGGACTGGAGGCCTTCGCGCTTTCGCGAGTGCCAGAGCCATCAGCGGAAATACCCTCCGCCGGGTCTTACCTGGGGGCTGGGGCGCAAGGGCCTCAGGCCTCAGTCACCTCACGTACGATACAACTGGAACAATCATTCTTCATCGGCTGGATCAACCTCCTTTCCCGTGTAAGCTCAAAATACTGCGAAGGCGGCTGCCGAGTCAAGGGCCGTTGTTGACGCCGGCTGGCCCCGGCCCGCGCGGAAGTGCGTCATCACCGGTCCCCAAATGCGAGGGACCGGTGGCACCCTCATCCTGGTTTGGAAAGATCACCGGAACTGGGGCCACCCGCCCGTTGTTGACGCCCGCTGGCCCCGGCCCGCGCGGAAGTGCGTCATCACCGGTCCCCAAATGCGAGGGACCGGTGGCACCCTCATCCTGGTTTGAAAAGATCACCGGGACTGGGGCCACCCGCCGCCGTTGTTGACGCCCGCTGGCCCGGCCCGCGCGGAAGTGCGTCATCACCGGTCCCCAAATGCGAGGGACCGGTGGCACCCTCATCCTGGTTTGAAAAGATCACCGGGACTGGGGCCACC
>Ga0302320_10000341_pt1 | contig 108478 bp, 101 predicted proteins | sample Bog_T0_3_FD_202130 | JGI IMG/M metagenome (GOLD analysis project Ga0302320, IMG submission 202130) | Peat permafrost microbial communities from Stordalen Mire near Abisko, Sweden - Bog_T0_3 | ecosystem: Environmental > Terrestrial > Soil > Wetlands > Peat | place: Sweden: Abisko, Stordalen... | reverse complement strand
CTCAAATGATGTTGACGGCGGCAGGGGGGGGCAATCTGATCAACCCCTCATTTGCGGGCGTAGCTCAGTTGGTAGAGCACCACCTTGCCAAGGTGGACGTCGAGAGTTCGAGTCTCTTCGCCCGCTCCATTTACTTAAGGACCCCTGGTGGCGACACTTGGGGTCTTTCTGCGTCTAAGTGGGAGGGCAGGATGGGGATGCAATAGCTCTGTTTTTCGCAAATCCACGGCCGGCTGGGCCTAGTATGAGCCCTCCGCGGCCCAGGGATGCGTGTGATTCTGCGCGCATGACATTCGTAACTGGAAAGTCGCACCCGCGGCCTTCCTTTCTACGGACTTGGCGCTATCGATGTGTGCGTTGCCAGGAAACACCTATTCGGCGTCCCATTTCAACAAAGAGGATTCGACCCGTGAACTGGATCAAGCTTCAGGGAGTCAAGTTCGCGAGATACCTTGCAGCGAAGGGACGGTTCGTCTTTGCGATCAAGCACATAGAGCTTTCCAATCCGGGAATCTCCCATGGGGAGGCAAAGTCCGTCGTCGCGTCGTTCCATTTGGGAGATGCACACCGACGAGAGGAAAACCTGCAACGCCCGATCCGCGCCCTCTGATCGCCCTCTCGCCTGAAGTTCTCCCTGTTAGGGGTCGGGCGGTCAGCTCTGCGCCCTAGATGCAACGCCCGCAACGGAGGGTTCGCGTCTATCCGCACGATCGATATCACCGGAAGCCGGGCCAGGCCAAAAATCTAGATTGGCGTCCGGTCCAGATCGATTCACGGGCCACGAAGCCCCGTTTGGAGATCGATCCCTCGCCCGCGAACAGGGACGGCGCTTCACAGGTTGCGCGAGGGCGATTATGCGCTTACCCCATACGATACGGTTCCCTTGGCAGGAACCGAAAACCGACAAGAAGCAGACCTATCCCGAACCCGGCCATTGCCCACGGCGGCATGGCGGGTGTGTCCGAGGACCCGGCAGCCGCGACGCTTTGGATGTCCGCGGTTATTTGGCTCGAATAGACCGCAAGGTCCACCGCGACCGTCCCCTGCCCGTAGTCCGTCCCACCGCCGTCAACGTCGCCGACGCCGCTGAGTGTCCCCACCAATTCCACCGTTTCCCCCGAGGCCTGGTAGAACATGCCTCCTCCGGAGTCGCCCGAGGTGCCCTGGGCTCCGTTTCCACCCTCCCCGCTTGCGAGCGTGATGATGCCGGCGCCGCCATAGCTGTAGACCTGGAGGCTGTAGCCCGCGTAGGCGAAAATCGTGTTGTCGCCCCAGCTTTTGCCCCCGCCAAAGCCGATCATCTCGACGGTCGCCCCGCCGTAGGGCGCGCTCGTGGGTATCGTCAGGTTCGGCAGGCCAGGATCTCCGCTAATTTGGAAGAGCGTGAGGTCGGCCTGGGTCGCCGTGGTGCCGTCCGTCTGCGTGTTGTTGGTATTGTAGATGCTCAAGGCCGAGCCGCTGACCCAGTGATAGGTTACCCCATTCAGCGTGAAGTCGCCTGCGCCGACATGGGCTGCCGTGAGGACCCAGTAGGTCCCGTTGTAATTGCCCAGATACACCCCGCTGCAACCGTTCACAGACCCGACGTAGCTCCACGGGGCGTTGCCGGGGCTCGTGGTATCAATCGAGGACCCGGTCTCGATTGCTCGGGGCGACGGTGCCACCATGGAGACGAGTCCGGCAATCGCGCACACCCGGGCGAGGCGGGCAACGCCTCGAAGAACAGGCTGAGTATCGGCACGGCTTGAGGAATTCATCGACGGATTGCAACCGATGGCCGTGGTCACGAGGTGAATCCGGGTCGCCGCATCGACGCCACGCTACAGCCGCCTGGCCGCGGCAAAAGAGCATCTGGCGCACGCAACGGAAGTGTCACCTGTGCGTCACCGTATTGACATAATGCACCCTTACGTGCGCCACCGTCGGTTACCTTTGGAGCGGCGCTCCCGAGGTGAACGGTCACTCCATGGGTCGGTTCGCGCCGGTTGAATCCTTAGTCGCATCACGAAGACGCGCGCCGGTGGCGGCTCGACCTTCCGTTCGATCCTTGCCGAGACAAAAACCAAGCTTCCAATACCGAATGGTGCTTGTCCGTCTGATCCAAGGGCTCACGCTGATCGCCCTACCATGAGCCGGCATAGGGCCAGAATAGAAGATGGGATCGCCTCCGACGGGCCGATGAAGCCACGCTACCGCCAACCGTTCCCCCCCATGGTCGGATTTGCGCTCAGGTTCATCCTATTGATGTCCCTCTATTACGCGCTGGTCCTCCTGCCCTTTTTCGACCGTTTGCTTTACTCCTATTTGTGCGCGAACGCGCGGATCACTAACGGGATTTTGAACGTCCTCGGTACGGACAGCCATGTCTTCGAGGCGACCATCCGGTCGGCTCGGTTCGTGATGAATGTCCGCCGCGGCTGCGACGCCATCGAGCCGGCTTGGTTCTTTTCCGCGGCCGTGATCTGCTTTCCCGGTCCATGGGCGGCCAAAGTTCCCGGCTTGTTGCTTGGCACCATCGTCATCCTTGCCTTCAACCTCATCCGTCTTGTCAGCCTCTACATCATTGGCATCCGTTATCCCAAGGTGTTTGCCGTAGCCCACCTTGAGATTTGGCCGGCGGGATTCATCCTTCTTGCCGTGCTCCTCTTCTTGGGGTGGATCGCCTGGACCAGGGGGAGCCGCCGGGTCGAAGCGCATGTCGCCCCTTAGATACGTCGGCGGCTTTTGTTGGCGCTTTGTACTCGCGTACGGTTTGCTGATTGCGCCGTGGCCTGGCTGGAACGCGGCTTATGGCAGCTGGTTCCGCGCCCTCAACCAGTCGGTCTTTGTCTCCGACGGCCAACGGCTGTTGCGGTTCGAGGCCGCGAAGGATGTGCGAGTGCCAATGGACACGCTGATCGAGCTGGCCAACCGCGCGAGGGGGGACGGCTCAGGAAACTTGGCCGGCATGAGGCTGCTGCTGGACTCGCGCGGGGTCGGCTGGATTCCATCGGCGCTTTTCATCGCGCTAACGCTCGCGTCACCGGTAGGATGGCGGCGTCGGGCCTGGGCGCTGGCACTGGGCTTTGTGCTCATTCACGTCTATATCGTCTTCTCGGTGGGGTGTTTCATCTGGAACCAATCGGCGGGAATCGGGCTCGTTGCGTTGCCCCCGTTTTTGAAGGCCGTAGTCGCGGGACTGGAGGAGACGATGGTGACCCAGCTGGGCGCGAGTTTCGTCGTTCCTGTCGTGATTTGGGCTGTCGTCACGTTCAGGGTCCTGGACATTGGCAGGATCTTCTCCAACGAGGACCCGCAACGTGCACCCTCGCGCGGGACGACAATGTGATCCGCCGGCTTCTGAACGCGGACCAATCGGCGCCTCTCCGAGTCGGTGTCAGGTTGCGCTGGGATCCAGGGTGTCCGGCATGGAACCGATCCCCACCTAATGTCCTTGCAGAAACGCCCAATTTCGTCGCACACAATTGGACGTAAGTAAATCATGACGAGCAATTCAGGTCGCTTCTCCGCGCCGTCCGCGATTTCGGGTGCAAAGTGAAATCGAGCTTTGTCCCAGTGCTCGCACTGTGAACAGAACCAGCCAACAAAACTATGACTGACCTACAACTCGACGAGCGATTCAAGGTGCTTGCGACCCTCGTGTCGGCCATCGATGCCTCCGGGCCCATCTCGCAGGTGGCGCACGAAGTCGCAGCCGTGAGAAAGGAAATTGCAGAAATCAGGGAGCAGCTCGCGAAAATCGAACGCGACATCAGGACGATAAAGGCGCGCCAATAGCGCGAATTCCGATTCGCTTTCCACAACGGTAGGCCGTCAAGCCGGGCGGTTCGGCTAACCGAATGGCGCAATAAAGGTCTCGAGCTCTCGTCTAAACGAGAAGGTGGCCGCGGCCGAGATCCGAGGCTTTTGGCTCCCGCTTCATGGACTCGGAGAAGACGAGGAGCAGCAGGATCTGGTACAAGGCATTCAATGCCAGATACTCGATATAGCCGTTGGATGCGACGAGGCCCAGTGCGAACTTGGCGACTTGAGAGAGCAGGATAAAGCCAGCGATCAGCCAGATGACCTTATTCTCGGCCTTCACCTTGGTGAACTGTATCAAACGCGAAAATACTTCAGCAAACCCGGCAGCGATCATCGGAGCGAGCAGCATGGGCCACGCCGCGGAGCTACTATGATTGGCCGCCATCAAGAGAGGCCACATTGCTGAAAGGCCCAGCGTGTAGAATGTCGCGAATATGAAATTCTTCATGCCGGTCCTCAGGGTGGAGTGATCGTTCGGCGGGTGCAAGCGACACAGCACCCGGTGCTGGATCTCCGCCGCACGGCGCACACTCGATCTGTTAGTCGTTGGTTCACTGGATTATGTGCGAAGGGGGCGCCCCGGTTATTCACGGAGGCAATCTCGACTGTAACGGAAACTTAACCCAATTCAGGACCCTGCAGGCAAAGGCTTGGTTGAGCCGTTTGAACGAGAGTCCGAATCTTCCGCGGGAACCCCTAGCTTTAGGAGCCGACTTTTTGAATCCCGGCTTTGCTCCCCTCCCATACGATGGAGTTTCGGAATCCAGGGCGTGCGATTGGGGACCGGTTGGGTGCAAGATCGATTCGGGGCGCAATTAGCCATGCTTGATCCGACGATGGGAAATCCACGGCCGTGAGTTCGAGTCGCTTTACCCGCTCCATTTTCAAAGGGTGCCTGGAGCAAATAGCAGCCGTTTTTTAATGCCCAATAGCCTCGTGTCCAATGGCTTAGATCCGATTTGTTAGGCCCAAGACAAGGGTTCTAAACCTCGTAGGCGTAAACCTGGTTAAGCGCCATGTCGCGCGACACCGTTAGCACAAGTTTGGCCACAAGATCGCGCACCCCAACGGCAAGGCTGTTCTCCATCTGGCCAAGGTAGCCAATCCGGCGCGAATGCCTGCCCACGAACGCGGTCCTGCCGCGGCGGGCGTCCTCGTAAGCGGAGAATGAAAGGGCAAGGTTTCCGCACTGCTTCAGGGCCTTGGCCAGGCAGGCCGCGTCCTCGATTGCCATGCAGGCGCCCTGTCCCACGTTTGGGGTAATCGGGTGGGCGGCGTCCCCGAGCAGGGTGACGTGGCCCTTGCCCCACCTCCGGAGTGCCGGGCGGTCGCGCGCCTCGTTCTTTAGGATATCGGCGGGTTCCGTGGCCTCGATCAGTTCCTGCACGGGGCGATGCCAGCCCGCGAAGAGCCGCGCCACCTCCAGCTTCCGTCCCTCGGGCCCGTCTGGCTGGCCGGCGGGCGCGTTGCGGGTTGCATACCAGCACACCCGCCCCCGGCCCATGGGCAGGACGCCGAACCTCTGGCCCCGGCCCCAGGTTTCCGAGATGGTGCCTCGGGTCCTTCCTCCCACGCCTGAGGCGATCCCGCGCCAGATGCAGTATCCCCGGTAGACGGGAGCGTGGGCGCCGTGCAGCTGCGACCGGACCGCCGAACCTATTCCGTCGGCTCCTATGAGCCCATCGGCCTCGACTCTTGTCCCGCCGGCAAAGACCGCCGTGACCCGGCCATCAGGTCCCTCGCTGAAGGACTCCAGGCGTCTGCTGGCCACCACGCGGCCTGCCGGGAGCGCCTCCAGCAGAAGCCGGTGAAGCTCGGCCCGGTGGATGCAGAGGCAGGGTGAATTCACCGTGTCCATCGCGATGCGGGAAATGGCGCCCCCGTCTGGCCGAAGGAGGTCGAACTGCGTGAAGGGCTCTCCCGTCGCCATGAGGGGCTCTAGGATGCCCCAGCTCTTGAGGACCCGGGTCGCATTCGGCCAGAGGCTCATTCCGGCGCCCGTCTCCGCGAAGGAGGCCGTGCGCTCAAAGACGCTCACGTCGATGCCCGCGCGGTCGAGGGCCAGGGCCGCCGCCATGCCGCCGATCCCACCCCCGGCGATGATCAGCTTTGAACCCATGAATTCTGGTGGCGGAGCGCGTGTTCGGAAAGGGGCGACAGCCTGTCGACAGTGTAGCGGTGAGGCATGTTCCCCGAATGAATCCTATCGCCCTCGCGACGACCAGCGTTTACGACGGAATGGAGACCGTGAAATCCTCGTTCATCAGCTTTCTCCTGGGAATCGCATTCACGCTCGTGGGTGGCTTCCTTTTTCTGACCCGGGGCGGGATGCCGGTTAAGACGGAGGGTGGCCCGCTTCCCTTTGAGCGCCTGATCTCCCATATGGCGCTTCACCATGCGATTGGGAACGAGGCGGACAAATCCTCGCCCGTGCCGAGGGACACGCCGAATCTAGTGGCGGGGGCGCACGTCTACCGCGAGCAGTGCGCGGTCTGCCACGGAGAATTGGGGCGGCCGCCCTCGGCGACCACCAAGGGGATGTTCCCCATGCCGCCGCAGCTCCTCCCGCCCAAGACGGGGGTGACGGATGACCCTGTCGGTGAAACATATTGGAAAGTCAGGAATGGGATCCGCCTGACGGGGATGCCCGGCTATGCCTCGTCGCTCTCCGACACAGAGATGTGGCAGGTGAGCCTGTTTCTGCTCCACGCAAACGAGCTTCCGGCTCCCGCGCAGGACGTCCTTCGCCGCTGAAGGGGATCAAAAAGCTGCACACTTGTGCCGCGCCGAGACCAATAACTGCGCAACGTTGGGCAAGCGGTGAGTAGCTCGCCCGGCGGTGAGGGAATAGGGTCCGCACTGCGTGAACTGGACCTACCTAGCCATCTACAAGTCCTCGCACGCTGCCATTAAGTCGCGGTGGGAGGGCTACCTTGCCCAGAAGCCCGCCTGGGGGCGCGTGGAGGGGCCCGAGAAACTCGGGTTGGCGATGGACACCGTCCTTGAGGCCCTCTGGGCCGTGCTGCGCGCCTCAAACGTTGCGAATCTGGCCCGCAGGACGCCGCCCGTTGAGCTCCCGCCGTGGAGCATGGGTGCCTGCAGGCTCGACTCGACCCTTGCGTTCCTTGCCGCTGGCAAGCGGGCGCTCCAGGTGGTGGTGCACAAGGCGGATGCGACACAGTCCGACCTGCCCCGCGAGGAGAGGTCGGAGCAATGGGCCGAGCTTATGCTGGCTTTCGACGTGGTGTCGCAACGGGAGATCCAGCGGATATGCGGGGACTGCTTCCACCGGGAGAAATGCGCCCTGGGGGACACCCTCAAGCTTCCCGGTTGGCACGAGGGCCCCGAGGTGCCCCACCCACATCGCCCCTAGAGGCGGGTCAGATCGTCTGTGAGTGCCGGTTGGCCCCCGGCGTGAACGTGGCGTCAAAGCGCATCGCCACGACCCTGAGTAGCGGAACGCCGCGGGGCGTGACCTCGATCCCCTGGGCTGTCCGCTTCACGAGCCCGTCCGCCTCGAGATCGGCGAGTTCCGCGATCTCGGGCGCATAGTGCGAGGCGACGTCCACGCCGAGAATACTCGACAACGCCCTGAAATCGAGGCGGCGGTCGCACATGATCCGCATGATCAGGATGCGGCGGCGATGGTCCTCATCCGTCAGGATGAGCCCGCGCTCGATAGGAAGCTGGCCCGCGGCGATCGCCTGGCGCCACTCGTCAATGCCCTTGAAGTTCTGCCGGTAGCTGTCGAAGGTCGAGGAGATCGAGGAGACGCCGAAGCCGTAGAGCGACGAGCCGGCCGAGGTGCTGTAACCCTGGAAATTGCGGTGCAGCGTGCCGTTCTTCTGCGCGATCGCGAGCTCGTCATTGGGCCGCGCGAAATGGTCGAGCCCAATGTCGACGTATCCGGCCGCTGTGAGCTTCGAGTGAGCGACGGCCCACATCGAAAGCTTCTCCTCGGGGTTGGGGAGCTGCTTGCGTGCCTCGAAGATCCGCTGCGCGGGCTTCAGCCACGGCACGTGCGCGTAGCTGAAAACAGAGAGCCGGTCGGGCGAGAGCTGAAGCACGTCGTCGATCGTCTGCGCGAAGGAGTCGGCGGTCTGCAGGGGCAGGCCGTAGATCAGGTCCACGTTGATCGACTTAAATCCCGCGTCCCGCAGCCACGAGACAGCCCGGGCATTGAGCTCGGGAGGCTGCCAGCGGTGGATGGCCAGCTGCACCTGGGGGTTCGTGTCCTGGACGCCAAGGGAGGCGCGGTTCGCGCCGATGACGCGCAGGGCCTCCACGTGCTCGGCCGTAAGGCGGCGGGGGTCGATTTCCACGCCGAACTCGCAGTCGCCGGACGGGAGGAAATTGCCGTGGATGAGCATGCCGAGGCGCGCGAGCTCCTCCGGGGGCAGGAAGGTCGGCGTTCCGCCACCGAAGTGGATCTGCGTCACGGGCCTCTTGCGGTCGATCTTTGCGGCCACCAGCTGCACCTCGCGCTCGAGGCAGTCGACGTAGGTCGACGCCGCATCGCGGTTGCGCGTGACGACCGTGCTGCAGCCGCAGTACCAGCACTGGGTTTCGCAGAAGGGCAGGTGGAAATAGAGCGAAAGCGGGCCGGCGCCCGGACGGTTGTCGTCGGCGATCGCGTCCTGGAGCTCGCGCGCCTCCCCGGGAATAGTGAATTTCGTGGCGGGAGGGTAGGAGGTGTAGCGCGGGGCGGCGACGGAGTACCTGCGGATGAGATCCAGGTCGAGCATCGGGGCTGCCGGGGACGATGCCGTTTCTTCTGTAAGGATCATGGGGATGGGGGGTCGGTCTTGTCCTGCCGCGCTAGGCGGCGAATCCGAAGCGGTAGTGCTCCTCCTCGGGCTTGATGCTGAGAGAAGCGCAGATGCGCTTGGAGGCGAGGGCCGAGGCGGCCAGCTTCACCACACGGTCAAAATCTGGTCTCGGAAGGTCCGCACCCTCGTGCTTAATCGCGTGGATCCCCATGCCGTTCTCCAGGAGGTCCTGCACGAACTCCTCGCACGCAACGGGATCGTCGGTGATGTAGAAATGGTGCTCGGGCAGCGAATGCCTGTGAAGCCGGACGCTGTATTCGACGGAATATTTCTTGAGCATGGGGGTCTCCTTGGCGTTGAGAGATTTTCGGCGGCAACTAGCGCCCCGGTCGGGTGGGGCCTCTACGTCGAAAGGTTCCTCGCCTCCAGCGACGTTGTGGTGATCACCGTCCCGGCCCGGTGGTGCGTGTGATGGTGCAGCCGTGCGCGCGACTTGGATTTCGGTATGCAGGACTCCAGGCAGGCTTTGGCCTCAAGCCAGTTCTCCAGATCGCGTCCCGCGACGCATCCATTTTGTAGGTACAGGTGATACGCGTAGTCACGGATATCCTCATCGGTCGGCTCCAAGCGCGCCGGCGTGGTGTGTCTTTTGATTTTCATGTTTCGCATCTCCTTTCCTCCAGCGGATTAGGGTACCACCGAGGCCGGGCCCGCGCTGCGCATGAATTGCGATTTCAATGCCGAAATTTGCGTAGCAAATCCGCCCCAAATTGACCCTCAAAAGGGGCGGCGCGGGCTCAGGGATCGGTGGCCTATTAAACTTATTTATGACAACATCTTATGCTACATTGATTTCCGGGCCTCGGCCGGCGTTGGACATTCGTGTCGATCGGCCCCCTACGGCCCCTTGTGGCGGTCGGCGAGCGCCACGACCAGGGTGCCGATCCCGGCGGCCAGAGCGAGCACCTCGCAGGGCATCAAAAGCGCCGGGTCGGAGCCGCCGGACTGCAGGCCTTCCCTGGCTTTCCTGTTTTGGTCGTTGATCCGTCCCAGCGTGGCCTTCAGGCGTGCGCGGAGCGGCGCCATGCTTTCCTCCGTGTATCCTTCCGCGCATGCGCCGACCAGGGTCTCCGCGTCCGAAAGCATGTCTCGCAGGTCACCTAGCGTCCTGTTGGCTGCCTCGTTCGGGTTCATGGCTGCTCCGGGGCCTCGCGCGGCGCTGCCGCAAGATCATATGATCGAGCAGCTGCCTCCCGCGCAGGCGATGACCTCCTTGAGCGCCGTGTTGTCCGTGTCCTCCTTGAGGGTGGTGTAGTCGACCGGACGCGGCTGGAGGCGGTTCCAGTGAAGCACATCCTCGTCGGTCTCGACAGCCTGGAACGGTGCCTGGGCGTAGCGCGTCTGCCCGTCGTCCCCAAGAAGCGAGACCCCGGTGAAGTCATCGCGGTGGGTCCAGATGTAGTCGGCCACGGCGTCCCACTCCTCCGGCTTCACGGCGCAGGTGTTTGAGACGTTGTGGGAGATCTCCGGCGAGCGGTTGCCCTCGGTGTTCGTGCCCGCCTTCACCCAGGTCCGCTGCACCAGGCTCACGTACTCGAGGAACTCGATGGCTCCGATCTCGTTCTTCAGAATCGCGTTCTCCGGGGCCTGGACCGGGAAGGTGATCACATCGGTGTGGTCGGGGTCGTACACGCTGCATTCGCACATCTGCGGGTTCGCTGCCTTAAAGTGCTGGTAGACCTTCTCGGTCCGGGCCGCCTGGACGCGCCGGAAGTAGCGGCGCGCGTGGTTGGGGTGAATCCCGGATGCGGTGCCGAGTAGCGCCGCCGTCGTTCCCTCCGGCTTGACGGTGGTGGTCCGTGCGGCCCGGTTGATGCCGATCAGGTCGGCGATCACGATGTTCGTCGCGCGCACGACGCGCGCCGCGTCGGTCAGGGCCTCGCCGCTCAGGAGAACTTCCGGAGAATCCATGAACCCGCAGATCGAAACCCCGAGGAGCGCGTCATGCTCGTTGATAAGGCGCGTTACGGGGCCCAGGTATGCGATGTCCGTGTAGGCTGCCTGGAGCGTTCCGATGACGGCGGCGCGCATGGCGGATCGGATGAGGGTCTCCACGTTCCGGATCATGGCGCCATTCGTGCTCGTCAGGTTGCACATCTCCCACCCGGACATCCGCGACACGCCGGGAAGCTCGCCCGAGTACCCCCAGCTGTAGAGTTTCTCGACCTCCTTCTCCGAGAGCTCCCAGTTGACGATCGGCAGCAGGCCGATCTCCGAGCAGGGGTTCACGCCTCCGTCGGGGTTGTCACAGAACACGAAGCCGGGCTCGCCGAACTCCTTGGTGCTCGTGAAGAGCTTTCTGAACACCGAGTCCTCCTTCATGGCGCGCGGTATCACGGCGCTGTTGTTGGAGGCACTTCTCTGGGGGTTCTTCTCGAACCAGGTTCCCGTCTTTGCCGTCATCATCTCCTCGTCGTCGAAAGAGAAGAGGCAGATGCAAGCCGAGCGGCGAATTCCCCCCGAGAGGACGGCCCTGGCCGCGAACATGCAGATGTCGTAAACCTCGATCGAGCGGAGACTCCGGCCGGCCGCGCCGGCGAGGATGGACTCTATCTTGATCAGGGCCTTCTTCAGGGGCAAGTGACCGGGCGCCTTTCCGCCGGAAGTCTTCAGATGTGCCCCGCGGGGCCTGATCATGTGGTAGCTGAACTCGATCTTGGTGCCGTCGTAGTAGCTCTTGATGAGCGCGCCCAGGGCGTCGGCCCAGCCCTCGATCGTGTCGGCTACGATCAGATGCACAACGGGAAGCTCGGTTTCCAGGCCGCGCGCGGGAAGGCCTGGCAGCCGCGAGACGTGCTGCCTCTGCACGGAGAAGCCGCACCCGCAGCCGCAGAGCAGGAGGTAGAAGAACTCCTTGAAGAAATCCAGCCGATCCACGTTTGAGAAGCTGCAGTTGAAGATCCTCGCGTGGGCGCTCAGGCAGGCCTCCGCGAACTGCATCGAGCGCATGGACGGGAGCACCTCCTTGCGGGCGACGGCCTGGAAACTGTCGGCGATAACCTCGGAGAGCGTCTTGCCGGCCACGAGCGCCTGGAGCATCCCCAGGTGCTTGCCGGCGAGTTGCGCCGATTCGGGCGAAATCTTGTCCGGGACCCTCAGGTTCAGCTTGCTGGCGAAGAAGGTGCGATGCATCCCCTCGACCCGCCTCACGCTCTCCGTCCAGATCTCGCGGCGCCCCAGGGACTCGTTGAAACGGGCGTACTTGGACTGCGCGATGTAGTCGGACATGCCGCTGTCCTCGTAGGCGGCCAGGCGGCGGTCCGCCTGCCTCAGGCGGTAAGCCATGTAGGCGGAGGCGATGTCCCAGTGCCCGTCGGCCGCTATCTGCACCACGACCGCGTTCTGGATCTGCTCAATCGTGGGGTGCTTGCCCGACCGGTAGTAGAGGCCCTCGAGCGCCATTTGGACCCGCTCGGCGGTCTTCGTGACCGCCACGAAGTCGGCGGGCTCAAGGCCGAAGCACGCGAGGAAGTCATCCCGGTAGGGGTTCTTTACCTCGGGCCGCTTTGTTTCGAAGACCGCCAGGGCGATGGCCCTGATGATCTTGTTGCTGTCGAAGCGCACGGCCTCGCCGGTGCGCTTGATCACCATCCGCGCCGCGGAGGGGATCGGGTTGCGTGTCAGTAGCTTCGGGGTGCGTGTCGGGGAACTGTAGAGCTCGGCCTGTTGCTTCATTTGTGTCGTAGTTCGAATTGTGGAAAGCGGAAATCCGGAAACGCGGACACGGGCGCAGCCTCACGCGGCTTCGGCCCGCCCGTTGGCGCCATAGTCGACCAATGCTTTCAACGTAGGTCTTTTCCTTGTTTGGATGCGCCCCGCGCGCGCGCCCTTTGGCTACTTCGGCGCCGTGCTTGGAGCGGGCCGGACTCTAGCGATTCGGCCCTCTTTGAACTCCTCGTGTTTTGACGTTCCCTGCGCATAAATTGTCCGACCAAACGCCTCCGGCACACCCGGTGGTTCCTCGGGGTGCCGGCGGGTGGGGATCTCCGGGACGGGTGGCTAGAGCGTAGCTGCGAGTGCCGGAATGTCGTCGGCCTTCACCTCGGGGCCGTGCAGCACGATGCGTGCGTCCAAGGCGAGGATGCGCTCGGGCGACGCGAGCAACGGATTGATGTCGATCTCCTTGATCCAGCGCTGCTCGGCTACGAGCCGGCTGAACCGCACGAGGATCTGGTCAAGCGCAGCCATGTCGACCGACGCCCGCCCGCGCACACCCTTGAGCACCTTGAAGATCTTGGTCTGCTCCATTAGGCGCCGGGCAAGGTACGGGTCGAGCGGGGGAAGGCCGAGCGCGCGGTCCTTGAAGACCTCCACAAGGACGCCACCGGCGCCGAAAAGAAGCACCGGCCCGAACTGCGGATCAAGGCTGCTTCCTAGGATCAGCTCGCAGCCCTTGAGCATGACCATGGGCTGGACCGTCACCCCCTGGAAATGCCCGGGCCCGTGCTTGGCCTTCACCGCGGTCTCGATGGCCATCCATGCGGCCTTGACCTCCGATGCGTCGCGGATGTTGAGCTTCACGCCGCCGACGTCGGTCTTGTGCGTGATCGTGTCGGAGTGGAGCTTTATGACCACGGGGAAGTTGATGCTCTCGGCTGCGGCGATGGCCTCTGCCACGGTCGTTGCCAGGCGCGTCTCGACCGTGGGTATCCCGTAGAGGGAGAGGACCTGCTTCGATTCATACTCCGTCAGGAGCGTGCCCTTGCGCCTGCGGACGGCGGCGATCAGGTCGAAGACCTTTGCCTCGTCGGGCTCGGGCGCGAATGGTGCGGGCTTTTCACCGGCCGAGAGCGTTGGGTCGCGCGGTAGCCTGCTCTCGGTGTAGTGCCACATGTTCGCGAATGCGCGCGCGGCCTCGTCCGGGTAGTCGAACATCGGTATCCCGGCCTCGGTCAGGATGACCCGGCCGGTCTTGGCCCGGGTACCGCCCATCCAGCTGGTCAGCAGGGGTTTGCCCTCCATGTGGGCATAGGTGCGCATGAGGTCGGCGGTGGCGATCGGGTCGGTCATGGCCTGAGGCGTCAGGATCACGAGGACGCCGTCGGCGCCCGGGTCGCGCGCCGCTATGGCCACGGCAGCCGCGTAGCGGGCGGCGTCGGCGTCCCCTAGGATGTCGATGGGATTGCTGTGGCTCCAATGGGGCGGGAGCACCTTGTTGAGCTCGGTGAGCGTCTCGGGCGCCAGGCTGGCCAGCTGCCCGCCGCGCTCGACGAGCATGTCGGTCGCCAGGACGCCGGGGCCGCCGGCATTGGTCACGATGGAGAGCCTCGGCCCGCGGGGCAGGGGCTGTTTCGCGAGGACTTTCGCCATCGAGAAGAACTCCTCGATCGTGTCCACGCGCAGGACCCCGGCCCGCTTGAACGCGGCGTCAAGAACCTCGTCGCTTCCGGTCAATGCGCCGGTGTGGGAGGCGGCCGCCTTGGCCGCCGCGTCGGTGCGCCCGACCTTGATGACTACGATTGGCTTAACGGGCGCCACCTCGCGGACGGCCGCCAGGAACGCCGGAGCGTCTCCCACCGATTCCATGTAGATCATGATGCTGTGGGTCTGAGGGTCGTTCCCCAAGAACCGGATCAGGTCGCCCCACCCGATGTCCAGCATCGAGCCGATCGAGACAAACGCGCTAAACCCGACCTTCTCCTTGAGACTCCAGTCGATGATTGCGGTCCCGAGGGCGCCGCTCTGGGTCAGGAATGCGACGTTGCCGGTCCGGGCCATGTCCTTGGAGAACGTCGCGTTGAGGTTGATGTGGGGCGCCATTACCCCGAGGCAGTTGGGCCCGATGACCCTCAGGGGCGTACCCCTCGCGGCCTCGAGGATCTGCTGCTCAAGCTCTGTGCCCCCTGCGCCGCTCTCCTTGAAGCCCGCCGAGATCACGATCGCCGCCGTCACGCCCGCGGCGGCGCACTCAGCGATGATTCCCGGCACCGTCACCGCGGGCGTCGCGATGACCGCCAGGTCCACTTTCGTCGGGACCGAGGCGATGTTGCGGTAGGCCTTCTTGCCGAGCACCACGTCGCGCTGCGCGTTTACCGGGTAGAGGGTGCCGCTGAACGTCCCCAGGTTCTCGAGGAGCGCGCGGCCCACGCCGCCTGGCTTTTCGCTCGCCCCTATCACGGCCACGGTTGTTGGCCTGAAGAAGGAACCCAGGGAGGAATCTCGCGTCCCTGGCTTGCTTTGAAGTTTGGCCGCCGCGGGCGCGGCGAGCACGGTCTCGTCTTGGGTCGTGGGCATAAATCTTTACGCGGAAAATACGATTTCCGGCTTTTTTCGGGTCACCGCGCTGGGCATCCTGGCCGGGTAACCCACGATCAGCGGGATCACGGCCGTGTTGTCCGAGGACACCTTCATCTCGGTCTTGATCTCGGAGAGGTCGAGCCATGACTGGGCGAAACCCACGGGGCAGGTTGCAAGGCCCTTGGCGTGCGCGGCGAGCATGAGGTTCTCTGCCGCCAGGCAACAGTCCACGGGCGCAAATTGTCTGTTGGGCCGCGCATAGATCACCAGAAGCGTCCCGGCGTTGTAGAAGATGTTGAATTTGGGGTCCATCAGCAGGTCCCTGCGCAGCGAGTGCGGGTCATTGCCGGGGTTGAACGTCGCCAGGAAGTGGGCCTTGGCGCGGTCCGAGTAGTCCTGGAGCATCGCTTTGCCCTGGATGACCGCAAAGATCCAGGCTTGCTCGTCGAGGGCCGTGGGGGCCTGGATCGCCGCGTCGATCAGTTCCACGATCGTGGCCTTCTGGACCTCCTGCGGCGTGAAGTCGCGTACCGCGCGCCGCCCGTATATTGCTTCGATTAGCTCCATTTTTTTTCTGGGGTTATTTCTTGGTTCCGCGCCCGGGCGCCGGCCTGGCGGGCACGACGACGACGGGGCAGGGGGCTTTTTTGAGGACGCCGCTGGTCGTGCTGCCGATCAGCAGGTCGTAAAACGCGGTGTGGCCGTGCGAGCCCATGACGATGTAGTCGGCCTCGAGCGCCTTCGCCTGGTCCACGATCTCCTTGGAGGGGAAACCCTCGATCTTGACGGTCTTGGCGCTCACCTCACCTGACTTCAGGTAGTCGCGCCACTGGGCCAGCAGCTGCGTGGCCGCCTTCTCCGCGGCCTCTATCAGGGGGACGACGTCCTCGATGACCCCTCCGTATTCCGCCACCAGCACGGGAGGCTGGACGACGTAAAGAAGCACAATCCTGCCCTTGCAACTCTGCGCGAGCGCGGTCGCCTCGTCCACCACGGCCTTGGTGACGGGGGAAAAGTCAACAGGCACTAGAATGGTTTTCATGGGGTCAGCCTACATCCAATGCGGCACAAGGGCTGCGCAGGTATTGTCCATGTCTGGTCGACTATTGCCATGGGGTGGGAGGGGGTGGATTCGGGGATTCTTAATTATTGCGGTGAATATACTTATGATGCTGCCGCCCCAGTCATTTGGCTGCGGATTTCCATCCTTGTTCCGGAGTCTGTACCCGGTGCGCGACATTCAGGGGCCCTTCCTTGGTGAGAGCCTCCTGCGGATAGCCAGAAGCTCCCTCCTGTGGGCCTTCCCGACCTTGGGGTAGCTCAGGTCCAGGCCATCGAGGAGGTCCACAATGACCCGGGAGACGATGAGTCGTGCATTCTCCTTGTCGTCGGCGGGGACGATGAACCACGGGGCATGCTTGGTGCTGGTGGACCCGATGCACTCCTCGTAGGCGCGCATGTATTTTTTCCAGTACGCCCTCTCAGCGATGTCCGCCTGGCTGAACTTCCAGTTCTTGCTCGGGTCGTCGATACGGGCGATGAACCGCTTGCGCTGCTCCCCCTTTGAGAGGTGCAGAAAGAACTTCACGACCTGGGTCCCGTTGCGGTGCAGGTGCTCCTCGAGTTCAGTGATCGAGCGGTACCGGCCCGCCCAGATCGTCGCCGGGTCGAGCGCCTTCTTGGGAAGGTCCTCGTTGTCCAGGATCGCGCGGTGGACCCGAACGATCAGGACCTCCTCGTAGTAGGAGCGGTTGAAGATGCCGATGCGGCCGCGCTCGGGAAGGCATGCGGTCGACCGCCACAGGAAATCATGGTCGAGCTCCGTCGCGCTCGGCTTCTTGAAGCTGAAGACCTGGCAGCCCTGGGGATTGACCCCCGACATGACATGCTTGATCGCCCCGTCCTTGCCGGCGGCGTCCATTGCCTGGAACACGAGGAGGACGGAGTAGCTGTTGCTGGCATAAAGCTTGTCCTGGAGCGACCGCATCTGGTCCACGTGCTCCTTTAGGACCTTCTCGTAGTGCGACGGCGACTTGTAGAATGGCCTCACGCGCGTGGGCCAATCCCTCAGGCTTACCGCCTTGCCCGGCGGCGCACGAAATTCCTTGGGGTTGATCTTCATCGTTATTGGAGGATGCCCGGGAGGATTCGTATGGCCTTGGTTGGGATTGCCCCGTCGGGCCTGGTCGGCGCACGCGCCTCACAGCGGGCATCCTATCCGGCTGCCCGCGAATCGCAACCCGCGGACCCGATTGTGACAAGAGGCGCGGATCGGCTATGCGGCGCAGGTGGCGTGGCCGGCGGTAGCCTGCGCGGCCCCGGAGGAGCCGTGCAGCTTCTCGCGGTAGGTCGAGGGCGCCTCGCCTGCGATGCGGCGGAACACGCGGTTAAACTGGGAGAGGGACTGGAATCCGGCCTCGTAGGCAGCCTCGCTCACGCGCTTGTGCGGGTTAAGGAGCAGCTGTTTCACGATCTCAACGCGCACGCGGGCCAGGTATTCGGTGAACGTGAGCCCCGTGGACTTCTTGAAGATCTTGCAGAAATAGAAGGCGCTCATGTTTGCGGCCTGGGCGACCGAGGCCAGGGAGATCTCCTCGCCCTGGTGGTCGGCGATGAAGGCGCGCGCCTTTGCCACAGCTGGGGCCTCCGCCGTTGCCTCCTGCACCATGAGCTGGTTGCTTACGGCCGACAGGTGCTGCGCGAAGATGCTCAGCAGGCGCAGGACGGAGTCGTACTGGTGGCGGGTCATCACGCGGCTCTTGAAATAGGTCTCCTTGAGCTGGGGCGTCGACGACTCCATGCCCATGTCCGCGAGAGCCTTTGCGACCTTTTGGAACCGGGCGGCCGAGGGTTTGTGCAGGAGCACCTGGCCGGTCTGCAGGAACGCGATCACTCGCTCGCCTACCCGCACCGGAACGCTCGAGTCGCTCAGGCCCGCCATGCATTCCAGGGTCGTCGCCCCTTCGCCCGCCGACGCCTCAATGCGCTGCTGCAGCTGGAGGCACGAGGAGCATGTCTTGTTGCGGCTCGCCATCACGCCGCAGAAGGGGTTTACGTTCTTTGAGCCGTGCATCGGCGCCTGGAAGGAGCCGGCGGCGCGGATCGCAAGGGGCAGCCCGGTCGTCGTCTGGAATGCCTTCTGGTACTCGCGGAAGATCTCGGATTTCTGGAGGTGCTCCGCAAGGTTGTGGTGGTTCTGCGGGGAGAGGGTCGGTGTCGGCAGGAAGATGATCTCGGATTGCATGGGCTCAGGGTACCAGCGCGGGCCTGGGTTGGGAATTGGGGACGAGGACGTATCTCGATAGGGAAAATCCCTATGCCGGCGGGATCCCCCGGGGCGGCCGACGGAGGGTCTACCCTTGCAGGGGGACGTCCCGATCCTAGATTTGGGGACCTTGGCGAATTTAGAACAGCAGTCCCCAGCCGATGCTGAATCCCTTGGCCGCCCGCCCGCGGCGGCGCGGAAGGGCGATGACGCGAGCCGCCTCCAGCTGGCGGCAATCGTCGACTCCTCGGACGACGCCATCATCAGCAAGACCCTGGAGGGGGTCATCACGAGCTGGAACCCGGGCGCCGAGCGGATGTTCGGCTACGCGGCGCACGAAGTCGTGGGCAAGCCGATGCTGATGCTCTTCCCCCCGGACCGCGTGAACGAGGAGCAGGAGATCCTCACGCGTATCCGGCGCGGCGAGAGGATGGAGCACTTCGAGACCGCGCGGGTGAGGAAGGACGGCAGCCGGATCGACGTGTCCGTGACCATTTCGCCCATCAAGGACGGCCACGGCAGGATCGTGGGGGCCTCGAAGATCGCGCGCGACATCACCGAGCAGAAGCGCTCCGAGCAGCGGCTGCTCGACACCGTGCGCGAGATGGAGGACATCCGGGCCGCGCTCGACGAGCACTCGATCGTGGCGATCACGGACGGCCAGGGCCGGATCACCTATGTGAACGACAAGTTTTGCTCGATCTCGAAATACGCCCGGGAGGACCTCCTCGGCCGGGATCACCGCATCATCAACTCCAAGCACCACCCGAAGGAATTCTTCAAGAACCTCTGGGAGACGATCGGCGGGGGCGGGGTGTGGCACGGCGAGATCAAGAACCGGGCTAAGGACGGCACCTTCTACTGGGTCGCCACCACGATCTTCCCCCGCCTCAACCCCGCGGGGGTCCCCGTCCAGTACATTTCGATTCGGACGGACATCACGCAGCGGAAGGCCGACGAGGCGGAGCTGCAGCGCTTTGCGGCGGACCTGGCCGAGAAGAACAAGGAGCTTGAGACGATCGTCTACACGGTTTCGCACGACCTGAGGTCGCCCCTCGTGAATGTCCAGGGGTTTGGGAAGCAGCTTAACCGCGCCTGCGACAAGATCGTCGCGGCCGTGGCCGCCGGCCGCGACGGGCAGGTCTCCGCGGCCGAGCTTAAGGCGCCGGTGGAGGTGGCAATCCCGCAGGCGCTTCGGTTCATCAATGCGGGCGTCAACAAGATGGAGATGCTCCTCAACGGCCTCCTTCGTTTTTCCCGGCTGGGGCGCATCGCCTTCACGATCCAGCCCCTCGACATGAACGTGTTGGTCTCGGAGATCCTCGCGGCCATGAGGTTCCAGATCGACGACACCCACGCTGAGGTGCAGGTCGAGCCGCTCCCAGGCTGTATGGGGGACCGTGCGCAGACCAGCCAGGCCTTCGCGAACCTCCTGGACAACGCGATCAAGTACAGGGACCCGTCCCGCCCGCTTCGGATAAGGGTCGGGGGAAGCATTGCGGACGGCATGGCCGTCTACACGGTCGCCGACAACGGCATCGGCATCGCCCCGGGACACCAGGTCAAGGCCTTCGAGATCTTCCACCGGCTAAACCCGGAAAGCGGCAGCGGCGAGGGCCTGGGCCTGACGATCGCCCAGAGGGTCCTCGAGCGCGAGGACGGGAAGATTTGGATTGAGAGCCAGGAAGGGGTGGGCTCGACTTTCTATGTCGCCCTTCCGGCCGGTGGGCCCCCAGTCTAAGCGCACGATGCCCCAATCCCCGGTAATACTTATTGTTGAGGACGATGAGGGCCATGCCATCCTTGTCAGGGACGTCCTGGAGACGGCGGGCCTGAACAACAGGATCGTGCATTTCCGGGACGGCCAGTCGGTCCTTGATTTCCTCTTCGGGGACGGGGTGAACCCTCCGGCCCACAAAGGCCACACCTATGTCGTCCTGCTCGATATCCGCCTGCCCAAGGTGGACGGGATCGAGGTCCTGCGGCGGATCAAGTCCGACCCGGAGCTCAGGAAGCTGCCGGTGATCATGCTCACCACCACCGACGACTCCCGCGAAGTCGACCGGTGTCACCAGCTCGGGTGCAGCGTCTACATCCAGAAGCCCGTGGATTATGAGAAGTTTGTGGAGGCCGTCCGGCGCCTGGGCCTCTTTATCATGCTCCTCTTGGTGCCGCCCCTAAAGGAACCCTGATGGCAACGGCGCCCAAACCAGCCCAGATCCTTGTCGTCGACGACGACGTGGGGCTGCTTGTCCTGATGGCGGAGACCCTGCGCAGCGAGGGCTTCGCGGTCGACACGGCCGGCTCGGGCACCGCTGCGCTTGCATGGCTCACGGAGCGCAATGCCGACCTGATGCTCCTCGACCTGAAGATGAGGGACATTGGCGGCGCGGCCCTCCTGGACAGGCTGAAGCAGAAGACGCCCCCGGTTCCCTTCCTTGTGGTGACGGGTCAGGGTGACGAGAAGGCCGCCGTCGAGATGATGAAGCAGGGCGCCCTCGACTATGTCATGAAGGACACGGGGCTCCTGGACCTGCTGCCCGGTGTGGTCCGGAGGGCCCTGGAAATGGTCGAGCGCGACCGCGCCCTGGCAAAGGCTGAGGCGGAAGGGCGGCGCATGGAGCGCGAGATGGTTGAGGTTGCCGAGAGCGAGAGACGGCGCATAGGGGAGGATTTGCACGACGGCCTGGGACAGCAGCTGACCGCCATCGAGCTTGTATGCACGGCGCTCAAGGAGGACGCCTCCCGGAAGCTTCCCGAGCTGGCCAAGGGACTTGAGCGGATGGGCAAGATGCTCCGGGAGGCGATCTCGCAGACGCGCTTCCTGTCCCGGGGCCTCGTGCCGATCGGCGACGACCCGGACGCCCTTCGGATCGGGCTCGCGGAGCTTGCCGAGCACGTCAGCTCGCTTGGCCGGCTCCGCTGCCACCTGGACTGCCCCGCCCCCGTGATCCTCAGGGACAGGTCAATGGCCGCTCATCTCTACCGCATTGCGCAGGAGGCGGTTAACAACGTCCTTAAGCACGCCGAGGCCGACCAGGTGACAGTGAAGCTCATCCAGATTAACAGCGTCCTGGAGCTCCAGATATCGGACAACGGCAAGGGCTTGCCGACGTCAAAGAGCGGGGGTCTGGGAATGGAGGTCATGAAGCACCGGGCGAGCATGATCGGGGGCGAGCTCACCGTGGCGTCCAAGCGCGGACACGGTGTCACCGTAACCTGCGTCCTTCCCGTTTTCCGGTGAAATCGCCGGCCGCATCCAGGACTCGTCGGCCGGAGCCCAAGGCGCCGGTCCGAAGGAAGATCCTCCTTGTCGACGACCATCCGTTCATGAGGGCCGGCTTGGCCCAGCTGATCGACCTTCAGCCCGACATGGCGGTGGCGGGGGAGGCGGGTAACCCCGCGGAGGCCCTGCAGAAGTTCTCGTCCGCGAAGCCGGACCTGGTGCTGACGGACATGACCATGCCGGGGCGGAGTGGCCTCGAGTTCATCAAGGACCTGCGCGCGGCGGACGCCGGCGTGGCGATCCTCGTGGTCTCCATGCACGACGAGGTGATCTACGCCGAGAGGGCCCTGCGGGCGGGCGCCCGGGGCTACATCATGAAGGAGGCCGGCGGCGAGAACCTGCTTGCCGCCATCCGGCAGGTCCTATCCGGCCAAGTTTACCTAAGCCCCCGCATGGCGGCAAGCGCCCTGGACATGTTCTCGGGCCGGCGCCCGCGCGGCTCAAGCTCCCCCATCGAGAAGCTTAGCGACCGGGAGTTCGAGGTCTTCAGGCTCGTGGGCCAGGGCAAGAGCACCCGTGACATCGCCCAGCAGCTCCATTTGAGCACCAAGACGGTCGATGTCCACCGGGGCCACATCAAGGAGAAGCTGGAGTTAAAGGACGTCACGGCGCTTGTGCGCCACGCCGTGCGCTGGGTGGAAACGCAGAATTTGGGGCAGTAGCGACGGATTTTATACAAGTAGTTTTAAGGCAATTTGATATGATTTTTTGGTTGGGCGCCTGCGCACCCTTGCCCCAACAAAAAACAATAAATGCATACTCCCCGCCAAACGGTGCGGAGATGATTCCGGGTGGAATGCCGTAGTATCAGCTACAGATCCAACCACCCATCGAACCATGACCGTCGTACCCCTGACCCTCACGATCAGCCTCTGCCTCGTTTTTACGTTCATCGTTTTCTTCCTCCGCGAGCACGCTCGGGGCAATCTGAGCAGCGCCGAGAGGGACTCGCTCATGCCACTGGCTGAGGAGAAGGCGGTCTTCGCGCGCAGGTCCGACAACGCCGAATCCCCGCATTCGGAGCACACACTGTAACCGCCGGGGGGACAATCCCTTCCCGATCCGAGGTCTGGAGTACGCCAACCTCTCGAGTCAACCCGAGTGAGCCACGCTTTATCCCATGTCCGCCCAAAAAACTACCGTTGAATTCAACGACAAGGTCGTCCGACAGTTCCTGCTGGCCTCAGTCATATGGGGAGCCGTGGGCATGCTGGTGGGCGTCCTCATCGCGGCCCAGCTGAACTACTGGCAGCTCAACTTCAGCACCCCGTGGCTCACGTGGAGCAGGATCCGCCCGCTGCACACCAACGCGGTCATCTTCGCGCTCGTGGGCAACATGATGTTCGCGGGCGTGTACTATTCCACGCAGCGCCTGGTGAAGGCCCGGCTGGCCAGCGACTTCCTCTCCCAGCTCCACTTCTGGGGCTGGCAGGCGATCATCGTGAGCGCGGCGCTCACGCTTCCCTTCGGCCTGACCCGGGGCCAGGAGTACGGCGAGCTGATCTGGCCCATCAACCTGGCGGTGGTGGTCATGTGGGTCGTCTTCGCGGTCAACTTCTTCTGGACCCTCGCCCGCCGCAACGAGCCGAGCCTTTACGTCGCCCTCTGGTTCTACATCGCGACCATCGTCACGGTGGCGATGCTCTACATCGTCAACCACCTTTCGATCCCGACGAGCTGGACGCACAGCTACTCGGTCTTCGGGGGCGTCCAGAACGCCCTTGTGCAGTGGTGGTACGGCCACAACGCCGTGGCCTTCTTCCTCACGACGCCGATCCTCGGCATCATGTACTACTTCCTGCCGAAGGCGGCGAACCGGCCGGTGTATTCCTACCGGCTCTCCGTGGTGCATTTCTGGTCGCTGGTCTTCGTCTACATCTGGGCGGGCCCCCACCATCTCCTCAACACTGCCCTCCCGAACTGGCTGCAGGACCTGGGGATGACCTTCTCCCTCATGCTCTGGGCCCCCTCATGGGGCGGCATGCTGAACGGCCTCCTGACGCTACGCGGTGGATGGGAGAAGCTGCGCACCGACCCGGTGATCAAGTTCTTCGCCGCGGGCGTCACGTTCTACGGCATGGCAACCTTCGAGGGGCCGCTCCTTGCGATCAAGTCCGTGAACGCGCTGGCGCACTACACCGATTGGATCATCGCCCATGTGCATGCGGGCACGCTCGGCTGGAACGGGTTCATGGCGGCCGGCATGATCTACTGGCTCATACCGCGGCTCTGGAACAAGCCGCTCTACAGCACGGCGCTCGCGAACCTGCACTTCTGGATCGGGCTTGTAGGCATCCTCCTTTACGTCGGCGCCATGTGGACGAGCGGTATCACGCAGGGCCTGATGCTCAACGCCACGACCGAACACGGCACGGTCCTCACGTACCCGAACTTCCTCGATACCGTTAACGCCATACGGCCCATGATGCTGATGCGCGTGTTCGGAGGCGTGCTCTATCTCGCCGGCTGGTTCCTGATGGCCTACAATCTCTGGCGCTCGATCAGCGGGGCGCAGCCGGTAAACGGCACGATCGAGGTGTTCGTAGAGGAGCCGGCCCACGACGCGCCCGGCCGCCTCTCGATTGCCGGATGGGTGTTCAACGCCCCCGTCCTCTTCTGCGTGCTGGGCGTCGGGTTTGCCTGCGCCTGGATGTTTGGCGGCCACTTCGTGAGCATCGCCGGAATGGTGGGAACGATGTTCTGCGCGGTCGTAGCCTTTTCCCACTTTGAGGCCCGGCGCAAGAACTGGGGCGACTGGTATGACCGCCTCCTGGTGAGCGCGGTCCCGTTCACGGTCCTCACCTTCGTTGCGGTCGTGGCCGGCGGCCTTATCCAGATCATCCCGACGGTCGTGATCCACCGGGCCGCAAACGTCGAGGACCGGCGCCAGATTCCGTACACCCCCCTCGAACTCGCGGGCCGCGACCTTTACGTCCGCGAGGGCTGCTACCTCTGCCACTCCCAGATGATCCGCACGCTTGTGCCCGACGTCCTCCGCTACGGGGACTACTCGCGCCTTGGCGAGTCGATCTACGACCATCCCTTCCAATGGGGCTCAAAGCGCAACGGCCCGGACCTGGCCCGCGTGGGCGGGAAATACCCGAACGTCTGGCACCTGCGCCACATGGAGAACCCAAGGTCGATCTCGACCGGCTCGAACATGCCGAACTTCCCGTGGCTCCTCGCCAACACGCTCGATGTGAGCACGATGCCGCGCAAGATCGCCGTGCAGCGCCAGCTCGGGGTGCCGTACCCGGAATGGACGGACGCGCAGATCACCTCGAGCATCGAGGCCCAGCAGAAGCAGATCGCCAAGGACCTTCGCGACTCCGGCGCCTACATCGAGCCCGACCGCGAGATCGTCGCGCTGATCGCCTACCTGCAGCAGCTCGGGCACTACGAGAAGGTGGTCCCCACCGGCACCGCGCCAACCCTCGCCGACTAAGCCTCAAATCCTCCCATAAGCCATGTTCAATCGAATCATCTACGGGGACTCCACGGCGATCTTCACCATCGTGGCGTTCGCATTCGCGGCCTCGATCTTCATCACGATCAGCTGGCGCGCCCTGCGCATGAAGCGCCCGCAGGTCGCGCACTACGAGAACCTGCCCTTCCTGACGGCGACTCCGGCAAGCGTCCGCAGCGACGGCGAGGGCGGGGACGGCCAGGATGCGCATCCAACGAGCGGAGCAACGCCCCAGCCTCGAACATGAACCCGAACACGCCCCCAACCCCGCCCGAGGACGCACTTCGCCCGCACACCTACGACGGGATCCGAGAGTATGACAAGCGGCTGCCGAACTGGTGGCTCGTCACGTTCTACGTAACCATCGTCTTCTGGATCGGCTACTGGTCGTACTACCAGTGGCTGCACGTGGGCCCGAGCAACCGCCAGCAGATCGAGAAGTCGATGGCGAGCATCGAGGCCCAGAAGCTCGCGGAGACCGCCTCCACAAAGCTCGACAATGCAGGGCTTTGGGCCATGAGCCGCAATCCTGTCTTTGTCGAGGCTGGCAAGGCCACCTTCAATTCGATCTGCGCCACATGCCACAAGGAGAGCCTGAAGGGCGTCGCCGACGGCGGGATCGGCGCCAACCTGATGACGCAGACGTGGATCCACGGCGGGAACCCGCTCGACCTCTACAACACGGCCACAAACGGCGTGCTCGCCAAGGGCATGCCGGCGTGGGGTCCGGTTCTCGGCCAGAAACGCGTCATCGAGGCCGTGGCCTACGTCCTCAGCCACCACCACGAGGGCGAGCCCATGACTATTCTGTCGGCTCCTGCGGCAAAATGAGATTTGCTATATCATGGAGCCGACGCCTCGTCCCACTTTGGAATCCGTCACGACCATTCGCGATGACGGCTCACGCCGGTTCCTGTACCCGGCCGACGCGCGAGGCATCTTCACCCTGGGACGCAGGCTTTCGGGCCTGTTCCTGATAGCGTTCTATCTCTCGCTGCCCTGGATCAAGGTCGGCGGCTACCCGTCCGTTTTCCTGGACGTGGCCAACCGGCGCTTCCACCTCTTCGGCTTCACGCTCACGGCCCAGGACGCGTGGCTCCTGTTCTTCCTGATCACGGGCCTCGGGTTCCTCCTGTTCTTCCTGACGGCGCTTGTTGGCCGGGTGTGGTGCGGCTGGGCATGTCCCCAGACGGTGTTCCTCGACCACCTCTACCGTCCCATCGAGCGGTGGATCGACGGGGACGCGGTGAGCCGGCGCGCCCTGGCCGCGGCTCCATGGACAAAAGGCAAGGTTGCCCGGCGGGCCGCAAAGCACGGGCTCTTCATCCTCGTCTCGGCCGTGATCACCCACCTGTTCCTGGCCTACTACGTGTCCCTGCCCGAGGTCTGGGCCATGATGCGCGCGGCCCCAGGTGAGAACTGGAGCGCGTTCGCGTTCATCGCCGTGGCCACCGGCGCCCTTTATTTCAACTATGCGTGGTTCAGGGAGCAGCTCTGCATCATCATCTGCCCGTACGGGCGCCTCCAGTCGGCCCTCCAGGACGATCATTCGATGATCATCGGCTACGACACGGGCCGCGGGGAGCCGCGGGCCACGGTGGCCGAGGCCAAGGCGCACGCAGCCGGCGCGACGTCCGGCGACTGCGTCGCCTGCAGCCGCTGCGTGAGCGTGTGCCCGACGGGGATCGACATCCGCAATGGCCTCCAGATCGAGTGCATCGGCTGCGCCGCATGCATCGACGCCTGCGACGAGGTCATGGAGAGGCTGCACCGGCCGAAGGGCCTCATCCGCTACGACTCGCTGAACGGATTTGCCGGCAGGAAGACCCGGTGGTTTAGACCCCGCACCGCAGTCTACACGGTGCTTCTTCTTGCCGGCATCAGCGTGGCGACCTGGGCATTCTCCACCCTGAGGCCGGCCAACTTCGGGGTAACGCGCATGACCGGCGCGCCGTACATCGTGGACGCGCAATTCGTCCGGAACCAGTTCCTGGCCCGGATCGTCAACAAGCGGACGGAGCCCCAGCGCTTTGTCGTGAGCGCCACACAGGGGCCGGGCGAGCTGCGCCAGACGGGCTTCTCGGGCGTCGTCGAGGTTGCGCCCCTGGGAGAGATCGTTGAGCCGCTCATCCTTCAGATGCCGCGCCTCAAGTACCAGGGCCCGTTCCAGGTCTCGATTGGCGTGAGGGACGAGGCCGGCAAATTCCACCTCGAGCGGCAGGTTGAGTTCCTGGGCCCGGACGCCAGGCTCCTGCGCGAGGAGGAGGCGGAGGAGGCCCATGGACCAAGATGATAAACGGGGGCGAAAGTCCCTCCTATGGCTCTGGATCGTCGCGGCATGCGTGATCCACGTCGGCGCCTGGACGGCCTGGTTCATCATCGCAGGCCACCATCCCGTCCAGGAGGTGCCCCTGGCCACCGCGGCAGGGCGCTGAACCCATGGAACTGGCGGCTGTAAACTCCCCCGAGGCGGCCTTCGTCGCAGGGCTCATCACGAGCCTGCACTGCGCGGGCATGTGCGGGCCGCTGGCATGCGCCCTCATGCCCGGCCGCGGGGACAAGGCGGACGGCAACACGGTGAGCACGGTCTACCATGTGACGCGCCTGACGAGCTACGCCATCCTGGGCGGGATCGCCGGGGGCCTGGGACGGCAGCCGCTCGCCTGGGTCTCGGGGTCCGCGCTGCGCTGGATGCCCTGGCTGATGGTGCTCTTTTTCATCGCCCTTGCGCTCAGGTGGGACCGGTTCCTGCCGAAGGTGGAGGCGTTCGGCCGGGCGAACCTGGGGCTTCGGGGGTGGCTGCGCGGCCGCTCGAAGGTGGAGGCGGCCGCGGTCTTCGGGGCCGCCACCCCGCTTTTGCCCTGCGGCCCGCTCTACTTTCTCCTGGCCCTGGCGCTCATCTCTGGCTCGGCGCTTAAGGGCGTCGAGTTCATGCTGGCGTTCGGGCTGGGCACGGTGCCGCTCCTCTGGCTCGCCCAGGCGCAGTTCCAATGGGTGAGGGCGCGGCTTTCCCCTCTCTGGCTCGGGCGGGTGCGCGTCGGGCTGGCCCTTGCCGTGGCGCTCGTCATCAGCTGGCGCCTCAGGGGCACGCTCGGCCTGCCCGGACCCGATCCGTCGTCGTTCATCTGCTTCTAGCATGAGCGCCCCGGTTCCCTTGCCCGAGATCTCTGCCGGAGACCCACCGTCCCCGGCGCCGAAGGCCGCTCCCAAGCCCTCGCGCCGGCCGGTGTGCCGGCACTGCGGCGCGGCGCTCATTGACGAGCGCATGCGCCAGACCGGCTTCTGCTGCTCGGGCTGCGCGTACGTCTACCGCCTCGTTCACGAGCACGGGCTCGCCGGCTACTACAACCTCAAGGACCCGATCACGGCGCCCGCCGACGCGGCCGTCTTTCATGCACGCGACTACGGATGGCTTGAGGCCGCGCAGCGTCAGGCCGAAGAGGCGGCGGCGGCGGGCCCCAGGCCGATACGCCCGCCGGAGCTCACGCTCGACGTGCAGGGCATCTCTTGCACGGGCTGCGTCTGGCTGATCGAGCGCCTCCACCAGCAGCAGCCCGGGGCGCGCGACATCTTCGTCAACGCCCAGCTGGGATCGATGCGGATACGCTGGATTCCCGGGGAGTTCTCGGCGCCCGAGTTTGCCCGCAAGCTCCAGGCCTTTGGCTATCTTGCGGGGCCCTCGGACCCGGACCGCGCGGAGCCGGAGAGCAGGGGGCTAATCAAGCGCGTGGGGCTCTGCGCCGCGTTCGCGATGAACATCATGCTCTTCACCCTGCCGGCCTACTTCGGCATGGAGAAGACCTTCCAGTACGCCAGGCTCTTCGGGCTGCTCTCGCTCGGATTTGCGACGCTGAGCTTTCTGGTGGGCGGCAGCTATTTCGTGGGCCGCGCGTGGCAGGCGATGCGCATGCGGGTCATGCACATCGACATGCCAATCGCCATCGGGATCGTGGGCGCCTACGCGGGCTCGCTGTATGGATGGCTCGCGGGGCGGGACCGGTTCGTGTACTTTGACTTCGTAGGCACCTTCATCCTGCTCATGCTGGTGGGCCGATGGGCCCAGGTGGCCGCCGTGGAACGCAACCGGCGCCGCCTCCTCGGCCAGCAGGCGAAGCCCCGGAGGGTCCGGGTCAAGGGCGGCGCGGGCGCGGCCGGTGCGGTTCGCGAGGTGCCCCCGGAGCAGCTCAAGGTCGGCGAGACGCTCGTGCTTTGGGCGGGCCAGACCCTCCCGGTGGACGCGCGGCTCCTTACCGGGGAGGCCGTCTTCTCCCTGGCGTCCATTAACGGGGAGGCCGAGCCGCGGATCTACAGGGCCGGCCAGCGCGTACCCGCGGGATCCGTGAACGTGGGACGGACCGACGGGGAGCTCGAGGTGCTCCAGCCCTGGAGCGAGTCGCTCCTCGCGCAGCTCCTTCAGGCGGGCGAGCGCCCCGGCTACAGGCACGTGTTTCTCGAGAGGATCGTGCGCGGCTACCTGCTGGCGATCCTGGTCCTCGCACTCGCTGCGGGAATCGCCTGGTGGGCAAAGACCGGCGACGGCCCGAAGACGTGGTCCGTCGTCACCGCGGTCCTCGTTGTGTCGTGCCCGTGCGCCATCGGGCTGGCCTTCCCGCTTGCAGACGAGATGGCGACGACGGCGCTCCGGCGGCGCGGTGTCTTCGTGAGGGAGAACGACGTCTGGTCGAAGCTGGGGGGCGTCAGGAAGCTCGTGTTCGACAAGACGGGGACGCTCACGCTCGAGACGCCCCTCCTCATGAACCCCGAGTCCCTCGGCGCCCTGGACGGGGATGCCCGCTCCGCGCTCCTCGCGATGGTCCGCGACAGCGAGCACCCGGTGAGCCAGTGCCTGTGCGAGAACCTCCTGGCGCTGGGGCCCGTGGCTCTGAACCCGGGAGAGGTGACCGAGACGGTCGGCTTTGGCCTCGAGCTCGGCCCTTGGTCCCTTGGTCGCGGCGGCTGGAGGGCTGTGGAGAGCTCCGCCGCGGTCGCCGGCGGGCAGGTGGGCTCGACCGATCTTGTCCACTCGGGGCGCGTCGTCGCGCGCTTCCAGTTCGTCGACTCGGCGCGCCCTGACGCGCGCGCCGAGATAGACGCGCTCCAGAAGGATGGGTTCGAGGTCTTCATCCTGAGCGGCGACAGCAGGGCGAAGGTGGAGAAGCTGGCCAGCGAACTCGCGATACCCCCGGGGAATGCGCTCGGTGAACTCACCCCCGTTGAGAAGGCCGACTGGCTCGCGCGCGAGGGGGCCTCCGATGCCCTCATGCTGGGCGACGGCGCAAATGACAGCCTCGCCTTCGACCAGGCTCTCTGCCGCGGGACGCCCGTGATCCACCGGGGTGTCCTCGAAAGGAAGGCGGACTTCTATTACCTGGGACGGGGGATCGGCGGCATCAGGGAGCTCTTCTGGGTGGATGGGGCAAGGCGCCGGACACAGCGGGTAATCCTCGTGTTCTCGATTCTTTACAACGCACTGGCGGTCGGAATGGCGGTTGCCGGGCGCATGAGCCCGCTTGTCGCCGCGGTCCTTATGCCCGCCAACTCGCTGGTCACGCTCGCGCTCGTGAGCGGCGGCATGCGCCGCGCGGTATTCGGCCCCACGGTTCGCGCGGCCTAACCCGCGGGGACCTGGATGAGCGGACCCTTCCCGGCAAAAAGCGCATCGGCCGTCCGGAAATACTTCCTGGCAAGGGCGCCGTATCGGCGCGCGAGCGGCGCCCGAGCCTCGCGCAGCTCCCTTCCCGCGATCCTCCCCTTGGCCTCCCACTTCTCGAGGCGGGCCATGAGGACCTCCGCGTCGTGGATGTCGCCCATGAGGGTCTGGCAGTCGGCGAGACGCTTGGAGAGCGCCCGGGCGGCGTCGGGCGCCGCGGGTCGCACGAGTTCGGTCAGGTAGCGGAGGCGCTTGAGCGCGATCCGCGCGCGGTGCAGGCGGCCGAGGCCCGACGGGCTCCGGGGACGAAGCCGCTTTGCGCGCAGGAGCGCATCCCTGAGCACGCGGTTGATGCAGGAGCGGAGCCTGCTGTTGGACGCCGCATCCGAGGGCGCCGATGCCAGGGCGCCGCAGACCCTGCGGATTTCCTGCGCCATGCTGGAGCTGGACGCGTCCAATACCTCCGCCCCCAGGCGGCGCTCCCGCTTTCGGAGCGCCCGGCGAAGCGCCTTGCGCCTTGCCTTGGGCAGGGCCATGGCCTCGACCTCCTCAACCTGGACCTGCGTGTCCCGCAGGGCGCCCATGACCTTGAACTGCCCCGCGAGCGCCTCCCGCGCCGGCTCAAGGCCCGAATCCGGATCGAGATCGGTCATGAGCTCGAGGCTCGTGAGGAGCCTTCGTGCCGACACCCGAAGCTTGTGAACCGGCCTGCCCGAGCCCGGCTTCCTGAACTGTCGAAGCCTCCGCGCATAGGACTGCCAGGACTCGTCCAGCTGACGGGCCAGGAGCCGGCTCAGGCGATCCCCGGGATTGTGGCGAGTTGTCGGAATGTGGATGCGCCGCTGGCGCCCCCTGCAGGTGCAGCCTGGCGGCCGCTTTGTCAACTCAGGCCGCCCGCTGCTCTGCCGAGGGGGGGACGACGATCACCGGGCACGTCGCGCTCTTGAGCACGCCGTGCGCCGTGCTGCCGACGAGAAGCTCGTAGACTGCCGTGTGCCCGTGGGATCCCAGGACGACATAGTCCGCAGGCAGCGACTCAGCCTGCTCAAGGATGCGGTTCACGGGCGCGCCGGTCAGCCGCAGGATGCCCACTCTCCCGAAATCCGCCAGGAGGCCCTTCTCGAGGCGCTCCAGGTGCTTGTCTGCCGCCTTCTCCGCGGCCGCGGTGATGCGCGCGGTGTTCTCAACGAGGATCGGGTCACTTGCGCTCAGGTTCACAGGTGGCTGTATGACGTGGAGGACGACAAGGCGCGCCTCGAGCGCTCTTGCCAGCTCGACCGCCTTCTCAAGGACACTTGTGGTCACGTCTGAAAAATCTATCGGGACGAGGATGGTCTTCATGGAGTTGGCGTCAGGGACGTGTCTCTGGCTGCGGGGGGGAATTATCCTTTATTCCCCTGCCGCTGCTGCGCATTTGTTGGCTTTTCCGCGGCACAAATTGCGAGGCGTGTAGCTGCCGGGAATGGTGGGGCGCCTTGCCTCCCTGCGGGTCGGGCCCTGCGGATGGATTCATGTCCCCTGGCGTCTCGCCGTATCCCCTTAGGGAATGTGGACTTCGGCAACCAGCCCTTCTGGGGAGGTGCCGGCCTTGGTTTGCATTCGTCCCAGAGGCAAACTCCCGATACGTTTGCCGCCCTACGATGGATTCGCATTCGAACAGCGCGAGCCCGGCTGCCATGGCCCATCCCGAAAGGGCGGCCCCGGTTGCGGAGTGGGTCGAGCGGCTAGGCGCGTTCCTTCGCTCGCAGGGCGACGTGAAGGCGCTCAAGGTGAACGCGGCGACCCACACGGCGGCTGTCGCGTCCCTGAGCGAAGTCAACCTGATGGAGATCCGGGCGGAGCTGGACGCGATCTTAATGGAGATCGAGGCCACGCGCGGGGTCTCACAGGCCTCGAGCGGGCGCCTTCCCGGCGGAATCGTCTTCAGGGGTGACGGGCGCGAGCTGATCATCCAGAGGGAGTCGTGCGAGACGGCGCCGCGCTTCTGGGAATGGAGGGAGTTTGATTGGCCCCTCCAGCCGATCGGGACCGGCGCGCCGTCGACCCCCGAGTGGAAGGCGCTCGCCTGGTCCGCCGGCATCTGCGGGGTGGTGGGCCTGGCGGGTTTTGTGGCGCAGCGGTCGGCCCTTCTCCCCCATCCGTGGCTTATCGCGCTCTATTCGATCGCGATCGCGGCGGGCGGGTGGGACGCTGCATTGGACACCTGGAACAACATCAAGAAGGGGGAGCTCGACTTCCACTTCCTCATGCTTGCGGTCGCCGCCGGGGCAATCTCCATAGGGGCATGGAGCGAGGCGGCGCTTCTCCTCTTCCTCTTTTCGGGCTCGGGAGCCATGGAGGAGTTTGCGCTCCACCGAACGCAGAGCGAGGTGAACGCCCTCCTGAAGAGCGCCCCAAAGGAGGCGACCTTAATCCTGCCTGGCGGGGGGGAGCGGGTGGTCCCCGTTGAGAGCGTAAAGGTTGGCGACAGGCTCCTGGTCCATGCCGGGGAGGGATTCGCCGCCGACGGCCAGGTGCTCAAGGGGTCGAGCGCGGCGGACGAGTCGAGCCTGACCGGGGAGTCGCATCCCGTGGACAAGGAGACGGGCTCCCCCGTTTTCAGCGGGAGCCTGAACCTATGGGGTGCGGTCGAGGTCGAGGTCCAGCGGCTCCCCTCCGAGAGCACGCTCCAGAAGATCATCCGCCTCATCCAGACCGCGCAGAGGCTCAAGGCACCGAGCGAGCGCTTCACGGACAAGTTCGGGGGGCGCTACACCGCCTTCGTGTTCGCCCTCGGGGGTTCCATGTTCCTCTACTGGTGGCTCGTCCTTGGGCTTCCCGCGTTCGCCGACGCCGGCGGCACCCCGTCCGCCTTCTACCGCGCGATGACCGTCCTGGTCGTGGCGAGCCCCTGCGCGCTGGTGCTCTCGATCCCGGCCGCCATCCTGGCGGCGATCGCATGCGGTGCGCGCCACGGGATCCTTTTTCGCGGGGGTGGCGCGATCGAGAAGCTGGCCCAGGTGGGCGTCGTCGCCCTCGACAAGACGGGCACCCTGACGACGGGCGAGCTCGCCGTGGTGGGTTGCGAGAGCTTCCCCGCGGGCCAGGAGGACACGGTGCTCGAGCTTGCCGTTGCCCTTGAGGGCAAGTCGCAGCATCCCGTGGCCCGCGCAATCCAGAGGCATGGCCGGCTGAAGGGGGTTCGCAGGCGCGAGGTGGACCAATTTGAATCGCTCACGGGCAAGGGACTCCGGGGCCGGGTCGACGGGATGGTGTGCATCCTGGGCCGCAGGGAGCTCTTTGGCGCGGGTCCCTGGCGGCAATTCTTCGAGAACACGCCCGAGGTGGACGCCGACTTCAACGAGGTCTGGGTCATTTCGGACAGGATCGTCGGCCGGCTGCTCCTGCGCGACGAGATCCGCAAGGAGTCGGCGGCGACTCTGAGCCGGCTAAGGAGCGAGGGGATCCGCACCGTGATGCTGACCGGGGACCGTCGGCACGCGGCCGAGCAAGTGGCCAGGCAGCTCGGCATAGACGAGGTGAGGTCGGGCCTCACCCCCGGGCAGAAGGTGGATGCGGTGGTCGAGCTATCGCGGTCGGGCGCCAAGGTGGCGATGGTGGGAGACGGCGTGAACGATGCGCCGAGCCTGGCGGCGGCCTTCGTCTCGGTCGCCATGGGGGCGCGGGCCAGCGACTCCGCCCTGGAGCAGGCCGAGATCGTGCTGATGAACGACCGGATCGAGAACTTCTCCTTTGCCTACGACCTGAGCATGAAGGCCCGCCAGATCATCCGGCAGAACCTGATCGTCTCGCTGGGAACCATCGTGGTCATGGTGGTCGTCTCGATCGCGGGAGCGATCCCCCTGTCCCTGGGCGTCTTCGCCCACGAGGGGAGCACCGTGGTCGTCTGCCTGAACGGGCTAAGGCTCCTTTTCTTCGGCGGGAATCGCGAGGCGACGGGCTAAGGCCCCCGTTGTCACCTGCCGGGCCTTCGAAGGGCCTTCGCCACGTCGATCCTGACCGTCACCGAGCCCGTGCCCGGGATAGCGGTCCTGACGCCGCCCAGGCGCCCAAAGATCTCCAGCATGGGCTGGTTTTCCCTAAGGACCTGCGCCTCGAGCGTGGCTAGTCCCCGCGATCCCGCGATCCCTAGGAGCGCCTCGATGAGCGCGGTCGCCATGCCGTGCCGCCTGCGGTCTTCGCGGACGACAAACGCGACCTCGGCCGAGCTGCCGCCCGGGATCAGGCAGTACCTGCCGATAGCCACCAGGGGCACGGGCTCGGCCGGCTCGAAGATCCCGAGGGCGGCATCCTTGGACTGGTCGACTCCCACGAGCTCCGCGGCCCGCGCCTCCGAAATCTGCTTCACCTCGTAGCCGTAGCGCAGGTGGATCGTCTCCTGGGTGTGCGACTCGAAGAACCTAAGGAGCGTGTCTCGGTCTGACGGCTGTAGTGGCCTGATCGTTGCCGTGTGGCCCCCGAAGCTGCGCGAGATTGGGAAGGCGGGAGGGGCGACGGGGGGCGTCCCCTTGGCTTTGGACTTCGGGCCACGCGAACCCGGGGCGGGGCCCTTCCTGCCCCCTTTGGGCGAGCCGTTAGCATCCGCGGTCATTGGCGGGGATGCTTGAGAATCCAGGCGCGTCCTGCGATCACTTCATTCGGCTCGGAGGCGTCTAGTAGCGTTGCTTGCGCTTGCAAAACGTGGGCGAACCGCCCGCTCCCCCGCCTCCTTTTCGCCCGCGCGGGCCGCTCGGCCGCCAGGGCTCGCGAGGTTGAAATGGGAGTCGCAACCCAATTTTTAATAACAATTTATGGCATTAATCCCGCGTGGCGCTCGTTTCCGCCGATCCGAGTGACACGAACCCGGGCCCTATTTTGCGCAACCATTTGGCCCGACGAGAGTCTGTCTATATGTCGGTCCGAAACATGAAGTCCTCCCTCACACTCCTCGCCGCGTTGGTTCTTCTTTGCTCAGCACAGGGCCAGGCGCCCGAGAGCCGGTACACTCCGGACCAGCTCGACCAGCTACTGGCGCCGATAGCGCTATATCCGGACCCCTTGGTCGCCGTGATTCTGCCTGCGTCCACCGTGCCCACGGACATCGCCCTGGCTGCGCAGTACGTTTCCACGGGCGGAGATCCCGCGGGAGTAGACGCGCAAAGCTGGGATCCAAGCGTGAAGTCGCTGGCCCACTATCCCACGGTCCTTAAGTGGATGGACGGCAATCCGGATTGGATGCACGCCCTGGGCGCCGCGTTCGCGATGCAACCCTCCGATGTCCTGAAATCGATCCAGCAGCTTCGCGCCAAGGCCCGGGCGGCCGGTACCCTCGTCGACACTCCCCAGCAGAATGTCGTGTCGGAGGGGGACGAAATACGGATCGTTCCGGCTCAGGACAACACCATCTATGTGCCCCAGTATGACCCCGACGCGGTCTACGACGATTCGGACGGCGGCGACGCCGGGTCGTACGTCACCTTCGGGATCGGGTACCCGGTCGGAGCCTGGCTTGGGTTCGAGTGCGACTGGGACGACTTTGGCATCTGGTACGGGCCGTGGCATCCCGGCTGGGGTTACCGCAGGGACTGGCAGAATTCGGGTTGGGGCGGAAGGCGCTGGCATCCCGATGCGGGCCGCGGCCACGCCCTTGTCCGCGCGTACTTCAGGCCGGGCGCGGGCTTGCCGCACCCGAATGTGATTTCGGGAGCCAGGGTCCAGGTCCGCGCCGGGGCGCAGCGCCCTGGGTTCCAGGTCCAGCAGTCCACCCCCGATTACCGGGGAAGGGGAGAATCCGCCGCGCCTCGGCCTTCTTCCCCCGCCCCGTCGAGCCCGCTTTTCGGCGGCTACAGCCGCGGTGCCCAGACGCGCGACAACAGCAACCGCGGTCACACCAGCAGGCAGGCCCCGGTCAGGGCGCCGTCGCGGGCGCCCTCGGGCGGCCGGGCCTCGGCGCCGGCCCCAGGCGGCCATGAACGGCACTGACACGCATCCCGATGACCTTTCGCTCCATGACTCCTCCAGCCCAGACTAACCTCTTTCCAGGGGCGCTCGCAGCCGCCTTGGGACTCCTGCTGGCCTGCGCGGCCGCATCGCCGCTGCGCGCGGACGATGCAAGCGCGGGCCCACGCCGGTTCACGTCGCCCGAGAAGGCCGTCGCCGCACTCGTGGCCGCGACCAAGGCCGGCGACCGCGCCGCTGTCGACACGATCTTTGGTCCCGACGTGAAGGACCTGCTTTCCGGCGACCCACGCCAGGACGCCATTGAGTTCGCAGCGTTCGCCAAGTCCATTGGGAAGTTCGCCCACCTGGCAAAGAGGGCCGACGACCGCTACGTCCTCGACATCGGCGGGCAGAACTGGCCCTTGCCCATTCCCCTTGTTAAGAGCGATGGCTCCTGGTTCTTCGACACGCTTGCCGGCAAGGACGAGATCCTGAGCCGCCGCATCGGGGAGGATGAACTCACCGTCATCGGCGTGTGCCACACCTACGTCCAGGCCCAGCGTGAATACGCGTCCGAGGACCGGGACGGCAGCGGGGTCCTCAAATTCGCAAGCAAGCTTAAGAGCTCCGAGGGGAAGAAGGACGGCCTCTATTGGCCGGCCGGTCCCGACGAGGAGAAAAGCCCGTTCGGGCCGCTCGTCGCGGAGGCCCGCGCCGAGGGCTACGGGCCGAAGGACGGCAAGCCCGAACCGTTCCACGGCTACCGGTTCAAGGTCCTGACGGGCCAGGGGCCTTCGGCCCCGGGCGGCGCATTTAGCTACACGATAAACGGGAACATGATCGCCGGGTTCGCTCTGGTGGCCTACCCGGCTCACTGGGGGGAGTCCGGTGTCATGACCTTCATCGTGAACCAGTGGGGCCGCGTCTATGAGCGCAACCTCGGGGAGAACAGCGCCGAGATCGCCGCCGAGATGACTGATTTTGACCCGGACAGCGACTGGAACCCGGTCGAGACCCCCTGAGCCTCGGGGCCCCTGTAAGGGCCGCCGCAGCCGGGATTCCCCGGCCGCAGCGATGGTGTGAGACGAACCCCTAGGCGCGGTGTTCCGCGCGGAGCGTGCCGCCCTTCGCCGTTCAGCGCACGAACTTCAGGACAATGAACAGGCCGGCCGAGAACAGGGAGGCGCCGAGAAAGATGCACACGGGCAGCGTCAGCACCCAGGCCAGGAGCAGGTTCCTGAGGGTCTTTGTCTGGAGACCGGAGTGGTTGGCGAGCATCGTGCCGGCAACGCCCGAGGAGAGCACGTGGGTTGTGCTGACCGGCAGGCCGTAATGGTCCGCCGCCCCGATGGTCAGCATGGCGACAATCTCGGCGGAGGCGCCCTGGGCATAGGTGAGGTGGGACTTGCCGATCTTCTCTCCCACGGTGACCACGATCCGCTTCCAGCCGATCATGGTTCCAAGGCCCAGGGCCAGGGCCACCGCCACCTTGACCCACGCGGGGATGTACTTCGTCAGCTTGTCCAGGTCGGACTTATAGTCGGCAAAGGCCTTCTTCTCCGCCGGGTCCGACACCAGGCCTCCCTTGATGAGCTTGCCCAGGCTTTCCCCGACCAGGAACACGCTGGTCCTCATGGTCCTGCGGTCGACCTCTGAGAGCTCCGAGAAGCTCTTCACGTTGGCGAGCTTGCCTGAGATTGAATCGTTGAGATCCGCTATGGCCGCGTAGGGAACCGTGGGCTTCTTTGAGCCTTCCCTGAGAAACGCGGATACCTCCAGCACCGGGTCGCTTCCCTTGGCGGCCGCCGTGGCCTCGGCTTTAAGGGCCGAGCTCACCATCTGCGACTCGGTGGCGATCCTGTGGATGGCCACCTCGTCGGTGTTCATCCGAAGCGCGAACGCGCCGGGCACGACGCCGATCAGGATCAGCATGAGGAGCCCCATGCCCTTCTGGCCGTCGTTGGACCCGTGCGCGAAGCTTACGCCCGTGCAGGTGAGGACCAGGATGGCCCTAATCCAGAGGGGTGGGGCCTTGTCCTTCTCGGGCGCCGCATAGAGCTCCGGCCGCTTGATGAGCGCCTTCGCGAGAAGGAGCAGCAGCGCGGCGCAGCAGAAACCAACCACCGGGGAGATGATCAGGGATAGCCCTATGTTCTTGGCCTGGCCCCAGTTTACACCCTCGCCGAACACGTGGCCGGGCGTCATCATCGAGTTTGCGAGGCCCACCCCCATGATGGATCCGATCAGCGTGTGCGAGCTGGAGGCCGGCAGGCCCAGGTACCAGGTGCCCAGGTTCCAGATGATGGCGGAAAGCAACAGGGCGAAGACCATCGCGAAGCCGGCGCTGGAGCCGATGTTGATGACCAGTTCGACGGGCAGCAGGGCGATGATCCCGTAGGCGACCGCGCCGGTCGAGGTGAGCACCCCGATCAGGTTCCAGATGCCGGACCAGACGACCGCCACATAGGGACGGAGGGTGTGGGTGTAGATGACGGTGGCGACGGCGTTGGCCGTGTCGTGGAAGCCGTTTACGAACTCGAAGCTCAGGGCCAGGGCCAGCGCCAGAAACAGGAACAACGCCGACCCGATTGTGATGAATTCTCCCCAAAGTTGCATAAGTTAAATCCCCCCGTTGAATTGGACCGGCGGAGGATGGCCAAGGATTTCGCCCTTTTGGCGACGTACGTGTTACTGTTGTGTTACGATGGCCCATGAGAGTGGCGGGGCACGGTCCAAAAAAAGCCGCTGTCAACCGGCGCCTTTTTTGTTCACGCTCTGGTTCCCTTGAAGGCATCAGATTACTTCACGCTCCCCGCCTCCCTCGCGCATTTCGCCCCCTTCTTTGACGCCGGTGCCGCGCCCTGGGAGTGGCTCGGGCAGATCGCGCAGGCCCTCTCGGCCCACCCGTTCGCCAAGAGCCCGCCGAAGGTGCCGAAGGGGGTCCACCTGGAGGGCCTGGTCCACCTGGGGGAAGGGGTGCAGCTGCCCTCCTATGCAACCCTGATAGGCCCGGCCTGGATAGGAGCGGGAACCCAGATTCGGCCGGGGGCCTTCATCCGGGGCAATGTCATCGCGGGAAACGGATGCGTGCTCGGCAACGCCTCCGAGTTCAAGAACTGCCTGCTGATGGACGGGGTCCAGGCGCCGCACTTCAACTATGTGGGCGACTCGATCCTGGGAAACCGGTCCCACCTCGGGGCGGGCGCGATCTGCTCGAACCTCCGCCTGGACCAGAAGCACGTGTTCGTGCACGTGGAGGGAGCCCCGATCGACACGGGGATGAAGAAGTTCGGCGCCGTCCTGGGCGACGACGCGGAGGTCGGCTGCAACGCGGTCCTAAACCCGGGGACCTTCCTCGGGCCCAGGTCGCTCGTGATGCCCGCCATAGCGTTCGGGGGAGTCTTGGCCCCCTCCACGATGGCCAGGGTGCGCCAGCAGGTGACCGTGGTACCCAGACGTTTCTAAATGCGAACGCTCACAGGAATAACTCCTTCCGGGACCCTACACATCGGGAACTACTTCGGCGCCATGAGGCCCGCCATCGAGGCGCAGGCCGGCGGCGACTGCTTCTATTTCATCGCGGACTACCACTCGATGACGTCGGTCACCGACCCCGGGGAGCGGCGCGCCAACACCCGGGGGATCGCGATCGACTGGCTTGCCGCGGGGCTCGATCCGAAGAAGAGCGTGTTCTGGAGGCAGAGCGACGTCCCCGAGGTGTGCGAGCTCACGTGGTTGATCGGCAGCCTCACCCCGATGGGGCTCCTGGAGCGCGCCCACAGCTACAAGGACAAGATCGCCAAGGGCATGTCCCCGAACTTCGGCCTTTTCGCCTACCCGGTGCTGATGGCCGCCGACATCCTGCTCTTCGACACGAACGCCGTTCCCGTGGGGCAGGACCAGAGGCAGCACCTGGAGATGACCCGCGACATCGCTATCAAGTACAACCAGACCTACGGAGAGACCTTCGTCGTCCCGGAGGCCGTGATCCGGGGCGACGTGGCCGTGGTGCCGGGCCTCGACGGCCAGAAGATGAGCAAGAGCTATGGCAACACCCTCGAGATCTTCGGCGACGAGAAGGCCCTCCGGAAGAAGGTCATGTCGATCGTGATGGACAGCCGCACGCCCGCGGAGCCCAAGGCCGACGCCGAGCGCAACATCTGCATCCAGCTCCTGAAGCTGGTGGCCCCGGCAAGCGTCTCCTCGGACTACGAGGCCAGGCTGCGGGCGGGGGGCCTCGGCTACGGGGACCTGAAGAAGGCGCTCTTCGAGCATTATTGGTCCTTCTTCGCCTCTGCGCGGGAGCGGCGAGCCGAGCTCGTGGCCAACCCGGACTATGTCGAGAAGGTTCTTCGCGAGGGTGCCGAGCGTGCCCGGGCCGTGGCCTCGGTCGTCGTGAAGCGCGCCCGGAAGGCCGCCGGGCTCGAGTGACCCGGGGTCAAATGACCCGGAAGCGGGGGGGCTCCAGCCGCGTGATCGCGTCCATGATGCGCGCCGCGGTGCGCGCGTAGCGCTCCTTCCCGTCCTCGGGGTGGTCGTAGTCCGCGGGATAGAGGGGCTTGCCGTAGGTCACCGAGACCGGCGACCCGAGCCTGAGCTTCCCGTCCCGGCCAAACGCCTCGAACGAGCCGAACACGCGCGCCGGGACGACCGGAACCCTCGCCTTGCAGGCCAAGAGTCCCACGCCGGACTTGGGCGGCTGCAGGACCCCGTTAGCCGAGCGGGTCCCCTCCGGGAACACGATCACGACCCGTCCCGACGCAAGGGCGCCCAGAACCCGCTTGATCGCGTCCAGGCTTGTCCCGCCATCCCGGTCGACGGGAATCGTGCCCACGGCGTCCAGCCACCAGGCCGCCAGGCCCGGCTTCCAGAGCGTCTTTCGCGCAAAGAAGCTCACCTGCCTCGGCAGGAATTGGCCGACGATCGGGGGGTCAAGGTGGCTCGCGTGGTTGGCGGCGACGATGTAGCCGCCGGTCTTCGGGAGGTTCTCAAGCCCCGCCACGTCGCCGCGGAAGAACATCTGGTGGGCAAGCCGGCAGAGGGAATGGAAGAAGCCGTAGACCGGCTCCATCTCCAGTTGCGCGTGCCTTAGGCTCATGGCGACTGGAGGCGGCCCGCGATCAGGGACGCCATCAGGTCGGCGACCTCCGCGACCGTCAGGCGGGTCGTGTCGATTGACACCGCCCCCTCGGACTGGGAGAGCGGGGCGGTCTTCCGCGACGAATCCAGCCGGTCGCGCTCGGCGACCTGGTCCACCTGCCCCTGCTTCAAGCGCCGCCGCTCGCGCTCCGCCGGGTCGGCGTGGAGGAAGAAGCGGAAATCCGCCTGGGGAAAGATGACCGTGCCGATGTCCCGCCCCTCCATGACAAGCCCGGCAAACCCCCCGTTCCTGGCCGCGTCGGCCTGCCCGCGCTGGTAGGCCAGGAGCGAGGAGCGGAGCTCCGGGATCGCGGCGAAGTGCGAGACGGCGTCGTTCACCTCGCGGCTTCGGATCTCCTCGCCGGGGACCCGCCCCGATATTTCGATCCGGGCGGAGCGGCCCTCCACCCGGGTCGCGAGCCGCATGTGGGTGAGGGCCGTCTTGACGGAGCCCACGTCGCCCGGCGAGGCGCCCTGGCGCAGCATCTCGGCCGTCATGGCCCGGTAGTAGGAGCCCGTGTCCGAATGAAGCAGGTTGAAGCGCTCGCTCAGCGCCCTGGCCGTCGACGATTTGCCCGAGGCCGCGCCGCCGTCGATGGCGACAATGATGAAGGGCTTTCCGGGCATCGGGTGGGTCAGACCAAGGAGGATTTTGCGCGCACCTGCTCCAGCAGGGCGAAGAACCCGGGGAAGGTCTTGGCGCTGCAGGCGGGGTCACCCACGCACAGCCACGGGCTCCCGTCCCCGCGTACGTCCCGGCTCCCGAGGATGCCAAAGCTCATCGCAAAGCGGTGGTCGCCGCGGGTCTCGACCGTGACGCCCTTGCGGAGCGGCTTCGGCTGGATTTCGAGCGAGTCATCGTGCTCCACGACCTTCTGGCCGAGCCGCCTGAGCTCGCTGGCCATGCCCGAGACGCGGTCGGTCTCCTGCCTGCGCGTGTGCGCGATCCCCCGGATCGTGGTCGGCCCGTCGAGGAGCGGGGCGATGGCCGCGAGCGTGAGGAACGTGTCCGAGAACTCGCCAAAGTCGTGGTCCACGCCCTGGCGCTTCCGGAACGGCGCAAAGGACACGCTGATCCCGTCGGCGCCGCCCTGGACGTCGGCCCCGCACTGGCGCAGGACCTCCAGGAAACGGATGTCGCCCTGGAGGCTTTCGCCGGCGGGCTTTAGGCCGTCCAGGGTGATCGAGCCCCCTGCGACGATGGGAAGGGCGGCAAAGTAGCTCGCGGCCGTCGCATCCGGCTCGACCGCGTATTCGCCGGGTGATTTGTAGGCGCCCTGCGCGACGTTGATCGCGTCGCCGATGTCGGCCCGGTCGGAGCCGCCGACCCCAAACTGGGCCATCTGCAGCGCGGTCATCCGGACAAAGGACCGGCGCACGCCGCCGACGGGAGTCGCCACCATCGGCTCGGCCGAAAGCGGCGCCACCATGAGCAGGGCGGAGAGCATCTGGCTGCTCTCCCGGGCGTCGACGGCTATCGGGCCGCCCCGGAGCCCCGAGGCCCGGATCTCCAGCGGGAAAAACCCCTCCTCGTTTAGGCACCGGATGTCGGCGCCCATGGTCCTCAATGCGTCGATGAGCCCCTTCATAGGCCTCCTTCGCATCTGCGGGACCCCGTCGATCCTGAACGTCCCCCGCTTCGCCGACGCGCACAGGGCCGTGATGAAGCGCGCGGCCGTGCCGGCGAGGCCGACGAAGATCTCGGCCTCGGTGGCGGGGACAATGCCGCCCTTGCCCTCGACTCGGATCCTCCGCGCCGCCTCGTCCTCATCGACGTTGAAGCCGAGCCGGCGCAGCGCCTCGGCCATGATCTCCGTGTCCTCGCTGAAGAGGGCGCCGGTGAGGGTCACCGGGCCATCGCACAGCGCGGAGAGCAGCATCGCCCGGTTCGTAAGGCTCTTGGAGCCCGGGACGGACACGCCGCCGTGGACCGGCCGCACGAACGGCTTGATCGCCAGGAGATCGGGAAGGGGGGCTGTCACGGCGCAGGGCGGAACTTGTCCCTGTAGGCCCTGCCGCGCTCCAGGCGCGCCGCAACCTCGACGTAGTCGCGATTGGCCAGGGCGGCCTGCAGGCCCTGAAGCTCGTCCTGAAAATCCCTGAGCGCGCGCAGGACCTCGTCGCGGTTCTCGGCGAGGATCGACTTCCAGAGCTTGGGATCGGAGGCCGCTATCCGTGTCGTGTCCCTTAGGCCCCCTCCGGCGAAGTTGCGCCAGCCCGGGTCGCGCGAGGACAGGAACGCGCAGAGCGAGGACGCCAGCACCTGCGGCAGGTGGCTGATGTGGGCCACGATCTCGTCGTGCCTGTCCGGGTCGATCGTGACCACCTCGGCCCCAAGCTCCCTCCAGAACGCGACGACCCGGGTGACCGCCTGCGCGCTCGATGAAGTCACCGGGGTGACAAAGCAGGTGCGGCCCTCAAAGAGGTTGGCATCGCCGTGCTCCCAGCCGGTCCTTTCGGAACCGGCCATCGGATGGGAGCCTATGAAGTGGGTCCCGTCCTTGAGCGCCTCGTGGCCGAGCCTCGAGATTTCGCCCTTCACGCTCCCGACGTCGCACACAAGCGTACCTTTCCTGAGGAAGGGGGCGATCCGCTGTGTGAGCGGCACGATCATGTCCACGGGAGCGGCGATGACCACCAGGTCGGCGTCCTTGACCGCGTCCTCGGGAGTGTCGCATGTCGCGCTGCACCAAGGCTGTTCCGCAAGTGCAAGGCGCGTCTCCGCCCTTCGCGCCCAAATCACAATCCGGCGTGCCGCACCGCGCGCCTTGGCGGCGCGCGCCACGGAGCCCCCCAAAAGACCCGGGGCTAGGATGGTGAGCTGGTCCAGCATGGTCTCCGCAAAGACGCAAAATCCACCCCTGCTGTCGAGCCGTTCGTGGGATTGCGTTTTGGCCCGCACTTGGGTTGTCTCGGCGCTCTAGAAATGGACCCTGGAACTCCAGAGCAGACGAACACCGAGCGCACGGCCCGGCGGGCGCGCACGATTATCATCCTTGTCATGGCCGTGCTCATCTTCGCCCCCTTTGTCGCCTACGTTCTCGTCGGAAGAGGCGCCGCACCAAGATAATGAACAAGACCCTCCTGCCGATTCGAGTCGTGTTCGTGCTTCTGTGCACCGCCGCGGGCTGGCTCGTGTGCTACACCGTGCGGGAATGGGACGGATACCGGGTGATGGCATCCTCGATCGGCTTCTGCATCGGCACCCTGGTGGTGCTCGTGGACGTGATGCTGAAGGGATTTTCGCTGCGGGGCCTCTCGGCGCTCACCTTCGGCATAGCCGTGGGCTCCATCATCTCAAACCTGGTCGCCACCTCCCCGCTCTTTGCGGAAGGCGATCCCGAGATCGTGTTCCTCGTGAGGCTTGGGCTCTTCATCATCTGCCCCTATCTGGGCACGGTCATCGCCCTCCGGGGCAAGGATGAGTTCAACCTGGTCATTCCCTACGTGAGGTTCGTGCCCCACGAGGTAGACGTGCCCCTGGTGGTCGTTGACACGAGCGTGCTCATCGACGGCAGGATCGCGCGTGTCTGCGAGACCGGTTTCCTGAGCGCCGCGCTCGTCATACCCCGGTTTGTCCTTAACGAGCTCCAGGCGATCGCGGATTCCACGGATCCCTTGCGCCAGGCCCGGGGGAGAAGGGGGCTGGATGTCCTGAATGCGCTTCGGGCGATCAAGAGCCTGGATATCCGGATTACGGAGAGCGAGGTGGCGAAGAAGGAGGACGTTGACGCAAAGCTCGTGTTCCTTGCCCAGTCCATGAGGGCGAAGCTGCTCACGACCGACTACAACCTGGCGAAAATGGCCGAATTCCAGGGCGTCCCTTGGCTCAACCTGAATAAGCTCTCAAAATCCCTCCAGCCGGAGCTCATGATTGGCGAGAGATTGGAGATCGAGCTCGTGAAACCGGGCAAGGAGGAGGGCCAGGCAATCGGCTATCTGGCGGACGGCTCGATGGTTGTGGTGACTGGCGGCCGCCAGCACATCGGCCAGCATGTAAATGTCGAGATCATCAGCCTTTTGCCCACCGGGGCAGGAAAGATGATCTTCTCCCGTATGGTCACGGAGACCGACCATGTTCGGGTTGCTTGATTTTGGGGCAGCCAAGATTGGTGTGGACTTGCCCCCCTTGGATTTTAGATAACTTCCCTTCCTCACGGGGCAGTAGCTCAGTTGATAGAGCGCGTCGTTCGCAACGACGAGGTCGTCGGTTTGATCCCGATCTGCTCCACCATTTCTAGTTTAGCACGAACGAGGTGCTAAACTTGTTAGGAGAAGCCGTTTTTGAGAGGGAAACCCGAACGCGAGGGCCAGTTTAGCATTTGGCCTTCGGTTCGTGAGAAGGAACGGTCAAATCTGCCACCTACCCCTTTTTACCCCCACTATCCCCAAAATGCTAAACTGACTTGTCACTCCAGTTTAGCGTTAGCTGCCCTCGGGTATGGCGACCCGAAAAAGGCAACACTCATGGTCGCGTTGATGAATAATACGTGCGATCTCCAGCCTGGGCGGTCAGAACTCGTGAATGTGGCACTTGCGTTTGATTATCGAGAGTATCGCAAATCTGTAATCGGCGAGAGGGGTCAAGATAAAGCCCGAGGATACTAGCTGCTAAGGCCGGCGAGCATCGAAGGGCCTAGATTCTCATCTAGAGCTCCCGTTTTTTTGAAGAATTCATGCGATGCTTCGAATGATTGAAATGGCATACGACTATTCATATCAATGAGCTTATGACTGAAGCGGATATAAGGTTCGGGGTCCTGCCGAATGGTGAGTGCTTCAAGTACGCCCAAATAATCTGTGCGAAGCGCCGTCGGAAATATCAGTCTCATCTGATGTGCGCCATCTAGTTCGGCATTCATTCCCAGTCGGGAGATACGGCCGTTGCCGTCGTTGAAAGGGTGTACCTCGGCGAGGACAAATAGGACGAACAGGGCACGAGCGGTCGGCGATCTCAAAGAGCGTGCGATTGGCCACGCCCGCTCTAGCGTGGAAACAACAAGTTCGGGCCGGACAAAAACGCGAGACCCTACTTGATTGTTCTCGCTCTTGAAGACACCTGGGTGGACATAAGGGCGGCTGGCCATCATCCGGGCGTGCCGTCGTTTCAGCAGGTCAAGAAAGTCGGCTGGTGTAGATGGAGTATCGCTGCAAATTCTATTGTCTACAATCAACCGATAGGTCTCGAGGACATCGTGAGCATCCGCAGGGCGCTTTTGAGCTGCGGGGCTAGTCGTAGGGCTGAAAACGATGGTTTGAGCGTCTTCGACAGTAAACTTTGTGCCTTCGATATAATTTGAAAAATAGGCTTCCCAGAAAGCTCTATTTTCACGTTCAGCAACGGGAGGGGCGGGCAATTCCTGGAAGGTCTCATTTGCCAGTCGCGCTTGTAGATTTCGAAAGAGGAGATCTCGGTCCGGATCGTAGGGGCGGCCTTGGGCTCGGGCTTTGGCAACTTCGGAGATAAGTACGATCCCTTCGCCTTTGCCACGAAGAGCTGTTGCCAATGCTTCGAATTCAGTTTTCTCACGCTGCCATCCCAATCGGTCTGCGATGGCATCGACTTGTCGCTGGGTGTCGTCGAGCCAAGAGCCGCCGAAACTTCGGAGTTGGCGATCGAGCCAGCGTTCCAGTGCCTCTTGGGTGAGGATCTTCGGCTCGTCGTTGACGCGGGCTCTTGCTATCTGGAGGTTTTCGAGCAGAGCTCTTGGCTGGCTTGCCATGAAAAGGGTGGGCTTATCTCCGAATGCCACTGGTGGATCTTCTGGCTGGGGGGGAGGGCCCTTCCATAGCCGGATTTCTAAGCCGGGAAGAATCCGAATTGGAGCGACAGCGCCCTGGACGGTGAGGTGTAATTTGCTGGCTGGAGAGAGGGAATTCTCCAACGCGGAGCGGTGGCTGACTACGGCTGAGGGGTAGAAGTGGGCGGCAATTTCAAGACGATGCCGGCGGATAACCTCCTCTGGCGCAGAAGTGAGATCGTCGGTGTAAATTTTGGACGCAAGCCTCCGTACCTTACCCCGCTTTTCTGCTCGGATAAGCGCATTCCTGACTCCAGGAATCGAACTGCTAAAAGAGATAGGCACAGATGAGGTTTATGAGATATCTGGAAATTTTGAGCTGATTCTGTAATATTTTATTTAATATGAATCCAATTTCGTTCTTTTTTATTTAATTTAAAAATGTGCTGACGAATAACGATTAAATGATGGTGAACAGATTGATTCAATTAGCGCCAGAAATCGCGCAAGAAAAATCAATTTGATGTTATTTAACTTAATTATCTATCATTTTAATTCAATTTAAAAAATAACAAGATATAAATCTCTTATGGTTAAGAGCTAACGATAGAGCTAAATGCCCCATCCTTGCTTTTGATCGAGGTCGCCTGAGATCCCAAGGCCAACGGTACCTTTTAAAGGCGGTCGGCCAAAGAAGAAGGGGCGCAAATTAAAGGTGGGTGTTTAGCACCCAAAGACCGGAGAGGTTTTGCACCTCCAAAGGTTGTTCGCAGAAAAAGTTTAGCACCCCTTCGTTCGTGCCAAACCAACTGGTGCTCCACCACCTTTCCTTTGACGCAAACCAACGGAGCTTAGTCCGGGTACGCACGCATACACTGCGTGACCTTGCCCAATAGCCGGACCAGTTCGGCTTGTTCGGCGTCGGTAAGCGTTTCACGAAATACCTCCATTACCAAGCCATGACGTCTTTGCAGCTTCTTGCAGAGCCGAAGTCCCTGGGTGGTTAGTTCCACGAGCCACGAACGTCCGTCCTCGGGATTGGAGAGACGCGTAAGATAACCGTCTTCTTCCAACTCATCGAGCAGACCGGTCAATGTTCCATTTGGCAGGTGGGTCTTTTCGACCAAGCGGTTGACCGTACAGCTCCGCTCCTCATGCAACGCATGGAGGATGCTTGCCGCGCCCGGCGCCAGGGACGCGAGGCCGATGGCACGTAACGTCAAGTCGTTGAAGCGTCGAAACGCGAGCGTCGCCCTTGCCAGGCAAAACGGAAGATCCTCCAGAACACCGCACGTCGTCTGATCGGGATGGATAAGGGACATTTAATTCGACTTCGAAATAATCTTGTCACCTCGTCAATTCATTCCTGCGATGGCGCTACCCCCCAACCGCCAGGCTGCCCCACCGCAAAATGACCTACCACCTTCGAGTCATGAACCCAGCCAAACTACTCGCCTTTGTCGTTCCATTTGCCGTCGCCGCATCCAGCCTGGCGCAGGACGGCACAATCTACCCCCTCGAGGCTCCCGCCGAGCCCAATGCCATTGCATTGAAAACCGGCGGCGTCGCGGACCAGCCGGCAAAAGAGAGCTGGTTCCGCCAGTGGGGCGAACCGATGGTGCGCAACGTTACGACTGCCACGCTCACGCCATTCCTGCCGGATGCGGCCAAGGCCAATGGCACCGCAGTCATTGTTGCGCCCGGCGGTGGCTTCCGCTGGCTCTCCATCAACAACGAGGGTTGGAAAATCGCGAAGGCCCTCAACGAGCGCGGTATCGCCGCCTTCGTGCTCAAGTACCGCCTTCTGCCGACCCCGCCGACGCTCGAGGGCCTCAAGGAATCGATGAACCGGACCTTCGCGCCCCCGACATCGGCTCCAGCCGGCGCCCCTGCGGCCGAAGCCCCGCGGCCGCCGCGGCCGGATCTGACCAACCAGTTACAAGACGCCGAGGCTGCTTACGCTCTCATCCTGAGCCGGGCAAGGGAATGGAAAATCGATCCAAACCGGATCGGCATGGTCGGCTTCTCGGCGGGGGCCGGGCTGACGATGCACTGCATGCTCAATTCCAAGACAATGAAGTTCGCGTTTATCGCCCCGATATACGGCGGCATGGGCCCGGTCGAGGTGCCGAAGGACGCACCCCCCCTGTTCGTGGCCATAGCCTCCGATGACTTCCTGTTCCGCGGCCAGTTTGGGTTGATAAAGTCGTGGTTCGATGCCGGCCGACCCTTCGAGTTTCACCTCTACCAGAATGGCGGCCACGGCTTCGGCATGGGCTACCCCGATCGCACGACCTACTGGTGGTTCGAGGTCTTCACGCACTGGCTCGACGTCAATGGTTTTCTCAAATCACCAAAGCCGGGAAAATAATTCTCCGGAAAAGCACGGCGCGCGACGGGCGATTATTCGGTGAAGGCACCCGCGCAACCATCACATCGTTGAAATTCCTCCGTCTCCTCTTTCTTGGCTTGTTCGCGACCCTCGTCGTTGCGCAGGAAAGACCGGCGGATACGTCGGCTGATCGAGCCCGGGCCAATTTCGCGCGTCCCATCACACTGGCCGCCGACGATATCCGGCAGTTTCCCGAGCCCCCAACGGAATACCGCGATCTACCAAGTACGGGACTGCGCGGCCGGCTCGAAGTTTTCGACTATGACTCGACGGTGACCAGAACGCGCCGCAAGGCCCAGGTCTACCTGCCGTCTGGCTATTCGTCGGAGAAGAGATATCCCGTCCTTTATCTCCTGCACGGCATCGGGGGAAACGAATATGAGTGGACAGGCTACGTGAAAGCCCAGGCCATCATCGACAACCTGATTGCGGCGGGCCGAGCCGTGCCAATGATTGTTGTGATGCCAAATGGAAGGGCTATGGCAGACGACCGGCCCCCCGCCAATCCGTTCACTCCGGAGAACGTCAAAGCCTTTGCCGCTTTCGAGCACGATCTGCTCGGCAGCCTGATTCCCGCGGTACAGGCTAAATATTCAACGCTCAGCGACCGCGAACACCGCGCCCTCGCTGGCCTGTCAATGGGGGGAGGCCAGACTCTTAACTTCGGGCTGAGCCATCTCGACACTTTCGCTTGGCTCGGCGCGTTCTCGTCAGCGCCGAACACTAGGCCGCCCGCCGAACTGTTGCCCAACCCGACTGCCATGCGCGCCCAGCTGAAGCTCCTCTACCTCTCGTGCGGCAACAAGGACGGTCTCATCAACTTCTCACAGGCGGTGCATGTCTATGCCAAGGAGCACGACATTCCTCACATTTGGAACGTTGATGACCATGCCCACGACGGGGACACCTGGGGCAGCAACCTGTTTCAATTCACACAGCGGATATTCCGCTAAGCCTACCCGTGAAGGAAAGGCTGGCACCACGCCATGGCCTGGCACCAGAACCGAGGCCGTACTTAGCGCTCAATTTCTTGGTTCGTAGAAATCGTCAGACGCACAGAGGTTCGCTCTAAACAACAACCTAGTCCACAATTCCGGACTCGAACGGCCGACGGCGCGAACTGGGTAGGTGACCGTGGGTCGGAAGGAAGCAGGTTTAGCACGCCAAGCAAACCCCTCCACTCAAAATCAGATCAAGCTGCGGATAGATGCCGCACGGCGCCTGCTGCGCTTAACAAAAAACAGCGTGATCACAATCGCCAACGAAGTTGGATATTCCGACCCAAGCCACTTCGCTCAGCTTTTCAGAAAAGAGACCGGACTTGCTCCCACAGATTATAGGCGAGAGCGATAAGCGGCTGTTTCGCCAAGAACGGCGAGGGCGCCTCCTAGGGCTGTTGCATTATGACATCGAGCGCGATCACGAATCCGAAAACGACCGTAAAGAAGTCGACCGTCAACGCCGTGATGTAGGCCGCGGCGCTGTATTGAACCCCTGCCACTACGCAGCCAAGCATCGCCAGTGTCGCAGCGGAGCCGACTAAGACAAGAACCGCAAATATTGCTGGCGGCGGTCCCTTGCCGGTCACCTTGCGGCGTCGCTGCGGATAGGTGACCTGAAGAAACAGCATAGGTAGGCCAAAAAGCACGGCAGAGTCACGCCAGATCCACTTTTCCTGGAAGTCGCATAGGGCAAACAGCGCCGGCAGCAGCGCTCCTGCCGTCAGTACGAAGATATACGTCATGACCGTTTTTGCCAGGTACCTGTCAAGCAGTGAGAGCCTTGCTCCGGTGGCCGGCCGAAGCGTCAACAGGAGCGCCGAGAACCCCGCGAACGTGGTCATCAGGCCAGCCAAAATGTACAAGAATGTTTCACCTTTGAATTCCATGTTCTTGCTCTTTTATTCAGTCGATGGCCCCAAGGGCGGGAAAACCTCCCCGCGAAAAGCGCCAAATGGTTCGTAGTTTCGAGTGTTCGTGCGACGGGATTGCCGCCCGGCGAGCCTGTCCCGGAGGAACTGAGCATATTGATTGGGGGAGGCGGCGGGCGGCAATGGTTTCACAGAGATCATTGTGGCCCTCGAGGGGCTTGATGCAGTCGATGCAGGGGCGCAAATGGTCGTGTTCGTTGTTGCCGAGACACCCAAAGGTGAAATCTTGCGTGCAGAATTCAAGGCTTCAGGCCAAAGCAAAGGTGAATGTTTTTACTCACCTGGATCCACGATGGATGCCGTGGCCGACACGATTCAAGTGTCTGGTGACGAAGAGACTGTATTGCGCATGAGCGCTAGAGGCTGGGGATCGACTGTGAGGGCCTTTGTTAAGGACTTGTTCTGCAGATAATTCCAATTGCTGGCATCGTGAGCTGGGACTTCGCTGCGTTGGCCAACGGACTTGCCTGCACGATGGCCGATCGGGTTAGCTGTGCCTGCTGAAGCCCCGCCCTTTTATCGGGTGATGCGCGCGCCCGAAAAACCTTCCCCCGTCATGAAACCTACGACAACTGACCAATATCTCGCCGGCCTCCCCGAGGATCGCCGTGCCACGATGCTCACCGTCCACGCCGCGATTCGCAAGGCCGTGCCCAAACTCAAATTCGAAATCATGAAGGGGATGGGCTCACCCCTCATCGGTTACGGCAAGTATCGCTACAAGTCTTCCAGCGGCCGCGAGGGCGACTGGTTCTTGATAGGACTGGCTGCGGGAAAGAACTACTACAGCCTCCACATCTGCGCCGCCGACAAGGGCGGCTACCTCGTCGAACAGAGTGCCGCCAAGCTCGGCAAGGTGAAGACCGGCCGCAGTTGCATCAATTTCAGCAATCTTGAGGACCTAAAGCTTGGCGCCGCGCTGGTGCTCGTGAAAAAGGCCGTCAAGACCGGTGGCCTCAACGCCGTAGGGTAGGATTGGCGGGAGTCATCGGCTCCGACCCGTGTCGGGCGGATTGTTTCATCGCCGGAGGAATGGCCGATTACCGCGAACTGCGGGCAAAGGCTTATAGCTCCTACAGCTAACGGTTCGTTGCATTCAGAATCCGCAGGATCGAGACAATCGTGCTCCAACTGCGTGTCGTAGCCGCAGCCCCGAAGAGTTCATCAATCTGGCCAAGGCAGGCGATTGTCCGCATGTGGCGCCGGTACGTCCCAAAGACAAGGCGACCCTTAGAGCCGGTAATCCGAACAAACGGTTCCCCGCACCGCGGAATGTCTATCGGAAGTGGGGGCTTATGGCGGACGGCCTTCGATAGGATGCTTACGAATTGAGCAAGATCCTTGCTCGGTGGCCCGGATGCAAATGGGTTCTCCGCTTCCAGCCGGCGAAGCTCACCGGCATTGCAGAAGGCAACCATCATATCGAATGGAAGCTGCCGCCGCAGCTCTGCAATGAACCCTGCGCGAGAGAGGGGCTTCCTCACAACAAAGGTGCCCGCGGCACCGACGTTCACGACATCATGAGCCGCCAGTTTTCTCGCGAGCTCGCTTGGCCGGAAGGTCCTGTGGCCGCCGACATTGATACCCCGGAGGAATACAACCAGAGCCTGCAGCTGCGTCTGGCGGCGCATCGGGCGGGACGTTAGGCCAGCGAGGCCATGTCGATCACGAAGCGGTATTTCACGTCACTCTTCAGCATCCGCTCGTAGGCGTCGTTTATCTGGTCCATCCGAATGACCTCAATGTCGCTCGTGATGTTGTGCTTTCCGCAGAAATCCAGCATCTCCTGTGTCTCGGGCAATCCGCCGATCAGCGAACCGGAGAAGGAACGACGACGGAAAATCAGCGGGAAGGCGGCCACTGGCAGCGGCTTTTCGGGGGCGCCGACGAGCACGAGATTGCCGTCGCGCTTGAGCAAATTGAGGTAGGCATTGAGGTCGTGGGTTGCGGATACGGCATCCAGGATGAAATCGAAGCTATTGGCATGGGCCGCCATCTGGGCCTCGTCCTTGGAGACGACCACCTCGTGGGCCCCCAACCGCTTGCCGTCGGCGACCTTGCCGGGCGAGGTGGTGAACAGCACGACATGGGCGCCGAAGGCCTTGGCAAACTTGACGCCCATGTGGCCGAGGCCGCCCAGGCCGACGATGCCGACCTTCTGGCCGGGACCGACCTTCCAGTGGCGCATGGGGGAATAGGTCGTGATGCCCGCGCACAGCAGCGGCGCGGCGGCGGCTAGATCGAGGTTTGCGGGCATCCGGAGCACGAAATCTTCCGTCACAACGATGCTTTGCGAATAGCCGCCGAGCGTCGGGGCGTTCAGATGCTTGTCCATGCTGCCGTAGGTCATGGTCATGCCGGCGCAGAACTGTTCCAGGCCCGCGCGGCAATCGGGGCAGGTGCGGCATGAATCAACAAGGCAACCCACTCCGACGGTATCGCCAACCTTGAACTTGGTCACGCCGGCACCCACGGCGGTCACCTTTCCCACGATCTCATGGCCCGGCACCGCGGGATATTGGGTGAAGTGCCATTCATCGCGCGCGAAGTGCAGGTCGGAGTGGCAGACCCCGCAATACAGAATCTGGATTTGGACGTCGCTTGAGGTTGGAGCCCGGCGCTCGATGACTGCCGCGCCAAGTGGGGATGTAGGGCCGACGGTCGAGTACGCTTTCGTGGAGTAGCAGATGGGCTTGGTCATAAAGGTAGGTGGGATTCTCGGGCACGGTCCGCGATGCCAGGAAATCCTGCGCGGCTCCGCATCATAATCAAGTGTTGCGGGACGTCCAACGGTCGATGAAACAAATCATTGATCTGAATTGGCAAACGTCCCTAACGCCGATGGGTCGTCGAGGATTTGGTTGCATTTCCCGGGTTGATTGCGGCGGTGTGCTGGGTGCACCAGGCCTTTGCCCTCAGCTGGTGTCTACGACGGTTCGCTTTTCCAAGACAACGACGTCCCCTCGGCTAAAAAGGAAGTCACCATTTTTTGTTTTTGGCTATGGCCGCGGCGGTATCGCTGTAGGAGGGATTGTTCGAGAGACCGGCCCAGAATACCAGGGTCTGGGCGAGGGTCTTGTAATCCATGGTCTTGGCACGACCCCCTCGGCTCTCCTCTGACGTGAGGCGCGTGCTGCCTTCGGTGTTGACCCGTCCGTCGGGGCCGATGGCTTCCCGTTCCCTGTCAATGGCCGCGGCGAGCATCGCTCTTAGCTTGAGGCTTAGGGATGGGTCGTCGCAGACCAGAAGGTATCTGATCGCGAACAGCGCACCGACGGCCTGGTAGTTCACGTCGAAGCCCCCCTTCTCGGGGTTGGTGCCGTCGGGCCTTTGACGCCTGATTCCCTCCGTTGCCATCGTGGATGCCGCCTGCATGAGGGCCTCGTCATGAAGGACGCTGCCTGCTTCACCCAGGGCCGCCGCGCACAGGTAGAATCGGTGAGTGTAGGGGTCCATCGTCGAGGACCTGTTCGCCGGGAACACGGCGGGCGTGACGAGAGCGGCCGCGGCGTTTCTAATGTTTTTCTCCCAACTCCTCAACTCCGCGAGATGCCGTTCGTCTCCGGCTTCGCGCAGCAGGATGGCCGATCGTGCCGCTGCCTCCAAAAAAAACGAGATGGAGTGGTGGGGGTCTCCCGTGCCGGGGAAGCTGCCGGTCTTCTCCTTTGCGAAGCCCCAATTGATGATTTTTATCCCTCGTGCGATCAGCTTCTCGTCCCTCGTGGCCAGGCCCACCTGGATGAGGTCCGCGCCGTAACGCTGTTCCTCTATAAACCATCCCCTTTCAGGCGCTTCCTGCCTGAATATCGCAGCCTCCCAGTCCGCATTGACACCGATGGCCCCGTCGGCAGCTATCCCGCTTACGATTTGCTCAGGCTTTTGATAGAGTGTTCTCACGAGTAGGGGATCGGAAGAGACCTCGAGGAGGGTCTGGCCAAACCCGCTGTAAGCTAGCGTAAGGGCCGCCGCCCAGAAAATTTCTGGGAGGTATCTCATCGGCAGAATGGGGCGGGAGGAATGGGCTCTTTGGTGAGGACCATGGGTCGTAGGGGTGCTTCGCCAGCAAAAGAGGGCTTCGTGCGCGCCCCTGCTAGTGCAGGTGGTACCTTGCGATAAGATCCTTGGCCCGGTCCATGGGAAGGTCGGGTATTCCAGGGACCGCCTGCGCGCCCGGATTGGGTTCCTCAAAAAGGATGTGCCGCGACCGCGTGCCACGCCACTCGGCGAAATGATTCATCTCGCTTGGCCATTGGAGGCAAAGGGCGAGAGCAAGGGCAGCCAGCAGGCACGTTGCAGCAGTCCGGAGCGCCCGTGCCGGGGCGTTCAGTTTCTGCCACTGACACGAGAACCAATAGCCCGCGATAGGCATGAACGAGAGGAGCGCGGCATATTGGTAGCGCGATGAGACCGCGGTAGGGATGCCCATGTGGTAGCGGCCGATCCCGAGGAGGGCGGAATTTCCGAGGTCGAAGAGGATGAGGACCGTGAAGAAGTCCCTGGCGCGGTCGCGGCTGCGCAGGAGCGCCCACGCGTAAAGGGCCACCTTGAGGAGGCCGAGGGCCAGGGTTGTCCGCCAGCTGAGGGATTCCATGAGCAGCAGCGCATGCGATGGGTTCAGGCAGAAATACCACGTTCCGTATACGGCCGCCTGCCCAAAGTGACCCGCCATGTAGTGCTGGTTGCCCTTGGCGAGGAGGAAGATCAGGCCCGCAACGGCGATAGCTGGGACAAGGAAGAGCGCGGCCCTTGCGAACCTGGGGAAAAGGCCCATCCCGCGATCGTGCAAAAAGCTCCCGCTGCCAATCAACGGGCCGGTCAATGCCCCCCGTGAGAATGATAGCCCGCTCGCCAAGGCGAGACCCAGGGGCGTCCCCAATCTGGGCGACAGGAAGATGCGGTCGAGACCGAGCAGCATGAACGTGACTGAAAGCATGGCGGACCATTGCACGGACCAGGCGAGCGTCTCATAGTTCTCGACGGTCAGGCCGAAAACGACCTGCGCGAGAAGGACCGCGAGCCATGGCAGGCCGCAGGTGCGCATCAGTCGCCCGAGGAGCCCTACGTTGAGCGCATGGGTGAGCCAGACGAGCGCTATCATGGCCGCGTAGGAGCCCCCGAATGCGAGAACCGCGCCGCCCCAAAGCACCTTGAAAAGCGGAACAAAGTTTTCGGCGAATGCCAGCCACACCCACCTCCAGAAGCCCAGGCGGTCAAACTGGTCAACCAGGTCGAACTCGTCCCCGAACCAATACATCTGGAGAAAGAGCCTGTGGTAGATGGCATAGGGCGCGAGCGCCGCGACCGCCGAGGCGAGCAGGATCCATGATTCACCGTTTCGGCTTGGGAGGGGTGTCCCTGCCGTGTGGGTCGAAGGGGCGGCGGATTGCACAATCTTCTGAGCTATAGCCCGGGTTGGTCGAAACTCGGTGTGGCGCCGATTTGGCCCGGTTGCTAGAACTTGAGAGGCGGCCCCACCATTTCCATCCCGTATTTTTTCCAGAGGTCCCTCCACACCGCCTCCTGGTCCTTCGGAATGGTCGGGCCAAACTTCGCCATCTGCCGGAAGAACTCCTCCATGCCGCCTGCCGGTTGAAACATTATCAGCAACTGGCCCTCGTCCTCGCCGACCCGGGCAAAGGCATGGGGGATCCTTCTTGGAGCCAGGGCCGAATCGCCTGGGTTTAGGTGCATCGTTTCGTTGCCAACCTGCACGATGAATTCCCCCCGGATCACATAGAACCATTCCTCCTGGGAGTGGTGCAAATGCAGGGCAGGGCCTCCCTTGGATCGCCTGATGGTGTCGTAAAGGCAGAATCCACCTCCGGTGTCCCTCGAGGACACCTTGAGGTCAAAGCTCCCGCCCATGATCAGGAGCTCCTCCTGGTACCGGTCCTCTTTAGCGGCCACACGGATACCTTTTGCTGGGCGATCATCCGAGGACGGTGCGAACTCGGCCGCACCGGACCTCAAGGCCATGGGCATGGCAGCCAGGGACGCCTTGAGGAAATGTCGTCGGTTCATACTAGGCGGATTTGGGTTGTTCAGCGATTTGAGGGTGGGGAAGGGAACGACCTAGGAGAGCCTCTTCTTTGCCGAAAGGAGCACAATGGCGCGCGCCAACCGTGCGGATCTTGTCTCCGTCCGTTTCGCGCTTCCGATCCAATCGGCATATTCCTTTTTGCGCGAAGGCGAAAGGTGTTCAAAGAATTGCTTGGCGGCGGGCGCTTTTGCGAGTGCGGCTTTGAGCTCTTGGGGAAGCGCAACCGTGCGCTCCTTCCTGTCGACATCGATCACCACGGCCACAACGTCGCCTTTGGACGCATCGGCCCCTTTTTGCAGCTCCTTGCCCACCATCATTGAATGGCTCCCGTCCCCTTCGGGCATTAGGGAGTTCCTGAAGGGGTGGCCGTTTATCGTACCCGACACGGGCACCCGCGCCCTGCTCCCGAAAACGCGTTCCACGCTAAATGGTATCGGAAGAAACGTCCACGCCCCGGAGGGGCCTCGACCCACCAATCGAGCCTTGAATGTCTGCTTCATGTCGCCGTGCCCGCAGATTGACACTGCGGGCCGTGGCCCAAGGCAAGCCTACTCCATAAGCGGGGTTTTAAGGCATGGGAGTAACGGCTGGCATTTCGGGTGCGCAGCTGCATCCATTAGCGCGAACCCATGAAGCTGTTGGCCCCTTTAATGCTCGCGCTCTCGTTTGCGGATGTGGGCGCTCAGACAGCGGCACGTGCCCCCGCCGCGGCCGTCGCCGAGTTCGGCTTCGGGGACGTTGAGCTCCTTGATGGGCCGTTTAGGCAGGCGATGCTTCGGAATGCCGACTACGTGTTGTCCCTGGATCCGGACAGGCTCCTCCATAATGCCAGGCAATATGCCGGGCTGCCTCCCAAGGCGCCGCGCTACGGGGGTTGGGAGTCAACGGGGGTTGGAGGCCATATTCTTGGGCACTTCCTGACGGCGGCATCGCAGCAATATGCGGCCACGGGGGACCCGCGGTTCCTGAAGAGGATCAACTATGTCGTCTCCGAGCTCGCGCTCTGCCAAAAGGCCTATGGCGACGGCTACGTCGGGTGCCTTCCCCCCGTGGAATTGGCGACGCTTCGGGGATTCGGGAAGGGGATAGTCGACATGAAGGATCCCGAGACGTTCGTGGGAGGAGCCTGGGCCCCGTGGTATACCGAGCACAAGATCCTGAACGGGCTTAAGGACGCGTGGGTCCTCGCCGGCAACACCCAAGCAAGGGACGTCGCCTTTAGGCTCGCGGATTGGTTTGAGGACATGACGGTGCGCCTCACCCACGAGCAGCTCCAGGCGATGCTCGAGGTCGAGCAGGGCGGGGTGGTGGATGTGCTCGCCGAGCTCTCGGCCCTTTCGGGTAATCCGCGGTATATGGAGACTGCCCGTCGCTTTCGGCACCGGGCGATCCTCGACCCCCTGCTGGCCGGCCGCGACGAGCTTCCCGGCAGGCATGCGAACACCCAGATACCGAAAATAATTGGCGAGGCCCGCGCCTATGAGGTTACCGGGGACGCGGATTCCCGAAAAATTGCCGAGAATTTCTGGGACGAGGTCGTCCACCACCACTCGTACGTGATGGGGGGCAACAGCTATGACGAGCACTTCTTCAAGGAGGGGGAGACCCCGAGCCACATCGGGGCCTGCTCGGCGGAAACCTGTAATACCTATAACATGCTCAAGCTCACCGAGCACATCTTCTCGTGGGAGCCCAGGGAGGAGTGCGCGGATTTTTACGAGAGGGCCCTCTACAACGACATCCTGGCCTCGCAGGAGCCCAGGAGAGGCATGTTCGCTTACTTCATGTCGCTCGAGCCGGGCCTGTTCAGGACGTTTAGCACGCCTTACGACTCCTTCTGGTGCTGCGTGGGCACGGGGATCGAGAACCACACGAGGTACGGCAAGGCCATCTATTTTCACGGCGCGGACGTCCTCTACGTGAACCTGTTCATTCCTTCGCGGCTTACCTGGGCTGAGAAGGGCCTAGTGCTTGAGCAAACCACCGATTATCCGAGCGACGGGGCCGTGCGCCTTAGGGTGCTTTCGGAGCCCACGGGTTCGGTGGCGATCAGGGTTAGGTGCCCTGGATGGGCCTCGGGGACGGTCGCCTTCGACCTTGACGGAAGCCCTCTTGGGGTTGCGGGAGCCCCCGGGACCTACGCCGAGCTGCGGCATCCGTGGAGGAAGGGCGATTGCATCACGGTGAGGATTCCCATGGCCGTTAGGTCGGAGGCCATGCCCGGCGCTCCCGATCAGGTCGCGTTCCTTTTTGGCCCCGTCGTCCTGGCGGGCGACCTGGGTGCCGAGCCGGCCTCCGGCTCGGTGCCCTACACGAGCAATCAACGGGCCAACCTGAATGCGACGCCCGTGGATGCGCCCGTGCTCGCCGGCGGACCTGCGCCGGCGGAATCCTGTGTCATTCGATCCGTGGATCGACGGCTCGAGTTCCATTTTTCGGGTCTATCGGTTCCGGTGAACGTCGTTCTGCGCCCCTTCTGGGAGATGCCCTACAATCGATACAACGTTTACTGGAAAATGGTCGCGGCGATCAAATGATGGGTTTTCTGCGTTTGGTATCCCCGCGCAAGATCCGATGACCGACACCTCCAACAGTGCGGCGCGGAACGCCGACCTGCCTCTCGTCGATCGGTTTTTCACCGGGGAGTTCAACAATCCCGACATAGGGCGGGGACTGCGCTGCATGGCCTCCTTCATGGCGCCGCTCGCCCTCGGGCTGACCGGCCGTCTCCCGGTTGAGATGATCTTTGCGGCGATGGCGGCCCAGAACGTGGCGAACGTCGACGTCCGCGGGTCCTATGGACTCAGGTTGAGCCTGCTCCTTTCGATGACCATCATCCTGGCGGGTTCCGCGGCGATGGGGGCCCTGGCCGGCCCCTCGCTCGCGGCTTCCCTTGTGGCGACGCTGGTCATTGGGCTCGGTGCGGGGCTCTGGCGCCACCTGAGCAGCGACTACGGCCCCTCCCTTTCCATCGCCTCCGGTTTCCTTTGCTTCATCGCCATGGCGGAGAGGGGCGGCCCAGCGGCCGCCCAGAGCCACGCCGTCGCGGCCCTGGTGGGCGGCTGTTGGGGCACCGCGCTCCACGTGGTGCTCTGGCCCATCCGCCCCCAGCACCCCTTGCGTCAGGCCGTCGGCACCTCCTGGCTCGCCGTCTCCGGTGTCTGCACGCTCTCTGCCGGGCAGGGCCCGGAGGCGGAGCTTCGCACGGCGCTCGACAAGGCCGGCGCAATCATCGGAAGCGCCCGTGCCCGCCGCAACCGGGCCGTCGTCGAAAGGCTTGAGGCGCTCAACAACTCCGCCGCGAGGCTCGCGCAGCGGATTTCGGCCTTCCAGTCCGCATGGGAGGGGGTCGCGGGGCTGCCTCCGGGCGCGGAGGTCGTGTCCACCGCGGAGGCCGCCATGCAGGTCCTGGGCAACCTCTCCCGCGCAGTCGCATTGGCCGTGGTGTCACGCCAGCCCGGAAGCCTTGCGCGGGCCGAGGTGCGCCTGCGCCGCCTTGACCACCTTCTCGGGGTCCTGCGCGGCCACCTTGAGCAGCGGCCGGACCGGGTCCAATGGGCGACGCTCGACGCCACGGCGGGCCAGTTGTCTTCCTACCTGCCCGAGGTGGGCGCGGCGCTGCGCAGGACGATGGACCGAGCCTCCGACCAGGGCGCGTTTTCCCTCGAGCTCCTCGACCTTGCGCACCTCAGGCTTCGGCCGCTGGCGGCCGCCCTCAACCTGAGTTGGCACGTCGACCCGGCCTTGTTGCGCTACACGGCGCGGATCACGGTGCTTTCCCTGCTGGGCGTCTGGGCCATGAAGGTCCTCGATCTCCGGCACGGCTATTGGCTGCCCCTTACCCTAATGGTAGTCCTTCAGCCCGATTACGGTTCCACGCGCTCGAGGGCCGCCCAGCGGCTGCTGGGGACCCTCGTGGGAAGCATCGTGGCGAGCCTCGTTCTCTGGCTGAACCTGCCGTTCCCCGTGCTGATGGCAGCAACGGCGCTTAGCGCCTTCGGGTTTGGCTTCTACCTGCGCAGGAACTACTGGGTTGCCGTCATCTTTATCACCCTGTTCGTCGTGGTGCTCACGGAGTCCCTGGGGCCCGCCACCTTTGAGCTCACGGTGGAGCGCTTTGGCGACACCCTGGCGGGCGGGCTTCTCGCGCTGCTTGCCGCGGTGGCGTTCTGGCCGGTCTGGGAGAGGGGCCGCTTTCGGCCCATCCTTGCCCGGGCACTCAGGGCCAACGCGGCGTACATGCGCATCGTCGGGGAGCAGCTGGCGGCGGGCATGCGCTACGATGTGCGGGTCGTGCGTGCCAAGAGGTCCGCCGAGTCGGCGAGCGCCGAGGTGTTCTCGTCCCTTCAGCGCATGTCGGGCGACCCCAGGAACTTCCGGGAAAACATGGGCGAGCTGGCCGTGGTGGCCAATGGAAACCAAAGGGTGACGCGCGCACTAAACCTGATCATCCTCCAGGCCCATCCCGACCAGCCCATGCCCGAGGCCCTTGAGCTCACGGTCCACCGGGCGGTGGCGCTTGAGGACATGGCCCGTGCCCTCCAAGAGGCCGATGGGGAGGCCGCGCTCAAGCGGGCCCGGGAGCAGCTCCGCCAAAGCCCCAATCCAAGCGTCGACGCCCATGGCCACGTGTCCCGCGGCATCGCTCTGGGGCAGCTTGAGCGCACCGGGGCCGAGATCGGGGCAATGTTCATTGGCGTTGCCGCACTTGCGGGAACCGCACCCGGGCCCGTGTCGTGATTGCCGGGATCTAATGGGGCGCCGGGCCTAACTTCTTTCGCGCGCGGCCCGCGCGGGATCGTCTGTAGCAGGTGGACAATGGGTCGGTATGGGTGCAGGCTGCGTCGGTACCCGGCTACGCGCCCAAGACGGGCACGGGGCCAATACCCGAACGCACCCCTGATGCCCGACACGATCGAGTTTAACCTGAACGGGCAGCCGGTGCGCATAAGCACCGACGGGCACCGGGACCTGCTTTGGGTCCTTCGCACGGAGCTTGGGCTCACCGGCCCGAAGTATGGCTGCGGCATCGATCAGTGCGGCGCCTGCACCGTCCTCGTCGACCACCAGGCCGTCAGGTCCTGCTCCCTGCAGGTCAAGTCGGTCCATGGAAAGAGCGTGGTGACGATCGAGGGCCTGGCCGTCGGCGGGAAGCTCCATCCCATCCAGGAGGCCTTCATCGCGCACGACGCCCTGCAGTGCGGCTTTTGCACCTCCGGCATGATCCTGCAGGCCTATGATTTCCTGCGGAAGCATCCCAAGCCGACGCGCGACGAGGTCGTTGCGGAGATGGACGGCAACCTCTGCCGCTGCGGCGCCCATGTGCGCATCGTGGACGCGATCATGGAGGCATCGGCCGCCAAGGGGGAGGGGAGCGCGACATGAACCCGCGAGGCGCGCCGGATTTTGGCTACGGGCGGGTGGCGGGGCCATGGGCCAACGCCCACCTCCCGACACGCCGCGAGTTCCTGAAGGGGCTGGGGACGGGCCTCATGGTCTGGGTGGTCCTGGGCCGGGCCGCGGGGGCCGAGGAGAACGAGGCGGCGCATCCGGTCACCGTCCGCCCGAGGGCCGAGGGTGACTTCAACGCGTTCCTGAGCATCGGGGAGGACGGGCACGTGACGTGCTTCACAGGCAAGATCGAGATGGGCCAGGGCCCGGTCACCTCGCTGCCGCAGATGCTTGCCGAGGACCTCGATGTCTCTGTCGACGCCGTGAGCATCGTCATGGGTGACACCGAGCTGTGCCCCTTTGACCAGGGCACCTGGGGCTCCCTGACCACGAGGGTCTTCGGGCTTGTCTGGCGCGCGGCGGCGACGGAGGCCAGGGCCGTGTTGCTGGACCTTGCCTCCGAGAGGCTAAAGGTACCGGTTTCTCGGCTTTCCGTTCGGGACGGGGTGGTCACCGACACCAAGGACCCCTCGGTGAGCGTCACCTATGGTGAGCTCACCAAGGGCAGGCGGATAGAACGGCGCCTTGAGGTGAAGCCCGAGCTAAAGGCGCCGGCGCAGTTCCGGGTCATGGGGAAGCCCCTCCTCAAGAGGGACGCGCTCGACAAGGTCACTGGAAAGGCAAAATACGCCGGGGACCTGCGCCTGCCGGGGATGCTGTATGCAAGCGTGCTTCGGGCGCCGGCGCACGGGGCGAAGCTAAAGTCGGTGGACGCCGCCGCCGCCCGGGCGATTGCGGGTGTCGTGGTGGTTGAGCAGCCCGGACTCACGGCCGTGCTGCACGAGCTGCCTGACGCCGCTTCCGACGCCCTGGGAAAGGTCAAGGCCGAGTTTGAACCCTCGCCCTCGAAACTGGACGACACGACGATCTATGAGTACCTAAAGACCGTTGAGCTTGAGCCCAACGTTGTGGCGCAGGGCGGCGACCTGGCCGCGGGACGCGCCCTTGCCGTGAAGCGGCTTCATGCGACGTACCTCGGATCCTACGTCGCCCATGCAGCGATGGAGACCCACGCGGCCCTCGCGCACGTCGAGGGGGAGAAGGCGACGGTCTGGGCGTCGACACAGAACCCTTTCGGGGCCCGCGAGGAGATCGCAAAGGCGCTCGGCCTGCCCATCCCGAGCGTGCGGGTCATCACGCCCTTCGTTGGAGGCGGCTTCGGGGGCAAGAGCTTCAACCTGCAGGCGGTCGAGGCCGCGCTCCTGTCCAAGGCGACCGGGCGCCCCGTGCAGGTCATGTGGTCGCGCGAGGAGGAGTTCTATAACGACACATTCCGGCCCGCCTCCGTGGTGAACATCGATTCGGGTCTCGACCAGGACGGCCGGATCGCCTTCTGGGACTATGAGGTGAGGTTTGCGGGCGACCGGGCGTCGGCCCACCTCTACGACATCGCTGATCACCGGACCCGGGCGGTGGGTGGGTCCCAGGGACCGCCCGGAATTCACCCGTTCGCGATCGGCGCGTGGCGGGCCCCGGGCTCGAGCAACAACGCCTTCGCGAGGGAGTCCCATGTCGACCAGCTGGCCTCGCTCGCGGGGGTTGACCCCATCGAATTTCGGCTCCGCCAGCAGAAGGACAGCCGGCTTGAGCGGGTGCTAAGGGCCGCGGCCGAGCACTGGGGATGGAAGCCCGGCAAGGGCCCGAGCGGCAGGGGACTGGGTGTCGCGTGCGGGACGGACGCCGGCAGCTACGTGGCCGCAATCGCCGAGGTCGGGGTGGACTCAAAGACCGGCAAGATCACGGTGAAGCGCGCCCTCTGGGTCCAGGAGATGGGGCTGGTGGTCAATCCCCAGGGAGCGAGGCTCCAGATGGAGGGTGGCATCACGATGGGCCTAGGCTACGCGCTCTCCGAGGAGATCCACTTCAAGGACGGGGCGCTCCACGACACGAACTTTGACAGCTATGACCTCCCCCGCTTCTCAGAGGTGCCCAAGATCGAGACCGTGATCCTTGAGGCCGACAACTCGCCCCCGCAGGGCGGCGGGGAACCCGCCATCATCCTCACGGGAGCGGTGATCGCCAACGCGGTGTATGACGCCACGGGGGTCCGCATGCTTCAGATTCCCATGACGCCGGCCCGGGTGAGCGCGGCCCTTGCGGCGAGGGCTTAGGCTCCCCTTCGCCTGTTGGGATGGGCGCGGCGTTCTGGATTCGGGTAACACCCCATACCTTCGCGCGCCGACCTCGGCTAATGTGGGGCTTCAAAGATTGCAAGAAACCCAAGCCAAGGAATCCCATGCCCCTAATTCAAGTCGTCCTCACATTGATCGTCGTCGGAGTGCTCCTCTGGCTGATCAATAGCTACATCCCCATGCAGTCGACGATCAAATCGATCATCAACATCGTTGTCGTGATCGCGGTTGTGCTTTGGCTGCTCCACGGATTTGGCATTCTCTCAAGCTCGGGCGACATCAAGATGCCCGTCGTCAAATAGGCGCCGGCGGGTTCCTTGGCGCTCATTGGATAGGGAGCGGCCCCGGTCATTCCACCGGGCGTCCGTGAGTCCCTTGGGACTCTGTAGGCATCCTGAGCAGGTGTCTTTTCCAACGGCCTAGAGCGGCACGCCGTGGCCCTCGCTGTCCTCGCGCCACCCGGGGAGGGAAGCGTTCTTTCTTGTTCGAAGCGCCTTCTCGCGCATCACGTAGGGGAGCAATCCCACGTGATTACCGTTCCCCAACGCAGCTCCTCCGTAACCACCACGCTCGTGGCGGTGGGCCTCCTGACGAGCATCTACCTTGCGGCGCTTAAGCTGCTCAACCTTCCGTGCCCCCTTTCGGGCTGCAACGGGATCATCAACACCCACTACGGGGCGCTGTTCCACGTGCCCCTGCCGCTCTACGCGATCCCCCTCTGGCTGACGCTCACGCTTCCGTGCTCCCGCCCCTGGCACAGCCTCGCCCAGCTGGGTTCGCTCCTCGCTCTCTCCCTCGGCGCGCTGGCCCTGATGGTGATCCAATTCTTCGTTCTGAGGGGCTTCTGCCCGTTCTGCACGCTCCACGCCGCGGCGGCCCTGGCCGCGGCATTCGCGGTGCCTAAGCTCGGCCGTGCGCATGCGTGGCTCTCACCGGTGGTGCTGGCCCTGGCGCTGCCTTTCCTCTTTGCCGTCAAGGCGGTGGAGCAGTCCCAGGTCCAGTCGTGGGGCACCCCGGCAGAGATATCGGGCGAGCCTTCGGGGGCCGCCGTGCCGGGCGAGGCGGTGCCCGCGGCGATCCCCGCGAGCGTGGACAAGGCGGCGTTCAACTGGCTCGGCGACTTTGACGCCAAGCAGTCGCCAATCCTGATCGTCAGCTTCCAGTGCGCGCATTGCCTCGACCTGCTTGAGGACACCCTCACGCACCCGCACATAGGGTCGCTGAAGGGGCCGAAGATCTTCGTCTATTCGACCTACGGCGCCTCGGCCGACACCATCGCGGTGTTTGCGGCCATCCTCTCCGTCCGCGGAACGCCCCAGGAGCAGTTTGCCACGGTATTCGCCCAGCAGGACTCGTTTCGCGACGCGCTCCTCACACACAACTCAAGGGACCTGAAGAGCACCCTTGGCGGCCTCTTCCCGGGGTATGAGTCCAAGCTCGAGGCCGCGAAGCAGCTGTTCAACCAACAGGCGCTCGCGCTCAAATACATCCCCGGCCGGGGCTCGCCCTTCATCCTCTTCCCAGATGGTTCCAGCAAGTTTGGCGGAGACGTGACGCCCGCCATGCTTTTCCACTGACGGGCGGGTCCCGAGTTTAGCTATTCCCGCTTAACATCTTAGCCCATCGCTGGGGGCGGAGGGTCTTGGGGGCCGCATAGGCAATTCTACCCTTAGGCCGGATATTGGCGCGCCGATGTAACGGGATACCCTGCTTCCGACGTCTCATAGCGAAGTTACACCCCACCGCCTCTCCCTAAAATCCACATGAAAATTGCAGCTCTAAACCATTTGATGGTCTCCGCCGGCTTGGCCTGTGTCGCGCTCTCCCTGTGCAACCCGCTGAGGGCCGAGGATGAAAAGGTGATCAAGCGCGAGGGAACCTATACGACGAGCAAGGGCGGGTCTGGAACCACGTCGTCGACGACGACCAAGGCCAACGGTGTCGTGACGCGGCAAGGAACCTGGACCAACGCCGCGGGCGGCACGGGTACCCGCCAGTCTCAGACGAACTGGAACAAGTCCACCGGGACGGCGACGGTGAATGGTTCAGTGACCCGCCCGAACGGAAACACGAGCACATGGCAGGGCACGAAAGAACGCACGGCCCCCGGAGTGATCCAGGGTAGCGGCACCATCACCCATGCAAACGGCAAGCAGAGCACCTATTCCTCGACTGACACGAAGGTAGCCCCGGGCACATGGGACAAGAACCAGGTGATCACGACAGCCAGCGGCAAAACGATCGACCGATCGGTGGACACCACGGTGGCCAACGGGGTCGGGACCCGGACCGTGACCACGACCGGGCCCAACGGGCAAACGGTCACGCGCGATGATTCCTTTAAGCAGACCACCTCGACGGTTCCCGTGACGCCGCCCACGAACTGAGGCGGGAAAGGATCCTGAGGGGGCGGGCTAGAGCTCTGCGGCCACCTTGCGGAAATGGTGGCCTATGATCGCGAGCTCGATAGCGACGCGAAACTTCCGCGGGTGGCGCAGCACCAGCCCGGCGAGGAACCGCCAGTAGGCCGTCCGCCCCCTGTGCCACACTCCGAGAATCCAGAAGGACTTCAGGAAGGCCTCGAAATCCGCCCACGAGAGGTAAAGGCGGTCGCCTCCGCTCCTGTAGTTTCTTAGGAAAGTGCCAATGCGGCGGTAATAGTTCCCGGGCTCGTAGAGGCGCCGCATGAGCTCGCGATAACCCTTTTCAAGATACTCCCGCCCCAATATGGGGCGGAAATTCAGGGCCGAGGCTGTCGTGTTGTTGCCGGACGTGTCCCCGGTGAGCCTGCCCTCGCTATGAAGGCGCTTGTGCAGCCGGGTCTGGGGCAGCGCCGTGAGCAGGCCCACCATGGCGGTGACGACCCCCGAGCGCTGGATAAAGTCGAACTGCTGCTTGAATATCTCGCCGGTGTCGCTGTCGAACCCGATGATGAAGCCTCCCATGACCTCGAGCCCGGAATCCTGAAGGGTGCGGACATCCGCCACCAGGTTTCGATCCGTGTTCTGGACCTTGCGGCATTCCTGGAGCGCCTGGTTTGAAGGGGTCTCTATGCCGACGAACACCTTCCGGAATCCCGCCTCGACCATCAGGCTGCGGAGTTCGGCGTCGTCGGCCAGGTTGATGGACGCCTCGGTGAGGAACCCCATTTCCGCATGGGTGCGCTGGCGCCAATCGATCATGGCCCGCAGCAGTGCCTTGGTCCGCGCCTTGTTCCCGATGAAGTTGTCGTCCACGACAAAGACCATGTTTCTCCAGCCGAGAAGGCGCATGGCCTCCAGCTCGGCGACGAACCGAGAGGGATCCTTCGTGCGGGGGAGCCGGCCGTTCATGACGATGATGTCGCAAAACTCGCAGTCAAATGGGCAGCCGCGCGAGTACTGGGCTGCCAGGGTCACGTAGTGGCGGAGGTCTATCAGGTCGTAACGCGGCGCAGGGGTTGCATTCAGGCCCGGGAAACCGGCCGCCTTATAGACGTGCCTCACGCAACCCTTGGCCATGTCGGCTGTGAGGTCATCGATGACGCCCTCGGCCTCGCCTAGCACAAAGTGGGGGATCTCCGGGAACGACTCGTGGCCCGTGGTGAACAGGGGGCCGCCTGCAACGATCGGCCTTCCGAGGGCCCCGCACAGGCGCGCGACCTCCCGGACGGAGTCCTGGTGCACGATCATCGCGCTTAGGAGCACGTAGTCGGCCCACTGGACTGAGGGTTCGTCGAGCTCATCGACGTTGAGGTCCACGACCCTGAGCTCCCAGTCCCGGGGCAACATGGCCGCCACTGTGAGCAGGCCAAGCGGGGGAAAGGCCGCCTTCCGGGCGACAAACCTCAGGACATGCTCAAAGCTCCAGAACGTGCTTGGGGTCTTAGGGCTTACGAGAAGGATCTTCATTTTCCTGGCGAGCGGCACTCCTTGCCTTGGCGCCCTCCCACGGTTAACATAAGCCGGTTTCAGCGCGCGCGCGAGGAGATACTTCTTCGGGTGATTGCCACCGGCCGCGGATCCTCGGGCTTCGTGTTCCAACGGAGCTTCGACATGGGGCGGCGCTTTCCGCAGAATCCTGGGCATGATCCGCCCGACCGTGTCCAAGAAGCGCGCCGCAGTCTTTGACCTCGATGGCACGCTAATCGACAGCATGCCCTTTGTCGTCGAGACGTTCATCTACGCCGTCGAACCCTTCAGGTCCCGTCCGTCGACCGAGGAGGTCCTCTCCAACCTGGGCGGCCCCCTGGATACCTGCCTGCGCAATCTTCTTGGACCCGTCGCGGCGGATTCGTTTCCCGCCGCGAGGAAGAGGCTCATGGATCACGAGCACGGGCAGGAGGGAAAGCTGCCGCCGTTTGGCGGAGCGAGGGAGCTGCTGGCGTCCCTGAAGGCGAAGGGGGCGGCGCTGGGTATCTGGACCGGGCGGGACCGGTGGTCGGCCGAGAGGATGCTCGCGGTCCACGGGCTCACAGGCCTTTTCGGGGCGATCGTCTGCGGCGACGACCTGCCCAGCCACAAGCCCGATCCGGAAGGCCTCATCCGGGTGATCAGTCTCCTGGGGGCGAGGGCGGAGGAGGCCGTGTTCATGGGCGACGCGGACGCGGACGTCCTAGGGGGGCACGCCGCGGGAGTCCACACGGTCTTCGTGCACCACGGCAGGAACGCGCCGGTCCACGTCCATTCGCGCGCCTCCGAGGTGTACCGGGAGCCGGGCGAGGCCTACCTCGCGGTGCTCCGGCACTTTCCCTGAAGCCTCGGCGATGGGGAAACGCTATTTTTCAGCGGCGCCCGGGGGCGTGCCGAGCGTCGCGCGGAGCTGCTCAAAGTAGTCCCTCGTGCTCTGGCGGGAGACAAAAACAAGGCCCTTGTCGATGAGCGCGCCCGCCTCGGCGCCAAACCCCGCCTGTGCCAGGATCGAGGCCGAGCTGTAGGCCAGGTCGGTGTCCCGCGGGAAATGCGCCACGCCGTCAGCGATCGGGGGCACGTCCCCGCTCGTCGGCTTCGAGTCGCAGTGGCTCCATGTCTCCACGACCAGGTGGGCGGCCTCCGGGGTGCGGGGGATGGACTGGATAGGCTCCAGGATCGATGCGGCCTGCTGGGCGCTGATCCCTCCTCGCGCCCCCTGGGGGTTCTTGCCGGCCTCCAGGTAGCGCAATTCTGCGAGGACAAGGTGGGCTCTTGGCCTCACGGCCCCCAGCTTGACAGCCGACTCCAGGAACTGGCGGGCCTTTGCGTCCTCGCCCATGTCGTGCTCGTAGAGCCCGTAGACTGCCAGCAGCGACACGTCGTGGATGCGGTCGGCCGAGACGACAAACGGCTTCATCGCAACCGGGGCCCCCAGCGTCGAATTCCGGGGCGCCGCCGTGGCCGTGGTGCCGCCGGTCGGGGGCTGCACGTCCGGGGGAAGCCCATTGTCGTCCCGATAGGCGCGTTCCAGCATCCTGCCCGAGGCGAAGAGGAACTCGCGGCTCACAAAGGGATCGCTGTCGCGGAGGGAGATTCCCTGCATCCGTAGCCAGTCCCCGAGGATCCTCCCGATCTGGTCGGCGGTCGCCTCCTTCATGGCGGTCCGTGGAAAGGTGATCGGCATGTCGATGTAGACGGTCGTCGGGCGGGCAACAACCTCCCTGAGGTAGGTATCGAGCTTTCCCTCCATCGCCTCGTAGCCGAACCCGAAGCACTCCGTGAACACCCGCTCCGTGACGGGCTCGGTGCGCGCGCGCCGGACCAGCTCCAGGAAGGCGTGCGAGAGCGCCGGTTCGTCGCGCCCCGGGCCCATGAGTCCCCAGCGCACAAACAGGGCGGCCTCGGATTCCCAGAGCGCGAGGTCCTCCTCCGGGGGAGGGTCCTCGGAGAAAAGGCGGCCGAGGTGGAGCATCTCTATCTTGGGCCACTTCACCCTTCCCAGGCGGGTGATGAGTTCTTTGGTCTGGTCCAGGGAGATCCAGAGGGTCCCGGGCCCCACGGCCTTGCGGATCCAGGACTTCGTCCACCTGAACGCCCCCTGGTCCGGGTCCGTGAAGAGGTCGAATCCCTCGCGGAGCACGCCGGCGTCCTTTCCGAGCAGTCCGGCCATGAGCCACCTTGGCAGCGGCGGGGAGCACCGCTGGAGCCGCTCGAGGCTGATGGAGCCGTAGGCCAGGATCTTGGTGTCCGCGGTGTAGAGGTTTGTGTTCACGGCCGTCGTGTCCTCGTCGAACGCGCCGATCGGTTCCGTCGCAAGGTTCGTCTTCTCGGCGAGCTGGCCCCACGTGAGCGCATCCTTGGGCGCGTGCAGGATGATGGGCTGGGAGTGCGGCTGGCCCAGAGGCGCCACGTCCAGGTTCTCGTCATCGATGATCACCATGTAGGGCACGGGCGCCGCGGGGAGCCAATCCTTCGGCATTAGGTCGTTCTGGAGCCACAGCCCCCGCTGCAGCGAATCGAGCCACCAGGTGGTCTTCTCGTCGGAGGCCCGGGTGAGGACCTCGAAGCCGGGCAGCGCAACGTAGCGCCAGGGATTCCTCTCGACGCGCGTGGCGGAGACGATGAAGCGCTCCATCCGGACCGCGTTTTCGCGCGCCGCGGCCGCGACGGCGTCCGAGCCTTCGTCGCCCTTGGCCGCGCTTCGGGCTCCAACAAGCGCCGAGAGGCCGAAAACCGTGATCCCCAGGGCGCCGCGCACGCCGCGCGTGTCGAATCCCCTCCGGGAAGGCTCGCGGCAGGCGGGGTTCATTTGTCTGGAACGGTGCCCAGGGACTTGGGCTCGCCCACCTCCACGTGCCCCTCCTCGAGGCTCGTGTGGATCAGGCCGTGGCTCTCCTGGCCGAAATACTTTCCCGCTATCGAGGCCATGAGGGGGAAGGCCTTCTCGAAGTCGTTGCCCTGCTCCTGGATGCTGAACCGCGTCTCCCAAAGGAGGTCGTGCCGACCGAACCTGCGGGCCGCCAGGTAGTCGTAGGCCAGAAGCACGACGTAGTACCGGTCCCTCTCGACCTCCTCCTTCAGCGTGGCCATCCTCGGGTCTCGGGGCGGCGTCCTGTAGATTTCGTCCGTGTAACCCAGGATGTTCGCGCTCGCCGCGTCGGTCTGGGCGTCCTGCGAGGCCTCCATCGTGGAAAACGCCGACGACTGCGCCGCCAGCGACTGGAGATGCTGCTGCTGGACCGCGGCGTCGACCCCGTTCGACCCCTTCAATGAGTCGCTTGCAAGGTGCGCCTGCTCGTTGAGCTGGACGGATTCCCGGCGGTCGCGCGGGTTCAGGTCGTCGGGCACGATCGTCGTCCCCCAGTAGACCAAAATCAGGAGCTTCGTGGCCATGGGGTCCTCGCTTTGGACGTAACCCTGCGCGGAGAGCGGGCCCGCGAGGACCTTGGAGATGTCGTCAAAGCTCAGCCTGTCCATGGTCGCGTCGACCCTGGGCCCGCCGAAGTTGCCGCCCTCCTTGAAGACGTAGCCCTCCTGCTGGAATGAGCCGTCGGGATTCTGGACCCTCACGTAGTCCCTGCTGGTCCTCGAGTAGACCGCTGTCAGTGCGCCGCCTCCCACCGCGCCCGTGCTGCTTCGGGTCGCCGTGGGCGCGCTGCACCCAAATAGCACGCCAAGCAGGGCTGGGGCCAGCCAAGGAGTCGCTGGGGCGCTCACGGGATCACGCTGGTGCCGGCGCCCGCCCGCTACAAGTGCGTTTAGGGGTGGATGGACCGGGTCTCGGGGCCGTGATCCGCATGGTCTGACACCTTGTACGCAAAACCCGCGGGTAGGGATGCGTGTTGGGGCGAACGCCCCATAGAGAGTGCCCCGCCGCTGTGGTACCATGGGACCATGAATCTAATATTGCTCGTGGTCATCCTGCTTCTCCTGTTCGGCGGCGGCGGCTTTTACATCGGGGGTCCGGCATTCGGAGGAGGGGGCCTGGGCCTCGTCCTTATTATCTGCCTCATCATCTTCCTGATGGGCGGTTTTCGCACGAAAAGCTAGACTCCCTGGAGGAGGCGGGACGGCCGGCAAGGATGTCCCTCGGGCTCCCGCCGGTCAGGCTTTCTTCGAGTCGGTGCCCCAGCGCTTCTTCCAGACCAAGGCGACGACGTAGCACAGGATGGCGGCGTTTGCGGCGATCATCAGGACCTTTGCCGGGCTGGGATGGTGCACCATCGAGAGGATCTCCTCCGGCACGAAGAAGCCGGTGGTCACGACGACCACGTACTCGGCCCACGAGGCCCCTATCCACAGGCCGACTCCCTCCGACAGGAGGATCGCCGCATAGAAGGCGGTCGCAATCCCCGCCTTCAGGATCGAATGCGGCTCGATCACCCCGGCCTTCTCGAGAAGGAGCCTCGCATAGTGGTTCTCGGGGGAGATCCGCATGAACTCGATGAACTGCTGCGCGAGCTGGTCGAGGTCCCTGTGGACGATGCTGAAGAGCCCAAACGCAACGCCGGCCAGGGCGACACCCTTCGCCAGCTTGACGGCCGCTATGATGCGCAGGAACCCCGGGGGGCGCTTCGGTTCCATTGCGGCGGGTTCAGACATCCCAGAAACCTATCAAGAGCGCACGGCTTTTGAAACGTAAATAGGGTCCCCGGAGGGCCGCCCGGCTCCGGCTTCTCTTGAGCTTGGACCGGGCTCCCCCCAGGGTCCCCCAGGTGACGCCCCACAAATCCAACGACCCCCTCCACGGCGTGACCCTGGAGCGCCTGCTCACCGAGCTTGTGGAGCATTTCGGCTGGAGGGAGATGGGCCGGCGGGTGCCCATCAGGTGCTTTCTCTTCGATCCCAGCATCAAGTCGAGCCTCACCTTCCTGAGGAAGAACCCGTGGGCGCGGTCCAAGGTCGAGGAGATCTACGTTTCGCTAAAGGGGGGACGCTAGCAGATTCACGAGAACCGTTGGCGAGCTTGGCTGTCCAGTGCGTCACCTTTGAGCGCATTGGCAGAAGCCCTCCACCGCTATGACCTACCCTGGATAAGGGTGGGAAGGATCTATCGGCGCATCTGCTTCCTGCGCTTTGAGGGCAGGGGCGCCGAGGCCACCCAGATCGAGCTCACTGAGCTCAAGGAGGCTGTTGACGCAGCAAGGAGGGAGAGCCCCTCCGGCCCGGAGGCCGACTCGATCCTCAAGCGGCTCCTGGAGGAGGAAGGGGAGCGGGTGGCGGACGCGGTTGCATTCGCAGAGGCGATCATGCCGTACCTGCCCGATCACCTGGCCGCAGCGCGTCCAGCGGTATCTCCCTCGGCCTCTGGCGCTCCCATGCTCCAAAAGGCCGGGCCGCGTCCCGCGGGCGACCCGCGAACCGTGGCCGACTTTATCGAAGACATGCTGGCGCAGGACCGCCCGCGTGCCCGCTGACTCTCCGATCAACCGCAACCCAATCCTCCCAGTCATGACATCTGCAACCCTCGAAAAACCCGCCACCGCTGCCCCCAGCCTTGCCCCTTCCGCCCAAGCAAACCGTCCGGCGGGCCCAAAGGCGGCCTGTCTCCTCATGGGCCTCGACCTGGGCACCAACAAGTCCTGCGTGCTTGCCGGGAGCCCCGGCTCCTCCGATATCACCGTCAGCAAGGTCGTTCCGTCCGTGGTGGGCTACGTGAAGGACGGCATCGTCGACGGCATCATCACCGGCAATGCCAAGGTCCTCTTTGGCGAGGAGGCCTTGAGGCAGATGCTCCACGTCGAGCTTGCCGTTCCCCTTGCCGAGGGCGTCATTTCCCACCCTGAGGCTGCCCGCGACTTCATGCTCCACCTGCGCCAGCTCGCGGACCCGTCGGGGCGCTCCGAGATCCGCGCCGTCGTAGGCGTCCCGGCCAACGCCGGGGAGCAGGCGCGCGAGGCCATACGCCGGGCCGCCACGGGTATCTTCTCCCACATCCTCCTCATACCCGAGCCGTTCCTTGCGGCCCTGGGGTACCGCGACGACGCCCGGGTCCGCCAGCCGGGCTACGTCGACCCCGTCGTCAACTCCCTGTTCATCGACATCGGAGGGGGGACGAGCGACCTGTGCCTGGTGCAGGGTTATTTTCCGACCCGCGACGACCAGATCAGCATCCCGTTCGCCGGGGACGCGATCGACGCCCTCATCTTTGACGGGCTGAACCGCACGTACCCCAACAACGGGCTCTCCCTGATCACCGTCCGCGAGATCAAGGAGGCCCACGCCTACGTGGGCCCGAGCCGCAAGCCGCTCGAGGTCAAGGTCGTGATCGGCGGCAAGAGCCGCACGCTGGAGCTCGGCGACGCGATCGGCAACGCCTGCAATGCGCTGATCGACAAGATCTACCCGGCGCTGACCACCCTCATCGCATCGGCGTCCTCGGATTCCGTGGTGACGCTGCTCCAGAACATCATCGTCACCGGCGGGGGCTCACAGATTCGCGGGATCGACACGGTGCTCCAGAAGAAGCTGGCCGACGAGGGCTACGAGTCCCCCAAGGTCCGCCTCGCCGGGCAGGACTTCCAGCGCTACGTGGCCATGGGCGCCTTGAAGGCCGCCCGCGCGGCCCGGGAGAACCAGTGGCAGGTCCTCCTCGGGTAGGGCAGGACTGGCCCGCCGTTCAGGAGTCCACGCGTATCGGCAGGACCACGAAGGGCATGCCCGAAAGGAAGAACCTGCGCTGGAGCGTGAACACGGTGTGGTTGTGCAGCCAGCGGGTGAGGTTTGTCTCGTAGGTGAAGAGCAGCTGGCCCGCGAAGAAGACCTGGTTCGGGAACTCCGCCGATGCCTCGCGCGCAAGCTTCATCACCTCGTTCGTGATATCATACCCGATGCCGGTGAACGCCTTCGACCCGTAGCCCCGCGCCTCCGCGAACTGGACGTAGCGCTGGGCCTCCTGCTCGGTGTGCAGCTTCAGGTCGTCGATTTCCGCGGCGCCCTTGAAGTTTCCGGCGTCGACGGAGCCCACCTGCACGAAGATGAAATTGCGGAATGTGTTCCCGAACATGCGGGGCACGTTGAGGATCGTGTGCAGCCCGAGGCCGTTGAACCCGTTCACGAGGATCACGGCGGTGCGGGCCTTCGGGTCCGCCACCGGGAGCACCTCCGGGAGGGCCTTAGCCTCGGCCTCCGCCGCGTCCACGATCGAGTCGAGGCGCTTGAGCTGGAGCCGCACGCCGTTGTAGTGACGCTTGATCGCGAATGCCGTGACCACGAGGATGCCCGTGACTAGGAGGGTGGCCCAGCCACCCTCGTTGAACTTGACTATGGTCAGTGAAACGAGGATCGACGCGGTCAGGATGAGGCCGAAACCGTTGATGAAGAACTTGTGGAACCACTGGTCGTCGTTCTTTCGCTCCTCCCACCAATGGCGCACCATCCCGGCCTGCGAGAGCGAGAAGGTGATGAACACGTTGATAGAGTAAAGGATCACGAGGAGGTCCACTGAGCCCTTCGTTGCCAGCATCATCACAAATCCCGAGAATCCCATCAAAAGGACGCCGTTTCGGGTTACGAGTCGCTCGCTCAGGTTCGCAAACTGCGCCGGGAACCAGCGGTCGAGCGCCATGTTCGCGAGCACCCGGGGGCCGTCCAGGAATCCCGTCTGCGCCGCGATGATCAGGAGGGCCGCCTCGGAGGCCAGGGTGATCCACACGAAGGAGCCCCCCACCAGGTGGTTCCAGCCCCCGGTCATCTGCTCAAAGAGCACGGCGTTGAGCGTCTTGTCGGGGTTTACGTGGACGTCGTACAGCTGATAGGCGACGAGGAGCCCTGCGACCGTCAGGGCCAGCGACACGCCCATGTACACCATCGTGCGCCTTCCGGTGCGCACGCGGGGCTCCCTGAGGATCGGCAGGCCGTTGCTCACGGCCTCGATCCCCGTGTAGGTGCCGGCACCCATGCTGTAGGCCTTGAGCAGGAGCGCCATAAGGCCGAACCAACCGACGGTCGAGCTGACCGTATGCACCTCATGGGTCGTCGCGGTCGCGATGCCGGCCAGCCCCGCGGAATGCGAGACCATCGCGTAAACGATGACGAAGATGTGGGTCAGCACGAAGACGCCGAAGATCGGCACCCAAATGACGACCGACTCCTTCACGCCGCGCAGGTTGATGATGGTCAGCCCCACGACGCCCAGGACCGCGCACGTGAGCTTGAAATGCAGCGCGGATTCCGGGAAGAGGCTGAAGAGGGCGTCAAAGCCGCTGGCCACCGAGATCGTCACGGTGAGCACGTAGTCGATCAGGAGCGCGCAGCCGGACACGACGCCTGTCGCCGGCGAGAGCAGCTTGCTTGCGACCAGGTAACCGCCGCCCCCCGTCGGGAACAGGGCGATGATCTGCGAGTAGCTCATGCAGATCGCGAAGATCGTGACCACCGACGCCAGGGCCACGAACAGGCTCAGGTGAGGGCTCGTCCCCAGGGCCTTGAAGGTCTCCTCGGGGCCGTAGCACGAGGACGAGAGTCCGTCCGCGCCCAGCCCGACCCACGCGAAGAGCGCTATCAGGGAGATGCTGTGGAAGAGGTTCTTGTCCGTGAGGGATTTTTCACGGCCGAATACGATCGATTTAAGGGACATTGAGCGGGTTTGGGTGGGGATTGTTTCGGGAAAATAAAGCAGCCCCCGGGCGGGGAGCACGATGCAAGTGCCGTACCAACCGGCAAGAAAGACATATTTTGCGCGGTCGTAACCGACGGGTGAACGCCTATTAGGGCTTAGAATTTAATCTTTTCTTAACGTTTTTGGGCGCCGCTTGACAGGCAAGGCGGTGCACCCCTAATTCGATACTCCGTATGGAGGCAGCCCTTGATCAGCCGGTGCTTGTCCTAAATCGCCTGTGGCAGGCGGTTAATGTCATCGGCGCACGCCGCGCTTTCGGGCTTCTGGCCCGGGGCCACGCGCACGTCGTCCACCAGCAGCTGGACGACTTCAGGATGTTCTCCATGATGGACTGGATCGACTTCTCGGCCGACCATCCCACGGCGGTGGAGCTCGAGATGGTGCACACGCCGACCCGCACGATCCGCCTGCCGCGGGTGATCCTGCTCACGTTCTTCGACAAGCTCCCCTGCAAGGAGCTCAAGCTCACGCGCAACAACGTGTTCGAGCGGGACAAGAACTCGTGCCAGTACTGCGCGCGCGTCCTTCCGAGGGAGCAGCTGAACCTGGACCACGTGATCCCCCGCGACTATGGAGGGAAGACAACCTGGGAGAACATCGTCTGCTCCTGCATCAAGTGCAATTCCCGCAAGGCGAACCGCCTCCCGCACGAGGCGGGCATGCGCCTGATCCGCAAGCCCTCGCGCCCGAAGTGGAGGCCGGTCATCTCCATGGTGCTCGGCACCCAGCACCGCGAGATGTGGAAGGACTTCCTCGATATCGCCTACTGGAACGTCGAGCTCGAGGAGTGAGCGGCCCCTGCTAGGCCCGCGCCAGCGGCACCGTGACACGAAAGGTCGTGCCCGCGGGGCTCGTTCCCACGAGCTGGATGTCCCCATTGTGGCCCTGGAGCACCCGCTTGGCGATCGCCAGTCCAAGCCCCGTTCCGTCGTGACGGCCCGTGAGGAAGGAGTCGAAGATCCGCTCCCTGATCGCGTCGGGTATCCCCAGGCCGGTGTCCGAGACGTCGAGCACGGCCACGCCCCCGGACTCCCTCGCCTCCGCCGAGAGCCTGAGCGTGATCGCGCCGCCCTCGGGCATCGCCTGCATCGAATTGATGAGGAGGTTCAGGAGCACCTGCTGGAGCTGCCCCTTGTGCCCCTCGACCACCACGGGGTGGGGCGGGGGCTCGTAGGCGATCCTGATGTTGTTCTGCGCGAGCTTGAGGCGCATCAGCACAAGCGTGTCGCCGACGATCTCGGCGACCTGGTGGCGCGCATGGAGGCTGGTCGGCGCCTTCGCGAAGTTGAGGACCCGCGTGACGATCGACTCGAGCTGGTCAAGCTTCTCGCCGATCACGCGGACGTCCGTGCGGCGGGGATCCCCCTCCGCAAAGTCCAGGCCCATGCCGCCGTGGAGAAGCTTGATCACCGTGAGCGGGTTGCGGATCTCGTGCGCGATCTCGGCGGCAAGCAGCCCGAGCGTCGTGAGGCGCTCGTTCTTGCGCAGCGACTCCTCGCTCATGAACACCCGGGAGTAGAGCCTGGAGTTCTGGAGCGCCACGGCGCCCAGGCTCGCGAGCGCGCTGCACAGGCGCTTCTCGTCGTTGTCGAACACCCTCTTCCGGTCGGTGAAGCAGATGAGCACCCCCATCACCTCGCCCTCGAAGAGCATCGGGGTGGCGATCACCGAGCGGAGCTCGGGGTCCCGGGGGAGGTCCTGGAGGTCGTGGAACTCGGGGGACTGGATGTCGGCGAATGAGACCGCCTTGCGGGTGCGCACGGCCGAGGCGGAGAGGCACAGGCGCAGGGGCAGGTCGCCCTCCGGGGTCAGCGTCTCGGGCGAGCCGCGGTATGAGGCAAGTCTTAGGGTCTCTGTCGCCGGGTCGTAGGTGAAGAACGCGCACGCCTTGGCCTGCATCATCGCCAGCGCGTCCCGGGTGAGCGTCTCGAAGAGCTCCCGCTGCTCAAGCTTGCCCACCAGGGCCTGGCCCGTCGCGATCAGGGCCTCGAGCTGCCGGGCCTTTCCCCTCAGGTGGCGCAGCTCCCAAAGCCGGTTTAGGACCTGGGCCGACGACCCCGCGATCCTGACCAGGTGGGCGAGGTCCGCCTCGGAGAACTTGCCGAGCGAGTCGTGCTCGAGCGCCACAACGCCCAGGACCTGCCCGTTGGCAAGCAGGATGGGGGCCGCCATCTCGCTGAGGGTTCCCTTTACCATGGGCCGGCTCCGGAGGTCCGCCGTGGAATCCGGCACCAGGAGGGCCTTCGCGTGCCACGCCACCCATCCCGGCACGCCCTGGCCGGGTGCAAACGTGGGTTCCGCGTCCTGGGGCAGTCCCACCGAGGACTCAATCTCGAGCCTGCCGCTCTCCGGGTTCTGGAAGGCCACGAGGGCGCTCCGGGGACCAAAGCAGCGCGAGACCAAGGCCAGGATCTCCCGGGTCGCCACGGCGGGGTCCTCGGTCCCCGACGCAAGGGACAAGATGGCGTTCAGCGCCGCCAGTTCCTCTTCTTCGGTCATGCCACAAGTCGTGCAGGGTGGGCAGGGGCGTGCAAGGGATTACGCGGGGTCCCTGCTCGGCCCCCCGATTGAACGTGGCCCCTATGCGGTTTCCGCGACCGGCAGGGGCACGGGCGTGATAACGTCCGTGAGGGCGGAGCGCAGCTTCAACAGCCGGTCGGTGTCCTCGACCGACTCATGGTTCGCGCTCTCGATATAGAAGGTGTCTATAGCGACCCCGCGCTCGGTGCCGATGCGCGCGAACGTGATGTCAAAGCCGAAGTCCGAGATGACCTTCGCGAGCCTGTAGAGAAGCCCGATCTGGTCCCTGGCCTGGACCTCGACGATCGTCCTCTGCATGGAGATCTCATGGTAGACGTCGACGGTCGGGGGGAAGGAACTCTGGAGCGTCTCCCCGCTCTTGTTGAACATATAGCGCGTGGAGGCGATCTTCTTAGCCTGGGCCACGATGTCGGGATAAAGGTCTGAGCTCGAGACCAGGGCCGACTCGATGATCTTCGCGAAGGACCCTTGGGCCGCCGAATTCTGGACGACGCCGTGCCCGGGCTCGACCACGTAGAAGGTGTCGATGGCGATGTGGTCGGTCCTCGAGATGACCTTCGCGCCCAGGATGTTCAGCCCGGCGACGCTGAATGCGCCCGCAAGCTTGTAGAACAGGCCCGCCCTGTCCCAGGTGACGACGTTCACCACGGTAAGCGAGCGGTTCAGGTCGTCCTTCCAGTCGATCACCGGCCGAAGGGTTCCGACCGACTCGGTCGAGGAGATGGACTTGAGGAGCTTGTTCACCATCTGGATGTGGAGCGTGATCTCGCTCGAGTCCGTCAGGATGAAGTAGCGGTCGGGGAGCAGGCTGAAATGCGCCGCGATCTCGTCGTTGCTTATGCCCGGTATGCGTTTGGCGATAAGTTCCTGTTCGGTCATTTTTCGTTTTTCCTCAAAGCTCGCGTCGACAGCGGCGCCAAGCCTCAGGCGTTCGAGCGTGTTCCTATATAGTGTTGTATGTAAAGTGTCCTTATAGCTGTTCCACAGCTCTGGCGAGGTGCCCCGCGCGTCGCAGAACGTGTGGACATAGAGGAACCGCAGGCGCTCCTGGTCGCCGACAAGCTCTGCAAAACTGGAGGAAGTCTTAGGGTCATCTACATCCCGCTTCTGCCAGAATCGTGCCATCGCGAGATGATTCTTTATAACAAATGAAACAAGGGACTGGCCCCTTTCCGACACCCCCAGGCGCCTCATGGTGGGCATCGCAAGGCTCACCCCCGACTCCGAATGGTTTTTGATCCCCACGGCCTTTCCGATGTCGTGGAGCAGCAGGGTCAGGTAGATCAGGGCCGGATCCTCGACCTCATGCACAACGGAGCGGTACTTGACCTTGATGGGGTCCGCCTCCGTGAAGATGAGGTCCAGCTCCCTGATTGCATTAAGAGTATGGATATCAGCGGTATAACGATGATAAAACTCGTGCTGCACCAGGCACGTGAGGGCGTTGAATTCGGGGATGTACGCGCCCAGGACGCCCAGCTCGTGCATCCGGGAAAGGACGGGCTGGACCGCCCCCGACTCGGAGAGGATCGCGCGGAAAGTGAGGGCGGCATCCGGCGACTCGAACACCCCGGCCATCAGGGGAAGGGACTCGCGGATCAGCTGGGTGAGGTTGAAATCGAGGGTGCAGTCGAGCTGCTGGCAGTGGCGAAACACCCTCATCAGGCGCACGGGGTCGTCGCGAAACACGGATTTTGAGTCGGCAGCCAGCTCCTGCCCCCGGACGACAAACCCGTCCACCCGCCGGGCGCGGCGCAGGCGGGCAATCTTCAGGGCCTCCCGTATTGGGACCTTTTCGCCGCTCGACTTGCGTCCGATCGCAAGCGCCAGCCGGCTCTCCACGTTCTTTGAGGTCTGGAAGATGGTTTGTGCGGCCTTGTAGTAGTCCTGCATGAACCGCTCGACGCGGTCGAGCAGCACGGGCTGGGTGTAGCCGAGGCTGAGCGCCACTCGGGCCTGCGAGTCCAGATTCAGGATGTCGGTCGGCCGCACGCTCTCGAAGTGGAGCTCGTTGCGGACGCGGAGCAGGAAGTCGTAGGCCTTCGCGAATTCCCCGACCTCGAGCGCCGTCAGGTGGCCCTCCTGGGCCAGCTCGTCCATGCGGTTGATCCCCAGCTTCACCCGGGCCATCCAGAGGGTGTTCTGGTAGTCGCGCAGGCCGCCGACGCCGTTCTTTATGTCAGGCTCCTGGTTGAACACCGTGTCCCCGTACTTGGACCTCCGGTTGGACTGGTCCTCGAGCCTGGCCAGGATGTAGCCCTTGGGGTCGTCAGTGGTGTAGAAGTTCCTGTAGGCGAGAAGGAACGAGTCGCAGAGGGCGGCCGAGCCCGCCACATAGCGCGCCTCCAGGAGGGCCGTCATGGTCTGGATCTCCTTCTTTGCCTGGACGAAAACCTCCTCCACCGTGCGGGTGGAGTGCCCGACCTTCAGCCCGCAGTCCCAGAGCGGGTAAAGCACCTCCTGGGTCAGGTGCGCCTGGAACGGCTGCACCACCGCGGGCTTTGACTTGGTCGGGTACAGGAACATGACATCCACGTCGCTCCAGGGGGCCAGTTCGCTCCGGCCGTAGCCGCCGAGCGCCATCATTGCCACGGCCGCCGGCATCGGGCCCCGGCTCCGGGCGAAGAGTCCGATCGCGTGGTCGAAGAGCTTGGCTATCAAAAGGTCTATGATGGCCGAGCGGCCGTTCTCAACCTCAAGTCCGGACGCCCCGTGGTCGTGGCGGTCCCTGAGGTCGGCCATGGCCTCCCTCAGGAATGCCTTGCAGGCGTTGATCCGGTCGGCACCCCGGGTTTCGGGAGTGAATACGAGGATCGAGCGTGCGAGCTCATCTGGGGGTTTCGCCATGTAAGGGGCCCATTGAACCCCGCCGGGGCGGGGATTCAATCCTGGACGGCGCGCACCCCGGACTTGCCTGACCGGGGGCCTCCCGGTTTGCTGGCGGGCCCACATGCCCGAGATCACAAAAAGCTATGAGCCGCAAGAGGTCGAAAAGAAGTGGTATGCGGCGTGGCTGGAGGCCGGGGCCTTTGCGGGAAGGGCCCTGCCGGGCCGCGCACCGTACGCCATCGTCATGCCGCCGCCCAACGTCACGGGCGTCCTCACGATGGGCCACGTGCTCAACAACACCCTCCAGGACATCCTGATCCGGCGTGCCCGCCTCGAGGGCAAGTCCGCCCTCTGGATCCCGGGCCTGGACCACGCAGGGATCGCGACCCAAACAGTCGTCGAGCGCGAGCTTCGCAAGCAGAAGAAGACCCGTCACGACGACGGCCGCGATGCCTTCGTCGAGCGGGTATGGGAGTGGCGGCGCGAGAAGGGAGGGAAGATCCTCGAGCAGCTCCAGAGGCTTGGCGCCTCGTGCGACTGGGACCGGACCCAGTTCACGATGGACCCGGCGTATTCTCGGGCCGTCATCGGGACCTTCGCCGACCTCTTCCGGCGGGGGCACATCTACCGCGGCAAGCGGATGGTCAATTGGTGCCCGGCCTCCCTGACCGCCCTCTCCGACGAGGAGGTCATCATGAAGCCCACGAACGGCACGCTCTTCAAGGTGCGCTACGAGCTCGTGGACGCGCCCGGGCAGTTCGTCCAGGTGGCCACCACCCGGCCCGAGACGATTCCCGGTGACGTCGCGATCGCGGTGCACCCCGAGGACCCGAGGTATGCCGGGCTCGTGGGCCGCAAGGTCTGGCGGCCCCTGAACCGCGCGGAGATCACGATCATATCGGATCCGGCGGTCGACCCCAAGTTCGGCTCGGGCGCCCTCAAGATCACCCCTGCCCATGACAAGGTGGACCACGAGATCGGCCTGCGCCACGGCCTGCCCGTCGTGGACATCCTGAACGCCGATGCAACACTCAATGAGCTTGCCGGCCCTGAACTTGCTGGCATGGAGCGATTTGCGGCGCGGAAGAAGGCGGCCGAGCTTCTCAGGGCCTCCGGCGCCTTGATCGGCGAGGAAGCGTACCAGAACAATGTCGGCTATTCCGAGCGGGCCGACGTCCCGATCGAGCCCAGGCTCACCTGGCAGTGGTGGCTGCGCTACCCAAGGATCGAGGAGGCGAAGGCCGCCGTGCGCGACGGGTTGATCCGCTTCCACCCGGAACGCTGGTCCAAGGTGTACCTCCACTGGCTCGAGAACATCCAGGACTGGTGCATCAGCCGCCAGCTGTGGTGGGGGCACCGCATCCCCGTCTGGTACCGCAAGGGGCTCGACCGCGACCGGCTGACGGAGGAGGACCTGAAGGACCCGGCCAAGGTTCACGTCTCGATCGACGGCCCGAAGGATCCGGAGAACTGGGTCCAAGAGGACGACGTCCTCGACACCTGGGCCTCCTCCTGGCTCTGGCCCTTCGCGACCCTGGGATGGCCCGAGCCGGGCGCCATGCAGGCCGAGGGCTTCGAAGCCTTTTACCCGACGAGCACGCTCGTCACCGGCCCCGACATCATCTTCTTCTGGGTCGCCCGCATGATCATGGCCGGGCTCGAGTTCGTGCGGCCGGGCGAGCCGGTTGAGCGGAGAATCCCCTTCCGCGACGTCTACTTCACCGGGATCATCCGGGACGCCCAGGGCCGCAAGATGTCCAAGTCGCTCGGCAACTCGCCCGACCCGCTGGACCTGATCGACGCGTACGGGGCGGATGGCCTCAGGTTCGGGATCGTCTCCACGGCGCCGCAGGGCCAGGACATCCGCTTCCAGGATGAGCGGATCGAGGGCGGGAAGAACTTCTGCAACAAACTCTGGAACGCCTGCCGCTTCCGTCAGATGAGCGGGCCCGCCGGTGACAACTCCTCTGTGGCGGCGATCCTTGCCCGGATCGACCCCTCCAGGTTCGACGCGGACGACCACGCGATCCTCGCCGGCCTGCTCACGACGACCCGCGAGGTCGACCGCTGCTTCGGCGCCTTCGAGTTTAGCGGCGCTACCCAGGCGCTCTACGGGTTCTTCTGGAACGATTTCTGCGACTGGTACGTCGAGGTCTCAAAATCCAAGCTCCAGGCCGATGACACCAAGGCCAACTGCCTGGCGATCCAGGACTTGGTCCTCAGGCAGACCCTCCTCCTTCTCAACCCCGTCATCCCGTTCATAACGGAGGAGCTCTGGGCCCTCCTCGGTTACTGCGGGCCCAAGGGCGGCCTGATCCAGGACGGCGTCCTGGACGATGCCTCGACCTGCGCCACGGCCCTTGGGGGCCTGGGCGCCAAGCCGGACCCGGCCCAGGCCGCCCTGGTCGAGCAGATGAAGCTCTTTGTCTCGCGGGCCCGGGCCCTGAAGGCCGAGCACAACCTAGCGAGCCGCAGGGACGTCAAGTTCCTCCTGATCGCGGGCGACGCGGCATGGGCCACGGTCGAGGCGAACCTCGCCAAGCTCGCCCGGATGGCCGGAGCCGCGGAGATCACGCGCCGCGAGTCGGTCGAGGGCGCCCCGGCCGCCGTGACCACCCTAGGGACGCTCTTCCTGGACCTCGCAAGCTCGGTCGACGTGGCCGCGGAGCGTCTCCGCATGCGCAAGGAGATTGACGCCCTGGCCAAGCACATCTCCGGCACCGAGGCCCGGCTGGCGAACCAGGCATTCGTGGCAAAGGCGCCCCCGGCCGTCCTCGAGGGCGCGCGCAGGCAGCTCGCCGAGCAGCAGGCCAAGCGCGCCGAGCTGGAGCGGCTGCTCGCGTCGCTCGGCTAGGGAATACCCAACGATGTCCACCCCTGTCCGTGTCCTTGCCTTTTGCGGGAGCGCGCGGCGCGCATCGCTCAACCGGAAGTTCCTCGGGTTCGCGGTCGAGGCTGCCCGCGAGGCGGGCTGCGAGGTGACGGTCGCCGACCTGGGCGAACTCGCGATGCCCCTCTACAACGGGGACCTCGAGGATGCGCAGGGGATCCCCCCCGGGGCCGGTACGCTTGCCGGCCTTATATCCTCTCACCAGGGGCTCCTTGTCGCGTCGCCCGAGTACAATGCCAAGCCCGCCCCCCTCCTCATGAACGCCATCGACTGGTGCAGCCGGGTGGAGCCCCTCCCCTTCGAGGGAAAGGTGGCTGCCGTGATCTCGGCCTCGCCCGGGCCCCTGGGGGGCGTCCGCTCGCTCGTCTTCACGCAGCAGCTCCTCTCCAAGCTCGGCTGCATGGTCGTGCCTGGCCAGTGCTACCTGGCAGGGGCCGCGAAGGCCTTTGACGCCGAGGGGCGCCTCACCCAGGAGCACGCCCAGCGCTCCGCAAGGGCTCTTGTCGCAAAGCTGGCGTGGACCGCCTCCCGGCTGGCGCCGTGAGGCACGGGGCCTGCTTTGCCCTGTCTGCGTGCTTGCCCGAAGGCAGGCCCATCCGCTTAAATCTCCGTCCCAAATCATGAAGAAAGCTCTCATAACCGGAATCACAGGCCAGGATGGCTCGTACCTTGCCGAGCTCCTTCTGTCCAAGGGCTATGAGGTGCACGGGATCATTCGCCGGGCCTCGACCTTCAACACCAGCCGGATCGACCACCTTTACAGCGACCCCCACGTGAACGGGGTCCGGCTCTTCCTGCACTACGGCGACCTGGCGGACTCGGTGCAGATGGTGAAGCTCCTCTACGAGCTCCAGCCCGACGAGATCTACAACCTGGGCGCACAGTCCCACGTCAGGGTCTCGTTTGACATCCCCGAGTACACCGGGGACGTGGACGCCCTGGGCGCGCAGCGCATCCTCGAGGCGATCCGCGAGGCCGGGCTCGTGAAGAAGGTCCGCTATTACCAGGCCTCGTCGTCGGAGATGTACGGCAAGGTCCAGCAGGTGCCCCAGACGGAGAAGACCCCCTTCTGGCCGCGGTCGCCCTACGGGTGCGCCAAGGCCTACGCCTACTACCTGACGGTGAACTACCGCGAGAGCTACAACCTGCACGCAAGCAACGGCATCCTCTTCAACCACGAGTCGCCGCGCCGCGGTGAGACCTTTGTCACCCGCAAGATCACCCGGGCGGCCACCCGGATCAAGATGGGCCTGCAGGAGAGCCTCTACCTGGGCAACCTGGACGCCCAGCGCGACTGGGGCTACGCGAAGGAATACGTCGAGATGATGTGGATCATGCTCCAGCAGGAGAAGCCCGACGACTACGTGGTGGCCACCAACGAGACCCACAGCGTGAGGGATTTCTGCGCCGAGGCCTTCGGGCACCTGGGGCTCGACTGGGAGAAGTACGTCAGGCACGACACCCGCTACGAGCGGCCGGCGGAGGTGGAGCTCCTGATCGGCAACCCCGCCAAGGCCGAAAGCCAGCTCGGCTGGAAGCCGGTCGTCAGGTTCAAGGAGCTCGTGAAGATCATGGTGGACCACGACCTGGAGCTCGCGAAGCGCGAGTCGCAGATCGCCAAGCTGCCGCCTCCGTGACGAGGATCTTCATTGCAGGCCACCGTGGGATGGTGGGCTCGGCCCTCGTCCGGCGCCTGGGGGGCGAGCCCGGGGTGGAGCTCGTCCTGCGCGAGCGCGCCCAGCTGGACCTGACGAACGAGCCCGCCGTGGAGGCCTTCATGAGGGCCGAGAAACCCGACGTGGCGATCATTGCCGCGGCGAAGGTCGGCGGGATCCATGCGAACAACACGTTCCCGGCGGAGTTCCTGCACGAGAACCTGGCGATCGCCTCCGGGGCGGTCCACGGGGCCTGGAGGGCCGGGGTGGGGCGCCTCCTCTTCCTTGGGAGCTCCTGCATCTACCCCAAGCACGCCCCCCAGCCGATGACCGAGGAGTGCCTCCTCACGGGCCCGCTTGAGCCCACGAACGAGGCCTACGCGGTCGCGAAGATCGCGGGCCTAAAGCTCTGCCAGTACTACCGCAGGCAGCACGGGGTCCTTTTCCACTCGGCCATGCCCACCAACCTCTACGGTCCGGGCGACAACTATCACCCGAAGAACTCGCACGTGCTGCCGGCCCTCATCCGCCGCTTCCACGAGGCGAGGGAGGCGGGAACGCCCGAGGTGACGGCCTGGGGATCGGGGACGCCGCGCAGGGAGTTCCTGCACGTGGACGACCTGGCCGACGCCTGCGCCTTCCTGCTGGGGCACGGCAGCCCCCCGGACTGGATCAACGTGGGCACGGGCACCGACGTGACGATCCGGGAACTCACCGAGATGGTGGCAGCCGCGACCGGCTACAAGGGGCGGATCCTGTGGGACGCCTCGATGCCCGACGGGACGCCCCGCAAGCTCCTCGACGTCTCTAAGCTCACGGCGCTCGGGTGGAGGGCCAGGATCGGCCTGAGGGAAGGCGTCGCCTCCACCTACAGGAGCTTCCTCGAGGAGAAGGCGACCGGCGTCCTCCGCGTCTAGTCGCCAACCGCCGTGGCCGACGAAACCCCAACTGTGACGGCCGAGGTCGAGGACGTGGGCCCGAAGAAGTCCTTCTGGGGCCACCTGAGCGACCTGAGGGCTGCGCTCGTCAAGTCGGTCGCCGTGATCGTGGTCGCGCTCGTCGCGTGCCTTCTGGGAAGCCCGTGGCTCGTCAAGGTGCTCGAGCAGCCCCTGCGGCACATGCACATGTTCGAGAAGGCAAAGCCGACCGTGACGCTGCAGATCGGCGACACCCGGCTCGGACCCTACGAGGTCACCCGGGAGCAGTTTCCCGGGCTGCCCCCCGGCGACGCGCCCCACGTCGTGTTCAGGGTCGGGACGGCCCCCATGGGCAACCAGCAGGTTGCGACGCTCTCGATGGAGACCGACCCGCAGTCGAGCGAGCTGCTCGAGGTCAGGCTCCACAACTTCAGCCCCGCCGAGTCCTTCATGGTGGCGTTCCACGTCGCGCTCTTCGCCGCGCTCGCCGTGTCCTCGCCCTTCTGGATCTTCTTCATGGGCGGCTTCATCCTTCCCGCGCTCAACCTGAAGGAGCGCAAGGTGATCTTCAGCTGGCTCGGATGGTCGGTCTTCCTCTTCATCGTGGGCGTCCTGTCCACTTACTTCGTGCTCCTGCCGGTGGCCCTGCGGGCCTCGGTCCAGTACTCGGAGCTCCTCGGGTTCTCCGCGCAGGACTGGCGGGCCCAGGAATACATCAACTTCGTCTGCAAGTTCATCTTCGGGATGGGCCTCGGGTTCCAGTTTCCGCTGGTCGTGCTCTTCCTCGTCAAGATCGGGGTCCTCACCCACGAGCACCTGAAGAAGTACCGCAGGCACGTCGCGGTCCTCTCGCTGATCCTGGGCGCCGTCCTGACCACCCCGGAGGTCGTGACCCAGGTCGCCATGGCGATCCCGCTGTACTTGCTCTACGAGGTCTGCATCTGGATAGCCTGGTACTGGGAGAAAAAGAAGAGGAAGGCGGAGCCCGCGGCGCCCTGACCCCCGGGAGGCGGACGAGCTATCGCCCCAAGGAAATGGCAGCCTTTGAACACGCTCTCCTTCTGCTCCTCGTTGTCTCGGGGCTTAGCGTCGTCGGCAGGTGGATGCCCTGGCCGCAGCTGATCACCTACCTGGCCGGCGGCGTCGCGATCGCCTACGTGAGGGCCTTCCCCCGCTTCGGGCTCGACCCCGGCTTCTTCTTCCTGTGCTTCCTGCCGCCGCTGATCTTCTCGGACGGGTGGCTCATGCCGATCCGGGAGCTCCTGAAGGCCAAGCGCCCGATCCTCCTGCTGGCGGTGGGTCTCGTGGCCTTCACCACGCTCGCCGTGGGCCTGGTGGCGCACGCCCTGGTCCCGGGCCTGCCGCTTGCGATGGCCTTCGCGCTCGGCGCCATCGTCTCCCCGACGGACGCCGTCGCCGTGAACGCTGCGACCGAGCACCTGAGGGTCCCCGCGCGGATGACCACGATCCTCAACGGCGAGAGCCTGATGAACGACGCCACCGGCCTCGTGGCGTTCAAGTTCGCGCTGGCCGCCGTCGTCGCCGGGACCTTCTCCCTGCGGCAGGCCGCTTTGGAATTCTCGCTGCTGTCGGTCGGCGGCTTCGCCGTGGGGCTGGCCGTGGGCTACGCCATCGGCCGCCTAAGGGACCTCCTCAGGCACCTCCAGGCGAGCGACGCGATGATCGAGACGACGCTTTCCCTGATGACCCCCTACGCGGCCTATCTCCTTTCCGAGCGCCTCCAGGTGTCGGGAATCCTCGGGGTGGTCGCCGCGGGCCTTTACTCGGGCTGGCGGGACCCCGTCCGCATGGACGCCGAGACCCGCCAGAACGCCTACGGGGTTTGGACGCTCCTGATCTTCTGGCTTAACGGCATCGCCTTCGTGCTCCTCGGGCTGCAGTTCCCCTCGCTCTTTGCTGCCGTCAGCCACCAGTTCACGATTGCGCAGCTTCTTGGGATGACGGCGGCGGTCGCCGGCACCGCGATCGTGGCGCGCATATTCTGGGTCTTCCCCGGGACCTACCTTCCGTTCTTGTTCCCGGGGGTCAGGAGGACGGAGAAGCCGTCGCCGCCGCGGTCCGTACTTGTCGTCAGCTGGGCGGGCATGCGGGGAACCGTGACCCTCGCCGCGGCCCTCTCTATCCCCATGTTCCTCGAGGACGGGTCCCCGTTCCCCGGGCGCGACATCGTGATCTTCCTGGCGTTTGGGGTGATCGCGACGACGCTCCTCCTCCAGGGCACCACGCTCGAGGCGCTGATCAAGCGCCTCGGAATCCAGGAGGACGAGGACCGGCCAAGGGAGGAGCGCCTTGCCCGGATGACCGCGGTCGAGGCGGGACTCTCGGCGCTCCGGGAGCTCGGGCCCACGGCCACGGGGACCGACCACGCCGCGGCGCTTGGCTCGGTGATCGCCGAATACGAGCAGCGCCTGGCCGCGCTCACCGCCGAGGGGGAAACGCGGAGGAGCGCCGGCCGGCGCCGCCATGCGGGCCACCGCTACCGGCTGGCGGCGCTCAAGGCCGAGCGCAGCGCCCTCGACCGACTCTGGCAGAGCGGGGCGATCATCGACGAGGTGCACCGGCCGCTCCAGCAGCTGCTCGACCACGAGGAGACACTGCTCAACGGGTCAAGGCCCGCGGAGCCGGCCGAGGGTTAGTGGTTCACGGCCGACATGCTGTGCGCCGGGTAGCGGTCGCCCGACGCGAGGCCGGCGGGCACCACCGCATCAATCCGGCCGAGGTCGGCGGCGGTCAGGCGCACGGAGACCGCCCCCAGGTTCTCGTCGAGGTACTTGGCGCGCTTTGTTCCGGGGATCGGGACGATGTCGTCCCCTTGGGCCAGGACCCAGGCCAGGGCCAGCTGGCTCGCGGAGCAGCCCTTCTCCCGCGCGATGGCCTCGACCTGTCCCACGAGCTCAAGGTTCTTCTTGAAGTTCTCGCCCTGGAACCTCGGCGAATTGCGCCGGTAGTCGTCCGCGGGAAGGTCCGCCGGGCTCTTGAACTGCCCGGTCAGGAACCCCCTCCCGAGCGGGCTGTAGGCGACAAACCCGATGCCGAGACTGCGGGTCGCCTGGAGGATCCCGTCCTCGGGGTCGCGGCTCCAGAGCGAGTACTCGGTCTGAAGCGCAGCGATCGGGTGCACCGCGGCGGCCCGGCGCAGGGTCCCCGGCGACGCCTCCGAGAGGCCGAGGTGCCTCGCCTTGCCCGCCTTCACCAGCTCGGCCATGGCGCCCACGGTCTCCTCGATCGGCACCTTCGGGTCGACGCGGTGCTGGTAGTAAAGGTCGATCACGTCGACCTTCAGCCGCGAAAGGCTCCTCTCGCAGCACTCCCTCACGTAAGCCGCGTCGCCCCGGACGCCCAGGAATTCCCCGTTGGGGCCGCGCACGTTTCCAAACTTCGTGGCGAGCACGACCTTCGCCCGCCTGCCCGCGATCGCCCTGCCGACGAGCTCCTCGTTTCGGCCGCTTCCGTACATGTCGGCCGTGTCGAGGAGGTTTCCGCCCGCGTCGAGGTAGCGGTGTATCACGCGGATCGATTCCGCGTCGTCCATCCTCGACGGCTCATAGAACTCGCTCATGCCCATGCATCCGAGCCCGATTGAGGAGACCCGCAGGCCGCCCCTTCCCAGCGTGCGTTCAGTCATCATTGCTTATGAGGGGCGCCAACCTATGGCGCCCCCGCCGCGGCCGCAAGGCGACCCGGTCGTGTTTGGGGCCCCTGTCCCCTTGCGGTCCGGCCCGGGCGCGGTTTAATTGCCCGTTCCATCCATGATCTCCCCCGAAGCTCTGAATCACGTAGAGAACATCAAGAAGCGCGCAGGACACCTGTGGAGGTTTCTTTGACGTCGACCAAAAGCGACGCGAAATAGAGGCGCTGGAGGCCCAGATGGGCGACCCGGCGTTCTGGGGCAACAACGAGCGGGCCCAGAAGCATATCGCAAAGTTGAACGCGATGAAGCGCGCGATCCTTCCGGTGATCGCGTTCCAGAGGAAGGTCGAGGACGTCGACGTGATGGTGGAGCTCGTGGAGGCCTCCGAGCCCGCGGAGCGCGAGGCGCACGAGAAGGAGCTCGAGGGAAGCGTCGCGGCCATGGCCGATGAGCTCGACAAGCTGGAGATCGCCTCCTTCCTCACCGGGCAGTTCGACCACAACAATGCCTTCCTTTCCATCCAGGCCGGGGCCGGCGGCACCGAGTCGTGCGACTGGGCCGACATGCTGTTCCGCATGTACAACCGGTGGGCCGAGCGGCGCGGCTTCGAGGTGGAGGTCCAGGACGTGCAATCCGGCGACCAGGCCGGCATCACCAAGGCCACCCTTGTCCTCAAGGGCGAGAACGCGTACGGCTACGCCAAGGCCGAGCGCGGCGTCCACCGCCTGGTGCGCATCAGCCCCTTTGACTCGAACAAGCGCCGGCACACCTCGTTCTGCGCCGTGGACGTCGTGGCCGAGATAAACGAGGAGATCGAGATTGAGATCCCCGAGGCCGAGATCCGGGTCGACGTCTACCGGTCCTCGGGCAAGGGCGGGCAGGGCGTCAACACGACGGACTCCGCCGTGCGCGTCACCCACATCCCGAGCGGCATCGTGGTCGTCTGCCAGAACGAGCGCTCGCAGATCAAGAACCGAGCGAGCGCCATGAGCGTCCTCAAGTCCAGGCTCTACGAGAAGAAGCTCGACGAGCAACGCAGCGAGATGGAGCGCTTCTACGGGGAGAAGGGCGAGATTGGCTGGGGAAGCCAGATCCGAAGCTACGTGCTCCAGCCCTACCAGATGGTGAAGGACCTGCGCACGGGCTACAGCACGAGCGACACCCAGGGCGTCCTTGACGGCAAGATCGACCCCTTCATCACCGCCTGGCTGCGCGCCGGGAGCCCCCGGCACCGCAACAAGGACATCCAGATTGACGACTAGAGCGGACACGGATGAGCGCACTCCCGTTTGAAACCCTAAGGACCGCGTTCGGCGCGCAGTCGCTTTTCGAGGACAAGACCTGGAGGCTGTCGCCCCAGGCGTGGCCGATCCCGGCCGCCCAGGCCGAGGAACTCCAGGCCATAGGCTCGGCCTGCCTTGAGTTCCACCAGAGCCTCGAGGCCCTCTACCTGCGCTCGGTGACGGGCAAGAACCTCCTGCGCAACAAGCCGCTGACGGCGCCCTGGGTCGCGGAGTACCTCGACCGGGGAAAACCCGAGGCCCTGGTGGCCCACGCGCGCGATCCCAGGAACCGCGGAATGTTCCCCACGGTGCTCCGCCCGGACCTCCTGCTGACCGACGACGGGTTCGTGATGACCGAGCTTGATTCGGTGCCGGGCGGCATCGGGCTGACGGCGTTCCTGAACCGCCTCTACGGCAAGGAGGAGGGCGTCCTCGGTTCTGACGACGCGATGATCAGGAACTTCTACGCGTCATTGGCGGGCCTCCGACCCGATGTCCGCAACCCCCTGATCGCCCTGGTCGTGAGCGACGAGGCGGCCACCTACCGGCCCGAGATGGCGTGGATCGCCCAGCAGATGCAGATCGCCGGCCAGCGCGTCTTCTGCATGAGGCCCGAGGACCTTTTCCCGCTCGGCGGCTCCCTCTTCTTCGACGTCGAGGGCAATCCCGAAAGGATCGACATCATCTACCGGTTCTTCGAGCTCTTCGACCTGCCGAGCATCACGACGGCGCAGTATATCTTCGAGGCATGGGCCGCGGGCGACGTGGCGATCGCCCCCCCCATGAGGCCGTACCAGGAGGAGAAGCTCGCGTTTGCCCTTTTCCACCACCACCTGCTCCAGGACTACTGGTCCGAGGCGCTCCACGGCCGGACGCTCAAGCTGCTTAAGTCCCTCATTCCCCGGACCTGGGTCATGGACCCGGCGCCACTGCCTCCCGGCGCGGTTCTGGACGGGCCAAAGGCCGCGGGGCGCACCCTGGCCTCGTGGCAGGACCTCGTGTCGGCGACCCAGAAGGAGCGCGACCTGATCATCAAGATCAGCGGCTTCCACGAGACCGCCTGGGGCGCGCGGAGCGTGGTCCTGGGAAGCGACTGCTCGAGGGAGGAATGGCAGCAGGGCGTCGAGCGCGCTCTCGAGCTCGCCCCGACCAACCTCCATGTGCTGCAGGATTACCGCAAGCCCCGCCGGGTGAGGCACACCCTCTATGACGCAGCGCCCCCCCACGCCCCCAGGGAAGTCGACGGGCGCCTGAGGCTCTGCCCCTATTATTTCGTGGTCGAGGGCAAGGCTCTCCTCTCGGGCGCGCTCGCGACGTTCTGCCCCCCGGACAAGAAGATCATCCACGGGATGCAGGATGCGGCCCTGCTCCCGATCCAACTGCTCCCCGCCCAGGCGGGGCTTTAGCTCTTGGGAGCCTGAGCCTGTATGTCGCTCAGGCGCTTCTCGATCTCGTTCTCCTTGAGGATCAGGTCCTGCTCGACCTGCTTGCGGTCGCTGCTGGTGATGATGCTGAAGTTTGCCGCATCCTTGACGACATTCGCCGGGAGCATGAGCAGTCGCGTCACGATGCCCTGGTCCTTGAAGGTGCTCAGGTAGAGGGCCGTAAGCTCATGGTTGAGCTTGAGGGCGTCCGCCGCGGCCGCCTGCGTCTCCATGAGGTTCGTGTTGAGCTTCTGGTTGCGGGCCATCTCCCCCGTCAGGGCGGTGCCGACCTGGTCAGAGATCCTCTGGCTGTACTTCTCGATGGACTGGCGGGTCAGGTTCTGGTCCTTGGCCATCTCGGTTAGGATCGGTGAAATCTTGAGCTGAAGGCGGGAGGACACCTTGTCGACCTGCTCGTTCTGCATCTTCTCGGCCTCCTCGGGGCTCTTCGGGAGGGGGTTATAGGGCTGCACCTTCTTGGCAATGGCCTCGGCCAAGGCGTCCATGCGCTCTCCGTTGAGCTTCTGGATCTCCTCGTCGGTCCTGAACATGTCGGCTTCCCGTTTTGAGATCGCATCCTTAAGCATCTTGTTCGTCGCCTCGATGTTGCGCCTGTTCTCCTCCGCGGAAGCCTTCAGCGCCTCGTTCTGTTCGCGCAGGGGAACGAGTTCCGCCTCTTGTTTGGCGGCCATCTCGGAGACCGTCTGTGTGTGCATCCAAAAAGCCGCGCCGGAAATCAATACGGCGGTCAAAATAATTGCGGGGAGCTGTTCTTTAAGTTTGGGCCACATAGGTTTGGGGGGTGCGAACTAACCAATCTTCTGTAAACGAGCATAACCACGAATGGTTATTAATTGCAATGCCATGCTGAAAGCGGGTTTTACGGTTGTTTTTTACAATGCTGGAAGCACGTTGACGGCATGAGTCTCAACCGGAGCGAGCAACTCTTGCACGATTACGTCCAGCAGCATCGCGAGGAAAGACAGTTCTGGCAGAATAAGGTTCGCGTAATTGTTTCAGGTTCAGCGGACATGCCCGCCGCCGTGGCGCGGCTCGATTCCGAGATGTGGCGGTATTTTGAGGAGAGAAGCGCCGTTGTTGCCGTCTTCAAGGAGGCTGCAAGGGCCTACGGGACCAAGCGGATCAGCATGAAGAACCTCGCGGAATACCTGATTCGCACCTGGACCGAACCCAGGCCGAAGAAGCCTGGCGCAGAGGCCCTGGTGCGCCCCTAGGGATCGTTTAAGTTGGCCAAAATGCTCGCCTACAGTCGCTTAATGATTTGATGGCAATACCTGAAACCTTCTGTCGCCGCGAGCGTCTGGCTGAATTGGATCGAGATACGTCTCCGAGTAAGCACGGAACGTGTCGTTTAGGGTATATTAGGGTAAGCAAGCATAACGAACGGGCCGCCAAGGGTAGGCGGCCCGTTTCTTTTCCGGGGTCCGGCGGGCCTAAAGCCTCTCAGCGCCGCGAAGGTCCGGGTGGAAATCGGCCGGCGTGCCGGTGGGGCAAACGAGGCCGACCCGGATCGCAAAGTCGCCAAAACGCTCGCCGAGGAGCCTTTCCTGGGCGTAGCGCCTTAACAGCGAACGGACCATGGGAACGATCTCCCCCGAGGTCACGGATTCCCGGTAGAGGCAGTTGAGCCTGGAGCCGTTGAACGCCGCCCCGAGGTACACGTTGTACTTGCCGGGCGCCCGCCCCACGAATCCGATCTCGGCGAGGAAGGGCCGGCCGCAGCCGTTTGGGCAGCCGGTCATGCGCATGATGATTGCATCGTCCCTGAGGCCGGCGGCGTCCACCTCCGCCTCGAGCTGCGTCACGAGCTCCGGCAGGTAGCGCTCGCTCTCGGCAAGCGCCAGGCCGCAGGTGGGCAGCGCCACGCAGGCCATCGAGTTGAGCCTGAGCGCCGTCGCCTGGTTTGCGGTGTCAAGCGGGTGCTGCCTGAGGAGCTCCTCGATTACGGGCCGGTTCTCCTCGGTGACGCTGGCGATCACCAGGTGCTGATTGGGAGTCAGGCGGAAATCGCCCGTGTGAACCTTGGCAATCCTGCGAAGGGCTTCCTTGGTCGCGCCCTTGACCCGGCCGTTCTCGATGAAAAGCGTGAAGTGGGAATCCCCGTTCGGGCCCTTGGTCCATCCGTAGCGGTCGCCCGTGTCCGTGAACTCAAACCTGCGGGGCACCGGGAGCTCCCAGCCCAGGCGCCTCTCCACCTCGGTCCTTATCCAGGCAAGCCCGCGGTCCTGGACCGTGTACTTGAAACGGGCATGCTTGCGGTCGGTCCTGTCGCCAAAATCGCGCTGCACCGTGACGACCTTCTCGGCGACCTCGACCACTTGTTCGGGCCTGCAGAATCCGAGCACGTCGGCCATGCGCGGGAAGGTTTCCACCTGGTTGTGCGACATCGCCATGCCGCCGCCGACGGTGACATCGAACCCCGCGAGCCGCCCGTCGGGCCCGGCGATCGCGATGAACCCGAGGTCGTGCGCGAACACATCCACGTCGTTGCTGGGGGGGATGGCAAAGACGATCTTGAACTTCCTCGGCAGGTAGGTCTTCCCGTAGATCGGCTCGGAGTCCTCCTCGGGCTCGCCGCCGGCCACCAGCGCATCGTCAATCCAGAGCTCGTGGTAAGCCCGGGTGTGCGGCGACAGGTGCCTGCTCACGGCCTTGGCGATCTCGAGCGTCTCGGCGTGGAGGCTCGAGACGTGGGGATTGGGGTTGCACATCACGTTGCGCACGACGTCGCCGCACGCCGCAAGGGTGTCCAGGAGCGCCAGGTTCACCTCCTTGATTGTCTCGCGCAGGTTGCCCTTGAGTATCCCGTGGAACTGGAAGGCCTGGCGGTTCGTGATCTTGAGCGTCTGGTTGCCGTGGGAGTCGGCCAGCGCGTCAAGGGCGAGCCACTGCTTCGGGGTGCACACCCCACCGGGGACCCGGACGCGGGCCATGAAGATGTACGCCTTTTCCTTGCCCTCCCGGCGCCTCTCGTTGCGCAGGTCGCGGTCGTCCTGCGAATAGACGCCGTGGAACTTGGTGATCTGGGCGCTTTCCTCGGTGATCGTGCCTGTGGAGGGGTCCTCGAGATCGTGCAGGATGTGGCCGCGCAGGAAGTTGCTGTCGGCCTTGAGCCGCTCGTTCTTGTGAGGGGGCTTGGGCGCGGCCTCTGCGGGGGCGCTCATGTGCGGATGGCCGCTCCGAGGGCCCGGCTGAGGGCGCCCGCAAGGGTGTCTAGGGCCAGCGGGTGCGAGCCCACGAGGTCGGCAAAATGGCAGCGAAGCCCCGGTGACCTGGCCTCGGCGACCCGTGCTATCGTCTCGAGGTCGCCTCCCTTTCCCGCATGCCGCCCGGGCAGAAGAAAGAGGGGGGCGACCACCACGTCGCCCGACTCGAATCCAGGAAGTGCGAGGGCCTCCTCCAGGAGGGGCCTGTTGAAGCCGTATTCCGGTCCGTCGGGCGACTCCATCGAGGCGGCCCCCAGGGCGCGCACGCTTGGCCCAAGCTCTGCCCGAACCTCGAGGGCGACCCGGTCCCGGATCTGCGCGGAGGCGCGCGACGGGCCGCCGTGGTCGGCCACGACTACGGCCGGCCGGCTAAGACCCTGGGCGGCGATGACGGCTTTCACGCGCTCGGAAAGGATCCTCGGCAGCACGCCTCCGGCGGACAAGCCCTCGGTGAAGGAGTACGAGAATCCGCCGGTCTGGAATCCGAGGGAGTCAAGGTCCCTCGCGAGCGCGGAGCCGATGGCCCCCTGCGCGCTGATGAAGAACGGGACGATGAGGAACTCCCGCTCGCCGGCCGAGACGCAAGCCCTGATCCAGGGCGAGAGCGTCTGGGCCGCCCCGTCCCCCAGGGATGACGCGGGTATCCGGTCGCTGTGCCTCCAGGAGACCGCCTCCACGCGCACGTTGGCGCGGGCGCCTATGGCGCGTGCCGCCGAGCGCAGGCCCTCGTGCGCCGCGGGTTCAACCGAACCGTTGTCGACCAGGGCAATCCTCATCGGACTCCCGCAAGGCGGTGGGCCGGTTCAAACCATGCGAGCTTCTCCGAGAATGACGCCACCTCGCCGATGACGAGCATCGCGGGCGCCTGGACAGCCGCGGCTGCGGCGAGCGCAGCGATCGTCGAGAGCGTCCCCAGGATCCGCCTGTGGCTCGCCGTGGTGGCCGACTCTATGATCGCCGCCGGCGTCGAGCCCCCGAGCCCGCCCGCCTCGAGGCGCCGGGTGATCTCGGGAAGGTTCCTCACCCCCATGTAGATGCACAGCGTGGCCTTGAGCCTCGCATAATCCTCCCAGTGGACCGTGGCACCCGGCTTGGCAGGGTCCTCGTGGCCGGTCAGGAGAACCACCGAGGAGCTGTGGAGGCGGTGGGTGAGCGGTATCCCGGAGTAGGCGGCGGCCGCGAGGGCCGAGGTGACCCCGGGCACGACCTCGAACGGGACACCCGCGGCCGCGAGGGCCGAGGCCTCCTCGCCTCCTCGCCCGAAGATGAACGGATCCCCGCCCTTCAGCCGCACGACAGTTTTTCCCTCCAGCGCGAGCCTCACGAGCGTCCCGTCGATCTCCGTCTGGGGACGGCAGACGGCGCCGGGCTTCTTGCCCGCGAAGATGCGCTCGCACCCGGGGCGCGCGAGCTCAAGGAGCTGCGCGTCGACCAGGTGGTCATAAACAACGGCGTCCGCAAGTCCTAGGACCCGGTGGGCCTTGAGCGTGAGGAGCTCAGGGTCGCCGGGACCCGCCCCCACCAGATACACGGTCCCCGGCGTCATATGTGCGCGCCTGAACCGGTCTGCTCCGAGGGTTTTGCAAGGCCAAGCGTCATCTCGGCGAGACGCTCCACGGACTCGGCCACGCTCGCGCGGTCGGTGCGGATCTCCATGTCTGGGGCCATTGGGGCCTCGTAAGGGGAGTCGATGCCGGTGAACTGAGGGATCTGTCCGGCGCGCGCCTTCTTGTAGAGCTGCTTCGGGTCGCGGCGCTCGCATTCGGCCAGGGGCGCATTGATGAAGATCTCCGCAAACGGCACGCCGCGCTCCTTGGCGCGCTCCGCGGCGAGCGCCCGGTCCGCCCTGAACGGCGAGATCAGCGCGGCGATGACGACGACGCCGGCGTCGGCCAGGTGAATCGCCAGCTCGGTCGCACGCCGCAGGTTCTCGCTCCGGTCGTCGGCGGTGAAGCCGAGGTTGCGGCTTAGGCCGGTCCTCAGGACGTCCCCGTCGAGGACGGCCGAAAGGATGCCCGAGTTTAGCAGGCGCTGCTCGAGGGCCTGCGCGAGGGTCGACTTCCCGGATCCGGAGAGTCCCGTCATCCACACGATGCACCCGCGGTGGCCGAGGATTGCGGAGCGGCTGATGGGGCCAATGCCCTGGCTGGCCGACGGCTCGTCGACGACCGAGTCAATGACGCCGCCGCCGCCGATCCGGCGCCCCCTCATCAGGACAAAGCGGCCGAGGGCGGGGACCTTGCCCCCGACGTCAAAGGCGATCGGCTTCCTGACCCTTAGGCGGATTTCGGCCACCTCGTGGACCTTGACCTCGCCCGTTGTGCCCGTGCCCGTCTCGAGCGTGATCGCGTCCAGCGTGCGCTGTATCCCGAGGACCCGGGCCTCGGCCTGCTGGGTTCCGAGCTTGAGCGGAATGAGCTCACCGGAGCGGAGGGGGGTGTCGTGGATCCAGAACACACGGGCCGTGAAGGTCCGGGCCTCGTGGGGCTTGTCGTCGGCCTGGGCGCCGACCTGCCCGCGCTCCACGAAGAGCTCGTCCTCAAGCGTGATCGCGACCTCGCTGCCCGCGCCGACGGGTCCGCGAGGGGCGGGGTCGGTCTGCGGCCAGGTCTCGATCCCCTTGACCCGGCTTCGCTTGCCACCGGGGACGAACTCAATCGCGTCGCCCACGGACACGCTGCCGGATTCGACAAGGCCCGCGATGATCCTGCGCGCGTCGAAACGGTAGACGTCCTGGACGGACAGCCTCAGCGGCCCGCCCGAGGCGGGCGGGGTGGCGCGAAACTGCTCCAGGGCCTCCACGAGTGTCGGCCCGCGGTACCACTTCATCTTGTCGCTGTACCCGAGCAGGCCCTCGCCGTGCTTGGCCGAGATCGGGACAAAATGGGCAGGCTCGACGCCGAGCTTCGCGAGGAACGCCCCGAGCTCCTCGCGGATGGCCTCGAAGACCTCGGGCTTATAGCCGACAAGGTCCATCTTGTTCACCGCGACGACGATCTGCCTCAGGCCCAGCAGCGAGAGCAGGAAACAGTGCCGGCGGGACTGCTCGCGAAGGCCCTCGTGGGCGTCCACCAGGAGGACGGCGGCATCGGCGTTCGCGGCCCCGGTGATCATGTTCTTGAGGAATTCCTTGTGGCCGGGCGCGTCGATGATCGTGAACGAGCGGCGCTCGGTCCTGAACGGCACGCGGGTCGTGTCCATCGTGATGTTCTGCGCCTGCTCCTCGAGGAGCGCGTCCATCAGGAAGGCGTACTCAAACTCCATGCCCTCGGCCTTGCATGCCGCCTCGATGCGCTCGGCCTTTCCGTCCGGCACCGAGTGGGTGTCGAAGAGGAGCCGGCCGATCAGGGTGGACTTGCCATGGTCCACGTGGCCGACGACGACCAGCTGGAGATGGTCGGTCTGGGGGGTCCGCGCCGGGGCGAGCGCCCGCGCCGGAAGGGTGGGTGAGGTTGAGGGAAGCGTGGTGTCGGAAAGGATGCTCATAGGCGAAGTCACATGAAACCCTTGGCGCGGAGCTTCTGCATCGCGTTGCGCTCGTGATGGTCCTGGGAGCGCCCCGCGCGCTCGGACACCTTGGTCACCTTGAGCTCCTCGATGATGTCATCGATCGTCTTGGCGTCGCTCTTCACGGGCTTAGAGATCGGCATGCAGCCGAGGGAACGGTAGCGCTCGCCGTTGCGGGAGAAGTACATGCCGGGAAGCGGCACCTTCTCGCGCTCGAGGTAGCGCCAGATGTCGATCTCGGTCCAATCCAGGAGGGGCTGCACGCGCACGTGCTCACCGGGGCCGGACTCGGTCGTGAAATGGTTCCAGAACTCCGGCGGCTGGTCCTTGTAATCCCATTCGAACTCGGCGTTGCGCGGCGAGAAGTAGCGCTCCTTGGCCCGGGTGGAGTCCTCGTCGCGGCGGATTCCGGTGATCAGGGCGTCGTAGCCGTTCGCCGCGAGGCACTGCTGGAGCGCCACCGTCTTCAGCTCGTGCGTCACCGTGACCGGGTCGGTGGTCTCGTAGCCTATGCCCCGTGCGCGCGCCTCCTTGTTGATCCAGACGGTCAGCTCGAACCCGTAGTGCTTCTGCGCCCAGGCGCGAAACTCGAGCATCTCGGGGAACTCATAGGTGGTGTCGATGTGGACGACCGGGAAGGGCATGTGGCCGCAGAACGCCTTCTTTGCGAGCCAGAGCAGGACATTGGAGTCCTTGCCCATCGACCAAAGCATCGCGGGCTTCTGGAAACCGTGGAAGGCCTCCCTCATCAGGTAGATGCTTTGGGACTCGAGTTCGTCTAGGTGCGTCATTTCGAAAGGGTTTTCAGATGTTGGCGGCGGGATCGTGCAGCCCGCACTCCCGCTTCAGGCCGAAGAACCGGGTGTCCTCGGGGGTCATCTCGCCCGTCAGGGGAAGGGTCGTGTGGACGTCGCCGATCGAGACATATCCCTTTTCCCAGAGGGGATGGTAGGGCAGGCCGTGCTTGGTCAGGTAGGCGAAGACGTCCCGGTCGGTCCATTCCACGATGGGCAGCACCTTCATGCGCCCATCCTGCTCGCTGACCACGTTCAGGTGCCCGCGCGTGCTCGACTGGACCCTGCGCAAACCCGCCAGCCAGGCCCGGGCTCCCAGCTCCGCCAGGGCACGCTGCATGGGCGCCACCTTCACGATCTGGTTGTACCGCGCCAGGCCCTCGGCCCCCTGCTCCCAGAGCTTGCCGTGGCGCGCCTCGATCCAGGCCGGAGACTCCGTCGCCCGGTACACCTTTAGGTTCAGCTTGAGCCTCGACGTGAGCTCGTCCGCAAAGCGGTACGTCTCGGGGAACAGGTAGCCGGTGTCGACGAACACGACCGGGATGCCGGGGACGACCTGGGTCGCCAGGTGGAGCATGACTGCGGCCTGGGCGCCGAAGCTCGTGCTCAAGACCAGCGAATTCCCATACTCCTTGTGCGCCCAGGCGATGCGCTCTGAGGGCGAGGCGCCGGATAGCCTCCGGTCCGCCGCGGCTGTATCAACCGCAGGATTCAAGGTGTCCGCAGTTGGCATCGTCTAGGGTAGCTTGCAGCACGCCCACGCGGTCGGCGCGTGGGGCGCAGCAGCTCTTGCGGAAGCTTGTTTCATCAAGGTCGAGGGGTTAAACTGCATTATTAGGTCCCGATTTACAAGCACGGCTCCTGAGATTTGTGTCATAGGGGAACGGCCTTTGGCTTCCCCGGGACGCGGATGGGGCAATTACACAAGATTTTGGCGGGTAATAACTCCCGTTGCTGCTGGGGTGCCTGGACCGGGGGCGCGGATTGCGGAGGCGTCGGGCTGATGCCGGTACTGGTCACACTGCTGCGCGGGGTCAACGTGAGCGGCGCCCGTCCACTTAAGATGGCCACGCTTGCGATGATCTACGAAAAGCTCGGGTTCCGCGATGTCCGGACCTACCTCCAGAGCGGCAATGCCGTCTGCCGGGTGCCGATGGGGAGCCCTGCCCGGCACGCGTCCGCCATTGAGCGCGCCTTGCTGAAGGAATGCGGCTTTGATGTCCCGGTCGCGGCCCTGACCGGGGAAGCCCTGGGTGCCGTGGTGGCCTCAAATCCGCTTCTGCGCTCCCGATCCGCGGATCCGGCCTTCCTCCACGTGACGTTCCTTATCGGCCCGGCGGCTCAACCCGTCTTGGACCGGGACGGGCTCCCGCTCGGTCCCGGGGAGGACGCCGTTCAGGCGGGCAACGTCGTTTACGTGTACTGTCCAAACGGATACGGAATAACGAAGATCAACAACGCGTGCTTCGAGCGGAGGCTCAAGGTGCGAGCGACGACCCGGAGCTGGCGCACCGTGCTCGCCCTCAGGCAGATGGCCCTGGGCGCCCCCCTTGACCCATGAAACAATCGATCGGAGCAGTCTCACTCCTTGTGCGCGACTACGACGAGGCCATCGGCTTCTACACGACCAAGCTCCGCTTCGCGCTTGTCGAGGACACGCCGCTAGGGGACGGCAAGAGGTGGGTTGTCCTCGCACCAGCGGGCTCCTCGGAGGCGCGGCTCATCCTCGCAAGGGCCACGAGCGAGGAGGAACTCTCCTGCGTCGGCCGCCAGGGCGGCGGCCGGGTGTTCCTTTTCCTGCACACGGATGACTTCGGGCGCGATTACCGCGAGATGAGGCGCCTCGGCGTCAAGTTCAACGAGCAGCCCAGGCACGAGGCCTACGGGGCCGTCGCCGTTTTCGAGGACCTTTACGGGAACAAGTGGGACCTGATCATGCCCAGTCCAAAGGGCGAGGCGAAGAAAGGGCGCTGATGAATGTCGTCATGGTGCACGGGTTTGCGGACACGGGCCGCCTGTTTCGAACCATGGGCGATGTGCTTCGCTCCCGCGGCCACGCCTGCAATGCGCCCACCCTCGAACCGCGGGACGGCAGCCTGGGGATTCCCGACCTTTCCGCGAAAATCGCGGCCTTTATCGAGGAGAGCGTGCCCCGGCACGAGCCGCTTGCGCTTGTCGGCTTCAGCATGGGTGCCGTGGTGCTTCGCCACTATCTCCAGGCCCGCGGCGGCGCGTCCCGGGCGAGGGCCTTCTTCTCGATCTCGGGCCCCCACGCCGGCACGTGGATCTCCTACCTTTACCCCGGGATGGGCACCCGCCAGATGCGTCCGGGAAGCGCGTTCCTCAGGGAATTGGATCGCGGGACCGAGGGGCTTTCCGGGCTCGTCCTTCACACCTACCGCACGCCGCTCGACCTCATGGTGGCACCTTCCGCGAGCGCGCGCATCCGGGGCGTGGCCGAGCGCGTCGTCTGGTGCCCGCTCCACTCGCTCATGCCGAGCGACCCCAGGGTCGTTGGCCATATCGCCGACGAGCTCGCGAGGATTGAAACGCAAGCGCCCTCGGCCTAGGAAGCAGCCCGTGTTGAAGCCGGATCCCGAACGTTTTCCCCTCACCATCCGCCGTTTCAGGAAGGGGGATGCGGTGGAGGTCGTGTCGCTGTGGCGGCGCTGCGACCTGCTGCGGCCGGCCAACGACCCGTTCAAGGACATCGAGCGAAAGCAAGAGGTCGGGCAGGACCTCTTTCTTGTCGCGCTCCTTGGCGAGAGAATCGCGGGATCGGTCATGGCCGGATACGAGGGCCACTGGGGGTGGATCAACTACCTGTCCGTGGACCCGGGGGAGCGCAGGAGGGGGATCGGCCGGAGGCTCATGGAAGAGGCCGAACGGCTGCTGCACGCCCGGGGTTGCCCCAAGATAAACCTCCAGGTCCGCACCTCAAATGCCCAGGTTATCAAATTCTACGCGGCGATCGGATTCGCCCGGGACGATGTCATCTGCATGGGAAAGCGCCTGGTGAAGGAGGGTCCGTCTCCCGGGAAGAAGCGCGGGTCGAAAGGAGCCTCGGGGGCCTAGCCCCGCCCATGGCCGAAACGGCGAAACGCCCCGAACCCCGGGGCCGTCTAAGGGTCCTGTTCGTCTGCTCGCTCAACCAGTGGAGGAGCCCGACCGCGGAGGCGCTCTACCGCGGGGACCCGCGCCTGGAGGTCAGGTCGGCGGGCATCCGGAGCAACGCGCGCCGGCGAATCGGAACGGGCGACCTGGGGTGGGCGAACGTGGTCTTCGTCATGGAGGTCGACCAGAAACGGTGGATCCAGGAGCATTTCGGTGATCTCGGCCTGCCGCCGATTCGTGTCCTGGAGATCACGAACAACCTCGGGTACATGGACACCGAGCTTCAGCGCGCCCTCCGCCTTGCGATCGATCCCGAGATCGACGCGCTCACGGGAACCGGAGCCCCTCCCGCATGACCGTGCCGAGCCCCGTCCATTTCGAAAAGGCCGCCGAGTTCCGGCGGTGGCTAAAGGCGCACCACGCCTCGGCGGGAGAGCTGCTGGTCGGCTTTCATTCAAAGCAATCGGGCAGGGGTGGGATCACCTATGCCGATGCGCTGGACGAGGCCCTCTGCTTTGGATGGATCGACGGCGTCCGGCGCAGGGTGGATTCCGCTCGCTACTCGATCCGGTTCACGCCGCGGAGACCGAGAAGCACGTGGAGCCTGGTTAACGTGGGGCACGCGAGGCGCCTGATCCGCGAGGGCCGCATGCAGGACCCGGGACTAAAGGCCTACACGGCCCGCATCAGGGAGAGGACGGGGATCTACTCCTTTGAAAACCGTCCGGAGAAGCTCCCTGCGTCTCTCGAAAAGGATTTCCGGTCGAATCCGGCGGCCTGGGCCCACTGGATGGGCCAGCCCCCGGGGTACCGGCGCACCGCGACGTGGTGGGTCGTGAGCGCCGTACGCGAGGAAACGCGGGCACGCAGGCTGGCGGCGCTGGTGGAGGCGTCCGGCAGCGGAAGGCGGATAGGCCTCCTTGTGTAGACGCCGCCGATGCCCCACCACCTCGCACAGATCAACATCGCTCGCGGCAGGGCGGCCCTGGATTCCCCCGTCATGCGGGGCTTCGTCGAGCAGCTCGACTCCTTGAACGCCCTGGCGGAGTCCTCGCCGGGATTTGTTTGGCGCCTGAAGACGGAATCGGGGAACGCGACCGATATCAGGGCTTTCGACGATCCCCTGATCATCGTTAACCTCTCGGTGTGGAGCGGCATCGAGCCGCTCAAGGAGTTTGCCTACCGAAGTGCGCACGCCCACGCCTTCAGGAGACGAAAGGAATGGTTCGAGGAGATGGCGGCGCCGGGCCTGGCACTCTGGTGGATTCCCGAGGGGAGCCTCCCCACGGTCGACCAGGGCAAGGGGCGGCTTGGTATGCTGGCGGCGCGCGGGCCCACGCGCGAGGCCTTCACGTTCAGGAATTCGTTCCCGGCTCCGGGCTGACCGGGGGGAGCTGTCCCAGCGAACGTTTGATTACGCCGCAGTTTTGATGTTCCCTTCCCCCACGCCCGCCAGGCCGCCGGGCCCAGACCTGAAATCCCCACGCATGAGGCACGCCGGAAGAACCGCCCTCCCTCGAATCCATGATTTCGCAGCCCCATGAAGGCGCCCTCTCGCGCCGCACGTTTGTCCGCACCATGACGCTCGGGGCTGCAATCCTGGGGAGCGGCGCGTCAGGCGCCCTGGCAGCCGAGGTCGCGGAAGCCACGAAGGGGGGCGAACGAAAGCTCGGCGTCGCGCTCATGGGCCTGGGTCTGTATTCCCGCGGTGAACTCGGCCCCGCCCTGGCGAAAACAAAGTTGTGCCGGTTCGCGGGCGTCATCACCGGGTCGCGCGACAAGGGACTCCACTGGAGCAGGACCCACGGCTTCCCCGAAAGGAACATCTGGAGCTACGATACACTGCGCGAGATGGCGGGGAACCCGGACATCGACATCGTGTACGTCGTGACCCCGAACGGCCTCCACGCGGAGCATGTCGCGATGGCGGCCGCGGCAGGAAAGCACGTGATCTGCGAGAAACCCATGGCCAACACCGTGGCTGAGTGCGACGCGATGATGTCGGCCTGCCGGAGGGCCAACGTCAGGCTCACGATCGGCTACAGGCTCCAGTTCGACCCGAACCACATTGAGCTCGACCGGCTGGCGCGCGAAAGGGATTTCGGGGCGCTCACCCGCCTGGCCGGCGAGCACAGCTGGATCTTCAGGGAGCGCGCGTGGAGGGTGGAGAAAACTCTTTCCGGGGGCGGCCCCCTCATGGACGTCGGCATCTACGTCATTCAGGCCGCGTGCCGGGCCGCGATGGCGCATCCCCTGGCTGTCACCGCGCGCGAGCTCCCGAAGGAGAGGCCCGAGCTCTTCAACGAGGTTGAGGAGACGATCGAGTGGACGATGGAATTCCCGGCCGGGGTCACCTGCCAGGCGTCCTCCAGCTACAACCGTGCGAGCGCCTTTTTCCGCGCCGAGGGTGACCGGGGATGGATCAAGCTGGACCCCGCTTATGGCTACCGGGGGATCCAGGTCACCACCTCCCGGGGCGCCCTGGAGTTCCCGCAGGTCCCCCAGCAGTCCCTGCAAATGGACGATTTTACAGCCTGCATCCTGACCGGCCGCGAAACGCCAATCTCTGGCTCTATGGGTCGAGACCACATGGCGACGATCGAGGCCATCTACAGGTCGGCGGCCGAGGGCGGCCGGCGAGTGGAGATCCAGCGGTCATAGGGGCGGCCCCTAAGCGTCGGTTCCGCTAGGGTTTGTAACACACATCCGCCATTCTTTGGTGGACAATTGGCGCATGTCGTGCTCAGTTATTCACAGGATACTCCCAACCAACCGATGGAAAACCTGCGCGGGGCAATAGCCCCCAATTCGCGGATTAGGGTCACGGCTAAGGTTAAGACGTTCGTGTTGGACA
>Ga0302320_10000334_pt1 | contig 109660 bp, 92 predicted proteins | sample Bog_T0_3_FD_202130 | JGI IMG/M metagenome (GOLD analysis project Ga0302320, IMG submission 202130) | Peat permafrost microbial communities from Stordalen Mire near Abisko, Sweden - Bog_T0_3 | ecosystem: Environmental > Terrestrial > Soil > Wetlands > Peat | place: Sweden: Abisko, Stordalen... | reverse complement strand
GCGGGGCTCAAGCCCGGAGCCAGGGTCCGGGTGCTGGATCGAAACCTCACCAGCGGCGTGATGCATTGCAATTTGCGCACCGGCGAGGCCACGCTGGGTCTTCCGGAGGCGGCCAAGATTGAGGTGACCGTTGCCTGACAGGGTGTTGCAACTTCGTCCGTTTGGGGCGTAGTTCCTGCTGGCCCCCGGCCTTCGAGCATTGGGTCAACAACATGGGAAACCAACTTCCTCAGGAATTGAAGCTGACCGTCCGGGTGGGATGCCTCCTTCGCTACACGGCCAAGGCGGACACGACCCTGCTGTTGAACCTGAGACCGCGGGCGGATCCGGGCCAGTCCGTGGAACAGGAGAGGATCGTGTTTGGCGACAGCCTGTCGTCTGAGCAGTTTTTGGATGCGTTTGGCAACCGGATCGACCGCGTCGTGCTCAGGCCGGGTTCCCACGACATCAGGCACGACGCCCTCGTTCGGGTGCGCGCCGTCCCGGACGTCAATGACCATGGCGGCGGCGCCCAGCTGCCGACCGAGTCCCTGCCAGGCTACGCCCTGCGCTACACGCTCCCCAGCCGCTACTGCGACTCGGACAAGCTCCTGAACCTTGCCTGGGAGAAGTTCCGGGACTTTGCGCCGGGCCAGCAGCGGGTGCAGGCGATCTGCGACTGGGTGCACAACAACATCGAGTACCGCTTCGGCTCAGGCCGCCCGGACATATCGGCTTCGGAGGTGATCGCGCGCGGCTACGGGGTCTGCCGCGACTTCTCCCACGTGGTGATCGCGCTGTGCCGGGCCTTCAACCTGCCTGCCCGCTATGTGACCGGCCACCTGCCGGACATCGGATGGGTCGATCCGGGGTCCCCGATGGATTTTCATGCCTATGTCGAGGTCTACCTGGGCGGGGCGTGGTGCGCCTATGACGCCCGGTACAACGCCCCCCGGATCGGCCGGGTGAAGCTGGCCAGCGGGCTGGACGCGGTGGACGGCGCGTTTTCCACGATCTACGGCGCCGCCGACCTCTCCTACTTCGACGTCTGGGCCTACCAAGTGCCGCACGGCTCGGTTTCAGTCGGCGACCCGGTGGATTTGTCGAAGAGGCTCGACGGCTCCTTTCTCGTGACGGTCGGCTGAGCGATACTCCTAAACTTTTCTCCCTCTTGTGCCGATGGTCTGGGCGCATGCCTGCTGCCGCACCGTCCCGTGAGGCCATCCTTCGCGTGGCCCAAAAGCTGCCAACAACGCCAGCCGTACTCGGCAAGCTCCAGCGCATGCTGGCCAATTCGGACTCCGACTTGCAGGACATTTGCGCCCTTCTCAAGCGCGACCTCGCCCTTTCGGTTCGGATCCTGCGGATCAGCAACAGTCCCTTCTACGGGTCAGCCTCGCCGCGCACGTCCATGGAGGACGCAGTCGGCTGCGTCGGCTACAATGAGATCTACAAGGTGGTGGGCCTGACCGTCGCGTCCCAGATCGTAAGTGCCGACCTTCATTATTACGGGTACAAGGCGGACAGGCTCTGGGACAACTTCCTCTGCAGCGCCCTCGCGATGGAGTCGATCGCACAGTATGTCGGCCTGAATCCGCGGTCTTCCTACACGATCGGTTTGATGCGCTCGATCGGGAAGATCGTCCTCGACCGGCTTGCCTCCGAGGAAAGACCCACCCCGAAGCCGTTTTTGCCGGGGACGGAGCCGCTCATCGAGTGGGAGATCAGAAACTTCGGCTGCGACAATGCGGCCATCGCCGCGGTCCTCCTCAAGGGCTGGAACTTCTCGGGAGAAACCGGGGCCGCGGTGCGCCAGCACTACCGCCCGGAGAGCGAGCCCATGGGCGGCATCTCGGCCTTTGCCCTCAACATCGCGGGACGGATCACGCAGGATCTCGGCTACGGCCTCGAGGGCGAGGAACCGTGCTGGGAGGGGTTTGAGGCCAAGCTCGAGCACGCGAAGCTGAACGAGGTCGAGTACAAGATGTGCGTCGAGGAGACCAAGACGGCCCTCGACAACGTGCGCCAGATCGTGTTCGGAGCGCCGGCGATCGCCAAGGCGGGCTAGCAGGGCCCCCTGCGCCACCCCTTGTCGTTTGCGCGGCCCAGGTGGGCCACCTGGGCGACCTGCCGCTCGGCGGCCCTCCGGGCCCAGCCCGCTAGGTCCGCGGCTGAGATCGCGGCCGCCCCCAGCCCCTCGATCGCCGCCCGCACGCCCCGGTCGTCGGTTGCAACGAGGCAACGTTCCGGAGCCTTGGACTGCCTCACAAGCTGGACTATGACCTCGTCGGCGCTGGTGCCGGCCGGCGTGTGCAGGTGCGCAAAGGTCGCCTGCCCCGAGGGAAGTTCCGCGGCCAGTTTGTCGCCGCTGCCGTCGAAGACCAGGGTCACGCGCACGTGCTCGATGTCGTGAAGCGGCGCCACCGCAAGGGAGACGCGGGAACGGGCGGCGTTGCGGTCCCTTGCCAGAAGTGTGCGCAACTCCGGCCACGCATGCATGATGTTCGAGCCGTCGACGAGCAGATGGCGTTTGTTTGGGTCGTTCACGGGGCGGCGGAATTATTCAAAATTTCCGGGAACAACACCGCGAAAAAGAAACGGATGTCTGCAACCATTTCGTTATCAGCGTGTTGATGCATACGCTTTCCGGTGCCCTCCTCGGCCGGCCGCCCTCCCCCCTCTCCTCCGCTGCCCGTTCCCGGAACAGATGGGAGGGGAGGAACCTCACAGTGGCACCACACCAACAAGACGAATGAATCCAAAAATACTTTTGCTGATACTTCCGGTCGGCGCCGGGCTGAACGCCGCAGGGAATGCCGCGTCGCCTCCCCCGGTCGCCGATTTTCTCTACGCCATCCGCCAGGTCGAGTCCGGGGACAGGTACGACTGCCCCAAGGGGCGGGGCGGTGAAGTCGGCCCGTACCAGTTTCGCCCCGAAGTATGGCGCCACTATACCGACGCACCGGCGTCCGAGGCGGGAACGAAAGCGTCCGACGCGGTCGCCGTGCGGCACTTCATCAAGATCGTCCGCCAGCTTGTTTCCCACGGGATCTCGGCAACCGCGTGGAACATTGCGGCCGCGTGGAACAGCGGGACGCACGCAGTGCTCTCCGGCCGGATACCTCGAGCAACCCGGGACTATGCCACGCGTGTCGACAATCTGACGCAGTACGCAGCAAGCCTCCGGAGCGAGGGCAATCCCATCCCGGACATGTCGGTCACCGTCGGCGGTTGACTTCGCCCCGGTGATGGATTGGCTTCGCCCGGCCCCGGATTCCCCACCGGAGGCCTTTGAATGAAAACCCTGTTGCTTGCATTCCTGTCCGCTCTCGTCGCGTCCGCAACCCCCGTGGCCGACCATCTCGGCCTGCAGCTCTGGAGCCTCAGGCTGACGAAGATGCGGGCTGGCTGGAGCCCGGTGCTGGATCAGTCGCGGGCCCTTGGTTTCACCTACGTCGAGGGCGGCGTCCTTGACCCCGGCGTGACCCCGGAGGCGTACAACGCCAAGCTCGCGTCGCTCGGCCTCAAGATGCTAAGCATGCACATTGGGTACGATCAGCTTGCAGCCAACCTGCCCGCCATGGTGGCCCAGGCCAGGGCCCTGGGGGTCCACTACGTGATCACGCCGTGGATTCCGCACGGGGCCGGCGATTTCACGCTGGAACAGGCGCAGAAGGCGGCTGCGGATTTCAATACCTGGGGAGCTGCGTTCAAGGCGGCGGGAATCCGGTATGGCTACCATCCCCACGGCTACGAATTCCGGCCCGACGCAAACGGGGACACTCTCTTCGACGTGATCGTGCGCTCCACCCAGCCCGAGCTCGTCTGCTTCGAGATGGACGTATTTTGGGCGACCCATGGCGGACAGGATCCAGTCCGCCTCCTTGAGAAGTATCCGGACCGATGGAAGATGATGCACGTCAAGGATATCAGGAAAGGGGCGCCCACTGGGATCTACACGGGCAAGGCGCCCGCCACGGATGATGTTCCCGTCGGCACAGGCCAGGTCGACTGGCCCTCGGTGTTCAAGGTGGCGCAGTCCATTGGCGTCCAGTGGTACTTCATCGAGGACGAGTCGGTCTCCCCGGCCGAGGACATCCCGTTGAGCGCGGCCTACGTCAAGTCGCTGAAGCTCTGATACCGGCTTTCGCCTTACCCCAATACCCCGCATGAATCCCTCCCGTCTCTTCACGGCGAGTCGCATCGCGCTTGTCGTCACAGCCATGTCCTTCGCCATCCGCGGCGGAGCGGCGGCCTCCTGGGCCGCCCGGTTTCACTTGTCCAACTACCAGGTGGGATTGATCGACGGGACGGCATTCTGGGGCTTCACCTTGGCGGTGGTCATCGGCGGACCGCTCTGCGATGCGCTCGGGATGAGGCGGATCCTCGGCCTGGCCTTCGCGGGCCACCTCGCCGGGATCCTGCTTACGGTGCTCGCCTGGAACTTCTCGAGCCTCTACGTGGGGACCCTGCTGTTCGGGATCGCGAACGGGTCGGTCGAGGCCGCCTGCAACCCGCTGATCACGACCCTGTATCCGACCGAGAAGACAACCAGGCTGAACCACTTTCACGTGTGGTTCCCGGGAGGAATCGTCATTGGAAGCCTCGTCGCCTACTTCATGTCGGCGATCGGGCTCGGCTGGCAGGTTCACTTCGCGAGCATGCTTGTTCCGCTCGCGATCTACGGCCTGCTGTTCCGCGGGCAGGCCTTCCCCCAGACCGAGCGTGTACAGAAGGGCGTGTCGGCCGGCGGAATGTTCCTGGCCTGCTTGAACCCCTGGTTCCTGCTCATGGTCGTCTGCATGCTCCTGACGGCCTCCACGGAATTCGGGCCGGAGCAGTGGATTCCAAATATCCTCACGAACGCAGGCGTGCCGGGCCTGCTGGTGCTCGCCTGGATCACCGGCCTGATGGCGGTCGGCCGTCAGTGCGCCGGCCCCTTCGTGCACCGCCTGTCGCCCTTGGGCACGTTGCTCGCGAGCGCGGCCCTGAGCGTGGCCGGGCTCTATGTCATGAGCCACTCGTCCGGGGCCCTCCTTTATGTGGGGGCAACAATCTTCGCGCTGGGCGTGTGCTTCTTCTGGCCCACCATGCTGGGCTACACGAATGAGAACTTCCCGAAGACCGGAGCTCTTGGCCTCGCCATCATGGGCGGAGCGGGAATGCTCAGCTCGAGCTGGGTTCTTCCAAGGATCGGGCACTACTACGACAAGGGAATAATCCTGCGGACGCCCGCGAGCTTTTCGGCGGAGGCGCTGAAGTCGGCCGTCCCGGGGTCGGACCTCGCCGCAATCTGGAGTAAGATCCAAGCGGACGCGGGTCTTCACATCCTGGGACAGGTCGCGATCCTGCCTGTAATCCTTTTCGGAATATTCCTGTTCCTCCTGATCTTCCGCCGCCAGCACAAGGGGTCGTTCAACTGACGAGGCAGGGTCCGTCGTAGGTCAGCGAGCTTGCTCGCGCTCCGGGAAGGCGCGAGCAAGCTCGCTGACCTACGAGGGTCGAAAGGCCCGGACGCCCGGCCCGGACGCCCGGGCCGGGCGTCCCTACCTCCAAACGCGGACAGAGCCACGCGTCCCTGCCTCGATCTGGGCGTTCCAAACCGGGACGGTTCTGAGCCTGATCTACAACTTATCCGAATTGCTGACGAAGGCGAGGGTCTGGCTGTCGGGCGACCAGGAGTTCACGTTGATCGTCCCCTGCCCGCCGTAGAGATACGCGATCACCTGCGGCTTCTCGTCGCCTGCGATCGGGATCTGGCGCAGGTACACGGGCTGGTAGAAAGGGTGCGAGCCGGCTGGGACATCCAGCCCAAAGCTGATGAACACGATCGACTTTCCGTTCGGGGACACATGGGGGAACCAATTGTTGAACTCGTCGAAGGTGACCTGTTCCTGGTCCCTGCCGTCCGGGCGCATCCTCCAGACCTGCATCCGCCCCGTTCTGTCCGAATTGAAATAGATCCAGCTGCCGTCCGGCGTGTACTCCGATCCATCGTCGAGCAGGCCCTTCGTCGTCGTCAGCCGCTCCTCGGGCCCGCCCGCGGCGGGGACGCGGTAGATGTTGTAGTCGCCGTTGCGCGCGCCGGTGAAGGCCAGGTACTTGCCGTCGGGCGACCAGCCGTGCAGGTAGGAGGGGCCGATTGGCGTGATCCGGACAGGGGTGCCCCCGCCCACCGGCAACGTATAGACGAGCGAGGCATTGCCCGGTTCATTGGCGTGGCTGCTGATGCCGAGCCACTTCCCGTCGAGGGAGAGCGCATGGTCATTGTTGCAGTGGATCGCAGCTCCGGTGTCGACCACGCTCGGCTGGCCGGAGGCGAGGTCGAAGCGGTACATCCGCCCGTTGCGGTTGTAGAGCAGAGCCTTCCCGTCCGGCGTCCAGTTCGGGGCCTGAAGCGAGTCGTCGGTATGGTAGATCACCTTCCGGGCGCCCGAGATCGTATCGAGAAGCTCGAGGTCGCTGCCGAGGTAATCGCGGTAGGGAACGAGGCTTGCCGGCGCACGGCGGGAGATCCTCACATTGCTGAACGCGACCTTCTCCACCGCGTTGTTGTTGTGGGCGCACACGTAGATGCCCACATAGACCTCGTCGCCCAGATCCACGTCGGAGAGCTGCTTGGTGGTATACGTGTCCCCAAACCTGGCCGCGGACATGAGGTACGTCCCGCCGCGCCTCTCGAGCTGGATCACATTCGGGGCCTTCAGCGTAAAGGCGTCCGACTCCGTCGTGGCGCCGGAGGTCCTCCGGGACTGGAGCGCCGCGAGACCGTTGCCATGCCTGCACGCGTTCACGTGGGGCGAGCGCGGATCGAGGCTTGAGCGGACGATGATGCCCGCCTTCCGGTGGGCCTCCTTGCTCTCGCCCACGAAGTCGACCGTCGCCTGGACGATAAAGTCGCCCTTCATCTTCCTCCACACGTAGTGGAACTCGTCGTGGTCGACCCACATGTTGGTTCCTGAGGCCTGGACGACGAACTCCTGCCGGTCGGGGTCATAGCAGGCGGCGCCCGGCGTCTTCACTCCGCCGATGTCGGCCTGGCCGTCGAACTGGCCCAGCGAGGCGGGCTCAGCGGCTCCGGCCGCCACAATCGAGCCGAGGGTTGGAACCAGCGCGCACCAAAGCGTGCGAAACAGGGGTAGGTTGTGCACGGGCGGAGCGTAGCGATGGGCCCTGCCCGGGCAAGAGTTCTTGCGGGCCTTCTCCCCGCGCAGCAGGCTCATCCCATGGAAACCATGGAGACCAAGGCCCCGGAACCCATCAAGAGGAACATCGCGCTCGTCGCCCACGACCACCTGAAACGGGACATGGCGGAATGGGCGAGATTCAACCGCGGAACGCTCTCGCGGCACACGCTTTTCGCCACGGGGACCACGGGCAAGCTCCTGGAGAAGGAACTCGGCATCCCGGTGATCCGGATGCAGAGCGGCCCCCTCGGCGGCGACCAGCAACTGGGGGCCATGATCTCGGAGGGCAAGATCGACGCGCTGATCTTCTTCTGGGATCCCCTCGCGCCCCTGCCGCACGACCCGGACGTCAAGGCGCTGCTGCGCCTCGCCGTGGTCTGGAATATTCCGTGCGCCTGCAACCGGGCGACGGCGGACTTCATGATCTCGTCGCCCCTTCTCGAGAACAACTACGAGCGGAAGATCCCCGACTATTCGAGTTACCTATCGAGGTCTTTTGGCAAGCGGCCCACTAAAGAGGCGAACGTCTGAGACTAGAGGGGCCAGGCTGACGGGGAGACGGGTAGATGACGCGCGGCCCGCGCGTTCGGGCTAACCTTCGGGTCATTCGAAAACCCCGGGCAAATGGAGCCTTCCAAGATGAGTCCAAAGGTTGCAGACAAGCCCGAAAGGGGATCCGGACGGGCGGGCCGCCCGTCCCTACCTCGATCCGCCCGAACGAGCCGTTCCTATCAGCCTGACCCCTTTCCCTGGCGGAGGCGGTCGACGAAGACCGCGGCGATGATCACCAGCCCGATGATGATTTCCTGAAAGTAGGTCGGCCATCCCATCTGCTGGGAGCCGTTGCGGAGAACGGACATGATCAGGGCCCCGATCATCGACCCGAGCACGCCACCCACGCCCCCGTTCAGGCTCGCGCCGCCGATGATCACGGCCGCGATGATGTCCAGCTCGAGACCCACCGCCACCGTGGGATCGCCCTGCCGGAGCCGCGACAGCTGGAAGAGGCCGGCAAGCCCGGTGAAACACCCCGCCAGGACGTAGACCGTCACCTTGAGCCGGGTCGTCGGGACTCCGCAGAGGCGCGCCGCGGACTCGTTGGAGCCCAAGGCGAAGATATGGCGGCCCAGGACGGTGCTCCGGAGGATCCACGCCGTGAGGACGGCAAGCGCGACCGCCACCCACACGCCCGGCGGCAGCGAGTGGCTGAACGGACTCGCCGTCGTCATCCACCCGTTGATCGGCGACGCGTCGTAGTTGACCGTCTGGTTGTCGCCGAGCCATTTGGCGACGCCGCGGGCAACGCCTAGCATACCGAGGGTGATGATGAAGGGTGTCATCCGGAGGCCCGCGATCGCCGAGCCGTTGGCGAGCCCGAGGAGGGCGCCCGAGGCCACGGTGCCGACGACCACCGCAACCGTGCCCCATCCGTGCTGGATCAGGAGTGCGCCGACGACGCTCGAGAGCGCGATCCCGGATCCGACCGAGATGTCTATGCCGCCGCTAATGATCACCAGGGTCATGCCGAGCGCCCCAATGGCGACGATCACGGTCTGGGTGAAGATGATCTTGAAGTTATGGTAGGTGAGGAAATACCCGCGGGTCTCCTCGGGAAGGGAGAAGAGCGCGATCACGAGGATCAGCCCGAGGAAGGGGCCGATCCTGACCAGCAGGCTCCGGAATCTTGGGGAGAGTTTCATTGCGGTTCGGCGTTCAGCTCCCCGTCGCCACCCGGAGGATTTCCTCCTCGGTCCAGTGCCCGCGGGGGCGCACATCGACCAAGTCTCCGCGGGCCATGACGCCGATCGTGTCGCACAGCCCGAGGAGTTCCGGAAGGTACGAGCTCACCACGAGCACGGCCTTCCCCGCCGCGGCCAGCTCCCCGATGATGCGGTAGATTTCGACCTTGGTCCCGACGTCGATTCCGCGCGTCGGCTCGTCGAGCAGGAAAATCCTGGCCGGGTGCTCGAGAAGCCGCGCCAGGGCGATCTTCTGCTGCGTGCCCCCGGAAAGCTCCCCGGCGAGCTGGGCGGGCCCGCGGCACTTGATCGCCAGGGCATCGATCCATCGCCGGGCTGCGGCCTGCTGCCGCTTCGCGCTGACCGCGCCAAGCCGCCCAAAGGACCCCATCTTTGTGAGCGTGAGGTTGTCGGCCAGCGACCGGTTCAGCATCAGGCCCTCCTCCTTCCGGTTCTCGCTCACCAGGCCAACGCCCTGCCGCCACCGATTCCCCGGGGTGGCCCGCGCGGCCGGCGAGCCCACGATGCAAACCTCGCCGGACGCAAGACGGTCCAGCCCGAACATGGTCCGAAGCAGGTCCGTCCGCCCGGCCCCGATCAGACCCGCCAGGCCGAGGATTTCCCCGGCCCTCAGGGACAGGCTCGCACGGCGCAGGCGCGGAGGCGACGAGACGGACTCCGCGCGGAGGATGACGGGGCCCGGGGAGTGGCTCGTCCTGGGATATAACTCCCGGACTTCCCTGCCCGTCATGAGCCTCGTCAAATGGCCGATGCCGGCGTCCTGCATCCGTCCGCCTCCCACCGTTTCGCCGTCCTTGATCACCGTATAGCGGTCGGCCACGCGCCCGCATTCCTCCAGGAAATGGCTTATGTAGACCACGCTCACGCCCTGGGCTCGGAGCCGAAGGATGACTGCAAACAGACGCTCCGCATCGGCCTGCGTCAGGCTGCTCGTCGGCTCGTCCATGATCAGGACCTTCGGCCTTCCCAACAGGGCCCGTGCGATCTCGGCAATCTGCTGCTCGGCGACCGAGCACGCTCGGGCAGGCCTGTCCGGGTCCATATCGCCATGGCCGAGCTGCGCGAGGGCCGCGACCGCGCGGGCCCGGCAAGCGCGCCTGTCGATCCAGCCAAACCTCGCCCTCTCATCCCCGAGGACGATGTTCTCCTGGAGGCTCAGGTGAAGCGCGAGGTTCAGCTCCTGGTAGATCATGGCCACGCCCTGCGCCCTCGCGCCCTGCGGCCCATCCGGCACATAGGGCCGCCCGTCAAGCTCCATGGTCCCGCCGTCAGGACTGCAGGCGCCGCTCAGGATCCTCATCAGCGTGCTTTTCCCTGCGCCGTTCTCACCGATCAGCGCATGCACCTCTCCCTTCTCAAGCTCCAGCGAGACGCCCCTAAGCGCCTGGGTGGCGCCGAAGGCCTTTCGGATCCCAGTCAGACGCAGCATCCAGTCACTCCTCCGGAGGATAGAGCAGCGCCGCCATGGCCGGCTCGTTCATGTTCTCCGGCGTCACCAGGCCCACGCCGGTGTCGATGGCCGCGGGGACCGCCACGCCGCGCAGGACGGACACAACCGTCTTCACCCCGAGATATCCCATCTTGACCGGGTCCTGGACCACCAGGCCCTGAATGTCGCCCGACTTCAGGCCGGCGTTCAGGAGATCGCCCGAGTCGAACACCACAAATTTCACGCGGCCGCCGGCGAGGCCCGCGTCGCGAAGGGCAAGGAGCATGCCCGAACTCGCGGACTCATTGCTGGCGAAGATCCCGTCGACCTCCCGGCCGTAGCGGTCCAGCAGGGTCTCGGCCACGCGCCGGGCCGTATCGCGGGTGGCGCCGGCATGCTGGTCCGTCGACAGGAGCGCGATGCCGGGAAACTCCCGCTGCATCACCTCCAGGAACCCGGCTTCCCTCTCCTCGGTGCTGTTCGACCCCACCGCATAGCGGAGCATGATCGCGCGGCCCTTGCCGCCCAGGAGGTTCCCCAGCCTTCGGGCGGCGATCCGTCCGCCCTCGCGGTTGTTGGTCGCGATGAAGCTGGAGAGGGCCTTTGTATCCAGCCCGGAGTCGATGATCACGACAGGAATCCTCGCACCGACCGCCTCCTCCACCGGGGCCACCAGGGCGCGATTGTCCAGGGGGGCGAGCACGATGCCGCTCACCTGGCGCCCTATGAAGTTTTCGACCACCTGCACCTGCTGCTCGCGGTCGTCCTCGCGCAGGGGGCCCTTCCAGATGATGGCGACCGGAATCCCCGCAGAGTTGAGCTCCCGGGCCGCCTTGTTCACGCCCGCGTGAAGCGCCTTCCAATATTCATGGGTCGTCCCCTTGGGGATGACCGCAATCTCGTACGGATCGGCGGCATGGGCCCGCGCGACCGCCAGGGCGACAAGGCATAGGATCGTCCATTTCATGGGGAGGGGCGCCTCCAGATCGCCCGAGTCGGGCCGCGATTCAAACTTAAAACTTAACAGCGCGGAAAAAGTCGCGATGCTGGCCGGCATTCCATTCCTGCTGAAAAAGATCATCTCGTACTGGCTGATGCCCGTGCCGGCCTGCCTGGCCGTCGCCGCGGTTGGCTGGTGGCTCCTCCGGTTTCCCAGGGCCGCACGCCTCGGGCGAGCTCTCGTCGGCGCCGCCCTCCTCCTGGTGCTCCTCCTCGGCAACAGGATGGTGAGCGTCGAGCTCCTGCGCCCCCTGGAGTCCCGATTTCCGGCGATTCCGGAATTGCGCGCCGGGAAGCCACCCCCGCCCTCGCTCGCTGCCTGCCGGTATGTCGTGGTGCTTGGCGGCGGGCACACCGACGACCCGGCGCTGCCGGCACTGGGCAAGCTGTCGAGCTCGGCCCTGGGCCGCATCAGCGAGGCGGTTCGGCTGCTTCGGGTCCTCCCGGCCGCACAGCTGATCGTCAGCGGCCCGGGCGAAACCGGCATGCCCACGCATGCCGCGGTGCTTGCGGCGGCAGCGGAGTCCCTGGGAGTGCCGGCAGAGCGGATCCTGCTGGTCACCGACGCGCACGACACCGGCGATGAGTCCCGGGCCGTAAAGGCGCTCGTCGGCAGTGCCCGGGTGGCGCTGGTGACCTCGGCTTGGCACATGCCTCGGGCCGAGGGTCTCTTTCTCGCCGCCGGGGTGGACGCTCTCCCGTGCCCCGCCGACACGATGGCCAAGATGGACCCCCGGCTGCGTCTGGAGGACTTTGGCTGGGACATCGAGTCGCTGGAGCGAAGCACGTGGGCCGCCCACGAGGGCCTGGGGATCCTTTGGAACCGGCTTCGGGCCGGTTTGGGGGTTGCAAGATAAGGCTCCGGCGGCAACGACTTGCAGCGAACCAGGACCCGCACAAGTCGCAGGATTTCCACTCATGTTCTCCCTTAAAAAGCTGCTAGGCAAGGATGACCAGTTCTTCGACCTCCTTGAGGCCGGGGCGGAGGAGGCCAGGGCCAGCGTCGGCCTTTTCAGCCGCTACCTCCAGACTATCGCCGCCGACGGTCCCACTTCCAATCTCGACGAACTCGTCCACTCCCGGCGCAAGGAGAAGCGCATCCGCCAGACCATGATCGAGGCCCTGAGCCGGACCTTCATCACGCCGATCGAGCGCGAGGACATCGAGGCACTGTCGTTCGCACTGTATCGGATCCCAAAACAGGTCGAGAAGATCGTCGAGCGGCTCTCCATCTATCCGGGTCGCGTGCCGCAGGCCGCCTTTGCGCGCCAGGCCGAGCTCATGCAGCAGGCTGCCGAGGTCGTTGAGTTCATGGTAAAGCAACTTCGCCATGGACCCAGCCTCGACAAGATCCGCGAGGCCAACGACCGGCTGCAATTCGCTGAGGGGGAGGCGGACAAGGTGATGCTCGGGCAGCTCAAGGAGCTTTACCAGGGCCCCTGCGACACCAAGGAGTTGGTCATCCTAGGAGAAATCTACGAGATGGTCGAGCAGGCGGTCGACCGGTGCAGGAACGCGGGGAACGTTGTCGTTGGGATCGCATTGAAGCTATCCTGACCATGACGCTCTTCCTGGTCGTCCTGGTGACCGCGCTGGTTTTCGAGTACATCAACGGGTTCCACGACGCCGCCAATGCCATAGCCACGGTGGTTTCGACTAAGGTTCTGACGCCCCGCCAGGCCATTCTGCTGGCCGCGGTCGGCAACTTGGCTGGCGCGCTCGCGGGCACGGCCGTTGCCTCGACGATCGGAAAGGGCCTCGTGGACACGCACGTCGTGACCATGCACACGGTCTTGTGCGCCCTGTTGGCCGCGATCGTATGGGATCTCCTCACGTGGTGGCTGGGCCTCCCGTCCAGCTCGAGCCACGCCCTGGTCGGCGGCCTCTGCGGGGCAGCCCTGGCCACTGCGGGCGGCAACTGGAACGTCCTGAAGTGGTCGACCGGGCTGTGGCCGAAGATCGTCCTCCCGATGCTGGTGTCTCCGCTGCTTGGTTTCGTGGGGGGCGTCCTGGTCATGTCCTTCCTGAATATGGTGCTTCGTCGCTTGACCCCTCGTACGGTGAACCGGATTTTTGGCAAGGCCCAGCTCGTGAGCGCCGGCTTCATGGGCTTCAGCCACGGCTCCAATGACGCGCAGAAGACCATGGGGATTATCACGCTCACCCTGTTCACGGCCACACAGGCCGGTATTTTTCTCCACGTCCCGGCGTGGGCGGGATTCCTTCAAGTGCCCGAGATAAAGGCGGTTCCCCTCTGGGTCATCGTCGCCTGTGCGTTGACCATGGCCGCCGGCACAACCGCGGGTGGATGGCGCATCATCCGCACCATGGGCCAGAAGATGGTCAAGCTCCAGCCTGTGAACGGCTTCGCTGCAGAAACCACCGCCTCTCTCGTGATCTACGGCGCGTCGACCCTGGGCATCCCCGTCTCGACCACCCACGTCATCTCGACCTCGATCATGGGCGTCGGCGCGACCAAACGCCTGAGCGCGGTCAAGTGGGGCATCGTCGAGCGGATCGTATGGGCCTGGGTCCTCACCCTGCCCGCGACCGGCATCACTGGGTATCTCCTGGTCAGGCTGTGGAGTGCCTGGTAGCGGCCTGGTCGTCGATACGGCCGTTGGTGAGGGCCGGCAGGGTGAACAGGAAGGTCGTCCCCTCATCGGGCGCGCTCTGGACGCGGACTTCGCCCCCGTGGGCCTGAACGACGTGCTTTACTATCGAGAGGCCCAGCCCTGTGCCTCCCTGTTCCCGGGACCTGGCCTTGTCCACGCGGAAGAACCGCTCAAATAGCCGCGCCTGCGCCTCCGGCGCCAGGCCCGGCCCGTCATCGCTGACGCTCATCTCGATCAGGCCTTCCGACAGCCTGGCGCCGCCGACGACGGTCGATCCCTCGTCGCATCCGTACTTGATCGCGTTGTCGATCAGGTTTGAAAGAACCTGGCGGATCCGGCTGGGATCGGCATGGGCGACAAGGTCCTCGGGCACGGTGTTCTTGAGCACCATGCGGCGTGCCTTGGCCCTGCCCTCGAAGTCGATGATCACCTCCTGCACCGCGGAACGCAGGGGCATCGGCTGGAGGTGAAGCCTCATCCGGCCTGAGTCCAGCGTTGAGAGAAGAAGAAGGTCGTCGATCAGCAGCGTAAGCCGGTTGGCGTGCCGGTCGATGATCTCCAGAAACCTGCCGAGGGCGACGGGATCGTTGCTCCCTCCGTCGAGCAGGGTCTCCGTCGCGCTCTTGATCAGCGACAGCGGGGTGCGAAGCTCGTGGCTGACGTTCGCCACAAATTCCTGCCGCACCGACTCGAGCTGCCGGAGGTGGGTCAGGTCGTGGAACACCAGGATGGCCCCGTCCCGCTCGCCGCGGCTGCCGCGCAGCGCCAGCGCATTGATCTGGAGGAACCGCGGCGCCCCCGCCCCCTCGATGCGAAGCTCATGGTCCAGCACCTCCGCCTCAGATTGGAGCCGGACGATCACGGCCGCGACCTCGTGCCGGCGCGTCACCTCGAGTAGGGTGCGCCCGACCGCCGGCAGTTTGAACCCAAAGAGGTTCCCGGCGGCGCGGTTTGCGAGCCTGATGCGGCCCAAGGCATCGGTCACGATCAGGCCCTCGACCATCCGGTCGAAAAGGGCCTCGGTGCGCCGCGCCTGCTCACCCAGCTCCGCATCCCGTTGCGCCCGCTGCTTCGCCAGCTCGGTCTGATGCCGCGCCCCCGCGCCGGCTCCGAGCGCCCGCTCCCGGCGCCAGCCAAGGGCCGCGGCGACGGCGGCCAACAGGAGCAGGATCGCAACCGTTGTCACGCGAATTGGCTCCTCAGTCCTCCGTCAGGAACCGGTAGCCGACTCCGCGCACGGTCTCCAGGTGACGGGCCGCAATCCCAAGTTTTTCCCTCAGTCGGCGCATGTGGGTGTCGACCGTCCGGCTGTCGATCGGGTTCTCATAACCCCAGACGTCCTGGAGCAGGCGGTCGCGCGTCTGGACGCGCCCGCGGCGCCGGGCCAGGAGCTCGAGAAGCTTGAATTCGGTCGCCGTAAGGGGAATCGGCCGGCCCGAGACCTGCACCACGTGGCGCGGGCCGTCGATGTCGATCTCGCCCGCCCGCAGGTGGGCGCCTGCATCCTCGACGGAACGGGAGCGGACCAGGAGCTTCCGGATGCGCAGGACAAGCTCGCGGGGGCTGAAGGGCTTCGTCACGTAGTCGTCCGCCCCGAGCTCAAGCCCAAGGACCCGGTCCATCTCCGCCGCCCGCGCGGTAAGCATGATGATCGGGACCGTCGCGGTCAGCGGGTCGCGGCGCAGGATCTTGCAGATCTCGAGTCCGTCGACTTCCGGCAACATCAGGTCGAGCACGATGAGGTCGGGACGCTCGTCCCTGGCGGCGACCAGGGCCTTGGCCCCGTCGCGGGCGAGCAGCGGCGTGAAGCCGGCCTCGCGCAGCTTGAAGCCCAGGATTTCCAGGGCATCCGGCTCGTCGTCGACGATGAGGATCTTGGCCTTCATGCGCCCTCGGGCGCCTTGGGCGCGGTGTGGCGGATGTCGATCGCCTCGTACAGGTAGACGACATCCTCGGCGATGTTGGTCGCGTGGTCCGCCACGCGCTCCAGGCTTTTCGATATGACCATCAGGTGGAGGCAGCGGGTGATGGTCGCCGGGCGCTCGACCATGAAGCTCGACAATTCGCGGTGCAGCTGCCGGTTGAGGTTGTCGACGTCGCCGTCGCGGGGGACCACGCTGCGCGCCTTGTCCGGGTCGCGGTTGATGAAGGCGGCAATCGCGTCGCGCAGCATGTCCAGCGACATGGTGGCCATTCGGGGGATGTCCACGTAGGGCTTGAGCTGGGGTTCGGCCCCGAGGTCGATCGCGCGCCGCGCAATAGTGACGGCGGCGTCCCCGACCCGCTCCAGGTTCTGGGAGATCTTCATGCCGACCGTGGTCAGCCGCAGGTCGGTCGCCAGGGGCGCCTTGGACAGGAGGCGCACGGCCGTGTCGTCGATCTCGATCTCGAACTTGTCCAGGATGTTGTCGTCCTGGATCACCTGGCGCGCCAGGGCGTCATCGCGCTCGACGAGGGCCCGGATGCTCCGCGCGACCGCGGATTCGGCGTGGCTGGCCATGGCGAGAAGGCTTTCCCTGAGGTGGGTCATCTCTTCGGCGTAGTGGGTCATGCGTGGGCGGGGTTGGGCGTTGGCCGGCGGCTCAGCCAAACCGGCCGGAGACGTAGGCCTCGGTCTGGGGATTGCCCGGGTTGGTGAACATTTTGCTGGTATTATCGTACTCGACCAAATTGCCCATGTAAAAGAATGCCGTCCGGTCCGAGGCCCGCGCCGCCTGCTGCATGTTGTGGGTCACGATGACGACCGTGAAGTTCTCCCTCAGGGTCTGGATCAGCTCCTCGATTTTCGCCGTCGCCAGGGGATCCAGGGCCGAACAGGGTTCGTCCATCAGGAGGACCTCTGGCTGGACCGCGAGGGCCCGCGCGATGCAGAGCCGTTGCTGTTGTCCGCCCGACAGGCTGACCCCGGGGCGGTCGAGCACGTCCTTGACCTCGTCCCAGAGGGCCGCGAGCCGGAGGGACTCCTCGAGCCGGCGCTGGAGCACGGACCGGTCGCTGACTCCGTTCAATCGCAGGCCGACGAGCACATTCTCCTTGATCGAAAGCGTCGGGAAAGGGTTGGACTTCTGGAACACCATGCCCACCCGGCGCCTGACGACGGTGGGCTCGACGTGCGAGCCGTACAGATCCTCGCCGAACAACCGGAGGGAGCCGTTGAGCCGGGTGCCGGGCGTCAATTCGTGCATCCGGTTGAGGGCGCGAAGGAATGTGGATTTTCCGCAGCCGCTCGGCCCTATGATGGCGGTCACCCGCCTTGCCGGAATGCGGATTGAAATCCCGTGCAGGGCCTGGTTCGTCCCGTACCAGAGCGAAAAGTCCCGTATGTCGAAGGCGATATCCTCCGGCTCGGACGGAGCGGAGGGGACCACGGGCTGACCGGCGGCCGGGGCTGTGAAGGTCTTGGCGGAGGGCGTGGCAGTCTTGGGCTCGGAGATGGAGGGCATGGCGGTTTACTGGTTGTTGCGCCAATTGGAGAGCAGGCGGACGAGTATATTCAGGCCGAGAATCATGGCCATCAGAACGAGGGCGCCCGCCCAGGCCTGGCGATGCCAGTCGTCATAGGGCGAGATCGCGTAGGCAAAGATCTGCAGGGGCAGCGCCGAAATCGGCTCTGAAAGGCTCCGGTTCCAGAAGTTGTTGCCGAGGGCCGTGAAGAGAAGGGGCGCGGTCTCGCCCGCCACCCTCGCCAGCGCCACAAGCACTCCCGTGACAACGCCCTTGAGCGCCGTCCGGAGCACGATGATCACGATGACCTTCCAACGCGCTATGCCGAGCGCGAGGGCCGCCTCCCGGTAGCTCTGCGGCACGAGCACGAGCACCTCCTCGGTGGTGCGCATCACGAGCGGAATCATCATCAGGCCGAGCGCGACGCCGCCCGCATAGGCTGAAAATGTCTTGAATGGAACGACGAGCAGAAGATAGACGACCATTCCCCAGATTATCGAGGGAACGCCGTTCAGGACGTCGGCGGCAAAGCGTATCCAGACGTTTGCCCCCTCGGAGCCGTATTCCGCGAGATAAATGCCTCCCAGAACGCCAATGGGAACGCCCACCGTGGCGGCCATCGCCAGAAGGGTGATCGTCCCCACGATGGCGTTGGCCATGCCTCCGCCGGATTCACCCGCGGGCTTCGGCAGCTGGGTGAAGAAGTTCCAGTCCAGCGAACTGGCTCCCTGTCGCACCAGGAAGTAAACCACCAGGAACAGCGGGGCCATCACCGCCACCGCGCAAAGGCACAGGACGACGGTCATCCCGGCGCTCTTGGCCCTGCGCCAGCGCTCCCGTGCGGGACTCGGGGCAAAGGGGCTGGAAAGTGCGACGGCGTCGGGCATGGGTCCGTGTCAGTGAACTTTGGCGACTCCCCCGCTCCCCATGGAGCGAAGCATCAGCTGTGCGGCGACATTGATGAGGATCGTGACCGCAAACAGCACGAGCCCAAGCTCGAACAACGCGTTCAAATACAGGTCGCTCGTCGCTTCCGTGAACTCATTGGCGATCACGCTGGCCAGTGTGTAGCCGGGCGCAAAAAGCGATGCGCTGATCTCGGGGCGGTTGCCGATGACCATGGTGACGGCCATGGTCTCGCCCAGAGCCCGCCCCAGGCCCAGGACCGCCGCGCCAAAGAGGCCCCGCCTGGCGTAGCTGAGGACCGCGATGCGGATCACCTCCCACCGGGTCGCCCCGAGGGCGTACGCCGCCTCGCGCTGCAGGCCCGGCACCGAGCGCAGGATCTCCCGGGAGATCGAGGTGACGATCGGCAGGATCATGATCGCCACGATGATTCCGCCGGCGAGCATGCTCACTCCGTAGATCGGTCCCTGGAAAAGGGGTAGAAACCCCAGGGTGTGCTTCAGCCAGACGAACAGGTGGTCCCGCAGCCACGGGATCAGGACGAAGATTCCCCATAGCCCAAAGACCACGCTCGGCACGGCCGCGAGCATCTCGACAATGACGATGATCGGCTGGCGGATCCGAAACGGCGCCAGCTCGGTCAGGAAAAGCGCCGTCGCCACGCCCAGGGGAACCGCGATCAGGAGCGCCAGGAGCGACGAGACCAGCGTGCCGAAGATGAACGGGAGGGCGCCGTACTGGTCGGAGACGGGATCCCAGGCCGAGCTGACAAGGAACCCGATGCCATACTTCGCGATCGCCAGGCGCGCGCCGTAGTACAGCTCCAGGCCCACGAGTGCGATCAGGGCCAGGATCACCAGGGCCGCGGCGAAGGCCGCCCACTTGAAGGTGGAGTCCGGCGCCCGCGATCCCAGCGGGGGAAGCACGGGCACGCTGGCCTGGGCCGAAGGCATGGTCAGTACTTGATGCTGTTCACCCTGTCGAGGGCCCTCTGCTCGACCGCAGGCGGCAATGGCGCATAGTCCAGCGCTGCGGCCATCCGTTCGCCATCGGTGTAGGCCCACGTGAGGAATTGGACGAGCTTCTGGCCCTTGTCATGGTCCTTTTGCTCCGAATACACGAGGATCCAGGTCGCGCCGGAAATGGGATAGGATTCTTCGCCCGGTGCGTTGGTCATGGAGAACCTGAAGTCGTCCGGGATCGTCGCCGTGGCCAGGGCCGCGGTCACCGAGCTGATCGAGGCCTTGACGTAATTCCCGGCGGTATTCTTGAGATCCGCAAAGGGAAGCCTGTTCTGGTGGGCATAGGCCATCTCGACGTACCCGATGGCGCCGGGGGATTGTTTGACCTGGCCGGCGACGCCGGCGTTGCCCTTGCCGCCGAGCCCCGTCGGCCAGCTGACCGACACGCCCTTGCCAACGCCTTCCTTCCACTCGGGGCTCACCTTGCTCAGGTAGTCGGTGAAAATGAAGGTCGTGCCGCTGCCATCGGAGCGATGTACGACCAGGATGTCCTGGTCGGGGAGCGCGACACCCGGATTTTGGCCGGCAATCGCCGGGTCGTTCCACTTTGTGACCTTGCCGAGGTAGATGGCCGCAAGCGTGGCGCCGTCCAACTTGAGGGCCGGGTCGCCGGGCAGGTTGTAGCTCACGACAACGGCACCCGCCACGGTCGGTATGTGCCAGATCGGGCGGGAGGCCTTGGCAAGGTTTGCATCCGACATCGGGCCGTCGGACGCTCCGAAGTCCACGGTCTCGGCCAGGATCTGCTTCTGCCCGCCGCCAGAGCCGATGGCCTGGTAGTTGAAGCGCACCGTCGGGTCGATCTTGGTGTATTCGTCGAACCACTTCGTGTAGATCGGGGCGGGAAAAGTCGCACCGGCGCCGTTGATCAGCAGCTGGGCGGAGGCCGGCGCGATGCAGGCGACAAACAGCAGGGCAAGCAGGGATGGTTTTTTCATGGAGATGGGCAGCTCGATTCGGGGCAGGATTCGGATCATGTTATTGGTTCGGGGTATTCGAAGGCGCCGACAGCCCCATTTTGATCCCCGTATGTTACGGTTGCATGGCGTTCAGGTTACAAGCCGGAAAACCGTGGTTTGCGCCCAAACGGGGGAAAGACGCCCATGTCGAAATCACTTGCGGAAAGTCCGGCCCGCGGCGTGATCACCTGGGTACGGTGAGACGTTCCATGGATGAAATTGACTCAGGGCTTTCCGGGGAGGTGGCCGCAATCGGAGCGCACCTGTTCCGGGTCAGGTTCCCGTTTGTGGACCAGCTTCGGCAGTACTCCTGGCCCAAGTGCCGCGCGGACCTCTTTGCCGGGGCGACCCTGACGCTGGTCTCGATCCCGCAGGCGATCGGCTTCTCCCTGATCCTGAACCTGCCGCCGACCCCGGTCATCGCCGCGGTGATCATAGGCGGCTTTGTCGGCGCCCTTTTCTTTTCCTCCCATCACCACGTCTTCGGTCCAACGAGTTCCATCAGCCTGATCGTGTCGGCCTTCATTGCGGCGCACACGGGCGCGACCGGCCTCGAGCCGCTCCAGCTCGCGATCTACCTCGGCTTTCTCATCGGGGTGATCCAGCTGCTGGCCGGGCTCCTGAACTTCGGCGAAATCACCAAGTTCATCTCAAGGTCGGTGGTCGTGGCCTACAGCGCCGGGATCGGCCTGCTCCTGATCGCCAGCCAGCTCCACAACCTGCTCGGAACCGAGGCGCTCCTTGGCCAGAACTTTCGCCGGAACGTCTGGCAGGCCGTGAGCGACATCGCGACCGGCGGCACGGCGCTGTGGGCCGTTGCGATCGGCGCCCTGACCCTGGCAATCTTCGCCCTGGTCAGGCGCCTTCGACCAAGGTGGCCCGAGGCCCTGATCGGCCTCGCGCTCCTGGGGATCGCAGCCCGGCTCTTTCTCCTGGTCCATCCGGCGGCGCCATTCCGCATGGTGAAGGACGAGGGGGCCCTGCAGGCCGTGATCCCGGCCTTCGCCGGGTTTCACCTGGGCCCGCGGAAGCTGCACATGCTGCCGGACCTCGTGGGCACCGCCTTCGCCATCGCGATCCTCGGCATGCTCGAGGCCGCCTCGATCACGAAGGGCCTCGCCGCCAAGAGCGGCCAGAAGCTTGAGCCGAACCAGGAGCTGGTCGGCATGGGCGCCGCCAACATCGCGTGCGCCCTCTTCGGCGCCGTTCCCGGCTCGTCGTCGTTCGCGCGCTCGTCGGTGAACTACCAGAGCGGCGCGGTCTCCCAGATGTCGTCCATGATGAGCAGCGCGATCGTCCTCCTCGTCCTCCTGTTCGTGACGCCCGTCTTCAACTACATCCCGGTGGCGGCGCTCGCCGCCCATTTGATCCGGGTCGGCGTCAAGATGATCAACCGCCACCAGATCCGCATCGCATGCAGGTCCACGCGGGCGGACGCCGTCGTGTTTGCGGTCACTCTCGCTGCGTGCCTGCTGCTCCGGCTCGACACCGCAATCTACGTCGGGATCGGCGTGTCCCTGGCGTTCTTCCTCCAAAAGACGAGCACGCCGAGCCTGGTCGAGTACGGCATCAACGCCCGGGGGGACCTCGCCGAGCTGCCGGACCCGGCCAAGCGGCCGGACCCCCAGATTTCCATCATCCACGTGGAGGGGGAGCTGTTTTTCGGGGCCGCCGACCTGTTCCAGGACGAGGTGCGACGCATGGCCGAGGACAGGAACATCCGCGTCTTCATCCTGCGCATGAAGAATGCCCGCCATCTCGATGCCTCGACCGTCCTGGCACTGGAGAGCCTGCATGACTACCTGCGCCAGACCGGAAGGCTGCTGATCCTGAGCGGAAGCAATCCCGACGTGACCGCGGTCCTCCGCAAGAGCGGGCTTTATGCCCAGATCGGGGCCGAGAACTTCTTCCCCGCCGAGGCCAACCCCACGGTCGCAACCCGGCGGGCCCTCCTGAGGGCCCAGGGATTCCTCGCGGGCCAGGCGCCCGAAGTCCGGCTTTTCTACGAGCGCGGCGTCCATGACGTCGAGCCCAGGGATCCCGCGGGCCTGTACGAGATCTGACCTTCTACTGGAGCTGCTCCGGTTCCGCGTGCGCGGTCAGCTGGACCAGGCTTCGCAGCGAGGTGAAGTGCTGGCTCAGGTCGAAGTCTCCGCCGAGCCCGTTGATGAGCCTGTCGAAAAGGTCCTTCTTGGACGCCTTGAGCGCCTGGATGCGCTCCTCGACCGTGCCGGCCGTGACCATGCGGTAGACGAACACCGTGTTCGTCTGCCCGATCCTGTGGACCCGGTCGACGGCCTGCGCCTCAACGGCCGGGTTCCACCACGGGTCCAGAAGAAACACATAGTCGGCCGCGTGGAGCGTGATGCCGGTGCCGGCGGCCTTGAGCGAGACCAGCATGACCGCCGCGCCCTGGGCCCCCTGGAAGTTCTGGACCGGCTTCTGCCGGTCCAGCGTCATGCCCGTCAGCTCGTACCGGGGCAGGTCCGGAAAATTCTTCACGAGGGCCGCGCGCACGCGGTCCAGGAGCATGACGAACTGCGAGAAAATGACGGCCTTGTGGCCGCTACCTATGATCTCGGTGAGCTTCTCGACGAGCAGGTTGATCTTGCCCGAATCCTCCAGCGGGGCCTTGAGCCAGGGCAGCATGTCGGGATCGCAGCAGGTCTGCCGCAGGCGCGTGAGCAGCGCCAGGAAGCCGAAGGACTTTTCCCGCATGGCGGCCCCCACGTCGTCGCCGAGACGGGCCAGGCCCTCCGAGCAGATCCGCGCATACTCAAAGCGCTGCACCTCGGTGAGCGGGCAGATGAGGTCCATCTCGACCTTGGGCGGCAGCTCCTGGGCCACCTCGCTTTTTGTGCGGCGGAGGATGAACGGGGCGAGCTGGGCGCGGAGGCGGGACAGCGTTCCCTCCCGGTCCTGGTGCAGGGCCGCCTCGAAGGAAGACCTCGACCCGAGCAGGCCCGGCAGGAGGAAGCGGAAAATGCTCCATAGGTCGAGCTGGCGGTTCTCGAGGGGCGTGCCCGTCAGGACGGCCCGATGGCGGGCACGGACGGCAAAGCAGGTCTGGGTCACCTTCGCGTCGGGGTTCTTGATGAACTGGCCCTCGTCGAGCACCGCATAGCCGAAGTCGATCCCCTCGAGAAGGGCCCGGTGCTTGCGGAGCTGGGTGTAGCTGGCGAGCCAGAGCGTGGGCCCGGGTCCCGCCGCCGCGTCTCGCGGCGAGGTGAAGTCGTGGCCTGTCTTGAGTATGTCGACGGCAAGGCCGGGAAAAAACTTCGCGATCTCCTCGCGCCACACCGGCACGACGCTCGCGGGGCAAACGATCAGGCTCGGCCGGTCGGTCGCGGGCCGGGCGGCGAGCAGCGACAGGACCTGGAGGGTCTTCCCAAGGCCCATCTCATCGGCCAACAGGCCATGGCACCCGACCTCGCACAGGTGGTGAAGCCATTCCACGCCCCTGCGCTGGTACGGCCGGAGCAACTCGAGCAGGACCGGGGAGGTTTCCGGCGGGATCAGGACCCTGCGGCGCCAGGCCTCGATCTCCGGCGAAAGTGTCAGCTTGAGGCGGGCGTCGTTGAAGAGGGAAAAGACAAGGTAGGGAGGAAGCGTCTCGGAGCCCGCGCCCGCCGTCTCGGCGACATTTCGCTGCCAGGCGCTGTAGGACTCCCAGCGGTCCTCGGCCAGCGCGACAATGCCTAGGCTGGGCACGATCACGGGACGGCCTCCGCGCTTGAGCAATGCCGACACCTCTCCCGAAGTAAGGAGCCTCTCCCCCGCGCGGAAGATCCACCGCAGGTTCAGCCCCGCTCCGTCGTGCCCGCCCCCGCTCCCCGAGCCAGCCGACCACTCGGCCACCGCCTCGATCTCGATGGCCCGCGTGGCCATGAGCAGCCGCGCTGCCTTCTCGTCGAAGTCCACGGCGAACACGCGCCTCCACGCCGGGAGGGCGGTCCTCAGGAAATTCGGGATCTCGACGAGCGACTCCAGCAGGTAGACTCCCGACGGCTGGTCGTAGACAAAGTGGGCCTTTCGGGCATAGGCGGCCAGGCCGATCAGCTTGGCGCGCTCCGCCGAAGAAACATGCCCGTTGCCGTTCGCATGCGCTCCATTGCCGAGCGCAGGGACGCGCCCCTGCGACTCGGGGTCCAGCCAGAACGCCTGAAAGGTGAGACCCGCGGTCTTCGTCTTGAAAACGAGCAGCAGCGTTCTGGAGGGCCCCGGGCTCGCCGGAGCCGCGCCGTTTCCGTTGGCCGAGGGGCCCGGCCCCTGGCCGCGGTTGACCCCCTGCATGCCGCCCGCCTCGGTCTGCTCCCGGTCCCCGTCGTCCCCGGCTGAAAGGATCCCGTCCGGCAGGGGCGAAATCTCGTCGGCCACGAGCTCCTCGATCTCGTGGAGGCCGGCTACGGCCAGCGCCCTGGCCAGTTCCAGGTCCGTCGTCGAGGACCGGACAGCCATGCCCGAGGAATTCCACTCGATGACCGCATATTCCTCCTTCTTGTCGATGCGGCGGTGGATGATGGCGTCGCGGTCCGTCAGCTCGAGCTCCCTCACCTCGCCCGCCCGGTAGATCCTGCGCCCCTCTTCTAACTGGCTCTGGGTGAAGGCCGTAGCCCACTCGGCTTCGAGTTTTGCAAACCAAAACTCCAGCGAATTTGGGGTGTAGAACCGCTTGGGGCCGTGCGACCGCATTCGACTAAAAGCGGAGAACCTAGAGTCGCGCTGGGGGGGTGCGCAACCCTAATGTTGGCGGGCCTGCAATTGCGGGTGCGATTTCGGGCAGGGACAGGTCCTCTCCGGTCGCTTTTCGTTCGCCAAGCCTCACACAGTCGACCTTCGAGGACCTGTCCCTGCCCGAAATCGCTTCGGAGCCGCGCCTGAGGTTGGTCGGCCTTTCATGGTCGGGTTGAACACTTGGGGGGACGCGGGGGGAATGAATGCTCCTTCGACGTTGTCCTGCTGATCGAGACCGGTTGGTCTGGGATTGGGTTGGGGGTGAATTTGTCGTTACGCTGGGATTACGGCTTGCCGCGGCTCGAATCTGGGGGTTTCTGGAAGCCCCGCATGGCAATCACCGTCGTCAAACCCGAATCCGTCGAGCGCCGCGGTGCGCTCTGGCTTGACGCAGTGGTCGTGTTTGGGGTCGCGGCGCTCGCATTTGGCGTGTTTCGGGTGGCCGCACAGTGGAGACACCCGCTGCGGGACACGGTCGATATCGACCTGTCGCTAAGGGCGCTGCCACTCTACACCTTTTATACCTTCGCCCGGGGATGGATCGCATACTTTTTCTCGCTGGTATTCACGCTGATGATCGCCTCCTGGGCATTCTACGACCAGCGGGCCCGTAGATACCTGCTCCCAGCGCTCGACGTTCTCCAGAGCCTTCCGGTGCTTGCCTTCCTGCCCGGCTTGGAACTCGCCCTGGTTGCGTTGTTTCCGCACAGCAACACCGGGCTCGAGCTTGCCTGCATCCTTTCCATCTTCCTCGGCCAGGTGTGGAACATGACGTTTAGCTACTACGACTCGCTGCGTGGCACGCCTGCCGACTTCCGTATGCTGGCCAAGCTGTACAATTACAATTGGTGGAGTCGGTTCTGGCGGGTCGAATTGCCCTTCGGCGCGCAGGCCCTGCTCTACAATAGCATGGTCTCAATGGCCGGGGGCTGGTTCTTTCTGATCGTTTGCGAGGCTTTTGCTTCGGGCAACCGGAGCTTTCGCGTGCCGGGAGTCGGCTCCTACATGGGTGAGGCCATGACCCGCGGCAATGTGAAGGCCGAGGTCGCCGGGGTCGTCGCCATGGGCGTGATCATCATCGTCATCGACCGACTGATCTGGTGGCCTCTCATAGTCTGGTCGCGAAAATTCAAGCTCGACGATTTTGGCGGAAACCGGGCCCCGAAGACCGCCTTTCAGCTCTGGCTTGCCAGATCCATCTCCATCCAGTTGATGTCCGCCTGGATGCAAAGGCTCAGGACCTGGCTTCTGCCTCCTCCGCAGCCCCCATCAGCCGAAACCTCGCTGGTCCCCGAGGGGCTGCCCCCTCCGCGTCCTTCGAGGACCGGGAAGGTGCTGTATCTGGCGCTCATCGCCGTCCTGCTGGCCCTTGTGGCGTGGGGAGGAATTCGGATGGCATGGCTGCTCAGCCGGGTGCATCTGACCGACTGGGCTGAGATCCTAAAGGACGCCTCGCTCTCCCTTGTCCGGGTCTTTGCCGCCGTGCTGTTGGGCACGCTTTGGACCGTGCCCTTCGGGATTTGGATCGGCCTCAATCCAAAACTGTCGGGCCGCCTCCAGCCTTTCATCCAGTTTGTGGCGTCGTTCCCGGCTCCCATGCTCTATCCTTGGCTCCTGGCCCTCGTGTTTCTCGTTCACGGGTCCCTCCAATGGGGTGCCGTGCTCCTGATCCTGTTCGGCACGCAATGGTACATTCTTTTCAATGTCGCCGGGGCCGCCGCCGCAATACCCAACGACATGTTGTGCTGCGCCGACATTTTGCATCTGTCGGGTTGGCGCCGCTGGACCAAGTTCCTGATTCCCTCGGTGATGCCGGGGCTGGTCATCGGTTGGATCACCGCAGCAGGCGGCGCCTGGAATGCCACCATCGTCGCGGAGTCCGTCCAAGTCGGCCCGACGACGTATCAGGCGACGGGCCTGGGCAGCTACATCGACAGGGCAAGCAACGATGCGGAGTTTGCCAAACTGGCTGCATCCGCCTTACTGATGGCGGCGCTCGTCGTCACGATCAATCGGCTCCTCTGGAAACCCCTGCAGACCATCGCGAATGACCGCTGCCGCTTCCTCACCTAGCCATCCCGCGCATCTCTCCGACCGACCACGATTTTCCATGGATCCCGCGCGACCACCCCTCATCGAACTCCGGCACGTCAGCCACGAATACGCCGCCGTCTCGCAGGACCAAGACCTCGTGCTCAGCGACATCAACCTCGCCATCACGGAGAACGAGGCCCTGGCCCTGCTCGGTCCGTCCGGATGCGGAAAGTCGACCCTGCTTCGCATCATGGCGGGATTGATCGTTGCGACCCGTGGCGAGGTCCTGAACAACGGCAAGCGGCTGGTCGGGGTGTCACCGGGCGTGTCCATGGTGTTCCAGAACTTCGCCCTATTTCCCTGGCTGACCGTGCGGGGCAACGTCCTTCTCCCGGTCGGGCAACTCCCTGAGGAGGAGCAGCAGGCCCGGCTCGAGAAGGTGCTGGGGACCGTGGGGCTTGGGGCCTACGAATACGCCTACCCGAGGGAGCTCTCGGGCGGCATGAAGCAGCGGGTGGGGATCGCGAGGGCGCTGGTGGCGGAACCCGAGGTACTGGCGATGGACGAGCCGTTCAGCGCGCTCGACGTGCTCACCGCCGAGACGCTGCGCGGGGAAATCGGCCGCCTTATCGCCGATCCCAACCACCCGCTGCGGACGATGGTGTTTGTCACCCACAACATCACGGAGGCCGTGTTCCTGGCCACGCGGATCGTTGTCATGGCCACCCAGCCGGGCCGCGTGGACGTGATCGTCCCGAACCCGCTCCCCTACCCCCGCGACCCGGATTCCCCTGAATTCAAGCAGATCGTCGAAAGGATCCACGGCATCCTCACGCACACGAGCCTGCCGGATGTCCCGGCGGCGGAGGCCGGGAGGGTCGTCACCCAGATCGACGACTCACGCCGGCGCATCGCCCCGGTGTCGCTTCCTTACGTCACCCCGGCCGAGGTGCTGGGGCTGCTCACCCTTCTCGGTGACCAGCCCAGTGACGTGTTCGAGCTCGCGGAGCGTTTCGGCCGCGAGTTCGGGTACTTTGTGAGCGTCGTCAAGGCGGCGGAGATGCTCGGCTTCGTGCAGACACCCCAGCACGATGTGATCCTCACCCCCCTTGGCCGCGAGGTCGTCGCCGCCTCGACGCCCGACCAGAAGCGGCTTGTCCGCGAGCAGCTGCTCAAGCTCAAGATCTACGAGCTGCTGGTGCGCCTGATCAAGGTCCAGGAAAACCAGCTGCTGCCGGAGGAGGAGCTGATGCGCGAGCTCCAGGCCTCGATGCCGCACGAGAAGCCCAGGCCGCTGTTCCGAACGCTCCTGAGCTGGGGCCGCTACGCGGAGGTCATCAGCTACGACCAGCGCCGCCACGTCATCCGCCTCTTCGAGGCCAGGGCGGCTGGCCGAACCCGCACCTCGGTCCCGCCCGCCCCGCCGCCCGCCGCGCCGCCCGCAGCGCCGTCGGCCAACTCCGCTCCTGCCGGAGACTTGCCCAAATCGTAACCATTTCGACACTACACCGTAACACGGGTCTGTCATAAGTCGGGGCACGGGGGAGGTGGGAGCTTGCCCCCGGCCTTGTGAAAATTGCCTTTGTCACCGAAACCTTTCCTCCAGAGATCAACGGCGTCGCAATGACGTTCGGGGTGATCGCCCGCGAGCTCGGCCGCAGGCGGCATGAAGTGACGGTATACCGGCCCCGCCTCGGTGATCTTGCCGGGGTGTCCCGGCAGCCTGAGTTCACCGAGGTCGCAATGCCGGGCCTTCCCATCCCGGGATACTCCATGCTGCGCCTGGGACTGCCCGCTGGGGGCAATCTCGCCCGCCGCTGGCGCTCCGACCGCCCCGACATCGTCCACGTGGCCACGGAGGGACCGCTGGGGGCTTCCGCCGTGGGCGCAGCACGCCGGCTCGGGATACCGGTCACCTCCAGCTTCCACACGAACTTCCACGCCTACGCCCGCCTGTACGGCTGGGCGCCGCTGCGCGGTGCGGCCCTGGCCTGGCTGCGGAGGGTGCACAACCGCACCCTGATGACATTTGTCCCAACCATGGAGCTTTGCGCCGAGCTGTCGGCCATGGGCTTCAACAACCTTTCCCTGCTTTCCAGGGGGGTCGACACGCGCCAATTCGGGCCCGAGCGCCGCCATTTTGCGCTTCGCACCTCGTGGAGGGCGGGCCCTGACGACCCCGTGTTCCTGCACGTCGGCCGCCTGGCCGTGGAAAAAAACTACGACCTGCTCTTCAGGGCGTACGGCGCGGCGCGGGCGGCAATGCCCGGGTGCCGCTTCGTCATCGTCGGGGACGGCCCTCTTCGGGCCTCGCTTGCGAGGGCGCATCCGGAGTGCATCTTCACCGGCTTCATACCGCGCGACGAACTCGCGAGGCATTGCGCCTCCGCCGACATCTACATCCATGCAAGCCTGACCGAGACGTTCGGCAACGTCCTCACCGAGGCGATGGCGAGCGGCCTTGCTGTCGCCGGCTTCAACTACGCCGCCGCCCGCCAATTCATCCGCAGCGGCGAGAACGGCATTTCGGTTCCCGTGGACCGGCCGGATGCCCTCGTCGCCGCGGCCGCGAGCCTGGCAACCGACGCCGAGCTCCGCCGCCGGCTCCGTCGCGCCGCACGGGCCACCCTCGAGGCGCAGTCCTGGGAGACCGTCATAGCCCGTTTTGAGGCCGACCTCGCACGGGTCGCCTCCGGCACCGATATCAACCGGGCGCCGGACACAGCGGTCCCATCACCCCATGTCGCCGTTTGACCCGCTCCACCCGATCTCGGCCGGCTCGCGCCCGGGGTTCGTTTCGTCCGACGCCCGGGTCCTCATCCTGACGGCCGGGTTTGGGGAGGGTCACAATGCGGCGGCCCGGGCCCTGGGCGCGGCATGCGACGCGGCGGCGGGACCCGGGACAGCCAGGGTTGTCGACCTCTTTGCCCTCGCCGCGCCGCGGATCAACGCGCTCGCCCGGCGCACCTATCTCGGGATGATCAACAAGACGCCGCGGCTTTGGAACCGGGTCTACCAATGGATCGACCATGGGGACGTCCTTCCGCGCCGGCTCTGGACGTTGCGGATCCCGCTGAGGCGGCTTGAGGCGCTGCTTGCCTCCGAGCGACCCACGGTGGTGTGCAGCACCTATCCTGTCTATCCCTTCCTCCTGGAAAAACTGCGCCGGGAGGGGCGCCTCACCGCGCCCCACTACACGGTCGTCACCGACTCGATCAGCGTCAATTCGCTCTGGTGGCGCGCCGACAGCGCGGGGTGGTTTGTGCCCAACGAGGACACGGCGGAGGTGCTTCGCGCCGCCGGGATTGATCCCGGCAGGCTGCACGTGCACGGCTTTCCGGTCACGTCGTTCTTTTCCGAGAACGCGGGCAGGCTCTCGCCACCCGATCTCCGGACAAGCCCGCCCCGGGTGCTCTACATCGCCCATTCGGGAATGATGCACGCCGCAGAGACCGCGCGGAGGCTGCTCGCCGAGGAGGACTGGGAGGTCACCTTCGCGGTCGGCCGCGACAAGCGGCTCAGGGACCAGCTCTCCCTCCTGGCCGGGCGGCGCCGCCGGCCCGCACAGGTCCTGGGATGGACCGACACGATTCCGCAGCTCCTGATGACCCACCATGTCGTTGTGAGCAAGGCGGGGGGAGCCACCGTGCAGGAAGCCATCGCCGCCCGCTGCCCCATGATCGTCAACCAGGTGGTCCCGGGACAGGAGGAGGGAAATTTCATCCTTCTCCAGAGGCACGGCGGCGGCCTCCTCGCCGACACCCCGGAGGCCGTCATCGGTGAATTGCGGCGGATCTTCGCTTCGCGCGGCGCGGCCTGGCGCACCTGGCGGAGGGCGCTCGATCCCCTGGCCAGGCCCGAGGCGGCGGCCACCATCGCCCGCCACATCCTCTCCGACACGATCGAGACGAACCTCAGGACCGCGGCCACCCATGCGCGTTGAATCCGACCCAACCTTCCCCCCGCGACCCGCCCCCGCTCGGCCCGCGGCCGCCAGGGCGCAGGATTCGAGGATGCGCTTCATCTTCAACCCGTGCTCGGGACGGCAGCGCAATTCACGGCTGCTCCCGATCGTCCGCGACTTCATCGACGCGCGGGGCCTCGACGCGGACCTGGTTTCCACGGAAGGCCCGGGCCACGCCACGGCGCTCGCCCGCGAGGCCGTGGCCTCGGGGTGCCGCCGGGTGATCGCCGTGGGCGGCGACGGCACGATGAATGAGGTCGCGCAGGCGCTTCTGGACTCCCCGGCCACGCTCGCGCTTGTGCCGTGCGGATCCGGGAACGGCCTCGCGAGGCACCTCGGTCTCCCCGGGAGCCCGGCCGCCGCACTGGACCTCGCGAGCGATCCCGATGCCATTGCCATTCCGATTGACACCGGCTCGGTCAACGGGAGCCCGTTCTTCAACGCCATGGGCATGGGCTTGGACGCGGAGGTGAGCCGCCGTTTCAATGCGCTGACCCGCCGGGGCCTGCCGGCCTATGCGCGCACGGCGTTCGACGTCTTTTTCAAGCGAACGCAGGAGCGTTGCCTCATCACCTCCGGCGGTGCCACGCGGGAGCTCGACGTGCTGCTGGTCGCGGTGGCAAACTCCGACCAGTATGGAAACGGGGCCTTTGTCGCGCCCGGGGCGCGGGCAGACGATGGGCTGCTCGATCTGGTCGCCGTCTCACCCGTGGGGGCCCCCGGAGCCCTCTTCCTGGGCCTCAGGCTGTTCATGGGATCCTTCGACCGCAGTCCCCTAGTGCAGCGCATCCAGGGCACCCACTTTGTCATCGAGCGGGACCGGCCGGGAATTGTGCACACCGACGGCGAGATCCACGAGACCGGCGCGGTTCTCAACATTTCCGTCCGCCCAAGCAGCCTTTCTGTCGTGGTCTCCCATCCGGCCAATGCCCGCGACGCCAAGGGCCGGGCCGGCGGTCGGGACCTGCGGGGAAACCCCTTCGCCTTGGACCTATGAACTCAACCGCACATGCGCCGAGCGCCGCGAAGCCGGGGAGCGCCCAGGCAACCTTCGACGATCCCGCCCTCCACAATCGGAAGCTACGGGTGCAGACCGTGATCATTTCCGATGTCCACCTGGGGATGCACGAATGCAAAGTGCGGGAGGTAAATCACTTCCTTCGTCACGTCCGCTGTGGCAAGCTTATCCTGAATGGGGACATCATCGATGGATGGCAGCTCCACCGCAGCGGTCAGTGGACGAAGGCCCACACGCGCTTCATCCGCATCGTCCTGAAGAAGCTCGAGAAGAAGGACACCGAGATCATCTACGTCCGGGGCAATCACGACGACATTCTCGGCAAGTTCCTGCCCATGTCGTTCGAGGGGCTGGCCGTGGTCGAGGACTACGTCCACGAGGGTCCAAGGGGGCGCTATCTTGTCCTCCATGGCGATGTGTTTGACACAATAACGAGCAGATTCGTGTTCCTGGCGCACCTCGGCGACTGGGGATACAATGTCCTGCTGAAGCTCAACCGCGCGTACAACCTGTGGCGGGCTTGGCGCGGCAAGGAGTACTGGTCGCTGAGCAGGGCGATCAAGGCGCGGGTCAAGTCGGCCGTGAACCACGTGTCGAAGTTCGAGAACCACCTCGCAAGGCTTGCCGGGGAGAGGAATTGCGTGGGCGTGATCTGCGGGCACATCCACACGCCGGCGGACAAGATGATCGGCAATGTCCACTACCTGAACTCAGGCGACTGGGTGGAGTCGCTTTCGGCGATCGTCGAGCATTGGGACGGGCGCTTTGAGCTCGTCGACTTCGCGGAGTTCAGGAAAAGCTACCCGATGCCCGAGGAAGAATCGGAGCCTGATTTGGTATAGGTCCTGAGGATCGCCAGCGTCCTGGCGGTGGCCCCGTTGTTGGCGCGGTTCCAGGCCATTGCCGCCGAGGCCATCTCGCCGCGCCGGGTGTCGTCCTTGAGGAGCTCCAGGCAGGCGTCGGCCAATTCGCGCTCATCGGCCACGACCCGGGCCCCCCCGCAGTCGGCGAGCTCGGTCGCGACCTGGACAAAGTTGGTCATCCCGGGCCCGAAGATCATGGCCCTGCCCAGGATGGCGGCCTCGATCGGCGTCTGTCCCTCGGTGCGGGGCGGCAGGCTCTTGCCGACGAACACGAGATCGGCCAGCTGCACCAGGCGCCGCTGCTCGCCGGTCGTGTCGCCGACGGCCACATCGACCTCGCCCTGGGCTCGGCCTCGGGTCCGGAAGTGATACCTCAGCCCGGCGCTGCGCAGCAGCTTCTCGATCTCAAGCCGGCGCTCGGCATGGCGCGGGACGAGGACGAGCGAGCAGCGAAGGCCCGCGCCGCGCACCTTCCTCAGGGCTTCGAGCAGCGCCAGCTCCTCGCCCGGCCAGGTCGACGAGCCGAACAGAATCAGCCCTCCTTGCGGCAGCCCGATCTCGCCCCGGAGCGCCTCCCTCGCCCGGCCGTCGAGGACCGGGATGGAGACATCCAGCTTGATGTTTCCCGTCATGGTCATCCTCTCGGCTGGAAACCCGGCGGAAAGGAAGCGGGCCTCGTCCTGGGTGGAACAGGGCAGGATCCTGGTGATATCGCGAAAGAGGCGGCGGGCGGCGGCCGGAAAAAGCTTCCACCGCCTGGCGCCCCGCTCGCTCAGCCGGGCGTTGATGCAGATGACCGGAACGCCGCGCAGGTGCGCCTGGTAAATATGCTCGGGCCAGCGCTCCCCCTCCGTCAACACGGCGAGGTCGGGATTGATCCTCCTCCACGTCCTCGCTGAAAAGGGCCACCAGTCGATCGGGAAGTATCCGATTCCGACCGTGAGCCCGCGGTAGCTGTCGTTGGCAAGGCGATAGCCCGTGCTGGTCGTGGTCGTCAGGTAGATTTCAACGCCGTCGCGATGCAGCGCCTCGATCATGGGCGTGATCGCGAGAATCTCGCCCACGCTCACCGCCTGCAGCCAGATACGCTTGCACGCTCCCGTCTTGGGCGGAAGCCAGCGGTGGGATCCCAGCCTTTGCTCGAAGTGCCTCCTGTAGCCCCCGCGGCGCCGCATGCGCAGCAGGTAGTAGGGAGCCATGCCCAGCAGGACCGGTATGAAAAGCAGTCGGTAGCAGAGCAGGAGCATCGGCCCGGGAAGCTTGCGCGGTTGCGGTCCCGAAAACAAGAAGGCTCTGGCCGGGGCACAGGGTCCATTTGACTGAAACCGGGCAGGGACGCCCGGCCCGGGCGTCCGGGCCGACAGCAGAGCCATTCGTGGTGCCCGGACGGGCGGGCCGCCCGTCCCTACCTCGTTTACGCTACACGGAGGGCACTTGCTACTATTATGGGCATGATCGATCGCACCCTCGGGCACCGTGCCCCGTTGCTCTGGCTTGTGCTGCCGATCGTGGCAGGCCTGGCTGCCGGCGGATGCGGGCTTTCGGCTAACGTGCCCGTCGAGTGCGGTGCCGCGCTTCTGGCTGCCGGGGCGGCATTCCTCGCATCGACCCGCTCCCTTCGGACTTGGGCGCCGGCACTCGTCGGCGGATTGGCGCTGGCAGGTCATGCGGGCTATGGCCTCGCCGTGAAAACACCGTCCGGGTGGGGGGGGCTCGCCGCCCCGGGAGGCGCGCCTTTCGCTTCACCTGGACAGGGTCGCCCCCGGTTCCGACGCAACGCGCCGGGCGACAGGCACCGCGACGATCGCGTCCGCCGCTGGGCGGCTGGCTGGGCTGAGGGGCACCCGCCTCTACTTTTCCCTCTGGCTCCGCCGCGGGCAGCCGGCCCCGGTTGGATCCTCCATCATGGATGCCGTCGGCCTGTTGTCGCGCGTCCCCCTCCATCCGCGGCCGGACTCCTTCGACGGGTACCTCCGCGGGCTCGGCGTCACTTTCTTCCTCAGCCGCGGCCGCCTGCTCGGCGTCCAGCACGGACCCACGGCCTACCGTCTTTGGTGCGAGAGCCTTGCGCGCAGGATGAATGACCTGCTGGCGGAAGGGCTCGGCCGCCAGCCCCGCATCGCCGCCGTGTATCGCGCGATGATGCTCGGGCGGAGGCGCGGGCTGGGCAAGGACCAGAGCCTGCTGTTCCTTCATGGAGGGGCCATGCACCTGTTCGCAATCAATGGGCTCCATATCGGGGTCGTGGCCGTCTCGATGAACGCGCTGCTCGCCCTGGCGAGATGCCCCCGCAGGATCGCCGGCGCGCTCGTGTTGGCCGTGCTCTGGCTCGATGTCGACACGACCGGGGCGAGCCCGTCGGCAGTACGCGCGTTTTTAATGCTCGCGGCTGTCGAGGTCGCGTGGATGTTCCGCCGGCCCGTGAACCCGCTCGCAGCGGTGACGGCGTCGGCCCTCATCGTCCTCCTCGCAGATCCGATGGAGTTCCTCAGTGCAAGCTTCCAGATGTCCTATTCCGTCGTGGCCTCGATCTTCCTGCTGGGGCTCCCGCTCGGCGCGAGGCTCATGGCACGGTTTCGCCCCTTCAGGGACTTGCCGGAGGCAAGCTGGCGCTGGCACCACCGCCTGGCGGCGTCGGTCGCAGGACACCTCTGTCCTGCGGCCGGTGTCGGCGCTGCGGCCGCCCTCGTAAGCGCGGTGGCCGGAGTCGAGTTCTTTGGCTTGTTTGCGCCGGTGGGGCTTGTGGCCAATCTCCTGCTTGCGCCGATTGCCTCGCTCGTGATCGTCTCGGGCTTCGCCTCGCTCGTGGCCGGGCTTGCCCGGGCTTCCCTCGCAAGCCGCCTCTTCAACGGCGCCTCCGGGCTGATGCTTGCGCTCATCGGCGCGATTCTCAGGTTTGTCACGAGACTGCCCGGTGCCTGGGTGCCATGCCACTACCGGGCGACCTGGATCGGCCCGGCGGCCCTGGCCGCGCTCATTGGCGCGTGCATGGCAGGCTATGCAGCAGGCTGGCGCCCCGGCCGGGGCGGATTCTGGCCCCCTTTTGCAATCGTAGCGCTCACGTTTGCCGTTGGGGTGAAGTTTGGTTGACTCAACGCCGGCACCCGTAGGTCAGCGAGCTTGCTCGCGCCCAGCGTGGCGCGAGCAAGCTCGCTGACCTACGAAAGGCGGGTCGGAGCGCGTGGCGCCCATTGCCGGGTTGCCGAACGCGGACATTACCCTAGCATGCGTGGCATGAAATCCTCCTACGAACTCGCGATGGAGCGCCTCGCGAAGGCCGACCCTTCGGCGGGCACGCCCCTGAACGCCGAACAGAAGGCACGGTTGGCCGGGATCGACCGGGTGTACCAGGGAAAAATCGCCGAGCGGGAAATCTTCCTGAGGCAGCGGCTGGACCAGGCGCTCGCAGAGGGCAAGGCTGACGACGTCGAAAAAATCCGCAAGCAGCTCGCCGACGAGAAGGCCCGCCTCGAGGAGGAACGCGAGGCCGAGAAGGACAAGGCCAGAAAAGGATAGATTCTATTCAGGCTCCGCCGTCCCCTCCACCACCCACTCCCTGGCCTCGGGCACCTGCGCGAAGAACTCCCGAAGGGCGGCGCCCAGGTGCTCGGCGTAGCGGAAGTGCGCCCCCATCCCGGTGCGAAGTTCCGCCTCATAGATGAACTTGTCGGCATGCGTCCCGTGTTCGAACGGAGTCTGGGCGCCGAGAAGGAGGGAATAGACGTATGCAGGACACCCCCGCCGCATCAGCTCCCGGGTGAGTTCCGCCTGCCGGGCGAGAAGCTCCGCATGGTCCTTGTGCGCGATCTCCGGCGGAAGGTAGAAGCCTGCCTGGATGACCGGCGAATACCGGTTGCCCGTCCTGTGCCGGTTGAGGTCGCGCAGTTCGGCCAGCGCCATGTTGTTCCAGGCAAAGACAACCCTCATCCGGCGGGTGGCGGTGCCCTGCAGCCCGTAGCGGTTCGCACGGTGTCGGAGCGCCTCCGCGATGGACTGCGTTTCAGGCAGCCACGGCGGAGCCGAGCGATCCACCTTCACCCACACCTCGTCGGCCAGCGGTTCCGACGACAACCGCTCGAGGCCCAGTTCGATGCTCGCAGCCAGCTCCTGCCGTGCCTGTTCCTGGCAGGACTTCTCGGCCGAACTGTGCCGGATGAGGCGGGGCGATTGTTTTGCGAGTTCCTCGCGCATCAAAGCGGCCGCCATCCTTGCCTCGGGATGAGGAAGGGAGTCGAGCTGCTTGATCGTCTGGGCCCACATGCGGGCGGTCTGGACCAGCCCGAGATTCGTGCGCGTTGCGAAGGGGACAAAGTACCGGGCCCGGTCGAGGGCATAGTTCTTGCGGAGCCGGGCGGCCACAGCCGGCTTTGCGTCAGGGGGACACCGGACCCGCTGGGGTTCCGCGACCGCGAGCCCGTCCAGGCGGGCATATTCGGAGTGGTAGGCGGCAAAGGCATCCGCGAGCAGCGCCTGCCATCTGGGGGCAAGGTCCTCCGGAATCCCGATCTCCCCGGCCGACGGGATGTTGGCCGCGTCCATGGTGATATAGCGGGTGCTCGACTCCTGCCCGTCGGCCATTTGGGCAATTTCAAAGATCTTGTAGGCCAGCCACATGGAAACGCCGTCCAAGGCAACGGCCAGGCCTCCGGTAAGTCCGCCGATAGACGCGTGGCCGTAGTCGACAAACTTGAGGATGCGATCGATCGACGCCTCCGGGTTCTGGATGTCGACCTTGGCGAGGATGGCGGCAAGCCCCTCATTGCTGCGCGAGTACCGGGCCAGGACCGAGGCGAGCAGTTCCGGCGTGACCTTGGGGAGGTCGGCAGCCGGCGGGGCGGGGACTAGGGCAAGCCCGGTGACTTTCATTGGGATGACTGAGGCAGCATTCAGGCGGAGAAACAATTTTGTTTTTTCCGGGTCTGACCGGAAGTGCAACCGTTTGGCGGGATCGGACGTCTTGCCGGCTGTCGCAAAAACCCTTCGACCGAGTTTCTTGCCATGAAAATCGCAAAGATCGCACTGTTGGCCGCCCTCTCCGGCTCTCCCGCGCTCCTTTTCGCCGACTCCCATTTTGGGATCGGCATCAACTTCGGCATTCCGGTCCCGACCGGGGTGGTCGTCATGGAGTCCCCGCCCCCCGTCGTGGTCGAGCAGGCCGGGCCGGCCCCGGGCCCGAACTTCATTTGGATTGGCGGCCATTGGGCATGGAAGGGGCATTGGCGTCGCTGGGTATGGGTCAGGGGGCATTGGGAGGTTCGGCCGTTTGTGAGCGCCGCGTGGGCACCCGGGCACTGGGTGCAAACGCGGAGCGGATGGGCGTGGGTCGATGGTCAGTGGGTGGCGCAGCAGGCTCCTCCTCCCGTTCCGACGGGACCCGAGGTGTACGTGGACCAGGCTCCGCCTCCGCCCGTTTCCGAGGTGGTCTACGGTCCTCCCCCGGGGCCCGAGTTTTTCTGGATCGGCGGCTTCTGGGGCTGGTCAGGCGGATGGGTATGGCACCCCGGCCACTATGAGCGCCATCCCCATTTCCATGCCGGAGCGGGATGGGAGCCCGGGCGCTGGGAGCACCGCGGCGGCCACTTTGTCTGGCTTGCCGGCCACTGGCGCTGACGCATGGCCCGCCGGCGTTTGGAGGTAGGGACGCGCGGCTCGCGCGTCCGGGCAGACCCCCGACACTAACGGAGGCAAAGGGCGTCTCCTAGTCTGCGAATGGCTCCGGGGTTTGCCCGGACGGGCGAGCCGCCCGTCCCTACCTTCAACTGATTCCAGAGGATCGCCTCTTTGGTTGGTGGTGACCTAATTCCCCAGCCAGCGGCCCAGCGGACCCTGGAAGAACACCAGCAGGAGCGAACACAGGGCGAGCGCGCCCAGGGTGACACGAGAGACAAACCCTGCGGGCGTGCGGGCCGGTCCGGACGGTGCGGCGGCGTCAAAGAACGCCACCCTGATCCAGCCAAAGTAGTAGTAGATCGAGAGGACGACCCCAATGACGGCGACGGCGAGCAGGCCGTACAGGTGGGCCCTGAATGCGGCAAGGAATATGAGGAACTTTCCCAGGAATCCCGCGAGCGGCGGGATGCCGGCGAGGGATCCCAGCCCGATCGCCAGGATCGCCGCCAGGAACGGGTCCTGCTTCGCAAGGCCGGAGTAGTGCTCCAACTGCTGGTCGGCATCGTCCGGCCCGGCGACGTGCGCCATCACCCCGAATACCGCGAACGACGCAAAAAGATAGGCGTAGAGGTACACCAGCACGGCCCCGCGCGAGAAGAGCACGGCGTCGGAACCGGGCGATACGCTGAGCCCCGCGATCACCGCCAGCAGCATGAATCCGGCATGAGACACCCCGGAGAGGCCGATCAGCCGCTTGACGTTGGGTTGGGAAAGCGCCGCAAGGTTTCCGAAAAGGATCGTTGCCACCGCCAGGTACTTGAGCACGGGCACCACAAGCCCGGCGTAGCTTGCAAAGACGTTCTCGGCAAGAAGCAGGAGCACAACCACGCCCGCTCCCTTCGAAGCGACCGCCAGGAAGGCCGTAACCGGCGTGGGCGCCCCTTGGTACACGTCGGGAATCCAGAATTGGAAGGGAAAGGCCCCGACCTTGAATGCGAGGCCCGAGAGAACCAGGACGACGCCGGCATTGGCGAGGAAACACCGGGGATTGGCCGCCAGGAACAGGCGCAGCGCATCGTAGTCCATCCCTGCGGCCGTGTGGGCCGGGAGGGACGGATTGCCCGCCACCCCATAGAGGAGGACGATCCCAAGGAGGAGGAGTGCCGAGCTGAGGGCTCCCATGATCAGGTACTTGAGCCCCGCCTCGAGCGAGAGCGCGCTGTCCCGGAAATAGGGGACAAGGATGTAAAAACCGACCGTCAGGGTCTCGAGCGCCACAAACAGCATGACAAAGTTATGGCTCTCGACGAGCAGCATCATGGCGCCGGCGATCACGAGCAGGATCGTCGTGAACTCCACCTTGGCCACGGACTGCCTCGCGAGCACGACCCTGGCGAGGAGGCAGGCAAGGATCGAGGATGCGAGGAAAAACACCCTCATCGCCCGGGCAAGGGGACCCAGGAACAACAGCCCGTTGAAGACGGACGGACTTGCCGGCGCGGGCACCACGCGGGCGAGGATCGCCCCCAGGATCACCGCCTGCCCGACAATGGCAACCGAGGGAATGTGCCGGTGCGCGGCCTTTGGAAGCACGATTTCAAGGAGGAGAAGTGCGAGCGCCAGGCAGCCCAGGAGCAACTCGGGCCAGATGGCCCCCCATTGGTTCCCGGCGGCAAGGGCTTGGATTTCTGGAAGGGTCATCGGGATGAGTCGCCGGCCTGAACCAACGAAGAATTGGCCTCCAACGCCCCATTGAGGGGGTCCGCGATCGACCTCGGCCAGAAGCCGATGAACAGAAGCGCCGAGAGAAGGATCAGGGCGGGCAGGCGCTCCGCCCACCCTGCGTCGGGCGTCACGCCCTCGGCGGGCGCCGTCCCCCCGCCCGGGGCCGGCGTTCCAAAGAACACACGGGCGGCCGAGCGCAGCCCGTAGACCGCGGATATCACGATCCCCGCGACCGAGAGGACGGTGCACGCGGCCGAGAACTTCCACAGCGCGAGGAAGATGGTGAGTTCACCCCAGAAGTTCGCAAAGCCGGGGAGGCCGATGCTCGCAAAGGTTGCGGCCGCGAAGAGTGCGGCGAGCACGGGCGCGGTCCGCGCAAGGCCGCCCATGCGGTCCAGCGCGAAGGTGCCCGTGCGACGGTGGATGGCCGTCGCGAGGAGAAACAGGAGGGCGACGGACAAGCCATGGCCCACCATGAGCATCACCGCTCCGCCCACGCCGAGCACCGACCCGCAGGCAATCCCCAGGAAAGCGTAGCCCATGTGCATCACGGAGCTGTATGCGATCATCTGCTTCAGGTCGCGCTGCGCCATGGCCACAAAACCGATAACCAGGACGTTCCCTGCGACCGCCAGTCCGGCAAGAAGATGGCTCCAGGGTCCGAGGCCCGCGGGAAGAAGGGGAAGCGCGACCTGGATGAGCCCGTACAGGCCGAACTTCTTGAGCACGCCGGCATGCAGCATCGCGACCGAGCTCGGCGCCGCGCCGTACGCCGGGGGGGCCCAGGTGTGGAACGGCCAGAGCGAGACCAGGATTCCGAAGCCGAACAACAGGATGCCAAAAATGTGGGTTTGAAGGGTCGACCGGAGGGGGTGCGCCGCCAACACCTCGCGAAGCGTGATCAGGTCGAAGCTGTGCGCGCCGGCCTTCGCATAGATCGCGATCAGCCCGAGCAGCGAAAGCATCGCGCCGACGGTCAGGTAGATCGTCAGCTTCATGGCCGCGTAGTTCCTGTCGCGACCGCCCCAGATGCCGACCATCACGAAGGTGGGGATGAGGGCCAGCTCGTGGAAGAAATAGAAGAAGAAAAGGTCCACGCTTGCGAACATCCCCATGAGGCCGGCCTGCATCACGAGGAGAAGCATCAGGTACGTCTTCAGGCGCTCCGCGCCGGACCGGATGGCAACCAGGCCGGCGGCCAGGCCCACGAGGCCCGCCAGGACAAACAGCGGAAGGGCGACGCCATTGAGCCCGAACTTCAGCCCGATGCCCAGGCTGGGAACGCCCGCGCCGTACCGTGTGAGAAACGCATACCCCGACTCCTTGGGCGCCGCGGAATAGTGCCACCAGACGTGGAGGGCGGCCAGGGCCGGGGCTAGGAATCCCAGGATGGCCAGCCTCGTGATCCACGCCCGGGGAAGGTCGAACGCCAGGGCAAAGGCGACGGCCAGCGGCACGGCCACCGAGATCAGGAGCGGGTCTGTGAGGGGTTGTGTCATCGTTCTCGGTTCTTCCCTTCCGGGCTCAGCGGGCGGCGAGGGCCCAAAGCAGCACGACTCCGGCGAGCAGCCACGCCACGTAGACGTTGGTTCGGCCGACATTCAGGGCCCGGGCCCCGAGCCCGACCAGTCCCGCGATGCCCGCGGCGCCCCGGACGACAAACCCGGCCAGGACAATCACGTCAAGAAAGTTGAGCAACAGGGCAAACCGCTGCTGCACCTTGGCCACATAATAGTCGTAGGCGCTGTCAAACGACGAACGAAGGCGGACCAGGGACCGGAACAGCACGGGCGCATTCCTCTCGAGAACGTCGGCAGGCACACCGGGCGCGTCCGCCCTGGCCGCCCCCGCCCCGCCGTACAGGACGAGCGCCGTCCCGGCGCCAACGAACAACACCACAATGCTGGTGACAAGGATGAAGGCGTGGTCGGCCCCCTCGGCCTCGGGAACCAGCGAAAGGACGCCGGAAAACACGTGCGGATAAAGGCCGGCATAGCCGCCAACCGCCGCAAGCGCGGCCAGCACGGCCAGGGGCGCGGTCAGCGACCACCCACCCTCGTGCGCGTGCGCGGCCGCGTCCGTCCGCGGCTTGCCGAGGAAGACGATCCGCCAAAGCCGCGCCATGTAGAATGCCGTGAGAGCTGCGGTCAAAGCCAGGACCCCAAACACCGCGCGGTTGTTCGCGAACGCAAGGTAGAGGATCGCGTCCTTGGAGAAGAATCCCGAGAGAAAGGGAAGGCCGGAAATCGCCGCGACGCCGACCGTGAAGGTCGCGAACGTGAACCTCATCCTGGAGGCGAGCCCTCCCATCCTGAAGATGTCCTGCTCATGGTGGCATCCGAGGATCACCGACCCGGACCCGAGGAAGAGCAGCCCCTTGAAGAACGCATGGGTGGTCAGGTGGAACATCGCGGCCCCGACGCCGGAACTCACGCCGCCGCCGATGGAGCCAAGCCCGAACGCGGCCACCATGTAGCCGAGCTGGGAAAGAGTGGAGTACGCGAGCACCTTCTTGATGTCGCTCTGGACGACCGCACACAGCGCCGCATAGAGCGCCGTCGCCGTGCCCACCCAGAGGATGACGGTCAGTGCGTCCGGAACCATCAGGACCTGGATCCTGCAGAGCATGTAGATGCCGGCCGCCACCATGGTCGCCGCGTGGATCAGCGCGGACACGGGCGTGGGACCCTCCATGGCGTCGGGCAGCCACACCTGCAGGGGCAATTGCGCGGACTTGCCGACGGCGCCGCAGAAAAGCAGCAGGGGAATCGCCCGGCTGGTATACGCGCCCGCCATCCCGGCATGGGCGCCGAGTTCCCCAAGGCTCACGGTGCCGTAGCGCCAGTAGCAGAGGATGATCCCCAGCAGGAAGCCGAAGTCGCCCACCCGGTTCACGATGAACGCCTTCTTCGCGGCGTCCGACGCCGCCGGGCGCTCGTACCAATGGTTGATGAGCAGCCAGGAGCTGAATCCGACGAGCTCCCAAAACACGAACATCATGAACAGATTGTCGGCCAGGACGATCCCGGTCATCGAGAACATGAAGATGGAGAGGCCGCCAAAGTACCTGGCCTTCCCCGGGTCGCCGCTCATGTAACCCAGCGAGAACACGTGCACGCACAGCCCAACCACGGCGACGATCGACAGCATGAGGGCCGCCAGGTCGTCGAAGAGGAAGCCGAATGAGAATCCAAAGTCGCCCAGGCGGAACCACTCGACATGCGCCGCGAAACGCCCTCCGTGCAGCGCCAGAACCAGGGCGCCCGCAGCCAGGGCGGTCGCCGCCGCGACCGAGACCGCCGATGCCACGCCTCCCCTCCGGCGGAGGAGAAGGGCGATGACGGCCGCCGACGCGAGCGGCACGAGCAGGACGAGGGAGGCGAGGGTTGCGGGGTCCATGGTCGGCTGCCGGTCAGTTCTTCAGCCCGTCCAGGCGGTCCACCTGGAGCGTCTGGCGCTTCCTGAACAGGGCCACGATGATGGCCAGCCCGACGGACACCTCGGCCGCCGCGACCGTGAGGATGAAGAAGACGAAGACATTCCCGTCCATGGTCCGGTTAAACCTTGAGAAGGCGACCAGGGCCAGGGTTGAGGCCACGAGCATCAACTCGAGGCACATATAGATCACGAGCGTGTTGCGCCGGATCAGCACGCCGAGAAACCCGATCGCAAACAGGATCGCGCTCAGCAGAAGGTAGGTGTTGATGGTTTCCGGAAGCATGGCGGTCACTTGGGCTCCCTGCGCCCGGCCTCCCCTTCCCTCCGGCTGAGCACGATGACGCCGAGCATGGCGACCAGGAGGAGGAAGCCCACCACCTGGACGGGAAGGAGGTACACGGTGAAGAGCTCCGAGGCGTACAGCTTCAGCGAGGCGCCCGGGGCCGGCAGGCCTGCGGGGTTCGGGACCGCAAGCCGGCCCTTGAGCGCAATCGACGCCACGCCGGCCAGCAGAAGGCCGCCGGCGGAAAGGCTGGCCAGGATCCCGGGCCCCCCGCGCACGGTCGACTGCCCCTTCACGTCGAGCAGCATGACGATGAACAGGAACAGGGTCACCACGGCGCCCGCGTAGACCAGGATCAGGAGGAAGGCCAGGAGGAAGGCGTCCAGCCGGATGAACAGGGCCGCGACCCCAACCAGGGACAGCAGGAGGCACATCGCCGCGTTGACGGCGTTCCGGTTCACGACGACACCCGCGGCGCATCCGGCCGTGAAGACCACGAAAAACGTGAAAAGGAAGGACGGCATGGGCGGGGTCAACCGTGGGACGCGCCCTCCTCCGCGGCCGCCTTCTTCCGGTCCCACTTGTAATGCGTGTCGGGCAGCGTGCCGCCCATCTCGTACAGGCGGTCCTTGTGGTTCACGAGCTCCGAGCGGGTGTAGCCGGACGTTGAGTACTTGTTCTGCAGGAAGATCGCCTCCTCGGGGCAGACCTCCTCGCAGAGCCCGCAGTAGATGCACCGCAGCATGTCGATGTCGAAGGCCTGCGGAGCCTTCTCCACGTGCGCGGAGGGATCGTCCGCAGGGATCGCGCCCGGGGTGATCCGTATTGCGCGCGGAGGGCAGATGAACTCGCAGAGCTGGCAGGAAACGCACTTCTCACGCCCGTTGGGGTCCTTCACCAGGGTCGGCGCCCCCCGGTAGCCCGGCGGGATCGCGGGCCGCTCCTCAGGGTAACTGAGGGTCACGCGGGGCGAGAAGAGATGCCTGAGCGTGATCCAGAGCCCGGCCGCGATCTGCGGCAGGTAGATCCGCTCGGCGAGCGTGAGCGGCTTGCGCTGGATGGGGACTACAGCCATGCGATTCCCACGGCATAGGCCGCGAGGTTGAGGATGGAGAGAGGCAGGAGCTTCTGCCAGCCCAGCCGCATCACCTGGTCGTAGCGGAACCGCGGGACGGTCCAGCGGACCCACATGAAGAAGAAGATCATGAGTAGGATTTTTGCCACGAAGATGGCCACGGACGCGATCCCCAGGAGCAGGGGATGCCCGAGCAGGCCCGCCAGCGCCGCGAACTTTGCCAGCGGAAGCCACGGCAGGGGGTTCCATCCGCCGAGGAAGAGCAGCGTGAAGACGCCCGAGCCCACGATCATGTTCGAGTATTCGGCGACGAAGAAGAGCGACCACTTGAAGGCGCCGTACTCCGTGTGAAATCCGCCGACCAGGTCGGCCTCGGACTCGGGCATGTCGAAGGGCTGGCGGTTCGTCTCCGCAAAGAGGGCGATCAGGAAGATCGCTGCGGAAAGGGGCATCGTGAAGAGGAACCAGGCCCCGCCCCAGAATCCCGGCTGGCTCTGGAATTCCACGACCTTGACAAGGCTCCACGTCGCCGGGGCCCCGGGCGCGTTGATCCATAGGAACACGGGCACCACGGCGAGAGTCAGGGAAAGCTCGTACGAGATCAACTGGGCCGACGCCCGGATCCCGCCAAGGAAAGGATATTTCGAATTCGACGCCCAGCCCGCCAGGATCAGGGAGTAGATCCCGAGCGAGGACACCGCGAACACAGCGAGCAGGCCCACGTCCACGTTGGCCAGCATGAGCGGCACAATCTCGCCCCCGGAGCCCACGTAGGCGCCGAACGGGACGACGGCCACGGTCGTGAAGGCCGGGATCATCCCCAGCACGGGTGCGAGGCCAAAATAAAACTTGTTCACCTGGCCCGGCACCGGTTCCTCCTTGAAGACGAACTTCAGCCCGTCCGCCAGCAGGTGAAAAAGCCCGAGCCTCTGGAGCACCGGGCCGACCACGGGAATCCAGCCAATCCACGGTACGATGGCGCGGTTCGGACCCGGCCTGCCCTGCATCCATGCGGACACCTTGCGCTCGGCCATCGAGCACGCCCCGGCCATGGGGAAGATCACAAAGATCACCGCAAGTCCCTTGAGGACCCCCTGAAACCAGAATGGAAGCTGGAGGAAGAGATTCACGGATTCGGCTGGAAATGCAGCGCACGCCCCTCGGCAAAGGCCAGCGCGGCCCAGGGGGCGGGATTGAGGAGAAGGCCGGTGTCCGGGATCGCCGCCAAGCTCAGCCCGGCCAGGGCCGGGACGGCCGAGGAAAGGGACGCCCACACTGCATTGAGCGTGCCGGCAGGCGCGGTCCCGCCCGCCGCCGCGACCAGGGCGGAAAGCCAGTGCAGATCGTCCTTGGCCCCCGCAAGCGGGGGAACCGCCGCAAGGAACTTCTGGATCCGAAACTGTTGGTTGATGAGGGTGCCGCTCTTCTCGAAGACGGTGAGGCCGGGCAGCACGACGGTCGCGACATCGCTGGTCGGGGTCCTGTGCGTGCCTATGTGAATGACGCGGACCTTGTCCAGCTGCGCCGCCGTGAGGCCGCCGGCCGCCAAGTCCTCGCCGACCGAGACGACCGTTTTCACGTGGCCGCCGTCAATCTGCTCCGCAAGCCCTCCCAAGTGCGGCTCCGGCAGGGCCGCCACAAGGCCCGTCACCAGCGCCCCGCGCACATTCGGGTTGCGGTCGGCCGAGACCAGGATCCCGTCGCCCTCGCCCACCCGGGCGACCAGCGACGCCTTGGCATGGACCGCCGCCGCCAGCAGCCTTGTGAGAAACTGCTCCTCGACCGAGCTCCTGCCGGACCCCACCACCGCGACGCCTCCCGCCCGGAAGAGTTCATCCGCCCTGGCAAAGGCGTCCGCCTCCGTGACGACATGTCCGGCGACCGTGACCGCGGAAAGGCGGTCCTCCGACGGGACCTGACGGTAGAGGATCCGTCCGCTGTCCGCCATCCAAGTGTCGTTGACCTCGTCGTTGCGCCGCGGGGTGATCCTGTAAATGACGCCCTCGCGCGACCAGACAACGGTATTGGCCCCGGCGCTGCTTTCGGTGTCGATGCTGTTTGTCTGCTTGAGGAACCAGACGCGCATCTTGAAGCGGAAATCGGTGCTGGTCAGCGCGCCCACCGGGCAGATGTCCACCGTGTTCAGGGAATAGTTGTTCTCGAGCTTCCGGCCGGGGTAGCAGGTGAGGGTCGAATGGCTCCCGCGGTCGATGAAGCCGAGCACGTCGTCCTTCGCCACCTCCTGGCAAAAGCGGATGCAGCGGGAACAAAGGATGCAGCGTTCGTCGTCCAGGGTGACCCGCGGGCCGAGCACAGTCCGCTTTGGCTTCACGTTCTTGGGCTCGATGTACCGCGAGTAACCCCGCCCGTAACCGGTGGCCTGCTCCTGGAGCTTGCACTCGCCGGCCTGGTCGCAGATCGGGCAGTCCAACGGGTGGTTGACCAGGAGAAACTCCATCACCCCTTCCCGGCAGTCCTTGACCAGCTGTGAGGTGGTTCGGATGTGAAGGCCGGGGGAGGCTCCCGTGGCGCAGGCGATGGCCGGACGCGGGGCCCAGTTGATCTTCTGCCGGCCTGTTGCCGGATCCATGACCGGAGCCTTGGTCGCGGGATCAACTGCCGGCATTCCCATCTCTATGAGGCACATGCGGCAGTTTCCCACCACGGTCAGCTTCGGATGGTAGCAATAGTGCGGCACGTCTATGCCGAGCCGATGCGCAGCCTCGATCACGTTCGTCCCCTTCGGAACGGAGATTTCCCGCCCGTCGATGGTGACGGTGACGAGATCGGGCTTGGAAGGGGCGATCATGGGAAAGGTGGGCTACACAAGTTCGGCCGCGTCCGGATCGGCCTCCCTGGCAGGGTCGCCGTAGGCCTTGAACTCCTCGGCAAACTTCGCGGTGAAGCTCTGGGTGGGCCAGGCGCACGCCTCGCCGAAGGCGCAGATGGTGCGGCCCGCGATCTGGTCGGCGACGCTCTTGAGCAGGGCGCCGTCCTCGGCCCGTGCGTTGTCATGCACCATTCTGTGGGTGATGCGCTTCATCCACAGGGAGCCTTCCCGGCACGGCGTGCACTGCCCGCAGCTTTCGTGCGCATAGAACTCGTTGATGTTGGCCAGGGCCTCGACCATGCTGGCCGAGTCGTCCATCACGATCACGCCTCCGGAGCCGCCCATGGAACCGGCCAGGGCCAGGGAGTCGAAATCCATCGGGATATCCTCCACCCCCCAGTCAAACTCCACCGTCTCCGCCCCGACCTTGCGCTTCCCCTTGTAGCGCTCCCCGAACCGGAGGACTTTCGCGGAGGAACCGCCCGGGATGACCGCCTTGAACTTCCTGCCCGGCAGCGGGCCGCCGCACACGTCGTTGAGCAGCTCGCCCAGCGTGACCTTTCCCACCTCGAACTCGTAGTACCCGGGCCTCTGCACATGGCCGGAAACGCAGAGGATCCGGGTGCCGGTGTTGTTGGGCGTGCCGATCCTCGAGTAGGCCTCGCCGCCGATTTCCACGATGTGGCGCACGTGGCAGAGGGTCTCGACGTTGTTGACGATGGTGGGGCACTGGTACAGTCCGAGCACCGCGGGGAAGAACGGCGGCTTGATCCGGGGATACGGGCGTTTCCCCTCCAGGGACTCGATCAGCCCCGTCTCCTCGCCGCAGATGTACGCCCCGGCGCCGCGGTGGACGACGATCTCGCAACCGTAGGCCGAGCCCAGGATGTTCGGGCCCGCAAAGTTTGCGGCCCTCGCCTCGGCGATCGCCCGCTCCAGGATCTGCGCCCCGTGCGGAAACTCCCCGCGAATGTAGATGTACGCCTGCTTCACGTTGTTCGCGAAGGCGCAGATCATGATGCTCTCGATCAGCTGGTGCGGGTCCTGGTGGATGATGTGGCGGTCCTTGAAGGTCCCGGGCTCGGATTCGTCGGCATTGACGATCAGGTAGATCGGCTTCCCGCTCTTCCGGTCGACCAGCGTCCACTTCACCCCGCACGGAAAACCCGCCCCGCCCCGGCCGCGAAGGCCCGACTTCTTCACCTCGTCGATCCACTCCTCCGGCTTCCGCGTCATCGCCTTGCGCAGCATTTCATAGCCCCCGTTGCGCAGGTAGCAGGCGAGGTCGGGCGTGTAGCCCGGCTCGTCGATGTGGCGGAAGATGATGCGGCGTTGTTCGGCCATTGGCTTACCTTGCGGCCTCCGCCTTGATTCTCTCGCTCAATTCCCGGGCCTTCGCGCAGTCGACCTTCTCGTGGAGGTCGTCGTCGATCATGACCACGGGCGCCGTGCCGCAGCTCGCCAGGCACTCGACAAACTCGATGGTCACCTCGCCGCCGGGGGAGACCTCGCCCCGCCGGGTTCCAAACTGCCGTTCAAATTCCGCGCAGGTCTTGTAGCCGCCCATCAGCGCGCACGACAGCGTCCGGCAGACCCGGATGTGGCGCCGGCCGATCGGCTTTGTCCGGAACATGGGGTAGAACGTGACGAGCTCGTAGATCGAGATCGGCGCCAGCTCCAGCCTGGCCGCGATCCACTCGATCGCCTCCGGCGAAATGAAGCCCTGGTCCTCCTGCACAAGGTGGAGCAGCGGAAGCGCGGCGCTGCGCTTCACCGGGTACTTCGGGATCACCTCGTCAATCTTTTGCAGTGTTTCTGGTTTGAGCTGCACGGTGGGGGGCTATCGGTCGCATTCGCCCATGACAAAGTCGAGCGAACCGAGGATCGAGACCACGTCGGAGATCATGGCGCCGACGCAGATCTTGGGCAGGATGGAGAGGTTGCAGAAGGACGGGGACCGGATCTTGAGGCGCCACGGCACGCCCCCTCCCTTGCTCACGACGTAGAAGCCCAGCACGCCCTTCGGGTTCTCGGCCTCAAAGTAGACCTCCCCGGCCGGCATCTGCGGGCCCTCGGTGACCAGCATGAAGTTCTGGATCAGCTCCTCCATCGAGGTCAGGACCTTGTCTTTGGATGGGACGAAGATCTTCCGGGAGTCCGTGACATGCCAGGGACCCGCCGGGAACTTGGCGATCGCCTGCCTGATGATGCGCACCGACTGGCGCATCTCCTCGCCGCGAACCAAGTAGCGGTCATAGCAGTCGCCCTTGGTTCCCACCGGCACATCAAAGTCGTACTGGTCATATCCGCTGTACGGCCGGTCCTTGCGCAGGTCGAGCGGCACGCCCGAGCCGCGGAGGTTCGGGCCCGTCAGCCCGTACGCAATCGCGTCCTCCCGAGAAATCAGCCCGATGCCCACGGTGCGGTCCATGAAGATCTTGTTTCGGGTGAGCAGCCGCAGCGTCTCCTCGAGGATGGGCAGGAACTGGTCGCAGAAGGCGCCGACGCGGCCGAGCCAGCCCTCGGGAACGTCGCGTGATACCCCGCCGATCCTCGAATAGCTGGTGGTGAAACGGGCCCCCGTAAGCTCTTCGAACAGGCGGTATAGCTTCTCCCGCTCGGTGAAGGTGTACATGAACACCGTCCAGGCTCCCACGTCTATGCCGAACGCCCCCAGGCCCATCAGGTGGGACGAGATTCGAGCCATCTCGGCCGTGACGACGCGGATCGCCTGGCATCGCGGCGGCACCTCGAGCTTTGCAAGCTTCTCCACCGCTATGGCATACGCCATGTTGTTCGCCAGCGGAGCAAGGTAGTCGAGCCGGTCCGTGTAGGGCACGAACTGGTTGTACGTCATGTTCTCGGCGATCTTCTCGTCGCCCCGGTGCAGGTAGCCTACGACCGGATCGGCCTTGGTCAGCACCTCCCCGTCGAGCTCCATCTGGATGCGCAGGACGCCATGGGTCGACGGATGCGAAGGCCCCATCGAAAGGGACATCTTCTCCGTCTCGAATTCGCCGGCGGCGCTCCTGGCTGCAGTGTCGGGGAAAGCGTAGTCGGCGGCCATATTAGGCTCCAGGTTTCTCCCGGCGCTCCGTCCAGCTCTCGTCCTTGGCGCGGGGCTCAGCCTCCGTCAGGTTCATTTCTCCCGCCGATGCGACGAACGGTCCGCCGGCCATGGGCGCCGGCTTTGCCGAAACGCCCGTCTCCGCGACGACGTCGGGATCGGGCAGCGGAGCCTCGATGCCCGCGAGCGGGAAGTCCTTGCGCAGCGGAAAATGGGGATACCCGTCCCACATCAGGATCCTGCGAAGGTCCGGGTGACCCGAAAACCGGATCCCGAACATGTCGAAGACCTCGCGCTCGTGCCAGTTCGCGGCGGGCCAGAGCCCGGTGACGCTCGGCACAACGGGATCCGTGTCCGAGGGACAGTCCGCAGCCACCCTAAGGTACTCGTGGCTCGTGGTCGAGTACAGGTGGTAGACCATCGTGAAGCGAGGCGTCCGGCCCTGAGACCAGTCGATCGCGGTGACGTCGGCCAGAAAATCGAAGGTGAACCCGTCCCTGAGGGCCCGGAGCACCTCGGGCACCTCGCCCGCCGGGGCATTCACAGCCGGATGGTCCAGGCTGGGCCGGTCGGAAACCTGCGGGAACCTGGCCTTGAGGGCTGCGACGGTTTCGGCGGACATTGCGCGAGGTTACGATGAAAACAGCTTTTGGGCTGAACGTTCGCGCTTCACCTTGTCCTGGAGCTTGACGAGCGCGTCGATGAGGGCCTCCGGCCGGGGCGGACAGCCGCTCACGTACACGTCCACCGGCACGATGCGGTCCACGCCCTGGAGCACGGCGTAGCTTCGGTACATGCCCCCCGTGCTGGCGCAGGCCCCCATGGCGATCACCCACTTCGGCTCGGCCATCTGGTCATAGATTCGACGCAACGCCGTGGCCATCTTATAGGTTACGGTCCCGGAAACGATCATCACATCCGACTGGCGGGGAGAAAAACGCATCACCTCGGCCCCGAATCGCGCGATGTCGAAACGGCTGCTGGCGACGGCCATGAGTTCGATTGCACAGCAGGCCAGGCCCATGGGCATCGGCCACATCGAGTTGGTCCGAACCCAATTGATTACCGCATCCGCCCTCGAAACGACGACATCCCCCTCGATCTTGCTGTTGTAGGTCAGTTCGGTGTTTGCGGTTACCATGAGGGCTGTGGGCTCGTTAAAAAACAAGCCTTCGCACCGTAGCATGCGCGAACACCCGCGCAAGTAGGTTTTCCGTCAGATTGCGTCTGAATTAGATAGGCTCATGCAGGCGATGGAAATGGACGGGAACGCCAACAAGGTAGGGACGAGCGGCCCGCTGGTCCGGGAACACCTCCAGCTCCCTACGCAGCCCTCGCCCGTCCTGAACGGGCCCATTTGTCCGGAGTTTTCGAATGACACGAGGTTATGCCCGGACGGGCGGGCCGCCCGTCCCTACCTCGATCAAGGACTCTTATACGTCCAGACGCAGGCGTCAGTCACCACGCGTCCGCCAAAATGGCCGCTGGCACGCACCTGGTTCTCCCCTGGAGCCAGCTTCACGCCGGCCCATCGGAAGACGTGGTCGGGCGCCGCGACCGCGCCCTGAGAGGCGCCATTCACAAAGAGCTCCACCGTTGCCGCGTTGGAGTACACCTTGACCTCGGCCTCCGTCCTCGTGCGGACGGCAAAGCGCCGGCTGGTGATGTACACGACAGGCTCCGCACTCCAATTTGCCTTGTACCAGTAGAAGGCGTCCTTCCGCGTCTTTCGGTCGTAGGTCACGAGCCCCTTGTCGTTCCGGCCCAGATGATCGCCCTCCCCGCGGCCATCGGACGCGAAGTCGAACATGCACCACACAAACTTTCCCCAGACAAACGGCCTGTCCTTCAGGATCTTCCAGGTCGTCTCGTGCAGGATCGCCTGGTATTCCTCCGGGTGGTAGCGCCCCTTCGTGTCGGGGCGGGAGGGGTGCTCCTCGTGCTGGAGGATGCTCGCGCCCGCGCCGAACTCGCTCAGGCCGAACGCGGAATTCGGGTGCAACTCATGCGTCTTGTCCAGGTTGGCGGCCAGTTCCCCGGCGTCGCCGTGGTACCAGCCATAGTAACGATTGAAGGCGACAACATCGGTGTGCCAGTTCTTGGAATCCTGCATGTCATGGCTCGAGGCATAGGTGGAAAGGCGGGTGGGATCCTCCTCACGGACGACATTCGCCAATGCGGCAATGACCCCGTCGGCGGCCGCGCCGCTCGTCTCGTTCCCCACGCCCCAGAAGAAGATCGCAGGATGGTTGTAGTTCTGCCGGATCAGCTCGCGGAGCTGCTGCTTCGCATTGTCCAGGAACTCAGGAGTCGGCAGCGCCTGGTTCACAAAGGGGAATTCCGCCCATGCGACGATGCCCGATCGGTCGCAGCGCTGGTACCAGGTGTCGGCCTGCTGGTAGTGGGAGACGCGGATTGCCGTGCATCCCAGGTCTAGCACCAGCGCAAAGTCCTCCGCCTCGTCGGCCGCGCTGATCGCCCAGCCCTTGTCGACCCGGTCCTGGTGGCGGTTCACGCCGTGGAGGTCGAGCGGGTGGCCGTTCAGGATGAACCCCTGGTCCGGATCGACCCTGAAGAAGCGAAAGCCAAGCTGCTGGTTCACGGAGTCGCATTCCGCTCCATCCACCAGCAGCTCGATCTTCACGCGATAGAGATACGGCAGCGCCCGGCCGTCCCAAAGGTTCGGGTGCGCCAGGGTCATGGGCTGGATGACGCTCCCGGAGCCGTGTGCCCCCATCCGCTGGCTCGTCGACACGGACAGGACATTCCGGTCAAAGGCGTCGAAGACCCTCGTGACCACGTTCACGGTATGCGCCGCGTCCTCGTGGTTCTCCACCTCCGTCCTCACGTCAAACTCCGCAAGATCCGGCGTCACCTTCCGCTGGGAGATGAAAACGCCCGGGGAGCCGTAATCCATCGTGGAGATCTGCACGGGGTCCGTGGCCAACAGGGAAACCCCGCGGTAGAGGCCGCCGAAGAAGGTGAAATCGGCCGAGGTCGGGGGAAACCCGAGGTGGCCGTTGTCCACGCGGACCGAGATCACATTGTCCCCGGACGGATTCAGGGCGTCCGTGGCGTCGAACCTGAAGCAGGAGAACCCTCCCTTATGCGTGCCCAGGTGCTTTCCGTTCACGTACACGTCGGCCATGAGGCTCGCGCCGTCGAACTGCAGGTAGAAGCGCCTCCCCACAAGGATTGGATTTATCGACAGGTGCCTCCGGTACCATCCCGCCCCCCGGCGGTAATCGTTGCCTCCGTCTTCCCCGTCCTGCGCATTCCACGTGTGCGGAAGATCGACCGCTTGCCACCCGGAATCGTCAAACCCGGGTTGCACCGCAGCCGGCTCATCCCCGGGATAGAAGCGCCACCCGGCATTCAGGCTGACAACGGCCCGCCCCCCCGCACGCCGCCCCGGTTCCTGCCCCTGGGCCATGGCCGTCCCCAAGGCGACGGCCAGCAGGGCGATTCCAAGGCGTGCCGCAGACATGGGCCGGGCTGGTCGTTTCTTTACCTGGCCTATGGGCTACGGGAGCTGATAGATCCCGCAGAGCGCGACCCCTGTGCTCGTGCCGTCTCCCGTAACCTCGGCAGTGTAACCGCCGGGCGGCAGCGTGACCAGCAGCTCCGAGTCGCCCGACCCGGGACTAAGCACAGGATTGGCGTAGACGGACGCGGCCGCATCCAGCAGGACCTGGCTCGATCCCCAGCCTGCGTTCGAGTAGAGCACGACGTCCTTGCCGTTCTGATACTGGTGGATCGAAAGCACGGGATCCGAAAGCGTGCCGCTGACGTTGTAGGGAGCCTTGGAAATCCCGGGCCCTATGGCCTGGACAAGCACAGTGCGGGACGTACTGCCCACGATGTAGAATCCCCCGATAAGGATGTTGTCGCCCGTCCCGACAAAGGCCCTCGACGATAGGCTGCTCGCGATGCCGGGCGTGCTCGAGGTGACCACCGAGACCACCGCAGCCGAACTCGGGGCGCTTGTTCCGCTCCCGTTGACCGCCTCGACGGTGTAGCTGCCGGCGCTCAGCGACGTTGGGTTGCCGATCACGAGCTCGGGCCCCGAGGCCCCGGTGATGACGTCTGTTGTCTGGCTCGACCCGCTGTTGGACACGGGAGTCCCGTTGAGGAGCCACTGGTAGGAAGCCGCGTTGCTCCCGGCAGCCGTCAGGACAAGGGTCGAGCCCATGTTGATCGTCTGGCCGGTCGGCGACAACGTGATCGTCGGGAGAGGCGGCGCCAGGTCCAGGATCGTCACCGAGTACGGGCCAAAGGTGGTGGAGAAGCTCGATGAAACCCCGGTCATCGTGGACTGCTGGACGTCCGGGCTCGCGGTACCGTAGGTCGGATCCTTGGGGTTGGCGGCATTGTCCTGCGGAATCCCGTAGGAGTAAACGGTTGCGCTGGACGGGGGAGTGTAGCCGCTGATGGTGAGGTTGCCGGTCCAAGTGTTTTTTGGATCCTTGTTGATCACCATGATCGAAACCGAAGAATCCACATGTTTCGCGGCATAGATTGCAATGAGGGCGTTCCCCTGGCTGTCCAGGTCGTTGGTGCTGGTCGCCCGGACGATCGAGTCCCCCCCTCGCGCAAAATGGCTCAGCATCTTGTGCACGTAATACGCCGGATAGGCTTCGCCGCCCGCATTCATGACCCCAAAATCGCCGTAGATGCGCCAACCGTAGAGGGATGGGCTCAGATTCGCGGGCGTCGAGGTCGTTCCCGTCGTTTGCCCGTTGAACATGTCCCACCAAATCAGGGACTTGAATTCAGTCTGGAGGATGCTCCCGACGCTGTCAGCCATGTACAACCCGTCGACGATGCTCACGGTTTCTTTTCCTGCGTTTGCGCAATTATTATTCTCCGTGCAGTCAAGTTCAACATTGGCTCCTGCCGCACCGAGGTAGTCATTGACGATGGTGCGCAAGTTGGCGGCTACCAAACTCCAAGGCGTCGTGGTATTCGGGGACGACGCCGACTGGAGGAGGTTCACATCCGTTTCAAAGCCGTACGCCTCCGGATACTGGTGGTAAATCAGGAAATCCGGGGTGACACCCAAGGTCTTCAATTCGTCGAGCATGACAACGCCCCAGCCGGCGTGCGCCTGCAGCGTTACCGGGTTGGTGACAACCTCAGTTTGGGCATAGCTGTCCTCAGATGACCCTCCCGCAACGGCCCCAAGTTTGATCGTGGGGTCAACCGCCTTCAGGGCCTTGTAATACGCGGCGTACTGTTTGGCGTACTCCACCGCATCGTGGGCCGGCGTGTTGCCGTCCATTTCCCAGGCGGCGCCGTAGCACTCGTTCCCGAGTTCCCAGTGCTTGATCCCAAGTTTCCTCGTGACGTTTGCATCGGTGAGCCATGCGACCGCTTCGGCAACTGTGCCCGTACCGTAGTTCAGGGTGATGAAGATATTATTGGGGTCTATCCCCACGGCCTGGTAGAACGTGACGAAGTCGGGCCACGTCGTCCCGGAGGACGAGTCATCTTCGGGAGCCCTGTTCAAATCCGGGAGGGTCGACATGCCGAGTGCATAGGTCCTGGTCGATGTCGCCCAATGAAATGTGTCAGCCGTCGACCCGCCCGGATACCTAAGCGCCTGGGTCTTCGCCTGGGTAATCAGGCCCTGCACCTGCCCGTCGCCGAGCGTCGTGGTCCAGGAATTCCAAATGGCGGTGTTCAGGCCAAAAATCCGGTTGTCCACGATGACCGGGCTGCCGTTGGCAACCACCGGGGAGCCAACGCTGACGGTCAATGTTGCGGTGTTGGTTGCCGCGGACGCCCTTGCCGCCAGGGCAAAGGTCGCAAGCACTGCGAGGACAGCGGCGCGGACGCAAAGCGTCCGCACCTCATGGGCAACCGAATGGGGAATACGTGGGGTCGGCATAAATTGGGGTGACAAACTGGAACCCAGTTTCCCGAACGATGCAAGAATTCGATACACTCTCGGCCAAAGTGGCGGAGAGGGAGGGATTGGCTCGCTTTCGCTCGGGGCTTCGCCCCCAACCTTCGGTTGGCCCATCTCCGCTCGCTCGCGCTCGCTCCGTCAAACCCTCTCCGAGGGTTCTCATCCCTCCCTCTAGGAGACCCGCCATTTGGCCTTCGGCCAAAGTGGCGGAGAGGGAGGGATTCGAACCCTCGGTACCCTTGCGGATACACATGATTTCCAATCATGCACATTCGACCACTCTGTCACCTCTCCGTGTGCAGGGCACCATCGCTTGCGCGATCAACCCCATAATGAAGAGGTCAGCAAACCCCGAACCCGCCCGGAGGGTCAACGGAAAAGGGACCGCAAGAGCCGTCGTAGGCCAGCGAGCTTGCTCGCGCTCAGGGAAGGCGCGAGCGAGCTCGCTGACCTACATCGGACCAGACGCGTCGCGGCTCGGCGGCCTTACCGCCAGTGGCCGCCGCCATGCCCCCAGCCGCCGCGTCCCCAGCCACCCCGGAAACCCCAGCCCAAATCAAGGCCAATCGCAATCGGGGGATACCAAGCCGGATAGTACGCATAGTCGGGGCCATACCCGTAGTAGTACGGAGCGGGAACGGCGTAGGCGACCGCGGGCGCGGGGGTTGTCGGTGCGGGGACCGAAGCCGCGCCCGGCGCCGGGACCGCTCCCGAGTCGGCCGCCGCGATCAAATTGTAGGCCACCGTGAGGGTCTGCCCGGACGCATACTTGTAAACCACGGTGATTTGGGTGCTTGTCTGGTCGATCTTCTGGATCGAAACGCCGTGGCTGGCGGCCGCCGCGTTTACGAGATCGGCAGCTGTCGGAAGCTGTGGAAGATAAATCACTTCATTCGGGGCCGGCGTTACCTGGGGAGAGGGAACTGGCGCCTGGGCCGTAGGTTGGGCATGCGCGCCCACACTCAGGATTGCGGCAGCCATGGCGGCCGCGGCGATAAACTTCGTGATTTTCATGGCAGTGTTGTCTGGCAGAGATTGATAGGGTTCAGGTTCCACCCAATAAGACGCGCCACAGGCAGAAAAGTGCCATCTTTTAGCGCAGCGAGTACCTTAGCAGCAGGGTGTCGCTTCCGTCCAGTCGTTCGTGACCGAGCAGCCTCATGCTGATGTCGGCGGGAGCCCTCAGGAACGGCACCCCGGCGCCGAACAGGCACGGTTCAACCGTGAGCCACAGCTCGTCGACAAGCCCTGCCTCCAGGAACAGGCTGTGGATTCTGGCCCCGCCCAGGAGTGCGCAGCGGAGATGCCCCTCCCCTTTCATCCGGTCGACAAGCGCCCGCGGAGTCTCGCCTGTGAATTCCAGCATTCCCGGGGAAGCATCCTTGGCGTACCTGGCAGGGTCCCGGGTGAGGACAAACCTCCTGCGTTCCCTGGTCAGGCTTCCAAGGATCATGGACCGGGAGACCTGGAAGGTGGCCGACCCCATGATGCTGGAGTCGAAGCCCGCCAGGGCCTTCCGAAAGTAGGAACGATCGGAGGACGAGGCGAACCCCGAGCCGGGCTCATCGTGGAAGGTTATGAAGCCGTCCGCGGATTGCGCTGAGATCAGGACCATTTCCATGTTGCTCAGAAGGGGTCAATCCGTGATCCCGAGCCGCTGCAACACCTCCGGCGGCGGCCCGTCAAACCGGGTCAGCGCAACATTGCCCACGTAGCCAATGTCGTTGGTCCCCTCGGGCGTGGTGTAATACCCGCCTGAGGTCACGGCTCGGAACCGGTCGAAGAACCGGGCCGCTTTGCTGAACTCCGGCCTGGCGGTCGCCTCGCTGCAGATGTCGTCGCAAATCGCGGTCCTCTGCATGTGACCGCAGGCGGCGAAGTCGTATCCGAACCGCCTTGCCGACTCGGCGTCAAGCCACGCCAGCCCGTCGAGTATCACCGTCCTGTCCCTGGCCTGGTCGGGATAGGGGGCGCTGATCCATTCGTCCACAAAATCTGGGACGCCCACCGCGCTCGCGCTCGGCGAAACCTCATCGGCCGGGAGGATCATGTCGCAAAGCACGGTCACGGTCCGGCGCTGTGCGTCGCTCAGCGTAAGGGGCCAGACATCGCCGGGTTTGTAGGCGCGCATCAGGTCGGGATCGGTGCCATAGCCTCTGGCGGCCGACGGGGCTGAGGTGCCCCCGACCAGGCGCTGGTCCCAAAGCAGGGCGGAGGCCGATGCAGTCAGCATCCATTTGATCGCCGTCCGGCGGTCGACCCGGGGAGACGGGGTTGACTCCAGGTTCATGCGTCCTTCCTCCGCATCTTCTCCACGATCCGGTCCGCCGTGCGCCACGCCATCGCCATGATGGTCAGCGTCGGGTTCTTGTCCGCGTTCGAGCAGAACGTGGCCCCGTCGGCCAGGAACAGGTTCTTCACGTCCCAGGTCTGGCCCCAGCGGTCGGTTGCCGAGGTGGAGGGGTCGGAGCCCATCATCGCCCCGCCCACCTCGTGGATAATGAATCCACCCTGCGAAATCGACTGCCGCCCGCTGTATTCGGGACGCGGAATCACCTTTCCGCCCATCGCCACCACCAGGTCGCTGAACGTGCTCAGCATGTGCTGAGCCTGCCGGAGTTCGTGGTCCGACCATTGCCAATGGAAGCGGAGGACCGGGATTCCCCAGCGGTCCTTCACCGACGGATCGATTTCACAGAAGGACTTTTCGTTGGGGATCATCTCTCCCCGGCCCGAGAAGAACATGAAGGACCCGTAGTAGCGCCTGGCATCGGCTTTCAGCTTTCGCCCATAGCTGCCCCCGGCAAGGGCTGCAATTTCGCCGATTCCATTGCCCGCGGGCGGCGACCTGTCGGCCCCGAACTCGATGTGGTACCCGCGGGGAAACCCGAGCTTCCCGGCTGCCTGCTCCTTGTAGAGCCACCAGGGCGCATACAAATGGGATCCGCCCGCGCCATCCTCGTTCATGGGGGGAAGCCCCTCGAGCAGCGGAATCTGGCCGCCGATTCCCGCCCCGACGGTATCCATGATGTAGCGCCCGACAATCCCGCTTGAGTTCGCGAGGCCGCGGGGGAACCCCTGCGGTTTCGAATTGAGCAGGATCCGGACTGTCTCGCAGGCGCCGGCCGCAAGGATGACGACCCGGGCCCGGACGAGCCGCTCGGCGCCCGTCCTCTTGTCGATGTAGATCACGCCGTCTGCTGTCCCGTCGGGCCTCAGCGTCACCTCGCGCGCCATGGCGTTCGGCAGGATGTCGAGATTGCCCGTGGCCATGGCGGGCGGGATGTGCACGGTCGTCGACTGGTAGTTTGCCCGGATTGAGCATCCCCTTCCGCAGGGCGTCGCCCAGAGGCATGCCGCCCTCGCCTTCATGTCGTCCACAAGGATCCGCTGCGCCCGCGCGTTTCCGGGATGGATCCTCGCCGGCAGGGTCGTGAAGTCGAGGGGCTGCGTGAGCACCGCCCGGCGGAACGGGACGATGGGAACACCCAGCTTCCTCGCCCTGTGCTGGGCGAGGCGCTCGCCTGCCCTGGGCGCCGGTGGCGGCAGCAGGATCCCTTCCGGGGAGTCCGGCGTGTTCTCCATGCCGAGGTTCGCTCCGTACACGCCGATCAGCATCTCGACCTTGTCGTAGTAGGGGGCAACGTCGTCGTAGGTTACCGGCCAGTCAAAACCGAGGCCGTCGCGCGACCGATACTTGAAATCGTAGGGGCCGTTGCGCAGCGCATGGCGCGCCCAGTGGTTCGTCCGGCCCCCAAGCATGCGCGGCCTCCACCACCGGAATTGCCGTTCGGGGTCGGCCGACGCGTTCGTGTAGGGTTCGCCGGGCACCTCCCATCCCCCGTCGACCGTGGAGTCGTAGAACCCGAAGCTCTTGTCGGGCGTTCCGATGCCCCCCAGCGGGGCCATGCCATTGGTCTGGAACATCGGCGTCTCCGTGGCGGGGTCGTAGCGCCTGCCGGCCTCGAGCATGAGGACCTTCACCCCCTCCATGGTCAGGGTGTACGCCGCCTGTCCCCCCGCGGCCCCGGAACCGACCACGATCGCATCGTACTGGTCCTGGGTTGTGTCCGGGGTGACAAACGGCATGGGTAGTGGGGTATGACAGCGAGCCTTCTGAAATTCACTGCTCGTGTTTGCATAATTGGCAACCGTCTTCCAAGGGCCCATTTGGGTCCGGGATAGGCCTTCTCCGGTCGCTTTTCGTTCGCAAAGCCTCACACAGTCGACCTTCGAAGGCCTATCCCGGACCCAAATGGACCCAAGACCCCTGCACCACCCATGTTGCCTTGGAAGATCCAGTCGGTAATCGCACTCGCCGTGATCACCGGAGCCACCCTTGCCGGGGCCGCCGCCAACGACGGCTCGCCTCCCGGGATCCTGCTGGACGGCGGGGACTGGCAGCTGCAGGCGGAGCAATTCGTTCGCGATGACCCGGGAACGATTTCCCGTCTGGGGTTTGCGCCGGCCGGCTGGCTGAAGGCGGTCGTGCCGGGGACGGTGCTGACCTCCTACGTGGCTGCTGGCGCATTCCCCGACCCATGGTTCGGCGACCAGAACGAGGACATCCCCGAGGACTTTTTCAACGGCCAGTCCTTCTGGTACCGGGACACGTTCGCCCTGCCCGCCGGGTTTTCGGGAAGGCAGGTGTGGCTGCGGTTCGCGGGCGTGAACTGGAGGGCCGACGTGTATTTCAACGGCCGCGCCCTGGGAAGGATCCGGACGGCGCTCTCGCGCGAGGAGTTCGACATCACAGCCCTCGCCCTGCCCGGGGAGAAAAACTGCCTTGCAGTACTTGTGCACCCGGTCGCCCACCCCGGCGCCGCGCACCACAAGGTGCTCTTCCAGTCGCTCGGCAATGGAGGCGTCCTGGGCCTCGACAGTCCCACCTTCGTTTCCAGCATAGGCTGGAACTGGCTGCCGACAATCCGCGGACGCAACGCCGGGATCTGGAACCACGTGTCGATCGCTGCGACCGGCGGCTTGTCGCTTGTCGACCCGTGGGTGTCCTCCCGGCTGCCCCTTCCCGACACGTCGAGCGCCGACCTCACCGTAAGCATGGAGGTGCGCAACACGACGAAGGCCTCCATTGCCGCCGACCTCGTCGGGACGATCGGGCCCCTGGAATTCCGCCGCCCAATCACCGTGCCGGCGCAGTCTACCCTGGCGGTCGCCATCGATCCGCAGGTAATCCCGGGTCTCCGCATCGCGCACCCGCGCCTCTGGTGGCCCAACGGCTACGGCGACCCGGCGCTGTACCGGCTCCGCCTGCGGATAGAGTCCGGCGGCGAGGTCGGCGATGAAAAGACCGTGACCTTCGGCATTCGCCAGGTCGATGCCAAGGTGGCCAAGGGAGCCCTCTTCCTGTACGTGAATGGACGGCGGATCCTCCTGCGCGGGGGAAACTGGGGCATGGATGAGGGCATGCTTCGGTGCGATGCGGCGGGTTACGATCTCCGGGTGGGCATGCACCGGGAGATGCACCTGAACATGATCCGCAACTGGGTCGGCATGGTGGGGCGCGACGAATTCTACGACTCGTGCGACCGGAACGGCATCCTGGTATGGGACGACTTCTGGCTTGCCAATCCCGTGGACGGACCGGATCCGGCGGATCATGCCCTGTTTCTCCGGCAGGCCCGGGACAAGATCCTGCGGGTTCGCAGCCATCCGTCGCTGGCCCTGTACTGCGGCCGCAACGAGGGCCTGCCGCCTGCGGATCTCAACGAATCGCTGCGGGACTCCGTGCAGGAGCTGGACGGCACCCGAACCTATCTTCCCAACTCGGCGGGTGGGGTCGCGACCGGCCACGGCCCGTACGACGTCCAGGACCCTGACTGGTACTTCGCCAACCGCGGAGCCACCCTGCACAGCGAACTCGGCATCGTCGCCGTGCCGGTCGTCGAGAGCATGCGCGAGATGATGCCCGAGGGCAGCCTCTGGCCGATCAACCAGATGTGGGCCGTCCACGACTACCAGACGCCGAGGATGCCCCTGTACACGCAGCGGATCGTGCGGCGCTACGGGCCGCCGACCGGAATCGAGGACTACTGTATGAAGGCCCAGATGGTGAACCTGGAGTCGGCCAAGGCCATGTACGAGAGCCTGCAAAGCCGCCAGGGCAGCGGCACCCTGGTCTGGATGACCCAGCCGGCGTGGCCGTCGCTGATTTGCCAGCTCTACGACTACTTCTTCGAACCCACCGCGGCCTTTTATGGGGCCAAGACCGCGTGCGAACCTCTCCACGTCCTGTGGGATCAGGATTCCGACAGGGTCAAGGTCGCCAACGACACACTGGAGGACCGGCCGGGCCTGGACGTGGAGGCCGCAACCTACGATCTGAGGGGAGTTGAACATTGGCATGCCTCGAGCGTGATCCTCGCTCCGTGCCAGGCCGCCAGGGACTGCTTCGCGATTCCGAGGCCCGCCGACCCCGAGGAGGTTTTCTTCGTGAAGCTTAGGCTGCTCGACCAGGGCGCCGTCGTGTCCGACAATTTCTACTGGTCGGCCGGAAAGGGTCGCCCCTGCATCGGGCTGAACGCGCTGCCCCGGGCGACGGTGTCCAGCTCCGCGATCCGCGTTCCAGCCCCGGACGGGAACCTGGTCCTCAGGGTGACATCGCGCAACGCCGGAGCCGCGCCGGCGATCATGATCCGGCTGAGGGTTGTGCGGGCGGTCTCCGGGAAAAGGGTGCTTCCCTCCTCCTACGATGATAACTTCTTCTCGCTTCTTCCGGGCGAGCAGAAGGTCGTGGAAATCCACATCCCTGCGTCCTCCCTCGCCGGCGAAGCCCCCCGCCTCATCCAGGAAGGCTGGAACGTTCCGGAACGAGAGGTTCCGCAGACTGTTTCAAGGTAGGGACGGGCGGCCCGCCCGTCCGGGCAAACTACAGAGCCATTCGCATGCCCGGACGCCCGGGCCGGGCGTCCCTACCCCAATGCCTTGTCATCCTGAGCGAAGCGAAGGATCCACTTGGATACCATCACTGAGTCGAGGTGGATCCTTCGCTTCGCTCAGGATGACAAAAATGTGAGTGCGTGTCGCTCGCAGGCAAACTACGTTTTCAGCCTATGGTCAAAATAACAGGAGAATACCAAGGGGGCCTCCACTGCACCGCGGTGCACGGCCCGTCGGGATCCCAGCTGAACACGGACGCGCCGAAGGACAACCAGGGGCGCGGCGAGGCCTTCTCCCCGACGGACCTTGTGGCGACGGCCTATGTCACCTGCATTGCGACAACGATGGCCATCGTCGCCAACAGACACGGCGTGGACCTCGCCGGCATGCGCTACGAGGCGACCAAGGAAATGACGGCGGAGCCCCCGCGCCGCATCGCGAGATTGACGGCCCATGTCTGGCTGCCGCCCGTCGCGGACAAGCTTCCACCGGGCCTCATGGAGGCGACCGCAAAGGGATGCCCCGTGCACCGCAGCCTGGCCCCCGAGGTCGAGAAGGTTATCGAGTTCCACCGCGAAGCCTGACCCGTCAGGATGATCGTTGAATTGGGAGACGTTCCGGCGGGACCTTGTTAAGGTAGGGACGGGCGGCCCGCCCGTCCGGGCACTACGAACTGGCCCGAAAGCATTCCCGGACGCCCGGGCCGGGCGTCCCTACCCCAATAGCGACTTCAGGTCCGCTAGCGAGAGCCTCGCCGCCTCGGCGGCGCTCGCCTCAAAGACATCGGCGAGGAGCGCCCTCTTCTCCGCCTGCAGCCCAAGGACCTTCTCCTCGACCGTTCCGGCGCAGACCAGCTTGTAGCTCGTGACGGTCCTGGATTGGCCGATCCGGTGCGCGCGGTCGGTAGCCTGCGCCTCCACGGCGGGATTCCACCATGGATCGAAGTGAACGACGGTGTCGGCCCCGGTGAGATTGAGCCCCGTTCCGCCGGCCCTCAACGACAGGAGAAACACCGGCACTCCCGCCGAGCCCTGGAACCGGTCCACCTCCGCCTGGCGTGCACCCGCGGGCATCGACCCATCGAGGTAGCAATGTTCCAGGCCCTGGAGATGGAGTTCCTCGCGGAGGAGCGCCAGCACCGAGGTGAACTGCGAAAAGACGAGCAACCGGTGCCCTCCATCCAGCGCCTCGCCCAGCAGCTCGCGAAATGCCTCGAGTTTCGCCGACCCCTCATATGCCGTTGCGCCCTCCCCTGTTTTCCCCGCGGGGTCCTCGGGCGCCACAAGCCGCGGATCGCAGCAAATCTGGCGAAGCCGGAGCAGCTGCGTGAGGACCGCGAGGCGGAGGCGCGGTTCGCCGGCCCCTTTTGCCGCGAGGTCGTGAAGCTCCCGCTCGGACTTCTCCTGAGTGGCCCGGTAGAGCTCCGCCTGCGCGGGCGAGAACTCGCACCACACGACCTGCTCGATCTTCGCCGGGAGCTCCGGCGCCACGGCCTGCTTGGTCCGCCGAAGAATGTACGGAGCGGACTTGGCCCGAAGCCGCGCGTCCAGCCACTCGCGCTGCTCGCGCCGGGCGCCCGCGGGGAGCTGCTCGAGGTAACCCGGGAGGATGAAGTCGATGAGCGCCCGGAGGTCGTCGAGCGAGTTCTCCACAGGGGTTCCGGTGAGGAGAAACCGGCTGTGTGCACGCAGGGCCCGAAGGGCCTGGGCGTTCTGCGACCGGCGGTTCTTCACGTGCTGCGCCTCATCGCCAATGACGCTGGTGAATTCGATTCCGGCAAACAGCTCCCGGTCCCGGCTCAAGGTTCCATACGAGGTGATGGCGAGGTCCGCGCCCGAGAAAACCTCCGCGGTCGAGGACCTCCCTCCGCCGTGGTGGACGATGACACGGAGTTGCGGGGCAAACCGGGCTGCCTCCCTCCGCCAATTTTCCACGAGCGAGGCGGGGCAGACCACGAGACTCGGCGCAGCCTCTCCCCGCCCGGCCTGGGCGCACAGGAGCGCGAGCGCCTGCACGGTCTTTCCCAGCCCCATCTCGTCCGCAAGGATTCCGCCGAGCCCGTTCCGATGGAGGTGCCAGAGCCAAGCCGTGCCCAGCCGCTGGTAGGGGCGCATCAGCCGCTCGAAGTCCGGAGGCACGGGCGCCGGCTCAAGCTTGGATAGGTTTTTGAGGGCAGTCGTCCTCGCGGTCCACGCCTCCGGGGGCTGGAATCCGGGCGATAGCTCCTGAAGGATCTGCTCAACCTCCACGGCCCTTGCCGCGGCGACCCTGTGCGTCCTCGCTCCCGGGGTGCCGGGAGTTCCCCCCGTGATCGCCCGCTGCGCCTCGCCGAGGCGCCGGACGCTCTCAGGATCCACAAGAAACACCTTGCCGCCGGCCTCGAGGTACAGGCGGCTCGTGGCCATGGACTCCCGGAGAGCTGCGTCGCCCCCAGGGCCCGCGCTCAACCCGATGGTCACCTCGAGGTTGCCTCCGGCGGCCGAGGCCCTGCACACGACCTCGGCCTCCTGAAGGCGGAACGTGTTGGCAACGAAGTTGGGGGTGAAACGCGCGCCGAAGACCTCGCGCAGTCGCCTCCCGTTCCGGGCCAGAAACGACAACGTCTTGTGGCGGTCCCTCAGCCACCATTTGCGGTTCGACGGCTCCAGGATAAACCCGCCATCCTTTACGAGGTCGACCGCGGCCGCATACCTCGGGTGCTCGCGCGACGGCAGCAGGATGGCGAGGAAGTGCTCGGAGCCGTCGACCGTCATCGGCTCCGGGCCGTTGGAGGCCTGGAGATTTGCGGGACCTGGCTGTCGCTCGGGAAACACGGAGACCAGCGTCCCCGGTCCGGGAGACACTTTCGAGCAAAATGGTCAGCAATGCATTTCGACCAAAAAGAGCATCGAGTGCGTTCCAAGGTAGGGACGGGCGGCCCGCCCGTCCGGGCATACCGAAGGCCCATTCGCAGGCCCGGACGCGCGGGCCGCGCGTCCCTACCTCGTCTCCGTTTGAACTGAGTCACTGCCGCAAAATGCTGTTGTTCGGCCAAGGCTCGCCCGAAAGACTTCACTATACCATCCATGGACATCGACATCCGCGAGATCCGCAGCGAGGACGCCCCTTCGTACCGGGTGGCGCTCGATGCCGTCTGCAAGGAGCGCCGCTTCCTCGCCGGCCTGGCGGCGCCGCCGATGAAGGCCACGCAGAAGTTCGTGGACCGGAACCTTGCGCGCGACAACCCCCACTTTGTGGCGGTCGACGGCAGCGCTGTCGTCGGCTGGTGCGATGCCATTCCGGGCGAGGCCTCCACAGGGATGGCCCACGTCGCACGCATGGGCATGGCCGTCGCGAAGGTGTACAGGGGCCGGGGCGTCGGCCGGCGCCTCATGGAGGCCGTGATCGAAAAGGCCACGCGGAAGGGCCTGGAGAAGATCGAGCTTTCGGTGTACTCTACGAACCAGGCGGCCGTCGCCCTCTACGAGTCCGCAGGCTTCGTCGTCGAGGGAAGGAAGCTCCGCGGCCGCCTCGTCGACGGGACGTACGACGACATCTTGCTCATGGGGCTGTTCCTCCGCTGACTACCTGTCGACCGGGTGGGCCGGCGTCTCCAGGATCAGCTGGTAGAATTCAACGTCGAGCCACCGCCCGAACTTGAATCCGGCCTGCTTGATGCTCGCGCAGTGAACAAACCCGAAGCTCTTGTGCAGGGCGATGCTCGCGGGATTGGTCGCGTCGATGGCGCCAAGGATCGTGTGCACATCCTGCGCGACCGCGGCAGCGATCAGCTCGCGGAGGAGAGCCTTCCCCACACCTTCTCCACGGTGCCTCACGTCGACATAGATCGAGTGCTCGACCGTGTACTTGTATCCGGCGTGTTCCCGAAAGGTCCCGTAGGTGGCAAAGCCCAGGAACGCTCCGTCATCGCCTTCGGCGCCGAGCACGGGAAATCCCTTCGCAGACTTCACGGCAAACCAGGCGGCCATCGACTCGGGAGTCTTGGGTTCGTAGGCCCAGCTCGCCGTGCTGTTGAGGATCGCCTCGTTGAAAATCGCGCGGATCGCATCGGAATGCCGGGCCGCCTCACATCGAATTAGTCTCATGGGCCTGCCTATGTGAGCGCAGCCTTTCGGACGCCTGTCAATTCTGCAGCCACGCCTGCCCGAGCGGCAGAAAGTCGATGAGGTTGTCCGGCCAGTCCCGGACTTCAGGCCGGATCACGTAATGATGGGTGTAGAAATAGATGGGGATGATCGGCATGTCGCGAAGCAGGATAGCCTCGGCCTTCTGGTAGTGCTCAAAGCGCCGGGCTTGGTCCGGCAGCGCGATCCCCTCCTCCAGGAGACGGTCGTATTCGGGATTTGACCAGCCGGAGTCGTTGAACCCCGAATTCCGCTCGAATGCCCGCAGATACTGGTACGGATCGTAGGGATCGATGACGAGCGCGGCCCGGCAGACCTGGAAGCTCATCATGTGCATGCTGTCCAGATAGACCTTCCACTCCTGGTTGTAGAGGTCGATGTCGATGTTCAGTTCCCTCCTCCAGATCTGCTGGATTGCCTCGGCTATGGCGCGATGATTCTCGGCGGTATTGTAGAGAAGCGTCACCTTGGGAAATCCCCTCCCGCCCGGGTACCCGGCGTCCGCGAGCAGCCTGCGGGCCGCCTCCGCATCGCGGGGTATTTTTGTCTCGGAGGTGAATCCACCCATGCCGTCCCGGGTCATCGAGTAGGCCGGCGTCTCCCCTCCGCGACTCACATCCTCCACGATTCGCTCCCGGTCCATCGCCATCGCCAGGGCCCGCCTGACCCGCGCATCATTGAATGGCGGCCGGAGCGTGTTGAACATATAGTAGTAGATCGCCGAGAGCGGAGTCACGCGCAGCAGCGGGGAGTTCTCGCTCTTGTACACGCCGATCCGGGCGGTCGGCAGGGTCGACGTCAGGTGCAGCTGCCCCGATCGGAACGCGTCCTCCTCCGCCACCGGCTCCTCGATCGGAAAGTACCGGACGGCCCGGAGCTTGATCTGGTCCCGGCCCCAGAAGGTCGGGCTCCGGGCAATCTCAACATACTGGTTCGGCCTCCACTCGCGGAGCACGTAGGGGCCGTTGCTCACCATGTTTCCCGGCAGGGTCCACTTGGATCCCCGGCGCAGGACGTCGCCGAACTCCTTGATGACATCGATCGGCACGGGAAAGGCCTGCCTCTCGCTGAGGATTTGGAGGAAATAGGGCGAGCGGTGGACCAGGGTGATCCGGAGCGTCAAGGGATCGACCACCTGGAACCCCACCTTGGAGAAATCCGTCTGGCGCCCCTTGAAGTAGTCCTCGGCGCCCGCCACATAGATGTAGAGCTGGTCCGCGATCTCTGAGGCGAAGGCAGGCGCCAGGATCCGCTGGAACGAACGATGGAAGTCCTCGGCCGTGACTGGCTTCCCGTTGGACCATTTTGCTTCCGGGCGCAGGTGAAACGTGTAGACCAGGCCGTCCGGCGAAATTTCCCAATCCTTGGCGACGCCGGGCACCGGTCGCAGGTCGGAGGGATCCTGGTCGACCAGCCCTTCGAACAGGAAATCTATGATATGGGCCTCCGGGGTGCCCTGGGCGAGCTGCGGATCAAGGTCGGGCGGGTCTCCGCCGTTGCCGACAAGAAGGGTGCCTTCGCTAGTCGCGACCGCCACCGCCTCTTCCCTTTTTGCACAACCGGCAGCCAGCAGAAGAAGGACAGCCAACGCCGCCGCCCTCACAGGACTTCCTTGGGCAGTTGCGGATGCAGCCTCTTGATCGCCTGGACGGCGTCCCGGTGACACACGAGGATCGCGTCCGGGGTTTCCACCACAACAAGATCGTGGACGCCGCAGAGCGCAATGAGCCGCCCGTTGCTCACCGCGATATTCCCTGTGGACTCAACCACGACCACGGGGCCGCGGACGGCGTTTCCGGCGACATCGACCGCAAGGTGGGGCGGGAGCGCGGTCCAAAGCCCGACATCGTCCCAGTCGAATTGCGCCATCAGCGTGGCGACGCGGGCGGCCTTTTCCATGATGGCGTAGTCCACCGAAAGCTTGGGCAGCGACGGGAAACAGGCCTGAAGGTACGCCTTCGGATTGCCGGAGGGAAACCCGCGTATGAATGCGGCCAGCTTGGGGGCGCTTCGCTCTGCCTCGGCCAGGAAGACCTCCGCACTCCACACGAACATGCCTGCATTCCACGCGTACTTGCCCGTCTTCAGGTACCTCCTTGCAGTCGCGATATCGGGCTTCTCGACGAACCGTTCCACGCGGCGGAAAACTCCGCCGGCATTCCGTCCCGGGATCTTCGACCCGAGCTCGAGGTAGCCAAAACTCGGGTCGGGATCAGTCGGCTTGACGGCGATGGTCAGGAGCGCCGGGTTGTCCGCGGCCCAGGCGAAGCCGGCGGCCAGCTGGGCCGCGAAGACGCGCTGGTTCCGGATGACGTGGTCCGCGGGAAGAAGGGCGACCACGGCCTTGGGATCCCGCGCCCTGGCGAGCGCCGTCGCGAGGGCGGCCGCTGCAGCAGTGTCCCGCCTCTCGGGTTCGGCAACAATCTGGGCTGCAGGAAGAAAGGGAAGGACCGATCGAACGCCGTCCAACTGGCCTTCGTTGGTGAGAACAAAGATGTTCGCCGGCCGCACCACCCCCTTGAGCCGCCGCACCGTCTCCTCAAGCAGGGTTCGTTCCGAGATCAGCTTCAGCAGATGCTTGGGCGTCTTGGCCCGGCTCATCGGCCAGAATCGCTCTCCCCCTCCCCCGGCCATGATGCATGCGTAACAATGTGGATTGGCGGTCATTAGGGCCCGCTTTGCGGACAGTGTTCCCTAACGTTGAATTCGTCTGCTGCCAGCATGAATTTTTCGCCCGGCTTCGCGTTGCTACGCCGCGGCAATCCTTCGCATTGCGAAGGATTGGTGGGTGATGGATTCGAACCATCGAAGGCGTTAGCCAGCAGATTTACAGTCTGCCCTCGTTGGCCACTTGAGTAACCCACCAAAAGGCGAACGGTCAGGGAACCGGGCGACGCTGCGGTATTCAAGCCCTTTTTAGAGGTGGTCATTCTTGCCAGCTTCCCCTTGGGCCTGTTCATTGCCGGGTGCCATCGACCCCGATGCTCGCATTCGCGCACAAACTTCGAGACCTCTTCCCGGCCGGAGGCATCCCCGCCCACCTCTTTGCGATCGCCGGCTTCCTTCTCGCCTTTTCGCTGGTCGCGCGGCTGATGAGCGAGAAGCGGGCTCCGGCGAACACCTTTGCATGGCTCCTGGTGATCGTGCTCCTCCCCTACGTCGGAGTGCCCCTGTACCTGCTGATCGGCGGCCGGAAACTGCGGCGCATCGCCAAGGAGAAATCCAGGGTGCTGCCCTCCCTGCCGGACAGGATCCCGGGGTCGAGCGACAAGCAGTCGTGGCGGCCGATAGCGACCGCCGTCGTCGCCGCCGGGGGCCTTCCGCCGGTCACGGGCAACAGCGTCCGCCTCCTCGCGACGGGCGAGGAGGAGTTTGCCGCGCTTGAGGAGCAGATCCGCGGGGCGCGGCACTGCATCCATATCACGACCTTCATCCTCAGCCGGGATGACACGGGCCGCAGGATCGTGAACCTGCTGGCCACGCGGGCCCGGGAGGGGGTGAAGGTGCGCCTGCTCCTGGACGCGGTCGGCTGCCTCACCTCCCGGGGCCGGTTCGTGCAGCCTATCCGGGCAGCCGGAGGCGAGGTCGGCAGGTTCATGCCGGTCGTGCCGTTCACATCGCGGGGCTCGGCCAACCTGAGAATCCACCGCAAGATCGCGATCTTCGACCACGCAAGGGCGATCATGGGCGGACGCAACCTTGCCCGCGAATATATGGGGCCGGACCCGTTCCCAAAGCGCTGGCGCGATCTCGGCGCCGCGATCGAGGGCCCGGCCGCGGCGCTCCTGAATGAGGTGTTCATCGCCGACTGGTGCTTTGCCACCCGGCAGGATCCGGGGGTACTTCACGCCGAGTTCGCCGGGCAGCCGGTCGAGCCCTGCGGCGAGGGCGAGCTGCAGGTCGTGGCGAGCGGTCCCGACGTGCCGGGCGACCCCCTGTATGAAGGGATCGTCGGGATGATCCTGGAGGCGGAAAAGAGCATCCGGATCGTCACCCCCTACTTCATTCCCGACGACGTCCTCCTGCGCTCCCTCATCGTCAAAGCCCGGGCCGGCCGCGAGGTGACCGTGGTCGTGCCCGCCCGCTCGAATCACAGGATCGCCGATTTCGCCCGCCGCCAGTACCTGCGCGAGCTCCGCCGGGCCGGCGGACGCCTGCTCTTCTACACGCCGGGCATGCTTCACGCAAAGGCGATCATCGTGGACGACCAGATCGCCCTCTTCGGCTCCCCGAATTTCGACGTGCGCAGCCTGTTCGTGAACTTTGAGGTCGGCGTTCTCGCCCACTCCATGCGGGACGTGGCCGCAATTTCCGCCTGGGCGGACGCACTCATGGCCGACTGCGTCGAGCCCATGGTCGACCCGAACCCAAGGAGAAAGGTCTTCGGCAACGTCGCCGAGGACATCAGCCGGCTGCTGGCTCCGCTTTTGTAAGCGTCAGCATGTACTCGACGGCGTCCCGGAGCGCCTCCCAGCTTGCGTCGATTACGTTGTCGCTCACGCCGACGGTGCCCCAGATCGACTGCCCGTTGCCGCTCTCGATGAGCACCCGGGTCCGCGCCCCGGCTCCCTGGCTGCTGTCGAGGATGCGCACCTTGTAGTCGCGCAGCGTCATTTTTCCCAGGCTCGGGTAGGTCCCTTCCAGGGCGCGTCGCAGCGCCGAATCCAGGGCCCCGATCGGCCCCTTCGACTCGGCGACCGTGTGGATGGTCCGGCCGTCCACCGTGACCTTGACGGTGGCCTCGGCCCAAAGCTCGTCGCCGTGCCGCTCCATGATGACGCGGTACCCCACGACATCGAAGAACGACCGGCGCTGCCCGAGCCGGTTCGCGACCAGCAGCTTGAACGATGCGTCGGCCGCCTCGTACTCATAGCCGCGGTACTCCCGGTCCTTGAGCTCCTCGATCAGCCCCTTCATCTCGGGGTTCTTCTCGTCGAGATCGATGCCCAGCTCGCGCGCCTTCACGGCAAGGCTGCTCCGCCCGGCCATGTCGGAGACGAGGAACCGGGACTGGTTGCCGACGCGCGACGGGTCGATGTGCTCGTAGCTGCGAGCCACCTTCTGGGCGGCGTTTGCGTGCAGGCCCCCCTTGTGGGCGAAGGATGACTTCCCGACGAACGGGGCCTTCGGGTCGGGGCGGAGGTTGGCAAGTTCGTCGAAGAAGAGCGAAAGGTCGCGCAGTTGGTCGAGGTTCGCCGCACACGAGGCCGTCCTACCCATCTTGAGGAATAGATTCGGAAGGATGGTCGTCAGGTTCGCGTTTCCCACGCGCTCGCCATAGCCGTTCATGGTGCCCTGCACCAGCCCCGCCCCGGCCTCGACCCCGGCAAGCGTGACCGCCACGCCGAGACCACTGTCGTTGTGGCAGTGGATCCCCACCCTGTCCCCGCCAAAGCGGGCAACGACCGCCCCGGTGATCGCGGCGACCTCCCGGACCAGCTTTCCGCCGTTGGTCTCGCAAAGGCTCAAGTTGCTTGCGCCGCCGCGCGCAGCCGCCTCGAGCGTCCTCAAGGCGTAGTCGGGGTCGTCGGTGTAGCCGTCGAAGAAATGCTCGGCATCGTACACGACCTCCCGCCCCTCGGAGACAAGGAAGCGGATCGAGTCCTCGATCATGGCCAGGTTCTCCTCGGGCGTCGTCCGCAGGATCTCCCTCACGTGGAGGAGCCACGTCTTGCCGACCAGCGTGAGGACCGGCATGCCGCTCTCCAGGAGCGACCTGAGTTGTGGATCGTCGGCGGCCCTGCCCCCTGCGCGCCGGGTGGCGCCGAAGGCGGCGAGGCGGGCGTGCTTGAGCTTGAGTTCCTTCGCCTGTGCGAAGAAGGCAATGTCCCGCGGGTTCGACCCGGGAAATCCCCCCTCGATGTAGTCCACGCCGAACTGGTCGAGGCGCTGAGCGATGAGCAGCTTGTCCGTCACGGAAAAACTGATCCCCTCGCCCTGCGTGCCGTCGCGGAGCGTGGTGTCGTAGATTTTGAGGGGTGTGTTTGTGCTCATAAAATGAAAAACCCCGGTGTCAGAATCGACCCGGGGCGGAAAGGAGTGCGGTTGAATCGGCCAGGCTCGGCCAGGTCACGCCGCGTCCCCATGCCCGGGACGGCACGGAATAATCGAAATGATGCTGGCGGACAGGCGGGACATGAACGGATCAGTCAGTCCATCGGATAGAAACCGCCCCCACGTGTCAAGCCGGTCAGGTTGGCAGGCGCCGGGCCGAGTCGATTGCGAGGTCCCCCGTCTCGTCCTTGAGGGATACGCCGCTGGTTTGGAGGCGGGCCGAGGACGCCAGAAGCGACGCAAGCTTCCTCGCGGCAAGTGCCGGCGGCAGGCCGCCGGGTCGGATGTTGGAGACGCAGTTGCGGTCGGCATCGGACTTCGCGGCTGCAGGCTCCCAGGTAAAGTACGCCCCGAGGCTGTCCGGGGAGCCCAGGCCCGGGCGCTCTCCGAGAAGCATCAGCGACTGGCGGGCCCCGAGGATCGAACCGATCTCATCCTGGAGCTTCACACGGGCGAACGGGACGACCAGGATGGGACAGAGGTTCCAGCCGTCGTCCTTCAGGGCGGAAACCAGAACCTGCAGCAGGGGCTGCGCCTGGCGGTGGGCGGCGGTCGCGGAAAGGCCGTCGGAAACAATGATCACCAGGTCGGGTCTTCCCCAGGCCTTCGCATGGGCCGTCAGCGAAGCCCGCGACTCCGCGGACAGGATCCTGCCCAGGTCCGGCCTGACGAGGTATTGCTCCCGGTCGGCCACCGCGGTGGCCAGGACCTCCGAGGCGATGCCAGATTCCTCCAAGCGCCGCCACACGCCTTCCGCGTCGAAGGCCGCGTAAACCGCATCGCGGGCACGGGCGTGTGAAAGCCGGAAATCGAGGAGCGAAGCCGTCCGGGCGCTTCCCCCGGCCCTGCCCAGCGCAATCCGCGCGGGGGTATGCCGGGCAAGGTGCGCCCAGGGGTCCGCACCTTGCGTGCCGCCCGTAGGGAGGTCAGTCGAGGCCATCGGTGAGAGGGGTGTTTCTGCGGTCGGCCGGCAGGAGCCTCCCGCCGGGGGCTGCAATCCCCATGCGCTCGAGCCATGCCTCGAATTCCGGGGCGGGACGGAGGCCGAGCACCTGTCGAAGGTAGTGGCTGTCGTGGAAGGAGCTCGATTGGTACCCGAGCATGATGTCGTCGGCGCCGGGCACTCCCATGATATAGTTGCACCCCGCGACGCCGAGCAGCGTCAGCAGGGAATCCATGTCGTCCTGGTCGGCGTCGGCATGGTTGGTGTAGCACGCGTCGACTCCCATTGGCAGGCCGAGCATCTTTCCACAGAAGTGGTCCTCGAGGCCGGCGCGGATGATCTGCTTTCCGTCCTTCAGGTACTCCGGGCCGATAAACCCGACAACCGTGTTGACCAGCAGCGGGGAAAACGCGCGGGCGACCGCGTAGGCGCGGGCCTCCAGGGTCTGCTGGTCGACACCATGATGGGCTCCAGCCGACAGTGCAGAGCCCTGGCCTGTCTCAAAGTACATCACGTTTTCGCCGACGGTTCCCCGCTTCAGGGACAGCGCCGCGTCTCGGGCCTCCCGGAGGAGCGGGAGGCTGACGCCGAAGCTCCGGTTGGCCGCCTCGGTGCCGGCAATCGACTGGAACACGAGGTCGACCGGGGCCCCCCTCTTGATCGCCTCGATCTGCGTGGTGACGTGGGCGAGGACGCAGGATTGGGTCGGGATCCCGTAGCGGACGATCAGCTCGTCCATCAACCGGAGGAGGGCTTCCGCGGAGGAGACGCTATCGGTCGCCGGATTGATCCCGATCACGGCGTCCCCGCAGCCGTAGAGCAGGCCGTCCAGGATCGAGGCGGCAATCCCCTTCGGGCTGTCGGTCGGGTGATTGGGCTGGAGGCGGATGGAAAGCCGCCCTGGGAGCCCCAGCGTGTTTCGGAACGACGTCACGACGCGCCGCTTGGAGGCGACCAGGATCAGGTCCTGGTTCGCCATGATCTTGGAAACGGCGGCCACCATCTCCGGGGTCAATCCCTGGGCTATGCCGGCCAGCGCACTTCCGTCCGTTTCGTATCGTAGGAGCCAGTCCCGGAATTCCCCGACGCTGAATCCAGCGACCGGGGAAAAGGCCGCCGGATCGTGGCTGTCCAGGATCAGCCTGGTAACCTCGTCCTGCTCGTAGGGCACCAGGGGATCTTCAAGGAACTGGCGGAGCCCGACGTCGGCCAGGCAGACCTGGGCGGCCACGCGTTCCTCGTCGCTGCGGGCGGCGATTCCCGCCAATTCGTCGCCGGACCTGCGCGGCGACGCTTTCGCCATCAGCTCCCGCAGCGAATGGAACCCATGGGCCGACCCCTCGATGGTGCAGGACCAGCCGGCCACGGGTGTCAGGTCCCCTGGGGGAGGAACGCCGGGGATGCCTCCGGCGGCTTTGCGGCTCCGTCAGCGGCGAGCGAGATGACGGGAGGGCCCTTGAAGGCCTTCCGGACGCCGATCCACCAGGCCGCGGGCAGAAGCACGACGCTCCCGACAAGGGCGTAGATCGCCGGGTCGTTCGGGGGCTGGACCCCGATCCACAGCAGCACCGCGACAAAGAGGACCGAGACCAGGGTGAGAAGCTTGAATGTGCCCGCCTTCAGGGCAAAGGGCCCCATCCGTGTCCAGTCCTTGCCGATCCGGAAGAATCCGGCGGCCGCGGGCATGACGTAAGAGAGGTACAGGAAGATCACGCAGGCAGCACTCAGCGTGGTGTATGCCGGGGTGTAAAGCGTCGAAGCGATCGTCAGGACCGCTGCCGTCCAGATCGCGACCGAGGGCGCCTTGCGCTTCGGGGAGATGCGCCGAAGGAACGCGGAGCCCGGCATCCCGCCGTCCCGCGAAAAGGCGAAGATCATTCGCGAGGTCGAGGTCACGCAGGCGAGCCCGCACAGGTAGTTCGAGACCACGATACCTACCCACAGGACGTTGCCAAACGCCCCCGGAAGCACCTGGCCCATCAGCCACGGAAAGACGTTGCCGCCCTGCTTGGCCGCGTCCGTCATGCTGGGGAAGGCGAGGACGAAGGCGGAAACCATGATCCAGCCGAAAATCCCGGAAAAGTAGACCGAGCGCAGCATGCTCCTGGGCACATTGTGGGCCGCGTTGAGCGTCTCCTCCGAGGTGTGCGCCGAGGCGTCGTAGCCGGTGATCGTGTAGATAGGCCACATGAGGCCCAGCAGGAACATTGCGCCCATCCCGCGGGCCGGCCAAACGTCTCCACCCGCCGAGCCGCTGACATTGGCAAAGTGGATGAGGCGGCTGAAGTCGTGCGTGGGGGCCACGACCAGCATGGTGCCCGTGAGGATGACCGCGACCGCCAGGATCAGGTACCCGCTGAAGTCGGTCAGCAGGGTCGTGACGCGGATCCCATAGTGATTGAAGAGCGCGTGGGACAACGTGATCAGGGACACGCCGATGATCTGGTCCGTAAGCGTGAGCTTGGAAGGGTCGATTCCAACCAAGGGCCCCAGGGCACTCGTCGCCAGGGCGTAGGTCCCCACGTTCACTGCGGCGGTCACGAAGACAAGGCCCCCGAGATTGAACCACGCCGTGGCCCAGCCCCAACCCTTCCCACCGAGGATGGAGCTCCAGTGGTACAAGCCGCCTGCGGTCGGGAACGCCGAGGCAATCTGCGCCATGGTCAGCGCCACGAGGAAGCAGAGCCCGACCCCGATCGGCCAGACAATGCCCGCCGCGGCCCCTCCCACGGCGCTCGTGCCGAGCTGGAGCGAAGTGATGCCCCCGGCGAGAATGCAGATGATCGAGAACGAGATCGCGAAGTTGGAGAACCCGCTCATGCGCCTGAGCAGTTCCTGGGCGTAGCCCATGCTGTGCAGCAGCTTCACATCCTCGGAGGCGGGATCCGATTTCCCCGCCCCATGTTGTTCAACGGCCTGGTTTGGTGTCATGGTGTTGGGCGGCGGCCCCAAAGTTGGATAGAGGAGGCCGCCGCCTGGGCGAGAATCCGAGCACAGCCGGTGCCAATGCGCCGCGTGCGGCGGCCGTTCCGGCGCCGCCTCTTATTCAGAAGCCGGGTTAGGACCTGGGAGCAGGCCGTCTTCTGCGCCCCAACGGATTTTCGGGAGCGGATGCGCGGGGCATCCTTCAACACAGTCGTCAAAAGTACTCCGGGAAATCGTGCCGAAGGCGCTGCTCGAGGGCGTCAATATCCCTCATGATCGGATGGCTTGGATAAAGCATGCGACCGGTGTCAAAGCACACCCAAGCTGTGGACTGTTCAAATTCTTTACAATAAAGCTGCCCAAGATCGTGATAGACTCCTGTAAGGAACGGATTGGCCTCCAGCACATGCAGGAAGAGTTCCTCAGCTTCCTTGGCGTGGCCCACTTGCATCAGAAGGTCCGCCCGCTGGAGATCGAGCATGTATCCCTTCTTGAGCTTGGTGCGATCGAGGGTCCCATTGACCTTCAAGCTGTTCTGGCAAGCCTCCTTTGTAGACTGGTCAAAGCTGGCAAGGTATCGCCGCCATGATTCGTCGCCTTGGAACTCCTTCGAGTGGGCTCTCATTTCGTCGGCTGGCTGTTCACCGCTTTGAAGCCCGTACTCAATCAAGGCCAAGCCGGCGTCCAGATACTTCTTTTCGGCAATCGCCTGATCAGCGAATTGGCCCGCTTCGCTGCGAGTGGGGCGGTGCGTTGAGCGCCCTTCATCCCGTACCAACGCAAGAACGCGGCCCAACGCGCCAGAGGGAGTCTCGGGGGTGGCATCGGTGGGCAGCACCGTGCTGTCCTTCTCCGCGTACGCGACCGATGTCAGTTCGAAGGAGGATGTGGTACTGACCGTCCAATAGTGCCAACGCACAACCAATCGCTGCGGGATCTGTCCGGAGGCCGTTATCTCGCGGATGATCTCGGGGTGGATGCAACACTCATGCCTGAGAAAGCCCCCAAACCTCCTGTAGAACAGTCCCGGGATCTGCGCGATTGCCGGAACAAATTCGACCGCGGCGTGGCCGTCATGGCAAAATTCCCACCCGGTCGCTCCCAGCTTGGTCCGTTCAATGACCGGATCTGGTTCCGTTTGCCTGAACCCGGGAGGCATCTCAAGGCTGAGGCAGCTCTCGTTGTCGAAGCGTCCCTGCACGCCCAACTTAGTTGCCTTTAGCGCGGCATCGATACCCATGCGATTCACCAGCTCACTCACACGAAACCCGATGTCGCTGTAGAGGGACCGGTCCGAGTACAGGTTGTTGACGAGGTTGAGGCGAATGATTCGCCGGCTCCGAAAGTCGTACACGGTCTCCTGCCGGTCTCCCTTCGCGATCAAGTACTGGCTGCCGAGAATGATCGTGACTGGGAACGCCCGGACTTCGTGTTTCGGCGGTGCATCACCCTTGGGGCTGTCCGTCTGCTTTTGCTCTGAATACGCGTACGTCAATCGCCACTCCTCAGCTCCCGCCGTGCGGGCAATCAACAGGACACAGGCGGCAACGGCGACAACCCGGCCCGTCGCACTAGCCTTGCAAGTCTTCAACTTACGCAGACGCTGCGGCCTTGATCAGGTCCACAAAGCTGCGGGCCTCGAGGCTCGCGCCGCCGATCAGGCCCCCGTCGATGTCGGCCTGCCCGAGGAGCTCCGGGGCGTTGGCCGGCTTCATGGAGCCGCCGTAGAGGATGCGGACGCGCTGGGCCACGGGCTCGGTGAAGAGCTTGGTCAGGAGCCCGCGGATGAAGGCATGGACTTCCTGGGCCTGCTCGGCCGTAGCGACCTTGCCGGTGCCGATCGCCCAGACCGGCTCGTAGGCGATCACCAGACCGGCCGCCTGCTCGCGGCTCACGCCTTCGAGCCCGCGCTCCGTCTGCGTCTGGACCACCTTGAGCGTGGTGCCCGCCTCGCGCTCGGCAAGTGTCTCGCCTACGCACAGGATGGGGCGGAGCTGGTTCTTGAGCGCGGAGAGCACCTTCAGGTTGATGAATTCGTCGGTCTCGCGGAAGTACTGGCGCCTCTCGCTGTGCCCGAGGATGATGTGGGTGACGAAGAGGGAGCGGAGCATGGGCGCCGAAATCTCGCCGGTGAACGCCCCGCTGGACTCGTGGTGCATGTTCTGCGCACCAAGCTTCAGCACCGTGCCGTCGATGGCGGGCCCCACACCCTCGAGGGCCGTGAAAGGCGGGCAGACGACGATGTCGACGTCGGACCGGGCCCCGACCTGGAGCGCGATCTCCTTGACCAGCGCGACCGCGTCGGACGCGGTCTTGTTCATCTTCCAGTTTCCGGCGATCATCTTCTTGCGGTGGTTCATGGGGAGAAATGGGGGTTCAGGACAGGAGAAACGCGACCCCGGGCAGGGTCTTGCCCTCGAGGAATTCCAGGCTCGCGCCGCCGCCCGTGGAGCAGTGCGTCACCTTGTCGGCCACCTTGAATTTCTTCGCCGCGGTCGCCGTGTCCCCGCCGCCGACAACGGTGGTGGCGCCGAGGCACGTCGCCTCGACGATGGCATCGGCCATCGCACGCGTGGAAGCGGAGAACTTCTCAAACTCGAAGACGCCCGGAGGTCCGTTCCAGATGATGGTCTTCGCCCCCAGAATGGCCTCGCGAAAGAGGGCTATTGACTTGGGGCCGGCGTCCAGCCCCATCCACCCCGCAGGGATGCCGGAGGCGTCGTCCGCCGGCCGGGTGTTCGCGTCCGGCGAAAACTTGTCGGCGCAGACATAGTCCACCGGGAAGATCAGCTTGACGCCCTTTGCGCGCGCCTTCGCCACCAAGTCTCCGACGATTTTCGCCCCCTCGGGATCGAACAGGCTGTCGCCAATCTCCATGCCATAGACGACTTTCTTGAAGGTGTAGGCCATTCCACCCCCGATGATGATCTCGTTGGCCTTGTCCAGGAGGTTGTTGATCAGCGGAATCTTGTCGGCAATCTTGGCTCCGCCCAGGATCGCGAGGAGCGGCCTCATTGGGTTTTCGAGCACGGCCGTAAATGCCTTGAGTTCGGCCTCCATGAGAAACCCCGCGGCCTTGTCGGCCAGCGAGACTCCAACCATTGAGGAGTGTGCGCGGTGCGCCGTGCCGAAGGCATCGTTGACATAGACATCCCCGAGCCGCGACAGGCCGGCACGAAAGGCCTCGACGGCCTTCGGGTCGGCCTTCTTCGAGGTGCCGTCCTCAAGCTTCACCTTGCCCTCCTCCTCGATGTGGAACCGCAGGTTCTCGAGGAGGACGACATCGCCGGGCTTCAGGCGCGAACAGGCGGCCTCCACCTCCGGGCCGACGCAGTCCTCAAGGAAGGTCACCGGGCGGCCGAGGAGTTTCTCGAGCTCGCCGGCGACCGGCCTGAGGGAGTACTTTGCGATCCGCTGGCCATCCGGACGGCCCAGATGGCTCATCAGGACGACCGAGGCCCCCTTGTCCAGGGCATGGCGGATCGCGGGAAGCGCGGCGGCAATGCGTTGGTTGTTGGTGATCGCGCCGGTCGCCTTGTCCTGCGGGACGTTGAAGTCCACCCGCATGAGCACGCGCTTGCCCGCGAGGTTCAGGTCGCGAATCGTCTTGAAGCCCGGCATGGGAGTCTACAGCCCGGCCGCGACTTTTTGGAGCAGGTCCACGCAGCGGTTGCTGTAACCCCACTCGTTGTCGTACCAGCTGATCAGCTTGAAGAAGCGGCTGTTCAGCTCGATGCCGGAGCCGGCGTCGAAGATCGACGAGGCCTTGTCATGGATGAAGTCGCTGGAGACGACCTCGTCCCCCGTGTAGGAGAGGATCCCCTTCAGGTAGGTTTCGCTGGCGCGCTTCATGGCCGCCGAAATCTCCTTGTAGGAGGTTTCCTTCACGGTCTTGACGGTGAGGTCCACGGCCGAAACCGTGGGCGTCGGCACGCGGAACGACATTCCCGTGAGCTTGCCCTTGACCTCCGGGCAAACCAGGCCGACGGCGCGCGCCGCGCCCGTCGTCGACGGGATGATGTTGATCGCGGCCGAACGGCCTCCCTTCCAGTCCTTCTTCGAGGGACCGTCCACCGTCTTCTGGGTCGCCGTATAGGAGTGGATCGTGGTCATCAGGCCCTCCTCCACGCCAAAGCCCTCCTTCAGGAGCACATGCACGAGGGGCGCCAGGCAATTCGTGGTGCAGGAAGCGTTCGAGATGATGTGGTGCTTCGCCGGGTCATACTTCCCGTCGTTCACGCCCAGGACCACCGTGATGTCCTCGCCCTTTGCGGGAGCGGAGATGATGACCTTCTTCGCCCCGGCCGCGAGGTGGCCCTTGGCCTTCTCCGCGTCGGTGAAGAGCCCCGTGGACTCGATCACGATCTGGACGCCAAGCGCCGCCCAGGGAAGTTCCGCGGGCGTCTTCGCGCTGACGACCTTGATGTCGTGGCCATTGACGATCAGCACGTCGTTCTCGGCCTTGTCGGGCGCCGACTTCTTCGAGTCGACCGTCCCGTGGAACCTTCCCTGCGTCGAGTCGTACTTGAGCAGGTAGGCCAGGTTGTCGGCCGGCACGATGTCGCCTACGGCGACGACATCGAAGGTCGAGCCGAGCAGACCCTGCTCGACTAGCGCACGGAAGACGAGACGGCCGATTCGGCCGAACCCATTGATTGCTACTTTTACAGCCATGGTGGTGTTGGTGTTCGTGTCGTTTGCTGAACGCCGCACGCAAGCGCGGTTAACACCAAGGGAAGACCCGGCCGCCCGCATTGGCAAGGGGATTCAGGAATCTACAGCCCTGTCTAATCGCGGCCGAACCAATGCCTTCTAGGCACCTAACTCTCTCCCAGCCAAAGGCCGCAGCCCAGTGCCGGCACGAACAGCTCGGCGTCGATCGGCGGGAGCGCGCCCGCGTTTTCCGACGCGTCGTAGAATCGATCGTGGTCGGCGACCTGCCTCCAGCGGCGGGAAAGCGACGCCGTCTCGCCAATCGGGATCACGGCGTCCTCCGACGAGGGGTTTACGGCGAACAGCAGCCGGAAATCCCCGTCCGAGTCATCCGCGTTGAGGAGCGCGCCCAGGGCCGTCCCGCCGCCCCCGGCCGGATGAAAGAACCGGAAAAACCCATCGCCCGGCATGGAATACTGGCGCAACAACCGGCCATAGGGGCCCCTCCTGAAGGCAATCCAGTCCCTGAAATAGGCGTGGGTGCCCGGGTACTTTCGCAGCCGGCTGTAGTCCATGGCGTTTAGGTCGCCCCGCTGGTAGGTGTTCGAGACACCATGCTTGGACCGCAGGAAGTCCTGCCCGGCGGCGATCATCGGAATGCCCAGCGACATGAACAGGATCGCCGCCATCAGCTGGGTCCTGCGGCGGTCGTCCGGCGTGGGCGCGTACCCGTCCCCGCCGGTGTGCTGGGTGATCGCATCGATCCACGCGCGGTCGTCGTGCGATTCCGTGTAGTTCACGGTCTGCGCAGGCCACTTCGCAAAATACCAGGGCGAGCCCCGCAGGAAGTACTCGAGCCGCGCCCCCTGCCCGCGGCCGAGCACATACTCGCGCACGAAGTCGCGGTACCCGTCGTTCCACGATGCGAAGCCCGTGTCGCGCAGGGCCCCGGCAATGTGGCCGCGGAAGCTCCAGGGTTCGGCGATCAGGACCACGTCCGGCTTGACGCCCTTCAGCGCGGCCTCGACCCCGCGCAGCACCTCGACTCCGAGCAATTCCGCGAGGTCGAACCGGAATCCGTCGACCCCGTAGGCCTCGATCCAGTGGATGCAGCTGTCGATGATCAGGCGTTTCGCCATCGCGGCGCCCGCGCGAACGTCGTTCCCGCAGCCGCTCCAGTTGGCGAGATTGCCCTCGGAATCCTCCTCGAAGTAGTACAGCCGGTCGATGAACATCAGGTGCGCGGGTTCGCCCACGTGGTTGTAGACGACGTCCAGGATCACGGCGATCCCGCGCCGGTGGAAGGCGGCCACGAGGGCCTGGAGCTCGCGCACCCCCGAGGCCCGGGCGGGGTCCAGGGAGTAGCTGCTCTCCGGGGCGAAGAAATTATTGGTCATGTAGCCCCAGTGGTACTCCCCCGGGGTGCGGTTATCGAATTCCTGGACGGGCTGAAGCTCCACGCAGTTCACCCCGAGCTCGTGCAGGTAGAAGCCGGGGTGGTCGACCCACTTTCGCAGTCCGGTGAAGCCCAGGGACTCCTCTGCGGTCGCCTTCCCTGGGGCGTGCACGGCCAGGTCGCGCACGTGGGCCTCTACGATCACCAGGTCCTGCCACGCGGGCGTGCGAAAGCCGCCCGCAGCCCGGCCGATCCACTGGTGTTCCAGGACGATGCCCGGCCCATCGCGATCCACGGTCGCCAGCGCATAGGGGTCGAGGATGCGGGCCGAAGGATCAAACCGCCCCGGACCCTCGGCGACGCCGTCCACCTCGTACCAGTAGTACCAGCAGTGAAGGTTCTGGTCGACCAGCACCTCCCAGACCCCGTCCGCGTCGGCGCGCCTTGCCAGGTCGAAGCTGAGGGGCTCGCCCGCCTTCGCGAGGTCCTTGAAAAGGAGGAGGGTCACTCGACGGGCACGGGGCGCAAACAGCCTGAACACGGTCTCGTGCCCGTGAGGGATCGCCCCCAGCGGCAGCTCCGTCCCAAGCTCAAAGAAAAACTTCCCGGGAAGGAGCCGCACTCCGGCATCCCCCTCTTCCGCATGGACAGCCTGGGGCTCGGCAAGGTCGAGGGCGCCGGCCAGCTCGAACTTCCAGAGATGGCGGCCAGTGCGCAGGCGGTCGAGGAACCGGTTTGCAATGCCCGCCTCATCGCGGACTGAATTGGGGGCGTCATCGGGCAGGCCGAGCCAGAGGTTCTCCCCGGTCACGAACTTGAAGCGCTGGCGGTCCTTCCAGGTGATCCTCTCCGGGGCCCCCATCCAAAGGAGCACGTGCTCCCCGTCGAGTTCGGCGGGTTCGAGCTCCCACTCTGGACGGCCCACCGCCTGCTGCCACCCGTTGAAGTCACCCGCGACGTAGACCCGGTCCCGGGCGGCGTCGACGTCGCAGCCGTGTTCCAGCGGCAGGATGAACGTCAGGACCTCGGGAGCCTTGACCAGGTAACCATAGGTCCGCCCGGCGACCAGGTCGGGAGCGGGCAGGAACGATGTAACCGCGGGCGCCCCCGGTCCGAGCATCAGCGATGGAACCCCGGGCTCGTCCCAATCCCGCTCAAATTCAACGATGCCGGATCGACTCGACTCGAGCCAGGCGCGGTGGATCTTCGGCGGGGGCATGGAACGGGAATGGGGTCTTGGGAGGCCGGCTCGGGCTGCCCGGCCGGGTATTAGCGGGGTGTTGAAAAACTACGATGAGCCGTCGTTGCGATCAGAATGCGCTTTCCGCAAGGCGGGTTGGGAGGGGGTATCCTCACAGAGGCTATCCCCTCCCAACACAACGCCGCGGAAGTGCATTCTGGCGCAACCCGAAGGGCAACAACTCTTTTGGTCGGGAGCAGCGTTGTGGCTGCCGGGCAAGGCTCGCTGAGCATTGCACCGGCAGCCCCGCCTTGCTCGCGACCAAAATAGTTTGTTGCGCCGGCCATCGTAGTTTTTCAACACCCTGTTAGGGATCAAGGACTGGGATAATGGAAACCGAGCATGGTAGCATAAAACGCCATTCAGAATATATCGGCACAGAAGGCCTTTGCGTTCTAGCTTCAATGCCTGCCGTCAGCATCCAGCAGGCCAACTCATGTCATCTCCCAAAATCCCACGGCAGCGCATCCTCGTCGCCCTTTCCGGCGGCGTGGACAGCTCCGTGGCCGCCCTTCTTCTCAAGAAACAAGGCCTCGACATCGCCGGGGCGTACATGAAGAACTGGATCAACGAGGAGAACGTGCTCGGCCGCTGCCCCTGGCAGGAGGACATTGAGGACGCCAGAAGGGTCGCCGACCGCATCGGGATCGAGTTCACGGTGGTCAACCTCATGCGCGACTACCGTGAACGGGTCGTGCAGTATCTCCTGGACGGCTACGCGTGCGGGCAGACCCCGAACCCGGACGCCATGTGCAACCGGGAGATGAAGTTCGGCGTCTTCCGCGCCTGGGCGAAGGACCATGGGTTTTCCTCGGTCGCGACGGGGCACTATGCCCGGCGAGACGGCGCTGCCCTTCTCGAGGGGGCCGACAAGAACAAGGACCAGTCGTATTTCCTGGCCCTGCTCGGCCCGGAGCAGGTCCAGGATGCGCTCTTCCCCATCGGCGACCTCGCGAAACCGGAGGTCCGCCGCCTTGCCCGCGATGCCGGGCTCGCGACCGCGGACAAGAAGGACAGCCAGGGCATCTGCTTCATTGGCGAGGTGAAGATGGCCGACTTCCTCACCGCCTTCGTGCCGGAGAGCCCCGGCCCCATCGTCCGGGCAAGCGACGGGCGCGAGCTCGGGCGGCACCGCGGGCTGCACTACTACACGCTCGGCCAGCGGCGGGGCATGAGGGTTCCCTCCAATTCCCAGGGGGAGCGCTACGTCGTCGTCGGGAAGCGCGCCTCGGACAACGCCCTGCTGGTCGCCTTCGACCACCCCGACGCCCCGGGGCTGTTCCAGTCTGAAATAAGGGTGCACAGCCTGAGCTGGACCGGGGAGCCCCGCGAGGCCATCGCAAGTCTCGAGGGCCGCGTGCGCTACCGCGATCCGCGGGTTCCGCTCGAATTCATCCCCGAGGGCGGCGGGACCGCCAGGATCCGGTTCAAGAATCCCCAGAGGGCCCTTGCCTCCGGCCAGGTGCTCGCCCTCTACGAAGGCGAGCACCTGCTCGGCGGCGCAATCTACCTGTAGCGCCGGTCAGCGGAGCGAGGCGGCGACAAGGCTCGCCGCAAACGCGAGAAAGACCGCCCCCATCACCCGGTCGATCCAGGCTCCGCTTCGAAGGTAGGCGCGCCGCACGCGCTCCCGCGTGAAGGCCACCGCCGCCAGCGAGAACCAGGCCATCGTGGTCAGGGATATCCACACGCCGTAGAAGGCCTTGACGGGCAACGGCGTCCCGCGGCCGATGAGCGTGGCGAAGATCGCAATCATGAACAGGGCCGCCTTGGGATTGAGGGCATTGCACAGAAAGCCGGTCGTCCAGGCTGAGTGCGCGCTCTGGAGCGCCTGCGTGGGGGCTCTGCCCGGGTCCGTGTTCCGTCGGAACGGTGCCGTGCGCAGGGCCTGGACGCCCAGCCACGCAAGGTAGGCGGCCCCGGCGAACTTGAACACCGTGAATATCACGGGCGAGCCCAGCAGCAGAAGGCCGAGGCCGAACATGGAGTACGTAAAGTGAAGGCAGAGGGCGCTCCCGATGCCGATCGCCGCCCACACGGCGGTCCGCCTGCCATGGGTCAGGCTCTGGCGCAGCACCAGCGCGAAGTCGGGGCCCGGACTCACGACTGCGAGCAGGTGCGCGATCGACACCTTCAGGAACTCAGGCCAGTAGGGTCCCATGCCGCCTAGGAGGGCTTGGCCGCCTTCTTCTTCGCCTTTTCAACCTGCGCCAGGAGATCCCTCCCCAGCCGGTCCAATCCGTCGCGGGTCAGGCAGGAGATCTGCACGACCGGCACCTTGTACCGCCGCTTGAAGGCGGCCAGGTTCGACTTGGAGGCGGGCAGGTCCATCTTGTTCGCGGCGACGAGCCGCGGCTTCTTCGCGAGCGCGGGATCGTACAGCTTGAGCTCGTTCAGCAGGTGCTTGTAGTCGCCGCGCGGGTCGCGCCCGTCCGCTCCGGCCATGTCGACAAGCAGCAGGAGCAGGTTGCATCGAACGATGTGCCGCAGGAACCGGTGACCCAGGCCCCGGTCCTCGTTCGCTCCCTCGATCAGCCCCGGAATGTCGGCGATCAGCAGCCTGCGGCCGCCGCGGAGCTCGTCCGGATGCTCCATCACGCCGATCTGCGGCTGGAGCGTGGTGAACGGATAGGGCGCGGTCTTGGGCCGCGCATTCGTGATCGCGTTCATGAGCGACGACTTTCCCGCGTTCGGGAATCCCACGAGGCCCACGTCGGCGATGCTCTTCAGGACAAGCCGGTAGACCCCGGCCTCGCCCGGCTGGCCGAGGTTGGCCCGCCTGGGGGCCCGATTGGTCGAAGTCTTGAAATGTGTGTTTCCCCACCCGCCGTTGCCCCCCTTGCCCAGGATGATCCGCCCGCCGTCGACAACGACCTCGGCGACCACCTGGCCGGTGGCCTCGTCGATGACCTCCGTCCCCAACGGCAGCCGCAGGATCGCCGGCTCTCCGTCCTTCCCGTTGCAGTCCTTCCCCTGGCCATGCTCCCCGCGGCCGGCCCTCCAATGGGACTTGAACTTGAAGTCGACCAAGTTGTTCGTGTTGGCGTCACCCATGAGGATCACGTCTCCGCCGCGGCCCCCGTCGCCGCCGTTCGGGCCGCCCCAGGGTTCGTACTTCTCCCGGCGAAAGCTGATGCAGCCCCTGCCGCCATCCCCCGCCCAGACCTTGATCACGCATTCATCGACAAACATGGCCACCATCAATGCCCGGGCGCGGCAGAATTGCCACAGCGTAATCTCAGATCACGATCCGGATGCCCTTGCGGAGGTAGGTCGGGACGTCCATGTCCTGGCCGTCAAAAAGGTTCCTGTCCGTCCTCTCAAAGTGGCCGCGGGACTCGAGCTCCCCGAAGCCAAACTCGTCCTGCGATGCCTTGGGCAGATGCAGGTTCCCTGCGGCCGCCTTGGCGGGCTCCCTGGACCCCGCGGGGGCCGCTTCCATGGGCTCTCCCTGGTCCGCACGTGGGGCCACCCCGATTTCAGGCCCCGCCGGCGCAGCCGACCCCGCTTCCACTGGCCTGGCAGATTGCTGGGCCGGCCGGGCCCGTGCGGGCGGGCGGCGGGCCGCCACCGAGCGGCCCCCCGCGTCGCAGGTGCCGAGCACGCAAACCTCCACCTTGCCCTGCATCGCCTCGTCGATCACCGCCCCCATGATGATGTGCGACTCACGGCCGAACTGCTCCGTGATGGCCCCCATCAGCTCGTTGACCTTCGGAAGGGTCAGGTCCGTCCCGCCGATGATGTTCACGAGCAGCCGGTCGGCCTTCCTTGAGAACTCCGGAGTGTGAAGCAGGGGGCAGAGCTTGAGGCTGGCGATCGCGTCGGCCACGGCGTTCTCCCCGGTTCCCTCGCCCAGGCCGAACAGGGTCTTCGCGCCGCGCTGCTGGAACGCCTGGCGGAGCGTCGAAAAATCCAGGTTGATCAGCCCGGTCTTGAAGAGCATCGCCCAGATCGATTTCACGCCGCGGCCCACCCACTCGTCGGCCCGCGCAAAGGAGTCCAGCACACTCTCGTTTTCAACCGACTCCTGCAGGAGCATGTCGTTGGGCAGCGCGATCACGGCGTCGCACACCTGCCTCAGCGCGCGCAGCCCGTCCTCGGCCTGCTTGAGGCGCCGCCCTCCCTCGAAGCTGAAGGGAAGAGTCACAAAGGCGATCACGAGGGCCCCGGCGTCGGAGGCGATCTCGGCCACGGCCGGCGAAGCGCCGCTGCCCGTCCCTCCCCCCATCCCGGCGAGCAGGAACACGAGGTCGCAGTCCTTGACCACGGCCGCGATCTTCTCGCGGTCGGCCTCGGCCGCATCGCGCCCCAGTTCGGGATCGCCGCCGGCTCCCAGCCCTCTCGTCACGCCCATCCCTATCAGGATCTTGTCCTGGACCGGAGAACTGGAAAGCGCCTGGTGGTCCGTGTTGATGACGGCCAACTGGAGCCTTTCGAGGTTCTCCATCTTGAGGCGGTCCACGGCGTTCGAGCCCGCGCCCCCCACGCCGACCAGCTTGATCGCGACGTTGCGGTCGGTGAGCAGCGAGCCCTCGAGCGGAAGTTCGTTCAGGTCCATGGCGGGTGGGTTCAGGCGTGGGAGAACAGGCGGGTGACCGAGTCCATGAAGCCGCCGCGGCGGCGAGCCTGGGGCGCCCGCTCGGCCCGGGCCACGACGCCGTAGTACAACAGGCCGACCGCGGCGTGATAACCTGGATCCCGAAGATTCTCGGCGACCCACGACGGGGCCTCTCCGAGGTGGGCGGTGACCCCCATCACCTTGGCCGCGCACTCCGCGATGCCCGGCAGCTTGGCGGTGCCGCCGGTCAGGACGATTCCCGCGGGGCATGTCTCGGGGGAAAAGGAGTTGCCGAGCTTCTTCCGAAGGACCTCAAACAGCTCCCAGGTCCTCGCGGCGGTGATCTGCTCGATCGCATGGCGCGGGAACTGCCTGTCGCCGATGCCAAAGTTTCCGTCCATCCAGACCTTGTCTCCCTTGTCCCGCGCCGCGACGAGCGCCCTGCCGAAGCGCAGCTTGATCTTCTCTGCCTGGCCCTCGGTCAGGCGAAGGCCAATGCTGAGATCGTTGGTCAGGTGGCTGCCGGCCACCGCGACGACCCCGGTCACAAAGGGAACCCCGTCGCGGTACAGGACGTAGTCTGTCGTCCCCGCGCCGATGTCGACCGCGAGCACCCCGTTCTGCCGCTCCTCTGGCTTGGTGACCATGTGCCCCGCGGCCAACGAGGAGAGGACAAGCTCGCGGACCTCCAGGTTGAAGCCGCGGATCACGTGGATGTTGTCGGCGAGCCTCTGCTCCTGGCCGTGCACCGTCCAGTAGCCGACCTCCAGCCTCTGCCCCACGAGGTTCTCCGGCATGGTCGGCACGACGCGGCCATCGACCCGGAACGGGCGCCGCATCTGGTCGACCACCATGCGCCCCTCGGGGAGCTCCTTGTCCATCGCGAGCTTGCAGACCGTGTTGATGTCATTGCGGTCGATCATGTTGTCGGCCGCCTTCACGTTGACCGAGGCGTCGTTGTAGAAGCCCTCCAAGTGCCCGCCCGTCTGGGCCAGGAACACGCCCTGGATCCGCTCGCCTGCGTTGCGCTCAGCCAGCTCGAGCGCGCTGTGGGTGCAGCCGCTGGCCGCCTTGTAGTCGACCACGGCCCCCTTGATGACGCCGCGGGAGGGGCACTCGCCGAAGCCTATGATGGCCAGCTCGCGACCGGTCCACTCGCCCACGAGGGCCGTCACCTTGGAAGTGCCGATTTCGACGGCGCCTATGAATGCGTGCTTAGAGCTCACGTTGGTTGGGAATTTCAAACTGGCCGGATCCGGTTCCCGCGGCCTGTGCCGGGCCGCCCGCTCCGAGCGTGACGGGGACCTGCTGGTCATCGAGGGAGAGGTTGACCGCCCGGACCGGCTCGCCTCCCCGGGCGCGGGCGGCGTCCAGGATCAGGTCCAGGCGCGCGATCTGCCTGAAAAAGTCCTCCTGCGTGCCGAACGTCACCGTCAATCCGTCCCGGGTCCTGACCCCGATCTCACCGTCGCTGGCCAGCCGGGAGAGCGAGACGACGTGCCAGGTACGGTACAGCGAATCGGCCTCCATCTTGGCCCTCGCCAGAAGCTCGGCCACGGAGTCCATCCCGGCGATCGGCTCGTACCTGCCGTCCCTGCGCACGAGCCTCACCCCGTCGAGCCACGGCAGCGTGTCCAGCATCGGCAGGTCGTATCCGGCCCCCTCGTACACGACGCCGTCGCGTGCGACGAGGAACGACCTGGGCTCCGCCCCGCCCTGCTGCACGAGCATGCGCGCCACCGGGGCCCGCTCCGAGATCCGGACCTGCAGGGTAGCCGGGAAATTTCGGACGACCGACGCGGACGCCACCTGCCGGCTCGCGAGGAGCCGCGCCTTGAGCTGCTCCAGGTCGAGGTCCATGAGGGTCGCCTTCCGGGGGAGCGCCAGCGTGTGCGCGAGCCAGGCCCGGTCGAGGACGCCGTCGGTGACGAGCACGAGGTTCTGCACGGGCGCCGCCGCGGCGACCCCGGGGATGGCCCTCGGTCCCTCCTGGAGGGCGGACGCCGTCTGCCAGGCTCCCCAGCAGACGGCCGCGACAAAAACCGCAACCCCGGCGACCTTCAGAGCGTGGACGACCAGCCTGCGGTGCCCCTCCGGCGACATGGCGCGGGGCTTCACCTGCTGGGGGATGTTCCTCCAGCTGCGCGCGGTGCCCGGAATGGCGGAAGCCTTGCTCACGATTGCAAAATGCCCGCCGCCGCATGAAAACGCCCCAACGCGGGCCTCACCATCTCCCTCACCAAGGCCGCAAAATCCAACCCCGCGCAGCGTGCGCTCATCGGCAGCAGGCTGGTTTCCTTCATACCGGGAAGCGTGTTGATTTCCAGCAAAAACGGCTCGTCTGCGGACGAAAGAATGAAATCCACGCGAGCGTAGTCGCGGCAGCCGCAGGCGGCGAAGGAGGCCTCCGCCGCCGCCTGGATCCGCGCCGCCGTCGCCGGCGGAAGGGGGGCCGGCGCCAGGTACTCCGTAAGCCCCTTGGTGTACTTGCTGGTGTAATCGAAGACGCCGGACCGCGGCCGAATTTCGACGACGCCCATGGCCCGGCCGCCGAGCACGCCGACGGTCAGCTCGCGCCCGCGCACCCGCCTCTCCGCCATCCAAAACCCAGGGCCGAGGGCGCCCAGCGCCGGCTCCAGTTCCAACTTTCCGCTCACGATCGCGAGCCCGACGCTGCTGCCCTCGCTGTTGGGCTTGAGCACGATCTCCTCCCCGAGGCGCGCAAGGAGCTCGGCCGCCGCCGGACGCATGCCGGCGTCAAAGACGACCGACTCCGCCACCCTCACGCCGCGCGCCGCGACCGCCTGCTTGGCGCGGGTCTTGTCCATGGTCAGGGCGCTTCCCGCGGCGTCGCAGCCCGCGTACGCAACGCCGGCCGCGTCGAGGAGCCCCTGCATCCCGCCGTCCTCTCCAAAGGTCCCGTGCAGCGTTGAGAACACCACGTGCCGACCGGCTTCGAGCCCCGCGGGAAGCTCCTCGCGGTCGATTCGGAACATCCTCGTCGGGAACGAACGCGCGAGCGCGAGCGCGCACGCCTTTCCCGAGCCCAGGGAGACCTCGCGCTCCGACGAGGTGCCCCCACAAAAAACCGCCACCGTGGGTTCATTCATAGGAAATCCCTCCATTCCCGGCCGTAGAGAAGCACCTCGGGCTCAAGGTCCACGCCCCTGGCCTGGCGGACCCGCGCGCGCACGCGCCGCACGAGCTCGAGCACGTCGGCGCTCGTGGCCGAGCCCCGGTTGATGATGAAGTTGGCGTGCACGGCGGAGACCTCAGCGTCGCCGACCCGCTCCCCCTTGAGCCCGCATTCGTCGATCAACCTGCCCGCGGACTCCCCCGGGGGGTTTTTGAAGACGCATCCCGCGCTCGGCTCCCTCGGCTGGGTCTCGTGGCGCTTGCGCCGGTACACGTCGACCTGCCGATTGATGGCCTCGGCCTCGCCCGCCGCCGCCGGGCGCAGCAGGGCCCCGAGCGCGATGCCGGCCTCGACCTCCGCGCAGCGGCGGTAGTCCACGTGCAATTCGGCCCTCTGGAGCGTCCGGACCTCGCCCGCGTAGGTCGCGAGCTGCAGCTCCTCCACGATGTCGAACATCCATCCCCCCATGGCACCGGCATTCATGCGCAAGGCGCCGCCGACGCTTCCGGGAATGCCCTCCAGGAACTCAAACCCCGCCAGTCCCCCGCGGGCGGCCAGGCCGCACAGATTTTTCAGGCGGAGGCCGGCGCCCACCCAGACGCGGCCGTCGGGCCTCACTTCAAAGGCGGACCATGCCTCTCCGGAGAGCGACAGGACGAGGCCGTCGACCCCGTCGTCGGGCACGATCAGGTTGGAACCCCTCCCGAGCATGAGGACAGGGACCCGCCTTTCCGCCGCGAGCCGGAGCAGGGTGCGAAGGTCCTCAAGGCTTGCCGGCTCGGCGTACACGCGGGCCGATCCCCCCACCCTCAACGTCGTCTTCGGCCCCATGGGTTCCTCGCGCCGCAGCACCGAGCGTGAATCGAGGGCCTCCCGGGCGGCCGCGGCAAAGTCGTCCCATTGGGCCGACCTCTCCTCCGCCGCTCGCCGCTCGTCCAGCCAGGCCCTGGCCTTTCGGTCGATGTCGCCCGCCCCGACGAAGGCTACCGTGTCGCCCGCCCGGGCGTCGGCGGAGAGGGCCCGGAAGAATGCACGGTCGGCACCCGGCAGATAGCTCACCCGAAGCGGGGCGCCCCCCCTCTTGATCTCGGCGTAGATGTCGGCCGCCGTTCCCCCCGGCACGGGAGCCTCGCCGGCGGGATAGACGTCCAAGAGATGGAGGCTGTCGCAAAGCGCGAGGGCCGCGGCAAACTCCGCCTTGAACTGGGCCGTCCTGCTGAACCGGTGCGGCTGGAACACGACCACAAGGCGCCCGGATCCGCCGCGGCGAAGGCTGACCAGCAGCGCCCGGATTTCCGTCGGATGATGGGCATAGTCCTCGATCACAACCAGCCCCGCCGGAGCGGGGAGCCTTTGCTGGCGCCGGCGCACTCCCGGATAGGCGGAAAGTAGATCCCGAGCCGGGCGGACCCCCATCAATTGTGCCGCGGCAAGCGCCGCGGTCGCGTTTGCCGCGTTGAATTCACCGGAGGCGCGGACGGAGACGTCCTCCCTGGGAAACAGGCCTCCAAGCCTGAGAACCATGCCCTCCTGGGTACTTTCCACCGGTTCGCCGGAAAAGTCGCCGCTTCGCCCGAAGGTGTGGGCCCGCGGTCCCGAGCCGAGCACCGCCAGCCTTTGCAGCGACCGGCCGCAGGCGTCGCTGAGGAGCGCCGACTCGCGGGTGCGGGCGAGGAGGGCGGCGAAGGCCCCGTCGAATTCCGAGGGATCGCGATAGCGGTCCGGATGGTCCCAGTCGAGGTTCACAACGACGGCGATCTCCGGGGAAAAGCAACCTATCGTCCCGTCGCTTTCATCGACCTCGGCCACGACCCATTCGTTTGAGCCCACGCGGGCCGGGGACGTGCCGTCCCCAAAGAGGCCCCCAAGGACGTACCCTGCCGGGAAGTTCGCGCGCCGGAGGGCCGTAATCAGCATCGCGGTCGTCGTGGTCTTGCCGTGCGAGCCGCAGACCGCCACGAGCTTCCGGTCCCGGACAATCTCCGCGAGCAACTCCCCGCGGCGGACGATGGGCATGCCGCGCCTCCGCGCCTCGGTGCAGGCGGGGTGCCCCGCCGCCACGGCCGAGGAATGGACGATCAGGTCGCACGCGGCCGGGAGGGGGCCGATCACGACCCTCTCCCGGGCGAGCAGGTCCGACAGATCGCGGTCGGGGGCCGAATCGTCCTCGCCCGTCACGGTGAAGCCCGACTGCGCGAGGTACACCGCAAGCGGTGCCATGCCCATCCCGCCCACGCCCACGCAGTGGATCCGGGTCGGCGCCCGGCCGAAAAGCGACGGGGGGGGTGAGGGCCTCATGTCACGCCGCCATCCTGTCGAGGTCCCGCAGCATCAGCTCGAGCGAGCTCGCCCGGTCCATCCGCCTCAGGTTTTCGCGGAACTTTCTGAGGAGCCAGTCGTTGAAGATCGCGTCGAGCGTCTCGGCCTGGAGGTCCCCGAGGGAGTTTTCCTCCACCACGAGCCCCCCTCCCTGGCGCTCAAAGAAGGCTGCGTTGGCGCGCTGGTGGTCCGCGGCGGCCCAGGGGAACGGGACAAGGATCGCGGGCGTCTCGCACCGGATCAGCTCGGCCAGCGTGCCGGCTCCCGCGCGCGATATGACCAGATCGGCCGCCGAGAGCAGCTCGGCCACCCTGTCGCAAAAAGGGCTGAAGACCGCCCGGATGGGAGCGCCGGTCTTCGACATCAGCTCGAACGACTCCTCCCGGCCCTTGTCGAGGCCGGTCAGGCAGTACACCTGGATTCCTTCCGCGGCCAGCTCAGCGAGATGGGCCTTCGTCCATGCGTTGAGGACGGCCGCTCCCTGGCTGCCGCCGAGCACCGCGAGCACCTTGGCGTTGGGAAACAGCCCGAGGGCCGCCCGGGCTTCGGCCTGGGGAAGGCGCATGATCTCGCGGCGGACGGGAAGCCCCACGTGGCTGGTCGCCGAGACGCCCACCCCGGGGAGCCTGACCCCGATGGGAAGGAACACCCTGGTCGCAAACCGTCCCATCAGCCGGATCGCAAGGCCCGGGATCCTGTTGGACTCGTGAAGCGCCACGGGAATTCCGCACAGGCGGCCCGCGAGCACGACCGCCCCGGAGGTGAATCCGCCAAATCCGACGATGACGTCGGGGCGGATCCTCCGGATCAGCCCGAAGCAGAAGAACAGTGCCTGGAACTGACTCGCCAGGCACCGCGCCAGCCGGAGCGGCCGCCAGGAGAAGCCGGTCCCAGGAGTCCGTTCAAAATGCAGCTGCGGATATTTCTCGATGAGGCGCGCATCGACCCTCTTCTGGCTGATGAGCAGGGTCACCCGGTGGCCGCGGGCGATCAGGCCCTCGGCGAGCGAGATCCCCGGGGACAGGTGGCCGCCGGTGCCGCCGCAGGAGATGAGAAACAGGCTCATGCGACCGCCTCCCCTAGGAACCGGCTTCGCCGGGAAAGCGAGACCCGTCCCCAGGTCCGCTCCGTGTTCAGGATCACGCCGATCAGGACGCCCATGAGAAGCAGGTTCGACAGGCCCGAGCTGATGAAGGGAAGGGACATCCCCTTCGTGGGGAAGACACCCGTCACGACGCCGAGGTTGATCAGGGCCTGCAGGCAGATCAGCAGGATGCATCCTGTGGCGAGCAGGAAGTGGAAGAGGTTCGGGGCCCGGCGCAGGTGCCTCAGGCCCGCGATGAAGATGATGGCGAAGAGGACCACGACTCCGAGCGTGAACCACATCCCGAGTTCCTCGCCCACCACCGCCAGGATGAAGTCCGTGTGCGCCTCCGGCAGGAAGCTGAGCTGCTGGCGGCCCTCCCCGAGCCCTGCGCCGCGCGTGCCGCCCACGGCAAAGGCCGCAAGCGACTGGTACAGCTGGTAGGTGCCGCGCTGCTTGTTTCCCTCGACGTCGAGGAACGCCGTGAAACGCTGGAGTCGGTTCGGGTTGAGCATCACGCCGACCGCGAAGACAGCCGCCGCCAGCGCCACGGAGGGAACGACGTAACGCGCCTTGGCCCCGGCGAGGAAGAGAAGGAGGAGTCCGACGGCCACGGTGAGGGCGGCCGTGCCGAAGTCAGGCTCCTTGAGGATCAGCCCGGCGAAGGCGCCTATGATGATGAGCGGGCACAGGAAACCCCGCTTGAATTCGCCGATCCGGGTCTGGTTGATCGCGAGGTAGTGGGCCAGGCAGAACACCATTCCCAGCTTGGCGAATTCGGAGACCTGGAAACGCAGGGAACCGTGCCCCAGCCACCGCCGGCTGCCCTTGACCATGATGCCCACGTGCGGGATCACGACCAGCGCCAGGAGAACGAGCATGGCGCCCGCGATCCACCACGCGTACCGGCGCGCGTAGTCGAGGTTCACACGGCTGGCCACGAGGCAGAGCGCCACCGCGGCCACCACTCCGCCGAGCTGCTTGTCCAGGTAGTAGTAGGGCCCCTGCTTGAACGAGGCGCTGGCGCTGAAGAGAATGGTCAGCCCGAGGATGGTGAGGGCGATCGCGCAGACGACGATGACGGCGGCGGGTGACGGCACCCTCCGCCTGCGGGGAGTCTCCGGGGGCCGCTCGCTGCTCATGAGCCCTTCATTTCTGGGCGCCCGTGGAGTCATCCACCTTCACCACAGGAATGTCACCGTTTGCGGTCGGCTTCAGCCCGGCGTCGAGGTCCTGGCTGGGAGCCGGCACAGGCGCCGCCTGCGGCGCGGGAGCGGGCGCAGCCGCAGCGCCCTCGGGCGCGGGCTGCGCGGCCGGGGCGCCCGCGGCCTGCGCATGGCCTCCCGGAATGATCAGGTCCTGGCCGGGATGGATCGACTTCGGGTCGGAGATCGAGTTCGCCGCGGCGATGTCGCTCATCTTCACGTGGAACTTGTGGGCGATCGCGCGGAGCGACTCGCCGTGCCGCACGGTGTAGTGGCCCGGCTCGCCGGCCTCGCCGGCGGAAACCCGGGGCTTGGCCGGGGCCGCCTCGGAGGCGGCGCCCGTCGAGGCCTCGTTGCCGAGCGACCTCCCCGGAATGATCAGCTTCTGGCCCGGCTGGATCACCGACCCCGTCCTGAGGCTGTTCGCCTTGGCGAGGTCCGAGACCTTCAGGTGATTCTTCTTCGCGATCGACCACAGGCTGTCCCCGGAACTCACCACGTAGGTGGCTGCCGGCACGACGTCGCCCACGGGCTGGGCCACCAAGGCCGTCGCGGCGGGGGTTCCGGGCCTTGTCGGGGCGTAGGCCGCGGGGGCGGCCGCGCCGCCGCCGTTAAAGGTGATTGCCGACGTTGAGTCCGCCGGGGCGGCCGTGATCGGCGAACTTGCCTGGGGAGGCGGGGCGGAGTCGGGTTGCGCCGTCTGCGTCCTGCCGACCGAGCAGCCTGGATCCGCAAAAATCAACAGGAGCGCCAGGAGGTGGATGCCCACGACAACGCCAAAGATTCTTAGGATTTTCATGGATGGATGATGGTTAATTGCTGCGTTCTGAAAATGCTATGATTTTCCCTCGGTTTGTACAGTTTGCGAGAATGCCCGGCGGGAGCGTGGTTGGGTCAAAGAGAGATCTTCTCCGGTCGCCTTTCGTTCGCAAAGCCTCACACGGTCTCCCTCCGAAGGTCTCTCTTTGACCCAACCACGCTCCCTAGCCGAAGTACAGCGGAGTTCTCGAAAACCTGCCTCTCAAACTGTTCCCCTCGGTCAGCGTAGCCGCTGAACTGGTCAAAGCTGGCGAAGCCAGGGCTCAGTAGGATGTTGTCGCCCTCCACCGCCTCAGCCGTGGCGCCGCGGACGGCTTCAGCAAGGGTTGCGCTCATGGTGTGCGCAACGCCCGCCGCGGCGAAGGCCGACGCCAGGGCCGCGCTTGTCTCGCCGATCAGGTAGGCGTGCCGCACTTTGGGCGCGATCCGTTCCACGAATCCCGCAAGGTCGCCTCCCTTGGACTTTCCCCCGGCTATCAGGAGCACGGGGGCGGCGAAGCGCCCGAGCGCAGCCTCGACCGCATGGAAGTTCGTCGCCTTCGAGTCGTTCCAGTAGGCGACGCCATCATGCTCGGCGATCTTCGCCAGCCGGTGCCTGCCGACCTTGAACGACCGCGCCGCCCCGGCGAGCAGGCCGCCGTCGAGACCGGCCGCCCGCCACCACGCCGCGCCGAGGATGAAATTCTCGCGCTGGGGATAGTGCTCGAAGACCGTGCCGACTAGCTGCGGGTCGGCCGGCTGGCCGGCGGTGTCGACGTAAATGGGGTCAAGCCCTGAATTCTGTAAAATAGTACAGAATTCAGGGCCTGACCCCTTCACCGACGTCCCGGCGAACACCCTGTCCGCCCGCCCAGCCGCGGCGCACTTGGCCCTGAAGTAGGCCTCCAAGCTGCCGTGGCGCTCGAGGTGGTCCTCCGCGAAGTTTGTCCACAGCAGGGCCTCGGCGCGAAAGTGCCCCAGGGTCTCCGCCTGGAAGGAACTGACTTCGCACACCGCGATCTCCCCCGTTGCGCCGTCCGATTCGGCGGCGACTTGGGAGAGTGGCGTTCCAATGTTTCCGGCGGCCAGGGCCGGGAGCCCGGAGTGGCGAAGAGCATGGACCAGGAACTCGACAAGCGTCGTCTTTCCGTTGGTGCCCGTGACGGCTACGATCCTTCCCTTCCAGAAAAGCGACGCGAAATCCAGTTCCCCCAGCGCAATCCCGCCCGCCGAGCGAACGCGCACCAGCCAGGGATGGTCGGGGGCGAAGCCCGGCGAGAAGACGGCCAGGGAATGCGCGGCCGCGGCCGCAGGCGTGAACTCCCTGCCCCGCGCGTCATACACCGTGAAGCCGGACCCGAGCCGGCCGAGGAGCGCGCGGACCCCGCGCCCGCTGACGCCATCCCCGAGCACCGCCACCGGCCGGGCAAGCGGCGCCTTGAGAAACTCGGGTGCGGACGGCGGGGCCATGGCCGGGGGGTCAGCGAAGCTTGAGCGTGCCGAGCCCGATCAGCGCAAAGATGAGCGACAGCACCCAGAAGCGCAGCACGACCTTGGTCTCGGGCCAACCCTTCCTCTGGAAGTGGTGGTGGATGGGAGCCATGAGGAAGAATCTCCGGCCCTCTCCATAGCGCCGGCGGGTCGCCTTGAAATACAGCACCTGGATGATGACCGAAACCGCCTCCCACACAAAGACCCCTCCCACGACGATCAGGGTCAGCGGCTGCTGCACCATGAAGGCCATCATGCCGATGAGGCCGCCGATCGCGAGGGAACCCGTGTCCCCCATGAAGACCTCCGCCGGGTAGCAGTTGTACCAGAGGAACGCCAGGCCCGCGCCCACGAGAGCGCCGCACACGACGGTCAGCTCCCCCACGCCCGGGACGTAGCTGATCAGCAGGTAGTCCGCGATCTTGATGTTCCCCGCGGCATAGGCCATGATCCCGTACACGATCGTGACGGTGATCGTGCAGCCGATGGCGAGCCCGTCCAGTCCGTCGGTGAGGTTGATCGCGTTCGAAAAGCCGACCAGCCAGAAGTAGACGAAGATGAAGAGGGCGCTGATGGGAAGGCTGACGATCACGGGATGCTTCACGAACGGCACCCAAAGCTCGCGGATCTTGGTGGCGCTCGCCGGGTACCAGAGCAGGATTGCCAGGGCCACGATCGTCGTGAGGGTCTGCCACAGGATCTTTTCCCGCGACGAGATCCCGTGGCGGCTCTTGCGCACCACCTTCAGGTAGTCGTCGCGGAAGCCGACCGCCGTGAGGGCGGTGTACACGAACAGCGAGACCAGCACCCAGATGTTCGGCGCCGCCCAGAGCAGCGAGCTTGCCAGGACGGCCACGAAGAGGATCAGCCCCCCCATGGTCGGCGTCCGCTTCTTGTCGAAGGCCTGCGCGAGGTCGCCGGTCCGGTCGTCGTCGTAGTGCTGGCCAAACTTGAGCCGGCGCATGCGCGCGATCAGCCAGGGCCCGACCAGGAAGCCGATGAGGGCAGCCGTGCCCGCCGCTAGCAGCGTGCGCACGGTGATGTAGTGGAGGACCCGTAGAGGCCCGAAGTGCCGGTCCAGGGCGGCAAGGAAGCTAAGCATGGGATTCGACGGGCAGTCGGATCCCGACCGCCCCCTCCAGAATTTTCTCCAGCTCGTGGCGCCGGCTGCCCTTCACGAACACCGCCCCGCAAAACCCGGCCAATGCTTCGGAGACGGACCTCAGGGACTCGACGACCCGCACCTGTTCCGGGCCGGCGCCTCCGTCGAGGGCCCCCGCCCGAACCTCGGGCGCGTGCTCGCCGATGACAAAGAGCTGGTCCTGGGGCCGGAGCCGGATCCGCCGGCCCAGGGCCTCGTGGTACCTCGCGGACTCCGCCCCAAGTTCTTCCATGCCGCCGATCACGTACAGCCTCGGCTCCCCCGCCGGGGCGACATGCCCGAACGCCTCCAGCGCGTCCGCCATGGACGCGGGGTTCGCATTGTAACAGTCCAGGTAGTAGAGCTTGTCGCCGCACCGCTGAAGCTCGCCGCGCAGCGCGGCGGGATGCCAGGCCGTCAGCCGCGCCTGCAGGACCTCGGGCGCGATGCCAAGCTCCAGGCCCGCGCACAGGGCGAGCGCAGCGTTCTGCGCCATCCCCTCCGAGGCCGAGCGCAGGTGGAACGCCGTGGGCGGCCCCTTGTAGGCCAGCGTCAGCCGCGTGGACTCGAAGCCAGGCTCGACCGTGAAATGAGCAGCAGTCCGCCCCCGGCCCGGGGACACGCCGCCCGGATCGCGAACGACGACGACCGCGCGGGCCCCAAGGCCGCGGAAGGAGGCGAAGTCGAGGCAGGAGGCCGGGAACAGGGCGAGCCCGCCGTCGCGGACCGCCGCCGCCAGCCCCGCCTTTTCGCGGGCAACCCCTTCGAGGGAGCCCAGGCCCGAAAGGTGTGCGGGCGCGACGAGGGTGATGATGGCGATATCCGGCGCCATCATCGCGGCAAGCGGGGCCATCTCACCCGGCCCGCCGATTCCCGCCTCGACGACGGCATGGAGGTGGAGCCGCGGATCGAGCCGCGTGAGCGTCAACGGCACGCCCAGGTGATTGTTGAGGTTGCCCTTGGTGGAAAGAACGTCGGCGCCGCCCAGAAGAACGGCGAGCAGGTTCTTGGTTGAGGTCTTGCCTGCGCTTCCGGAGACGCCGATCACCGTTCCCGGGAATCCCCGTCGGTGCGCGCCTGCGATCGCATGGAAGGCGGCCACCGTGTCCGGGACAACCAGCTGCGCGAGGTCGAGGCCCGGCACCGGAGCCGACACCAGGGCGGCGGAGGCGCCCGCCGCGGCGGCCGCCGCGGCATACCCATGGCCATCGCGCCGCGCGGTCCGGACCGCGACGAACATTTGGCCCGGACGGATCGTCCGGGAATCGATGGAAAATCCCGTGGTCGGAAGCGCCGGCAGCCTCGTCCAACGGCCACCGGTCCACGCTGCCAGCCTGTCCGGAGGAAACTCGAGGGTCATGGCTCCCGGAGCGTCTTGATCCGGATCAATTCGCGCACGACCTGCCGGTCGTCAAACGGTATGATGGTGTCCGCAAACTCCTGGTAGCTCTCGTGCCCCTTGCCGGCGATAAGCAGGCAATCGCCGTGCTTCGCCTCGTCGAGCGCCAGGCTGATCGCGTGGCGGCGGTCCTCGACCCAGGTGATCTTCCCCGGCGCGGTCACACCCGCGCGCATGTCGTCGAAGATCTGGCTGAGCCTCTCCCCGCGCGGATTGTCCGCGGTCGCAAAGGCAAAGTCTGCGGATTCCTGGACCGCCCTGACCATGATCGGCCGCTTGGTCCGATCCCGGTTTCCCCCGCATCCGAAGACGACCAGCAGGCGGCCGGGCGTGATGGCCCTGAGCATGCCAAGGGCGTTCTTCAGCGCGTCGTCCGTGTGCGCGTAGTCGACAAGGACGTTGAACGGCTGTCCCTCCTCGATTCGCTCCATGCGGCCGGGAACCCCGGGAAAATCGCAGAGCCTCGGGACCAGGGCGGCCGGGTCGCCCCCGAGCGCCCAGGCCGTGGCGACCGCCCCCAGGAGGTTGCTCACGTTGTAGCGGCCGATCAGCGGGGAATCCACGACGAGGCTTTGTTCCGCCGCCTCGCCGGCCCCCGGCCAGGACAGCGTGAACCGGGTGCTCTTGAATTCGAGGACGATGTCCCCGGCCCGGACCATCGCCTCCGGGCTCTCCCCGTACGTCACGACGCGCGGCGCCGCGTTGGGCCCCATCGAGCCCCGTTGTCTTGAAAGCATTCCCGCCAGCCTCGCCCCATACGGGTCGTCGATGTTGATCACCGCCACGCCGGGGACCGGACCCAGGGCCCCCGTGAAGAGCCGCGACTTCACCTCAAAGTAGGCGTCGAGCGTCTTGTGATAATCGAGGTGATCGCGGGTCAGGTTGGTGAAGACCGCGACGGCGAAATGAAGCCCCAGGATCCGCTGCTGGTCGATGCCGTGGGAGCTCACCTCCATCACGGCACGGCGGCAGCCCGCGTCCCTCATCTGGGCCATCATGCCGAAGATGTCCAGGGCCTCGGGTGTGGTCCGGAACGACGGGACGGTCCGGGCCCCGAGGTCGTAGTTGATGGTTCCCAGGAGGCCGACGCGCTCCCCACCGTTCAGCAGGTGCCGGACAAGATGTGTGATGGTGGTCTTGCCGTTCGTCCCCGTCACCCCGATCACACCCATGTCCCGATCCGGAAACTGGTAGAACCGCTGGGCGACCCGCGCCAGCGCGGCCCGGGCATCGGCCACCCTGATGAAGGTGACCTTGGAGGGCGGATGCGTGGGAAGAACCTGCGCCACGATCGCGTTGGCCCCCCGGCTCACGGCCTCGTCGATGAAGGAGGCCCCGTCGGCGCGCCGCCCGGGCAGCGCGAAGAACAGGTCGCCCGGGACAACGCGGCGGCTGTCCATGGCAAGGCCGGAAATCGGGCGGTCGAGCCCGCCCTTCACGGCGAGGATTTCTCCCTCTCCAAAGTAGTCGAAAAGTTTCGAGGTCATGATGAAAGCGCGAGGCACAGCGCGGACAGGCCCGCGCGCTCGCCGCGCGGTCCGCGCCGATGAGGCGTAGCCTAGCGCAGAATTCCGCATTAAGTAACCGATCATGGGTGATTTTCCTCCATGGCGAGGCCGGTCCCCACGGGCCGCTCCATCGGCGGCGTGATGTCGAGGTAGGGGATCAGCTGCTCACCGATATGTTTGAACGAAGGCGCCGCCACGACCCTCCCCCAGGCGATGCCGCCGGGCGTGTGGGCGTCCGCATCATCGACCACCACGGAGATGACGACCTGCGGACGGGATGCCGGGAAGAACCCGATGAAGGAGGCGACGTGGTGGTTGTCGGAGTACTGGTGATCGATGATCTTCCGGACGGTGCCCGTCTTCCCGGCCACCTCGTAGCCCGGGATCGCCGCCCCGGGGGCGGTTCCGTCGGCCGAGACCACCCCGGTCAGCAGGTGCGCCATCGTCCGCGCGGTCTGCTCAGAGACCACCCGGCGGACATCGCTTCTTCCGAAGCGGTAGACCGTCTCCCCGGTCTGGTCGCGGATCTCGCGAACGATCTGGGGCCGCAGCAGGACGCCGCCGCTTGCGATCGTCTCCATGGCCTGGTTCATCTGGAGCACCGTGACGTCGACCGAGTACCCCGTGGGCATGCGGGTGATCGTCAACCCGTCCCACTTTTCCGGCGGCGTGAGGACCCCTCCCACCTCGCCGCCAACGGGGAAACCGGTCGGCTGGCCGAACCCAAAGGCCCGGGCGTAGTCATAGAATTTCCGGTCCCCGAGCATCATGCCCATCTGGGCCGCGCCCCGGTTCGAAGAGTGCTCGATGATCTCGGCGACCGAGAGCCTGTGGTCGAAATGATCGTCATCGCGCGGGAGGCTCCGCGTCAGGCCGCGGTAGTCGATCTTGTCCAGGTTGCAGTCGAAGGTCGTCGAGGGGGTGACCAGGCCCTCCTGCAGCGCCCCCGACACCGCCACGATCTTGAACACCGATCCCGGCTCGTACATGTCGGCGACGGCCGTGTTGCGCATCGCGCCCTGCTCGTCCGCCGGGAGCTTGTTGTACTGGTTCAGGTCGAAGCTCGGGTAGTTAGCCAGGCCCAGGATGAAGCCCGTCCGCGGGTCGCTGACGATGATCGTGGCCTTGGCGGGCTGGTATTTCGCGGCGATCTCCGCCAGCTCCGCCTCGGCGATGTGCTGGACCTCGGCGTCGATCGAAAGGACCACGCTGTAGCCATCCGACGGCGGGACGTCGCGGGTGCGGAACTGCGCCAGCTCCTCGCGCCTGCCGTCCTTCTCGGACTCCACCCAGCCGTCCTGCCCGCGCAGGTAAAACTCGGCGAAACGCTCGATCCCCGTCACCGGCTTCTCGTCGCGGTTCACGTACCCGACCACGTGCGCCGCCATGTCATTGTGGGGATAGTCCCTCCGGTACACCCGCTCGCCGTACACCCCGCGGACGTTGAGTCTGGTGATGTCGGCGTAGGCCGATTCGCCCACCGTGTCGCTCAGCTTGGCCCACCGGATCGGTCGGTTGCCCTGCGCGTCGGCATCGTCGAGCACGGTGTCGTCGTCGGACCGTGCCGCAGCCTTGAGGTCGGCGGCGGCGGTCCCCCAGAAATTGAGCTTCGCGGAACCGGCATCGGGCCCCGTCTCTGCCGCGGCGGCGGCCCCGGCCGGCGATGCAGGTTGGGCCGCGTGCTGGGAGGCCCTCGTCTTCGTCGTCAGGATCTCCCTGAGCTGGGCCAGCGGCATCCCGAGAAGCCCGGCCAGCTGCGGCCACTTCTTCTCGTCGGCGGGAACCAGCGACTGCGGGTCGACTCCGAGGACGATCAGCGAGCGGCTCGTCGCGAGGATGGCGCCGTGGGTGTCGAGGATGTCGCCCCGGCGCGCCGTCTGGACCAGGATCTGGCGCCGGGCCTTCTCGACGTAGCGGAGCAGCTCATCGCGGTCGAGGACGTGGAGCCATACAAGCCTCGCGCCGATGCCTCCGAACACCAGGAGGATGAGGACGGCGAGGAGGGCGATGCGCGGGGTGGAGGCGAAGCCCTTGGACATGGGTCAGCGGGGCCTCAGGGTTGCGCGGCGATGCGGAAGGTCACGGGTGTCGCGCCTGTGTCGAACAGGCCGCGGTTGTGCTTGGAAGCCATCCTCATCACGGGGTCCTCGTCCACGCGCTGGACCTGCTCCGCGCGGGCGGGCCCGAGCGCGAGGTGCCAGACGTCGTTGCGCTGCATGAGAATCGACGGATCCTGCTCGGCGGCGATGGCCGCCGAGGTCTCCGTGCAGCGGCGCTCGACCGCCGCCGTGCGGGCCTCGATCGCCTTGTTCTCATTCGCCAGGATGGAGATCTGGTGGCGGATTCCCACCATCCCCAGGCCCACGGACCCGCAGGTGCCGATGACCACGAGGACGCCGACGAGCATCTGGTTAACGAACGCGCTGTTGGAATGTTTTTGCATGGGTTGGCTCAGATCCTTCGCAGGGCGCGCAGGCGCGCGCTCCGGCTGCGTGGGTTGGAGGAGATTTCCGCGTCGCCCGGCGAAACCGGGCGGCGGGTCAGGGGCTCGGCAAGCTTCCGGCGCAAGTCCTGCGGCAGGGAGTCGCTCGCGCTCTCGGGCTGCCCGCACATCCTGCGGAAGAAGCGCTTCGAAATGCGGTCCTCGAGGGAATGGAAGCTGATGACCACGAGTACGCCGCCTGGGTTGAGCCGCACGAAGGCCGCCGGCAGCGCGCTCTCCAGCGCTCCGAGCTCATCGTTGATCGCCATGCGGATCCCCTGGAAGGAGCGGGTGGCCGGATGGATCTTCGAGATCCTGCGGTCGCGGGCGGGGATGGCCCCGGAAATCAGCGAGGCAAGGGCCTCCGTTCGCGCAAGGGCGCCCGTGCCCCGGCCGGACAGGATCGCGTGGACCACCCGCCGCCAGTGGGTCTCCTCGCCGCAGTCCCGGATCGCATGGACCAGCATCTCCTCCGTGGCCGTCTCGAGCCAGCGGGAGGCAGGAACACCGACCCTCGGGTCGAGGCGCATGTCAGCCGGAGCGTCGATCCTAAACGAGAAGCCCCGGGCTGCGTCGTCGAGCTGGAAGGACGAGACGCCCAGGTCAAAAAGGATGCCATCGAATCCGCCCGACGGAAGTTCGCCGATCCGCGCAAAGTCGATCCCGACCAGGGATAAGCGGCCCGGGAACTCCTCCTGAAGCCGAGAGGCCCGCGCCCCCGCCTCGGGATCGCGGTCCACGGCGACCACCTCGATGCCGTCCGCGGACTCAAGCAGGGCGCGCGAGTGTCCGCCGCCCCCAAACGTGCAGTCGAGGTACCGCCCGCCTGCGCGGGGCGCCAGGAACTCGAGCACCACATTCAGCAGGACCGGCTTGTGGCAGGGGGCCATGATCATAGCCCGAGGCGCCGCATGAGGTCGCCAAAGTTCTCGCCCGAGGTGCGCGTCTCGACCTTGTTCCACCGGGCCGGGGCATAGAGGTTGAACTTCGTCAGCGCTCCGACCAGCACTGCCTCCCCCTCGATCCCTGCGTGCTTGAGGAGATCCGGGCTGAAGCCCACCCTGCCCTGCTTGTCGAAGGAGAAGGACTGGGTCTGCGCGAAAAAGCGGGCTGTGAAGTCCTGCCCAGCCCCGTCGCTGAGCGCGATCTGGGCAATCTTCTCATGGAGCTTCTCGACCTCCGAAGGCGGGAGCACCGCGACATAGCCGTCAGGATGCGGCGTGGCGAGGAACGTGTCCTCGGCCGCATGCGCTGCGCGCCAGGCGGACGGGATCGTCAGGCGGGCCTTGTCATCGAGCGTATGCCTGAAAAGGCCCGTATAAAATGCTTTGCCGGGTTGTGCCATTTGGGGCGGAGAACCCTCTGTTCCCCACAACGCCCCATTTCAACCCATTTTACCCCACTATGGTCAAGCACTAATCCACTCTGAAAAGGCATTATTTTGCTGCACTGAGACCGAGAAGTTGTGTAAGAACGGCAGGTTCAACCGTACCGGACGCCATTCACCGTGGCAGCACGGCTAAGCCATTTTCCAGGACTTGCTCATGTCCTGGGGCTTGTGAGTTGGAAGCGCATGATTCACCCGTCCAGCTTTCCAATTCCACCGGCAAGAGTTCTTACGCCGTATCTGGTCCGGAACTGTGAGCTGTAAGAAAACGACCGCCGAAAAGGCTCAATTTCGCAAAGATTCAGCATTCCAGTCGTACAGGTTCGGTGCCTAGAGCTAGACCAAGAGATTCAGCGTGTCGCCATGAAGATGCGCCGCACCGAATGCCGGTTCGCGGCCCCAGCCCCGAGATGGCTCTACCGCTGCGCCGTCCGCCGCAAGCTCCTCGAGTTCACTGGGGAGAGCATCCGCGCCAACGCGGCCAAGAAGCGGCAAAGCTAAACTGAGCTTATAATAATGGACTGTGCCGCTGCCCGCGGCACAATCACTCTTCGCAAAGACTATGCCGGCCGAGGACATCGCCACGTTTCTGCAAAAGCACGCCACGGAAGTTCGCGGCACGCTCTGCGTCTTCGGCGGCTGGTTCGGCCGTCCCCATGATAATTGGCACAGCGTGACCGCTTACGAACTCAAGGACGGGCATTTGAGGCTATTGTTCAATGAAGGCGAGACGCTCGACATATGGGGCGCTCGTGGTTTCAGGAAGGAAGGCAAAGGATTTGTGATTCAGGGCGCTGACCGAGTTCGATGGGAGTGGTTCTATTACGGTCGCCCGAAGATTCCCGAGAACCGCTTCTTTCGAGAGCATGTCGTTAAAGACGGTGGCATTGAGGTCGCGTATAACGATCCTTCTCCGCCGACGTTTAAGCCTTCGCCGCGCGAGCCAGCGGTGTCCATTTATTGAAGATAACCGGCTAGCGGCCGGCACCCACCACGTTCGGGCCGGCTCCTGCGGCAAGCTTGATCGCTCCTGTCCTCGGAGCCGGCCAAGACATCACCTGACCGCGCCGATCAGGAGGAGAAAAAGCCCGCCGGACTGAAGCAGGGTCAGCGTCGGCTTTACGGCGCGGACATGGTCCTCCCTGAGCGGGACCACGACCGTATGATAACCAGCCCCCTTCACGATCTGGCCGAAGGGATCGCTCCTTGCCTGTTCGACATTGAAGGAATCCATCTGAGCCTGCGCCTGTGCGAGCGTCACACCGGGAGCCAGGCGACCGACCATGTCATAGTTGTTGGAATGGCGGTTCATGGGTTGCCGGTCCGAGAGGTCATGGGAGGCGGGTCGATAGAACTCAGCCTTGCTGGAGAGGTAGTGAAACCGCCTTGGGAGCACGCCGATGACTTTGATCGGATATCCATCATTCAGGAATGTGCGCCCGATCACATTGGGATCCGCGGCAAAGTGGCTGCGCCAGAACCCATCCGTGAGGATGGCCTCGGCGTCCGGCCCGTAGGCCAGCTCACTGTCCGTGAAGGCAGTCCCCATGGCCAGCGGAACACCGAGGGTCGAAAAGAATTCAGGGGTGACCCGCCCGAGTGGAACCCGGCTCGGCGACTGCGAGCCACCCACGAGCGCGCTGCCATCCTGGTAAAGCGCGATGGACGAAAACGCCTTGATCGCATTGCGCCGGTCGAAGTAGTTCGGGATGGATGCCGCAGCCCGGTCCACCCCGGCCCCGGGGTAACAATTGTAGATGGTGACCAGCCGTCCGGGTTCGCCAAACGGAAGGGATTTCAGGAGGATCGCATCGACTACCGCATAGATGGCCAGGTTGGCGCCAATGCAGAGGGCCAGGGTCGCAAGGGCCGTAGCTGTAAAGCCCGGTGTCTTGCTCAATCTTCGCAGGGCAATTCGGAGGTCGGAGAGCATGTTATGTCTGGGGGAAAGCTTCTTCCATGCATTCGACGTGCCAGCTCGAGCATGGTTACGCTACGCATTCATAGTAAGTGTGTTGTGCCACGTACGTGGAACTGGCACCCCGAAGTCGAACCGCTATTGGAATTC